>Ga0209107_10000002_pt1 | contig 189620 bp, 171 predicted proteins | sample LakErihyJuly2011_2_FD_187460 | JGI IMG/M metagenome (GOLD analysis project Ga0209107, IMG submission 187460) | Freshwater microbial communities from dead zone in Lake Erie, Canada - CCB hypolimnion July 2011 (SPAdes) (version 2) | ecosystem: Environmental > Aquatic > Freshwater > Lentic >...
TTCTTCGCTTATGGTATTGGCTTCAGATCCACGTCCGAAATCAAAACCCTCGAAAAATTTTTGCCAGCCAAACTCAACAGATTCTGGATCTTGCTTGTAGGCTTGATACTGTGAATCGATATAGGTTGCGTTTGCTGGGTTTAGAAAGCTTAAGTTATCCATTAGCTTGGTAATAATGTCGAAATTTTATAAACAAAAATAAGACTTAAATAACTGAAGCATTCATGATTAAGCTATTATTTACAACAAAATTGATAAATAGTAAAATAATTGCCTATTTATAGGTACTTAATTATAGGTACTAATTAAAAAGAGTAAAACATAATTAAGAAAAAGTCCATTAAAGGTAGCTGTATATTAGAGAATTAGTGGGCAGCATTCCACAATTGAACATATTTTCCAGCTGGATCATACATTTGAGCTTGCTTAGCGGTATTGAAGTGGCGGTCTTCCCGAGGATCGTTACCCACACCGGCTATATAGGCCCAGTTGCCCCAATTATTTGCTGGACAATAATCAATTAACTGTTCTTCAAAATAGGCAGCTCCCCAAGTCCAATTTACGTGTAGCTCTTTAACTAGGTAACTAGCCACATTTTGCCTCCCCCTATTACTCATAAAACCTGTGGCATTTAGTTCCCGCATATTTGCATCTATAAACGGAACACCAGTTTCGCCCTGTTTCCATCGTTCAAACAATTGCTTTTGGTTAGCCGCTTCGGCAGGGGCTTGGCCTTTGAAGCCGGCTTTTAGAAAAAATTTATTGCCATGTTTTTTAAACATAAAACGAAAATAATCACGCCAAAGTAATTCGAAAATAAGCCAATAGGTAGATTCATTGGCTACTCGTTCTTTCTCGTATTTTTTAATTTCCCAGTATACTTTTCGGGGAGATAAACAGCCAAGGGCTATCCAGGCCGAAAATTTAGAAGAAAAATTAGCACCCAGCAATCCATTACGGGTTTCTTTGTAGGTTCTGAGTGCATCATGCTCCCAAAAATAATCCTGCATACGTTTCAGTCCCTCAGTTTCTCCGCCTTTAAATTGCAAAACGGCTCGAGAATCTATACTAAATTGCTCTTCATAACCCAGATCGGCTAAGCTTGGTATAACGCCAACACTTAAGTTTTCTGGAATACAAATCTTAATGGGTTCACTAAAACATGGTCTTACAGTACTTTCTCTTTCAACTTTTTTTCGAAAATTGGTAAATACATCTGGAATGTCTTTAATTGGAAAAGGCAGGTGTTCTTTATGGTAAAGTGTATGTCCTATAAAATGTTTTAAATTAATTTGGTGCTCCCACAATGCAGTTTCTACCCGTTCCGAAACGTCTATTTCTTCGGGGGCTACTTCCCTGTGGTGGTAAACTTCTGTAACACCATATTGTTTGGCTAATTTCGGGACTTCCTCTTCGGGTTTACCAATAAGCGTAATTAAATCGCCCCCTAAATCCTGTAAGCTTCGTTTTAAATCGGCAACACTCTCTACTATAAACTGAGCCCTAATAGATCCGGTTTTTCTAGTCCCATAGTTTGTGGTTCCGTAATGCCGTGGATCGAAGCAGTAAACCGGTATTAGAGTATCTCCTTTTCGGGTAGCCTCTAGCAGTACTTCGTTATCGTGTATTCGTAAATCATTACGGAACCAAACTAAAATTAGTTTATTCATCTCATTATATTTAAACTAGCTATTCCTTGCCCCTTTCCGACATCTCTCACTACAATACTTTACCAATTCCCAATTCTTTTCCCATTTTTTACGCCAAGTAAAAGGCTTTTGGCAAACCGTACAGATTTTAACCGGCAATTGATGGGGGTTTGTAAATTTCACCCTACAAAAATTGCAGAATTAACCTAATAGAGGTTATATCAAATCTACTTTTTTATCATTACTATGTAAGATTTAATAGATTTAGCTATTGCTGGCCGATTGCAGATATATTTGTAGACACAAAAAAGTAAAAAAAACATGAGCAGATTGGCCAATAAAACCATTTTAATCATTGGTGGAACCTCAGGCATTGGTGCCGAATTGGTACGCCAGCTAGAAGCCGAAAATGCTTCGGTAATTACAGCATCACGCCAGGCAACCGCAAACTATGGTGGTACCCATTTAGTTTGGGATGCTACAGATGCCACATCCGACCTTTCCGCTTTGCTACCAGAAAAGCTGGATGGATTGGTTTATTGTCCAGGAAGCATAAATTTGAGGCCATTTGCCCGGATTAGCGATGCTGAATTTTTAAACGATTTCGAAATTAATGTGATGGGGGCCATTCGGGCCATTCGCCAAAGCATCAATGCCTTAAAAAAATCGGGCAATGCAAGTGTAGTTTTATACAGCACGGTGGCCGCAAACCAAGGTATGAATTTTCATGCGTCGGTAGCTACCTCCAAAAGAGCTTTAGAGGGCTTATCTCTATCTTTAGCAGCGGAGTACGCCAACAGCAATATCCGTTTCAATGTAATTGCTCCTTCATTAACCGATACTCCATTGGCAGCTGCTCTTCTATCTAGTCCAGAAAAAATAGAAGCTTCAAATAAACGGCATCCCTTGGGTCGCATTGGCCAACCAAACGATATTGCAGGAGCCACTTTATTTTTACTTAGTGAAGCTAGTAGCTGGATGACAGGACAAGTATTGGCTGTTGATGGTGGCTTATCAAGTATAAAATCTTTATGAGAATTTTTACCAGCAAGGAACTAATCGAGCAAGAAAAACCCTATCGGACCAATTTTATCAATAGCCTATCGGGTTTTAAAAGTTTACAACTCTTGGGTACTAAAAACCAAGATGGTGTAACAAACCTGGCTGTATTTAACTCTACTTTTCATGTAGGGGCAAATCCACCCTACCTAGGCTTGGTAGTTCGTCCAGATGGACCTGAACACGATACGCTAAAAAACATTCTTGGCCAAGAGCATTATACCCTAAACAATGTTAAAGAAGCGTTTTACCAACAAGCGCATCAAACCAGTGCCCGCTATGTTTCCGGCGAATCGGAATTTAAGGCGTGTGACTTTGAAGAAGAATATATAGCCGGTTTTCCGGTGCCATTTGTTAAAGAATCGAGCATACAAATTGGGCTAAAACTAAAAGAAGTCATTCCGGTAAAGGCAAACGGAACTACTATTGTTATTGGCGAAATTGTGTTGATTCGCTTGGACGAAAAATACCTTTTAGACGACGGAATGGTTAATTTGGAAGCTGCAGGAAGTATAACAGTAGCCGGTTTAGACAGTTATCATCGCACTCAAAAAATTGGGCGATTGGCCTATGCTAAGCCGGGTATAGAACCAAAAAAATTGTAAGTTTTTTGCCTAAAATCTACCGTTTAGCGTATTGTTCTTGGTAATAGGCCTGATAATGGCCTGAAGTAACTTCGTTTAACCAATTCTCATTGGCTAAATACCAATCTACCGTTTTTTCTAAGCCTTCTTCAAATTGCAAACTTGGCTCCCAGCCCAATTCATTTTTCAATTTAGTGGCATCAATGGCGTAGCGCAAATCGTGGCCTGCACGGTCGGTTACAAACGTAATCAGTTGTTCAGAACTACCTACTTCGCGACCTAATTTCTGATCCATAATGCGACACAACAATCGAATTAAATCGATGTTTTTCCATTCGTTATGACCACCAATATTGTAAGTGTTGCCGGCTTTTGCTTTATGGAAAATAGTGTCGATGGCCCGAGCATGATCTTCAACCCAAAGCCAATCGCGAACGTTTTCCCCTTTTCCATATACCGGAATAGCTTTGTTGTTTTTGATGTTATGAATGGCTAATGGAATCAATTTTTCGGGGAAATGGTGAGACCCATAGTTATTAGAACAATTTGAAATTACGGCATCAATGCCATAGGTATCGTGGTAAGCACGCACAAAATGATCGGAACTAGCTTTAGAAGCTGAGTATGGACTGTGTGGGTCGTAGGCGGTAGTTTCGGTAAATAGCTCGGTACCTTCGCCCAAAGTGCCGTATACTTCATCGGTAGAAACGTGATAAAAACGAGTTTTATCAAATTTGCCCACCCAATACTTGCGGGCTGCGTTTAATAAATTAACGGTGCCCAACACGTTGGTTACCACAAAGTCTAAAGGGTTGCTAATGGAACGGTCTACATGCGATTCGGCAGCCAAATGAATCACGGCATCGGGCTGTTCCTTTTCAAATAATTGATCGATGAAGGCCGCATCGGTAATATCTCCCTTTACAAAACGGTAGTTGGGCTGCTGCTCAACATCGCTTAAATTCATCAAATTACCTGCATAGGTTAATTTATCGAGATTGATAATCTGATAATTGGGGTAGCTGTTTACAAAACGCCTAACCACATGCGAACCAATAAATCCGGCACCGCCGGTGATGATGATTTTTTTCATATTACAAAATAGGATGCTCAACTAGATATTTTTCCCAAGCCCAAGCCGAACTCATCATATCGCTTAAATCTAACTCCGCTTTCCAGCCCAGTTGGCTTTCGGCTTTGCGCACATCTCCATATACTTGTTCTACATCTCCTGGGCGACGTGGACCTAATTCATAGTTCAGTTTTTGACCACTTACGGCTTCAAAGGTTTTTATTACTTCTAACACTGTACTGCCTTTACCGGTGCCAATATTAAATACCTCGTAATTTGTAGCGTTTGGTTTTTGCAAAGTCTCCAAAGCTGCTACGTGCGCTTTTGCCAAATCAACCACGTGAATGTAATCGCGAATGCAAGAACCATCAGCTGTAGCATAATCGGTACCAAAAACGGTTAATTTTTCTCGTTTACCAATAGCGGTTTGCGTAATAAAGGGAACCAAATTTTGAGGTACACCAATAGGCAATTCACCAATTTTGGCTGATTCGTGCGCACCAACAGGGTTAAAATAACGCAAAGAACTCACCTTTAATCCCTTTTTAACAGCAGCAGTATTTTGTAAAATTTCTTCGGCCATTTGTTTGGTATGGCCATAGGGCGATTGTGCGGGTTTTACCACCGCATCTTCTGTTACAGGCAATGCATCGGGTTGGCCGTAAACGGTACAACTAGACGAAAACACAAAGTTTACATCCTTTTCTCCGCAATAATTTAGCAAGTTTACTAAAGAAAATAGGTTGTTTCGATAATATTTTAAGGGTTCTACTACCGATTCTCCTACAGCTTTATAGGCCGCAAAATGAATAATATTTTGGATAGTATGCGCTGCAAAAAAGTTTTTTACTGCATGTTCATCACATAAATCGAGATTAAAAAATGTAGGTTTTACTCCGGTAATTTCAGTAATTTGATCGAGTATGTTGATACTCGAATTGCTCAAATTATCTACAATAATGGGCTCATAGCCAGCGGAAATTAATTCCACCACGGTATGCGAACCTATATAGCCGGTTCCGCCGGTAACCAAAATTTTTTGAGCACTCATTATTTATTGTAATACGTAAAATCTTTGTGTTGTATTTCTTGCTCGGGCAGCGATTTAAAATACTCGTAAGTAATTTTTAAACCTTTGGCACGATCTACTTTCGGCTCCCAACCTAATAAGGCTTTGGCCTTGGTAATGTCGGGGCGGCGTTGTTTCGGATCGTCGACAGGCAGAGGTTCAAAAACCATTTTCTGCTTGGTTCCGGTGAGTTTTATAATTTCTTCGCCAAATTGTTTGATGGTAATTTCATCGGGGTTACCTATGTTTACAGGCAAGGCATAATCAGAAAACAACAAGCGATAAATACCCTCTACCAAATCGTCTACATAACAAAATGAACGGGTTTGTGAGCCGTCGCCAAATACGGTTAAATCTTCGCCACGTAAAGCCTGGCCAATAAAAGCAGGTAATACTCGGCCATCGTTTAGTCGCATACGAGGCCCGTACGTATTAAAAATACGGGCAATGCGGGTTTCTAAGCCGTGAAAAGTATGGTAAGCCATGGTCATGGCTTCTTGAAAACGCTTGGCTTCGTCATATACGCCTCTTGGACCCACGGGATTTACATTGCCCCAATATTCTTCGGGTTGTGGATTAACTGTGGGGTCGCCATACACTTCGGAAGTGGAAGCGATAAGAATTCTAGCATTCTTTTTTCGGGCCAAACCCAATAAATTATGAATACCTAAAGAACCTACTTTGAGGGTTTGTATAGGAATTTTCAAATAATCGATGGGACTTGCCGGCGATGCAAAATGCAAAATATAGTCTAGCTTGCCGGGTACGTTTACGTAGGTAGAAACATCGTGGTGACAAAATTCGAAGTTTTCTAATTTGAATAAATGTTCAATATTGCGTAAATCGCCGGTAATTAAATTATCCATTGCGATAACGTGGAAATCTTCACGGATAAATCGGTCGCATAAATGCGATCCTAAAAATCCAGCTGCACCCGTAATTAATACCCGTTTTCTGCCCATTAGTTTATCAATTTACGACCAATACTATTATAATAAAAGCCTAGGTCGATCATTTTTTGTAAATCGTACAAATTACGTCCGTCAAATATCACTTTGTTTTTTAGTTTTTGACCTACTAATTCAAAATCGGGATTGCGGAAAACAGACCATTCGGTAGCAATCAGTAAGGCATCGGCATCTTGTAGCGCATCGTAAGCATTTTCCGAGAAACTAATGGTATCGCCCAGTAAACGCTTTACATTGGGCATCGCCTCCGGATCAAAGGCTACCACTTCAGCGCCTGCTTGTAGCAATGCTTCGATAATATATAAAGCCGGTGCTTCACGAATATCGTCGGTTCCGGGTTTAAAGGCCAAACCCCAAAACGCAAACTTTTTACCGGCTAAATTGCCATTGAAATAGGTTTTTACTTTTGAGAAAAGTACTTTTTTCTGTATTTCGTTCACCTCCATTACGGAGTTTAATAGTTTGAAATCGTAACCAATTTCATCCGCCGATTTTGCCAAGGCCTGCACATCTTTAGGGAAACAAGATCCGCCGTAACCAATACCCGGAAAAAGAAAGCGTTTGCCAATACGGTCATCGGCTCCAATGCCTTTACGAACCGCATCTACATCGGCTCCTACCAATTCGCATACATTGGCAATTTCGTTCATAAATGTAATTTTGGTTGCCAAAAACGAGTTTGCAGCATATTTTGTTAATTCTGATGAACGTTCGTCCATAAAAATAATCGGATTGCCTTGGCGCACATATGGGCCATATAATTCGCTCATGAGTTTTTGTGCACGTTCGCTCGTAGTTCCTACCACCACTCGGTCAGGCTTCATGAAATCGTCTACCGCTACGCCTTCTCTCAAAAACTCGGGATTGGAAACCACATCTACTTCTACCGAAGTATATTGGGTGAAAATGGCTTTAACTTTATCGGCAGTACCCACGGGCACAGTCGATTTGGTAATAACCACTTTATAATCGGTAATTATGCCGGCAATATCTTTAGCAGCACCCAGCACATAACTCAAATCGGCAGCACCATCACCACCCGGAGGAGTTGGCAGCGCTAAAAAAATCAATTGAGCATCCGCAACAGCTTCGGCCAAATTGGTAGTAAAACGCAAACGACCTTGTTCTGTATTACGATGCAAAAGCACATCTAAACCGGGCTCATAAATAGGAACCTGGCCATTTCTTAGCTGAGTTACTTTATCTTCGTTAATATCAACACAAGTCACCATATTGCCAGTTTCCGACAAACAGGTGCCTGTAACTAGTCCTACATATCCGGTTCCTACTACAGCTATTTTCATTTCAAATTATTCTTTTGGGCATTAAATAGTAACTTCGACGAAGATACGATTTTTACATGCTTTTACTATATCGCTTCGGCCTGACTATTTTCTATATTCTAATGAAATTTGCATCTCTCTGGCACCCCAAAGCCAAACTTTGGGTTAGCGGACGCAAACATTGGGAAGAAGAACTGCGTAGTAAAGTAGGCAAAATCGACTCGAGTGTATGGTTTCATTTTGCTTCTTTGGGTGAGTTCGAACAAGGTCGGCCTGTTTTGGAAGCACTTAAAAAAGCCGAACCCAAAACGAACATTATTATCAGCTTTTTTTCTCCTTCAGGGTATGAAATCTGCAAAAATTATGCTTTGGCTAAAGCGGTTTGCTACCTCCCACTAGATACGCCTAACAATGCGACTACCTTTATTGAAATCATAAAACCCAAGTATGCCGTATTTACCAAATATGAATACTGGTTTTACTTCTTTAGAACCTTACAACAGCAACATATTCCGCTCTACATCGTTTCGGCAATTTTTAGACAAAATCAAGTTTTTTTTAAATGGTACGGTGGTTTTTACCGACAAATGCTGGGCTTTATTACTTACTTTTTTGTTCAAAATAAAGAGAGCAAAGATTTATTAACTAGCCTTGGATATCAGAATGTAGCCCTAAGTGGCGATACCCGTTTCGACCGAGTGGCCGAAAATGCCAAAAACAAAAAAGAACTGAAAGAAATTAAAGCCTTTTGCGGTAGCTCGAAGGTATTGGTAGCCGGCAGTACCTGGCCTGCTGATGAAGAGTTATTAAATACCATAATTGAAAGCTATCCGAATTGGAAAATCATCATTGCTCCGCACGAAATTGCGGAAGCAAATCTTCAGCAACTAGAAGAGCAATTACTCGGAAAAACAATTCGTTATTCGATTTTAAAAGTGCATAAATCAACGCTACCACAAGTGCTTATTATTGATAATATTGGTTTGCTTTCGTCGCTATATACCTATGGCACTATTGCCTACGTTGGCGGTGGTTTTGGCAAGGGCATTCACAATACCTTGGAGGCGGCTGCCTTTGGCTTGCCTGTAATTTTTGGACCTAGGTATCAGAAATTCCAGGAAGCAAAAGATTTGGTTGAGCTAAAAGCAGGCTTTAGTATTAGCAACCAAGCCGAGTTAAATGACTGTTTTAAACTGCTACAATCCGATACCCACAAAGAAGCCGGAAAGCAGGCAAAAGCCTATGTAGATGCCCATACCGGCGCTACTGGTCAAATTTTGAAGAAGATTTTAGCTTAGTTTTGGGGCGTTTTCACCAAGCGCTCTAAGGTATCAATCCACATTGGATGATCGTTGAGGCTTTCTACCAACTGAATTTTTTCGCCACCGGCTTCCACAAACTCTTCTTGGTATTCTTCGGCAATTTCGAAAATGGTTTCCAAACAATCGGCCACAAAAGCAGGGCAAAACACCAATATATTTTTGGCACCATGTTCAGCTAAATGCTCAATCACTTCGCTGGTATAAGGTTGCGCCCAGGGGTCGCGGCCTAACCGAGATTGAAAGGTAATAGTGTATTTATCTTTCGGAATACCCAATTCGGCAGCAATTAATTGAGCCGTACGGTAGCATTGGGCACTGTAACAAAACTTATTATTCTCAGTTATCGTTTCACAGCATTTATCCACTTTTAGGCAATGTTGTTTACTGTCATCGCCTTTACGTAAATGACGTTGTGGCAAACCGTGGAAACTAAAAAGAATATGATCGAAGCTTTCGGGCTGGTATTTTTTTCCATTTTCAGCGAAATTTTTAACCACCCCTGCATCATCATTAAAAGAATTCAGGAAAGATATGCTTGGAATGGTTTGCCAAGTGCGCACGATTTCCATCACCTTATCGTGAATAGAGCCGGTAGTGGCCGAAGCGTATTGCGGGAAAAGTGGAATCACTTTAATGCTGTCTACTTTAGCGGCTTTGAGTTTATCCAACGCCGATTTTATAGACGGACTTTGGTAACGCATGGCCAATTCTAGATGATACTCATCGCCCAGGCGCTCTTTCAAAAGTTCCGCAGAGCGCACACTATAATGCATTAATGGAGAACCTTTATCAGACCAAATGGCACGATAGGTTTTAGCAGATTTAGGGCCACGAAAAGGAACAATAATACCGCGAACCAACAGCGCCCTTAATGCATAAGGAACGTCGATAACCCGGCCATCCATTAAAAATTCGGCTAAATACTTGCGTACATCTGCTGTAGATGGGCTATCGGGCGTACCCAAATTAACCAACAAAACTCCCTTTTTTCCCATATCAAAAATCGAATATAATTCCTATTGTTGGCAAAATGGTACCAGCAGGATCTTCAATAAATTTCATTTTATAACGTGTGGCATCAGAAGGGTCGCTTTGCGGCGCACCACTAGCCGAACGATCTAAAACCAATTGTTTTTGTTGCTGATAAACGGAATTCGTAATATTCTGAATATCTAGAAACAAGTTTAAGTTGAATGACTTAAATGTATATTTTTTGTCTAAGCGAAGATCTAACTGCGCAAAGTTTTTTAAGCGTTGGCTATTCAATTGGTTGTAATTAGGCACCCCTCTTGGATAAAAATCCCAATTGGTTTTTAAGGAGGAGGTAGCTAGGTCGTAAGGCGTAAAAGGTCCACCCCCACTCATACGGAAACGAGCACCTAATTCCCAATTTCGGCCAAATAATTTTCCTGCTGTTACACTTATAATGTAACGAGTATCCCATGAAGAAGGTATGTATTGACTAGCCAGATCTTTAAATTCGCTACGGAATAGGGTGAAGGATGCCAAGCCGTAAAAGCCGTCTTTTAATCGTTTCTGGGCCAATAACTCTAACCCGTAGCTGCGTCCCTGCGAAAATCCGGTGAGTTCGCGGTTGCCCACTACGCCAAAATCAGCCCCTAAATTGGCTAATGGAATATCTCGTCCAAACACCCGAACCATCGGGTAGCGATCGTAATATTTATAGAATCCTTCCACCGTAAAGCGGGTATTACTAAGTGTGTTGTATTCGAAGCCTAAAACCGCTTGTTTTGAGCGAATATATTGGGCTTCCGTATTTTCTAAAGCTCCGCCAGTTTGGGCCCGATAGCCCAATAAGGTGTAGGCAGGTAATTGGTAATATAGTCCAAGATTAGCATTCATACTCAATTTTTCCGTGAAATTGTAGGCCATTGAAACCCTTGGTGAAAGGGTTTTCAATAGATTATTCATACTAGCCGAGAAATTATTCGCATCTGCACGAATACCTGCCGAAAAATTTAGTTTATCGCTTAAAAAACTTTTACTCAACTGGGCGAACAGACCATATTTAAAAATGGATAATGACGATTGGTACTGCACAGCGCCCAATGGGAAAAGTTGTTTGGTATCGGTGCTATAGGCTGACGATTCGGCACTGGCTCCTAAGTTTAATTTATACCCGCCAATAAAGGTGTTATTTTCAAAACGGAATTTATTCTCCGCTTCAGATGAAAGATAATCGATGGTGCTAGTTTTTGCTGGGTCGTTGTCTTGATATTTGAGTGCCCTATTTTTAAAATAGTTTCGGCTAATAACCCATAAAGAGTTTCCTTTTGCTCGGTAGTTGCGGTAGGTTATACCAAAGGTGTAATTGTCTTGTTCATTTACCGGGATATAATCTAAAATGTATTGATTGCTTTCGGTTTTTTCGGCATCAAAATTAAGTTTAAAGCGATCTATAGCACCTAAGCCTATAAAAGTTAGCTCATTTTTAGGGTTAATTTTATGTTTAATTTTAAACTGATAATCTTGGTAGGCTGGTAAAAAAGGCAATCCTAATAGTTTAAATAATCCCTGCAAATACGAATAGCGATAAGAAGCTAAAAAAGTAGTTTTCGCATCTATAGGGCCTTCTAGGGTAGTGGCAAAATCACTTGATCCTACCGTAAGTGAACTACTCAATTTATCGCTGCGGCCATCTTTTTGGCGAAATTCGAATACTGAACTGAGAGTATTGCCACGATTTGCAGGGAAGGCTCCGGAATAAAAATCAACATCACGAATAAAATCGACATTAATTAAGCCTACCGGGCCCCCAGAAGAACCTTGGGTAGAAAAGTGATTGATATTGGGGATTTCTATACCATCTATATAAAATCGGTTTTCGCTTGGTGCCCCACCGCGAATCACAATATCGTTGCGGAAACTTACCTGCGTAGCCACACCGGGCAAAGATTGAATGGCTTTAGAAATATCTCGGTTGCCACCCGGATTACGCTTTATTTCGGTTACGCCAATATTGCGCAAAGAGACCGGACTTTCTACAGGTTTTATAAAGAGTGGCGCTCTAATGCTTACTTCTCCAAGGGTGGTCATTTGTGCCTCTAACAATACATCCAACACCGTTGGTTTGGCATTGCTTAATTGCACATCAAATTGCATTTTTTTCTGAAAGCCAACCAATGAAAACTGAAGGTTATATACAGCCGGCTTAAGGTTTTTAAATACATATATACCTGCAGAATCAGTTTTTAAACCGCCATTTATACCTTGTATACTCACCGTTACCCCAACTAAGGGCTCGTTGGTTAAGGCATCTTTTACACTGCCGCTAAGTGTAGCCAAATTTTGTGTGGTACGTTGTGCCAAAGCCACCTGAGCCAAGCATATACATGCGATGAAAAGAAAACGATGTTTCATGGGTTAAATTTTAACAAAGGTACTATTGCCAAGCTAAGCCAATAACTATGTGTTTATTTATGACAATGCAATTACGCTCTTATTTTAATCGCCATAGCTTCCACCAAGGTGTTCCCGGCGAATCGTGATGTTCGTAGTGGTAGCCAAAAAAGTAGCAGGTAATAAATGCTAAAAAATGATTTTTTTGCAGGGTATTGGATTGATGTTTGTTTTCGTGTTCCCCATGATGAGGCATCCAGGTGCCAAAAAAGAATAATTGCAGGGTACTTAAAAGCGATGGAAGCACCCAAAATAAAATTAAGTTACTTTCTGAAAACCAAATTTTTAATAGGTTGAATAGTATGGCTAAAATTAAAATTTGCCACCACTTTATATACGTTTTTACAAAGTTAAAATACCACGTGAAGAAGTTTCCTTCATTGTAATCGGGATCTTTGTCGGTATGGACGTGCCTATGATGCTCGTGATGCTTTTGATACAATGCCGATAAGGGAAAGAGTGCGTATAAAAGGGTACACAATCCTCCAATAAAATTATTGATTAGTTTGTTTGATGATACGGTACCGTGCATGGCATCGTGGGCAGTAATAAATAAGCCGGTATACAAATGCATTTGTAAAAGCACCAATACATACACCCAAGGATTGGACCACGTAATGGTAAAAACGAGTAAATTACACAGGCTGAAAGCCCAAGTGGCTATTACCAACACGGCTATCACTACCCCCCAATTAGATACATACTTAGTCATTAGCCACTGTCTTTAAACTTTTTTTACTGCTATTTACAGGCTGAGGTACTTTTACATAATATCCTGTACCATCGTATGCTCGTTTGCGTGGGTGCTCCATGCAGGTTTCGCAGCAACAACCTTGCAATTCATCTCCACAAGTATCACATTGGGTAAAGTGCTCGTTACATTCCGGATTGGCGCAATTAATCATTTTGGCTGTAGTGTCGCTACAGTTAAAACAGGTGGACACGATAACTGGATTTTTGCTATTCACTTCAACAGCAACCCGGCTGTCGAATACATAGCACTTACCCTCAAAATCTTTACCGCCAGCTTCTTTACCGTATTTAATAATACCGCCGTGTAATTGATATACGTCTTTAAAACCTTCATGTAATAATAATGCTGAAGCTTTTTCGCATTTAATACCGCCGGTGCAGTAGGTTAAAATTTTTTTGTCTTTATATTGCGCCAATTCGTTAATTTTTTCAGGAAATTCTCTGAAATTTTCAATATCGAGGGTAATGGCATTTTTAAAACGGCCCATATTGTGTTCGTAGTTAGAACGCACATCTAAAATCACTACATCTTCCTCATCTTTCATAGCCAGAAAATCGGCAGGTTCTAAATGCTTACCCGTTTGTTTAGTTGGGTCAATAATTTTTGGATTTCGCAGGCCCGAATGCACAATTTCCGATTTGTAACGGCAATGCATTTTAATAAATGAAGGCTCGTCTACCTCATCAATTTTAAACTCCGTTTTGGCAAAACGAGGGTCGGAATGCAGTGTATGCATATAGGTTTTACAAGCTTCTGGCGTACCCGAAACAGTTCCATTCAGTCCTTCATCGGCCACAATAATTCGGCCTACAAGATTTAACGATTGACAAAATTTTGAATGATCGGCAGCAAATTGTTTGGCTTCTGCTATAGGGCTATAGCAATAGTAAAGTAAAGTTTGATAATTTTTCATAATCATTGATGCTGCTGCAAACAGCGTTAAATGAATTACAAATATAGGAATAGCGCATGAAAAATGTACTATAGTGCTGGAACAGCAAGTCTAGGGTCGTTTGGATCGTAAAGTATCTCTATTAAATCGCCCACCCGAGGGATTTGTACTCTAGACACCATAAGTTCAAAAGTTGCCAACTTATTTAATATGCGTACACTAATAGCTATTCGTGGATTTTTATTCACTGTAAGTCGAGTATCCACAATGTGAATGATGGGTACTGTAGCCCAAACTCCTTCCTTTTTCAAGCGCTTATACAACCGTTTTTGGCGATAGGCTTTTAGCCATATGGGTAACCAAAAAATAACCATAATGGCTACCAAACCACCTGAAAACAAGACAATAAAATATGGGTTTGCTACATATTGGGCTAACCACACGGTCATTTTTCCAACACGGTTTATATCTTGGGTAGTGGTAAACACTAAATACATGCCTCCTAACCACACCAAAAAAAATAAAACAACTAAAAAACGGTACAAGAACTTCATACCCCTTTTAACGTAGCTCGATAAAATTTATTGGAAATAGAGAAAAATTAATTTAACCCAATAGCAATGCGAATGCCCCTATTTTTGGCCAGATTTAAATCGTTCGATTGACCGTAAAACACCTTAAAATTTAGCCATTGTAGGCCAGCATACCATTCATTGTAATAACCTAGATTAGGCGTTTTTAAATAATTAAATCCTACCAATTCCTGGAGTTTTAATTTACGAATGAGCGGAATTTTATTAAAAATAAATCCTGAAAAATTATGCGAAACATGCGCTTCTACAAATTGCCCGGCTGTACTGTGGGTATAGTAATCTAAGAATAAAAAGCTATTAGGCTGGGCCTGAAAAGCTGTACGCAAATTGCCTGTAAAATGTTGGTAATCTGGAAAGAAAACTGAAGAATTATTGAGATATTTTCCGGCTGCAACATAAAATGAAGATTTACCATAAAATCCCAGTGAAATATCTGATTTGGTTAAATCAAAACTTAACACATCGTAGCGAACATCAGATGAAAGAAATCCATTCATTCCGCGTACATAGTTTAAGCCCAAAGTGGGGTACTTTGAAGCTTGGTAATATTTACCCGTTGGATAGGTTACATACTTGTTGCTAAAATTATAACTGGCCCGAAGTTCCAATTTAACCGATTGATTGTTCGGGAAAAGCGGTACATCCTGCGAAGGATTTAACGGATTATTTGAACTAAACGTTCTATCATCGAAATCGTTTATTCGATAGGCACTAGCGTTCACCAAACTTTTTCTACTAGCAAACTCAAGCGAAGCAGAAGTACGCACATTACCCAAAATACGGCCACTAAGCCCCAATTTTGCAAAGACATTATGATACAATTTTAAATCGTTACGCTCAAAAAATAGAGAGCTAATGCTGTTTTGCTTAGGCGTTACCGAGCCTCTCTGATTTAAATCCTGTATGTCAGAGCCTAAGGCAAAAGAGAATATACCATTGCCCACCGGCAAAGAACCTTTGATGTGTGCATTAATTAATTGATTGGCAAAACCATAACGCACGTTGGCCGAATAGCGCACCCATTTATTGCTTAAACTATCTATTTGCTTTACATAAGCCGCCCCAAAGTTTACACCAAACCCTTCTACCGTATTGTAAAATGCGGAACGTAATAAAGAATTAATACGCAAGTATTGCTTTTTAAAACGATTGCTACGCGTGTAACCAGAGCCTACCAAAAAACGCATCGGTTTAAAGATATTACTCTTGCTATCTAAAGAATCTAAATACGATTTCGATTCTCGTTTAGTAGCCAGTGTTTCTTTTTTCAAATAGTCGGTGGCCTCCTCTTCGGTAAGGGGTATCGGTCGCGATCGTTCCCAATAGGTAGAATCTTTTTTATTTACTTCTTTAGTTATTCGAAGTGCCTCTCTAAAATTATTTTTTTCGAAAGCAGGCTCTAATTGGTAATTTTTAAATACAGCTACAAAATACCCACCAAAAGAAAAGCCCATAAAACCGCCGTTAAACTCCATTTTTACCGAAGCCGGCATCCAACTATTGACACCTGTTGGAATATAATCTTGCTTAATTTTCAACGTATCTACAAAGTTCAGGTTATTGTCTTTGCTCAAATACAAGTCGGTACTATAAATACGCCACGAATCTTCCAAAATGTAAATGTTACCACGAAATACCGGATCGGAAGCCCTTTTGGGTATTACCTGAATTTTATTCACCATTTCACCATTTTCTACAGTATTACCCAAAAATTTATAGGTATAGTATAAAAAAGCATCCTCGGCTATGGGCGATACTAGTGGGCGTAAACTCAAGCCTTCCCAACTCTGATAATTCTCATAAAAATTTACCTTTAAATCGGTAGCACGGTTAAAGCTGAAGGCCCTATTATTGCCCGAAGTTTTAGAAGAAACCATTTCTTCGCGGTATTGATTTGGTTGTTGGTAGCTTAATTTCGATTCAGATTCAGATAGGTAAATAATTCCTCGTCGGTTAGAATCTAAGCCCAATTGCTTGCCCAATTCATCGATATTAAAACCCATAAATTTTTTAGGAGCAGACAATAATTTTTGCATCCCCTTTATATAAACCTCGGCCGTATAAGTTTTTACCTCTGTTAAATGTGTTTTGCGATTTTTTATGGCTTGGCGAATGATGGCATAAGCCGGATCTTCGGCATCAGCCTTAATTACCACATCACTTAATTGATAGGCTTCGGGCTGTAAGGTAAAATTAAGTTTAGTATCGGCCGAAAGTGTAAGTAGAGTACTATACTGCTTATAGCCAACCGCTCTAACCATTACTTCTAAAGCGCCCTGCTTTACTCGTAATTGATACAAACCCTCTGAATTGGCAGAAGTACCTACCGTTGTACCTTTAACATACACACTAGCAAAAGAAATGGGCTGCCCTTTCGTATCAGTTACTTTACCGCTTAAGAGCACCGTTTGCCCAAATAGGGCTTGGCTTAGCAATAAAAAAAAGAGTAGACAGCGTAGTTTCATGAATCTTTGACGGTATTGTAAAGATGCAATTTATCTCTTAAGAGTTGCACCATCTACTGTGAAAAAACATAAAAAAAATTCGACCCGAATTGCTTAATTTTACGCTTCAATTAAAAAGGTATGTACAAAACCCTACAACCCGTTTTACAACAAGAACTGAGTAGCATTAAAGAAGCTGGTTTATATAAACAAGAACGCATTATTACTTCGGCGCAAGGAGCCGAAATTTCGGTAGAGGGCAACAAGTATGTACTCAATTTTTGTGCAAACAATTATTTAGGTCTTAGTTCCCATCCTCGGGTAATAGCCGCTGCAAAAGCCACCATTGATAGCCGTGGTTTCGGATTATCATCGGTGCGTTTCATATGTGGCACGCAAGACATTCACAAAGAATTGGAGCGCAAAATTTCAGAATTTTTAGGCACCGAAGACACCATTTTATACGCCGCCGCTTTTGATGCCAACGGAGGGGTTTTTGAACCGTTGTTTAACGAACAAGATGCCATTATTTCGGATGAATTAAACCACGCCTCTATTATTGATGGGGTACGTTTGTGCAAAGCCCAACGCTACCGCTACAAACACGATGATATGGCCGATTTGGAAGTACAATTACAAGCCACTCAAAACCTACGCCACCGCATTATTGTAACCGATGGCACTTTCTCTATGGATGGCACCATTGCCCAATTAGATAAAATTTGCGCCTTGGCCGAACAATACCAAGCCTTGGTCATGATTGATGAATGTCACTGCTCGGGCTTTTTAGGAAAAACCGGTCGCGGTACCCACGAACACCACGGGGTAATGGGTCAAATTGATATTATTACCGGTACTTTGGGCAAAGCTTTAGGTGGCGCCTCCGGCGGTTTTACCTCCGGCCGAAAAGAAATTATCGATTTATTGCGCCAACGCTCTCGTCCTTATTTGTTTTCAAACACCTTGGCTCCTTCGATCGTAGGCGGTTCTATTGCGGTATTAGATATGCTGAGCGAAACCACCGAACTACGCGATAAATTGGAGTTCAATACCCAGTATTTCCGAAGCAAAATGACCGAAGCAGGTTTCGATATTAAACCCGGCGTGCATCCTATTGTACCCGTAATGCTTTACGATGCCAAACTAGCGCAAACCTTTGCAGCCCGCATGCTCGAAGAAGGCATTTACGTCATCGGGTTTTACTACCCTGTAGTTGCCCAGGGCAAAGCTCGTATTCGGGTACAATTATCTGCAGCCCACGAACAAGCACAGCTCGACAAAGCCATTGCAGCCTTTACCAAAGTGGGTAAAGAGTTGGGGGTTATTAAATAAAACTGTTATTTTGGGCTTTAACCAAAAATTTATACCAAACAATGCAAGCAAAACTCGACCAATACACAGCCGAAATCAATCAATTTACACCTGGCACTGCCGAGGAGGTAGAAAGTTTCCGTATCAAATTTTTGGGTACCAAAGGCATTATTAAAGACCTGTTTGATGAATTTAAATCGGTAGGACCAGAAGAAAAACGAGTATTTGGTAAAGTATTAAACGAATTTAAGCAAGTAGCCGAAGCAAAATTCGAAGCTTGCAAAGCGCAATTTGAATCGAGTGCAAGCACCCAAAAATTAGACACCGACTTAACCCTACCGGGTGAAGGTATAGAATTGGGCGCCCGCCACCCTTTGCAATTGGTGCGCCGTGAAATTGTAGAAATATTTAAAAAATTAGGCTTCATTGTAGCCGAAGGCCCAGAAATTGAAGACGATTGGCATAACTTTTCTGCGTTAAATTTCCCCGAAGAACATCCGGCAAGAGACATGCAGGATACCTTTTTTATTAAAAAAGGGGGCGAAAAAGGCGATATCGCTTTACGTACCCACACTTCATCGGTACAAGTACGTATGATGGAACAAGGCAAACCACCTTTCCGATCTATTATGCCCGGCCGTGTTTACCGAAACGAAGCCATTTCGGCTCGTGCACACTGCTTTTTCCACCAAATTGAGGGTTTATATGTAGATGAAAACGTATCCTTTGCCGATTTAAAACAAACCTTATTTTATTTTGTACAAGAATTATACGGCGAAGGCACCCAGGTCCGTTTCCGTCCATCATACTTCCCATTTACCGAACCCTCGGCCGAAATGGATATCTCTTGCAGTATCTGTAAAGGTGTCGGTTGCAACATGTGTAAAGGTTCGGGTTGGGTAGAAATTTTAGGTTGTGGTATGGTCGATCCGAATGTATTAGAAAACTGCGGCATCGATTCAAAAAAATATACCGGCTTTGCGTTTGGGATGGGTATAGAACGCATAACCAACCTAAAATATGAGATTAAAGATTTGCGTTTATTCTCCGAGAACGATGTGCGTTTCTTAAAACAATTTCAATCAGAAATTAGCTAAACATGAAATTTTGGAGCGTATTAGCCCTATCTATTTTGCTGCTTTTAAGCTGTGGAAAAGATGATGGCACCTACATACCCGATGTATATGTAAACTACACCGTTCCAATAAATGACCCCAGCATTAGTGCACTCAATGGACCCGGCGGTGCCGTAGTAATCAGTGGGCACGGTGTAGCTGGTATTATTATTTACCGCAGATCTGATAATGTGTACGTGGCCTACGACCGCTGCAGTTCTGTAAATCCTCAAAGTAAATGCGCCGTTACGCTAGATAACCCAAGCCTTACGGTAACCGACCCCTGTAGTGGTGCCAAATTTTCGTTATTTGATGGTACTCCGGTAAAAGCCCCAGCAACCAAAAGCTTAAAAAGCTATCAGGTAACGGCAAATAGTTTGTATTTGATGGTTACGAATTAAGTTTTCCCCTTTCCACATCGAGATTTAAACCGTAATTTTGGCGGCTATGAAGAAAGTGCCTGCCGAGATTCAGTTCCTAGAAAATATTACCATAATAGATATTGCCGAACAAGGCAAGGGAGTGGGCAAACACCAAGATTTAGTGATATTTATTGATAAAGCCGTTCCCGGCGATGTGGTAGATATAGAAATAACCCGAGTAAAGAAAAATTTGGCAGAAGCGAAAATTACCGCCTTTAAACAACACTCTGCCGACAGAACCGAACCATTTTGTGCCCATTTTGGCACCTGCGGAGGATGTAAGTGGCAACATTTAAGCTACGAAGCCCAAACCCGTTTCAAACAAAAAACAGTATTAGATGCCCTAGAACGTTTGGGCGGTGTAAATACCACTAGCGCCGAGCCCATTTTAGGTTCTGCCGAAACGCAATACTATAGAAACAAATTAGAGTTTACTTTTTCCAACAAACGTTGGTTGGATGAAAACGATATGGCCAACCGCGACGACTTGAGTATGGATGCCTTGGGCTTTCACGTACCTGGTCGTTTCGATAAGATTTTAGAAATTGAGCATTGCTACCTGCAAGCCAATCCATCGAATGCCATTCGCAATTCGGTGCGGGAATATGCGCTAAAAAACGAATTCTCTTTTTACGATTTACGCCAACATGAAGGCGCTTTGCGTAACCTTATTATACGCACCAGCTCTACTGGCGAAATTATGGTTATTGTGGTGTTTGCCTATGTCAATAAAAAAGAAATTAAGGGCTTAATGACTCATTTAAAGGATAGTTTTCCAGAAATTACTTCCTTATTATACATCGAAAACCAAAAGAAAAACGATACCATCTTCGATCAAGAAATTGTTATTTTCAATGGTCTTGATCATATTTTCGAAGAAATGGAAGGTCTTAAATTTAAAATTGGTGCCAAATCTTTCTACCAAACCAATTCGGCACAAGCCTATGAGTTGTATAAAATTACCCGAGATTTTGCTGATTTAAAAGGCAATGAATTGGTATATGATTTATATACTGGGGCTGGCACTATTGCCCAATTTGTAGCCCAAAAAGTGAAAAAAGTAATTGGCGTAGAATATGTGCCCACGGCTATTGAAGATGCCAAAGCGAATGCAGAGCTCAACCAAATAACCAATGCCGAATTCTATGCCGGCGATATGAAAGATATTTTAACGCCCGACTTTATTGCAGAGCATGGCAAAGCCGATGTAGTAATCACCGATCCGCCACGGGCCGGTATGCACCCCGATGTGGTTGCCCGTTTACTAGAAATGGAAGCCGAAAAAATTGTATATGTAAGTTGCAATGCCGCTACCCAAGCCCGAGATATTGCTTTATTACAAGAAAAATATACCGTGAGCAGAATTCGCCCGGTTGATATGTTCCCACAAACCCAACACGTAGAAAATGTGGTTTTATTGGTATTAAAAAAATGAATCCAGAAGAATTATTAAACCCAGATGGGGAAAGCCAAGCGGCCAAGCCGAAAGAAAGTCCACTAAAAAGTTTAGAGGCCGACTTAAAGTTTTTTGCCGAATCTATTAAAGAAATTTCGACCGAAATTATGGTAGAAGGTCTTTCTGCCTACCCCATTTTTGTAGCCCACCAACACGAAGTAAGTGTGGGTGAACCAATTTTAGATAAGGAAGAATTGCATACCGGCTGGAGCATAAATGCATCTACCCTAGAAGAATTTGTAGAAAAAGGTATTATTAAGGCAGCTAAAAAACAAGCCTTTATGGAGCAGTTTAAAAATTCGCAACATTTTATGTGCCTATTTGTAATTGTACCAGAAGGTGCCAATTTCGTGTTTTATCCCTATCCCAAATAAACGTATCTTAGAATTCAGTATTGCAAAATCATGAGCGAAAAAAAAGTACTTATTCTTAATCAAAAACAAATTCAACAAAAAATTGAACGCATAGCGTATCAAATTTTGGAGGATAATTTAGAAGAAAAGGAACTGGTATTGGCCGGTATTTTAAACCGTGGTTTTACGGTGGCTCAGCGGCTAAAAAAGGTGTTGGAAAAAATATCTTCCATAAACGTAACGCTCATGAGCATTGAGTTGGATAAAGACAGCCACCATTTACAAGCCAGTGCCAATGTGCCTTTAAACGAGGTAGAAAATCGGGCGGTTATTTTGGTAGATGATGTATTAAACAGCGGCCGTACCTTGGTGTATGGTTTGGCCTATTTCTTAAATATTCCACTAAAAAAAATACGTACCGTGGTATTGGTAGATCGCAGCCACCGTCGTTTCCCGGTTGCACCAGATTATACAGGCTTGCAATTGGCTACGGTATTAAAAGAACATGTTTTGGTGGTTTTAGATAGTCCAGGTGAAGAAGACGCTGTTTACCTGACCTGAGCAGCTTCTAAGTAAACCAATAGTTTTTCGGGCGTTAAATCAATGCCACTTACCATCATATTTGCTTGCTGATAAAAAGCTTGGCGCTCGGCTAACTTCCCCTCAATAAAATGTAGCAATTCTTCTCCCTTTCTTCCAGCCAACAATGGTCTAGGTGATTTGGCATGCTCCAAGCGGTTGGCCAAGGCCTTTGCATCTAAATGCATGTATACGGTTTTACCCTGCGTATTCATCCAAGCCATATTATCGAAAAAACAAGGCGTTCCGCCACCAGTAGAAACCACTACATCGGCATCGGCTATGGTTTGGTGCAGTACTTCTTGCTCTAATTTTCGAAACTCGGCTTCGCCTAAATTGGCAAATAGTTCTGGAATGGTTTTGCCACTCTGAGCAGCTAAACGTTCGTCTAAATCGGCAAAAGTATAGCCAAGCTTTTGTGCCAATTTTCGCCCAAAAGTGGTTTTACCACTACCCATAAATCCAACTAAATATATTCTCATTAAGAAAAGGCTTATTTTTTGAAATAGGTATTGCGTAGTTGCTCTGCAGAGGGGAACCTACGGAAATGCCATTTATTTATTACTACCCCGTTTTTAAGCAACAAAATACCCGGGTTGGCCCTAACCATACTTTTTAAAGGCACGGCATCGGCAAAGAAAAAAGGAAAATCGAGGAACAATACTCGGTTCAACTCGTACGATTCGGCAATAGAAGATGCGGTTAAAATGATGGTAGGAATCCTAAATTGCTGGGCCAAGGTTTTATTCACCTCGTTTATTCGTTTCAAAGCATAGCGGTCGGCATTTTTTAACTCATAGGCCACAACAATAAACTGGTAGTCGGGATACTCCAGAATAAGCTTGGTGAAATCTTCACCAGCAGGGTCGACAATTTTTAAATCCTTTATTTTTACCTCGTAGCCTTTCTTAATCAATTTAGATTCCGGATCGCCTATGATTACCCACGTACTATCTTTCCAAACCTCCTGCTTTAGGTATTCCTTATCAGTGAGCGACTTGATGGCACTAGTTTTACTGTTTTTTAAGGTGTATTGAATTTCGTATTCATCTTGCGGAGCGCCTAGGGGTGCTACCATCAATTGGGGAATGTTGTTGCCAATTTTATAGGGCAAGAAATCGAACACTGGCCCATATTTTAGGGTGAAAAACCCAACACCAAATCCTATAATACAAAGTGGCCCTACCAAACTTGCCTGCATTGTAGCTTTGTTAAAAAGTGGTGTTATTTGGCTGCGGTAAACGAACAAAATCAGAATAAATACGAACAGGACTACATCTTTACTAAAAGATTGCCATGGGGTAAGCGGAATGGCATCGCCAAAACAACCGCAAGAAGTAACCACTTTAAAATAGGCAGAGTAGAAAGTTAGAAAGGTGAAGAAGACAATAAGGCCAAATAGACCCCAAGCTACTTTTTTAGCATATATCCCTAACAAAAGCGCCGCACCTAATATAATCTCTAGACCACATAAAAAAATGGCAATTAAAGAGCCGTAATCGTTAAAAACAGTGAGGTGAAAAACCTCAAAATATTCTTCCAATTTGTAGCTAAATCCCAGCGGATCATTGGCTTTGATTAGGCCCGAGAAAATGAATAAAAGCCCTACTAAAATGCGACTAAACGCAATACTAAATTTTTTCACCTTCGCTAATTTTAATCAATGCAAAAACGGAATAATTTAACATATCCTGATAATTGGCTTTAATGCCTTCCGATGCCAAGGTTTGGCCATCGTTATCTTCAATTTGTTTTACCCGCAAGAGTTTCATTAAAATCAAATCGGTTAAAGAACTAATGCGCATATCACGCCAAGCTTCGCCATAATCATGATTTTTGGCAAACATCAACTCCTTGGTTTCTTGTACCTTTCTGTCAAATAGCACGTCTACCTCTTCTACCGAAAGCTCGGTAGCCGTATCGTCGCCCAACTCCTCTTGCAACATAGCAATAACGCAATAATTTACAATACCAATGTATTCCGATTCAATATCTTCACCCACTTTCGATACTTTTTTTTGCTCGAGGGTACGAATGCGCTGAGCCTTAATAAACACCTGATCGGTAATGCTCGATAAACGCAAAATGCGCCAAGCTGTTCCATAATCTTTTGTTTTCTTTAAGAATAACTCTTTACACGTGCTAATTACTGCGTCGAATGCTGCGGAAGTGGATTGTGCCAAAATGCGGTATATTTTTGAATAAAAGGTAAAATTATCGGTATTTTGCCAAATAATGACGGGTAAAAATACAGATTTTCAGCAGAATATTACAGCTTTGGGCACAGCAAGTGTGCAGAAATTTACACTACATAGTGGCGGGCGGCTTATTGACCTGCATACGCCCAAAGTAATGGGGATTATAAACCTCACGCCCGACTCTTTTTACCAATCAGCCAGTAGATATAATGAACTACCTTCCACTAACCAGGTGCTCAAAGAAGCGGAAAAACACTTACTAGAAGGGGCTTATTTTCTCGATTTGGGTGGATATTCTTCCCGTCCGGGCGCCGAAGACGTATCGGAAAAAGAAGAAGCCGATCGAGTACTTCCGGCTGTAAAAGCATTGGCTAAAGAATTTCCCGAAGCCCTTATTTCGGTAGATACCTTTCGTTCGGAAATTACTAAAAAAAGTATTGGGGAAGGTGCACATCTTATAAACGATATTTCTGCTGGACAATTAGACGAACGTATGTTCGAAACCATTGCGCAGCTACAGGTTCCCTATATTTTAATGCACCTCAAAGGCACGCCTCAAACCATGCAAGATCTAGCAAACTATACCAATTTAGTGTCCGAGGTATTGAGCTATTTTTCAGAAAAAATAACTCTATTAAAACAATTAGGAGCAAACCAACTTATTATCGACCCAGGTTTTGGTTTTGCTAAAACGCTAGAACATAATTATGAGTTATTAAATAGATTTCAAGAACTACATAGTCTGGGCTATCCGCTATTGGCCGGAGTTTCTAGAAAATCAATGATTTATAAGGCATTGGATAGCACACCATCCGAGGCCCTAAACGGAACCACCGTTCTACACACCATTGCCTTGCAAAAGGGTGCACAAATTTTACGAGTACACGATGTAAAACCTGCTGTAGAAGCTATAAAATTAGTGGCAAAACTGCAAGCCAACTAAAATTTACCTATTTTTAACGTATGGAAGCAATCTCCACCAACCTATTACAATTCCGTTTATTTGATGTGCTCGACATTTTACTGGTTGCACTCATTATATATTACGTTTACAACCTAATTAGAGGCACCATTGCTGTAAATATTTTTATTGGTTTATGTCTCATGTACATCGGCTATGTGTTGGTTCAACAGGCTCAAATGCGCTTGCTAACACAGTTATTGGGCGGGTTTATTAGCCTTGGCTTTATTGCCTTGGTTATTGTTTTTCAGCAAGAAATACGTCGATTTTTATTGGTTTTGGGTAAAAATGCATCACAACAAAAGAACAAAGCCTGGTGGGTATATCTTTTTGGTAAAAAAGAAGAAATTAATCAGAATTTAGCCCGATTAAAGCCCATTCTTGATGCTTGTAAAAGTATGCAAAAAACCAAAACAGGAGCCTTAATGGTCTTTGCCAAACATACCGAAGAACCTTATTTTCAAAATACTGGAGAAGTACTAAACGCCACAGTTTCTAAACGATTATTAGAAAGTATATTTCAAAAAAATAGCCCCCTGCACGATGGTGCGGTAATAATTGCCGAAGGTAAAATTAAAACAGCTTCTACCATTTTACCGCTTACTGAAAACGATCGGTTACCGGCACACTTTGGCTTGCGCCACCGAGCCGGCATTGGCATATCCGAGGTAAGTGACGTATTGGCTATCATCATCTCTGAGGAAACCAATGAGATATCTTACGCCCGACAGGGCAAGGTAAAAATGAAAGTTAGTTTCTCCGAATTAGAAAAATTACTACTCAACTATTATTAAATAAAAAAAGCCCCGATTTTCGGGGCTTTTTTTATGTTGTAGATACCACAATTAGCAATATTGCTCAAAAGCTGCAGCTAAATTATCTGCAATAAGTTGGGCACTTCTACCTTCAATTTGATGACGTTCAATCATATGAACCAATTCGCCATCTTTAAATAAAGCAATAGAAGGTGAGGATGGCAGGAAAGGCACCATGTGAGCTCTTGCTCTATCAACCGCTTCTTTTTCCATACCGGCAAATACCGTATATAAATTGGTTGGTTTTTTAATAGCACTTACAGCTTCTCTCACACCAGGGCGGGCATTTGCAGCCGCACAACCACATACCGAATTTACAACCACCAAAGCAGTGCCGCTGCCTTTTACGGCAGTATCAACCTCTAATGCTGTTTTTAACTCGGTAAATCCTACGCTTGTAAGCTCCTCACGCATGGGAGCAACTAAATATTCTGGATACATGTTTGAATAGATTTAATACTCAAAAATACGAATTCTTTCGGCCCAGTGCTATTGGCTACTGTAAGTTTACACAATCTTGACTTCAAGAATCAAATAGAATTCTGTAATTTTGTAACTCAAACTAAAAAATAATCTATGTCATCAGTAGCCACAACAACCTACGCTCCTTTCAAAGTTAAAGATTTTACTTTGGCCGATTGGGGTCGTAAAGAAATTGAGTTAGCCGAAGCAGAAATGCCGGGATTAATGGCCTTGCGCAAAGAATATGGCGCAATACAGCCTTTAAAAGGAGCCCGCATTGCAGGTTGCTTACACATGACTATTCAAACTGCCGTTTTAATTGAAACCTTAAAAGCCTTAGGTGCTGAAGTTACCTGGTCATCGTGCAATATTTTCTCAACACAAGATCATGCAGCATCAGCTATTGCCGCTGCCGGCTTTCAGGTTTATGCTTGGAAAGGTCTAAATGAAGAAGAATTTGACTGGTGCATTGAACAAACCTTGTTTTTTGGTGAAGATCGTAAACCACTAAATATGATTTTGGATGATGGTGGCGACTTAACCAATATGGTTTTTGATAAATACCCTGAACTAATTTCGGGTATTAAAGGCCTTTCTGAAGAAACAACTACTGGCGTTCACCGCTTAATTGAGCGAATGAAAAATGGCACCTTACACTTGCCAGCTATCAACGTAAACGACTCGGTAACCAAATCTAAATTTGATAATAAATACGGTTGTCGCGAATCCTTAGTAGATGCTATTCGTCGTGCTACCGATGTGATGATGGCTGGAAAAGTTGCTGTAGTTGCCGGTTTTGGCGACGTAGGTAAAGGTTCAGCCGATTCGTTACGCAATGCAGGTGTACGAGTAATTGTAACCGAAATTGATCCTATTTGTGCGCTACAAGCCGCTATGGAAGGCTACGAAGTGAAAAAATTTGCTGCCGCCGTTAAAGAGGCTGATATTGTAGTAACTGCTACCGGCAACTGCAATATTGTTCGTGGCGAACACTTCAAACTAATGAAGGATAAAGCCATTGTATGTAATATTGGCCACTTCGATAACGAAATTGACATAGCCTGGTTAAACAAAAACTACGGATCTCAAAAAGTAGAAATTAAACCACAAGTAGATAAATATACTATTGAAGGTAAAGATGTAATTGTATTAGCCGAAGGTCGTTTAGTGAACCTTGGTTGCGCCACAGGCCACCCATCTTTCGTAATGTCTGCTTCGTTTACCAACCAAATATTGGCTCAACTTGAACTGTGGTTGCATACCGATAACTACGAAAACAAGGTGTACACCCTACCTAAACATTTAGATGAAAAAGTAGCTCGTTTACACCTTGAAAAAATTGGCGTTGAGCTTGATATATTAGACCAACAACAGGCCGATTATATTGGCGTAAATGTAGCTGGACCATTCAAAACCGACGAATACCGCTACTAAATTTATAATTAACTTAGTTTAAAAAAGCCGAAACACAACGTTTCGGCTTTTTTTGTGGCACAAAAATTTACGCTTGTTGAAACAATTTTTAGCGCTTGGTTTCGTTTTGCTCTATATAGTACCAAAAACACATACGTACTACAGTTTTTTTATTTTTAAAACAAAAGCATTATGAAAAAAATTACGCTCCTATTATTGCTAATTGGCTTAAAAGCATCTGTATTTGCACAAGGCTTCGGAATATTTAACAATAGCAACTATGCACCAGTTCAGTCAGTTTATTTTAACCCTGCAAAAATTGCCGATTCTAAACAAAAATTCCAATTTAACCTGATTGGGTTCAATGTATATGTTGCCAATGATTATGGCGTGCTTCAATCCATTCCTAAACTCATTAAAACTGTACAAAACAACGGTGAGTTTGGCGACATTTTAACCCTACAACAAAATGGCAAGGCCAAAAACCTAGACTTGGGTGTTGAATTTCGCGGTCCCTCGTTTGTTGCTTCCTTGGGTCACAGCCAAAGTTTAGCTTTTAGCAGCCGTGCCCGTTTTCTTAGTAGTGCCAATAACGTTTCCGAAGAATTGATGACCGCACTTATAAAGGGATTCAAAGAAACCGATGACTATGGCGTTATTACAAATGCTACTTTTGATATAAACGCAAACGTATTTAGTGAAATGGGGCTAACCTATGGTCTAAACCTTGTAAATACAGGAAATCACGTATTTAAAGCTGGGGTAACAGGTAAATACCTTTGGGGGGCGGGTAATGCCAAAATAAACAACACAAATACCAATATAAGCATTACTGAAATTGGGGTGCCTCCAACCAATGCCCTTACTACAAACGGCGTTCACGTAAACACATGGGTTTCTAACTCTAAATTATTAGGCTTCCAAAATACTAGTTTCTCATTAAAAGATATAACCGATAGTAGAGGACAGGGCTTTGGTACCGATTTCGGATTTGAATATGAATGGAGGCCAAAATTCAAAAACTATCAGTATGAAGTGGATGGCAAACTATTGGATGATAACTCCGTTTCTAAATATGCATTAAAATTTGGTGCTGCACTTACCGATGTTGGATCCATTACTTATAGTCAAGGTAAAGTGTTAAAACTAAATGACGATACCCCGAATAAACAATGGACACAAGCACAAATCGATAACTTTGATTTGGCTGATTTGGAAACATCTTTCACAAATGTATACGGTGCAGGGGCGGTGTCCTCTAGCCCAAACTATAGAGCTTACCTACCAACCCGTTTAAATATTAATTTAGATGTTAAGGTGGCTAAAAACTTTTATATAGCCTCAAACTACATAGGAGGATTCACAAAAAAACGCAACATCTTAGATGTTTCTAATGATCGATCAGTTATCGATCCAACTGGTACACTCATCTCAGTGATCCCTAGAATTGAAAAGCCCAGTTACGAACTTGCACTACCTATCACCTATTCTTCTCGTTACAAAAAAAAAAATCTCGGCTTAACTAGTAGAACAGGTGCCTTTTTTATAGGCACCGATGATATAGGCGGCGCTTTAGGAATTGGAAAATTCACCTCCTTTAATGTATACGCAGGTCTGAATTTTTCTATTGGCAAAAAACGCATTAAAGACCGCGATCACGATAAAATAAGCGACAAATTAGATAAATGCCCAACCATTGCCGGACCCGTGGAAAACGAAGGTTGTCCATGGCCAGATACCGACAAGGATGGCATTCCGGATAAAGACGATGGGTGCCCTACCCTTCCGGGCCCAGCTTCTTCTAAAGGTTGTCCAGATTCTGATGGCGATGGCGTAGCCGATAGCGAAGATCTTTGTCCAGATGTACCGGGAAGCATTGCCCTAAAAGGTTGCCCAGATAGAGATAATGATGGCGTAGCCGACAAAGACGATGCTTGCCCAGATTTGGCAGGTCCAATGGCAACTAAAGGTTGCCCTGATACCGATGGCGATGGCGTACTTGATAAAGATGATCTTTGCCCAACTGCAGCTGGACCATTAGCCTTTAAAGGTTGCCCAGATACAGATAAAGATGGCATTGCAGATAGCGAAGATGCCTGTCCAACTGTACCAGGATTATTGGCATTAAAAGGTTGCCCAGATAGAGATAAAGACGGCGTGGGTGATGCAGATGATCTTTGTCCGGATGTGTTTGGTACCCTAGCAAGTAAAGGTTGCCCAGATAAAGATGGCGACGGTGTGCCTGATAAAGACGATAAATGTGTAGATGTGGTTGGCCCTGCCTCAAACGGCGGCTGTCCAATAACTGCCGCCCCTACACTAACTAAAGTTGAAGAAAAAATCATCTTTACTGCCGTATCCGATTTACAATTCGAAAGCGGAAAATCGGTAATCAAAGCATACTCCTTTGATAGTTTAGATGAATTGGCAGCGCTCATGGTAAAACGCCCCGAACTAACCCTAATTCTTTCTGGCCACACCGATAATGTGGGTGTACCGGCAAAAAACAAAGTGTTAAGTCGTAAAAGAGCAGAAGCCGTAAAAGCATACTTGGAAGATGCTGGTGTTGATGGTAGTAGAATTGCTGCAGTAGGCTATGGTTCAAGCAAACCAATTGCCAGCAACAAAACCCCACAAGGACGTCAGAAAAATCGCCGAGTAGAATTTAAAGTTAATTAATAGGTTTGTTTGTAATCGCAAAGAGCCCAGCCGGTATTCGGTTGGGCTCTTTGCATTTTTAGGGCAAATTCAAAGAAAGAATGTACTTTTGTGCGATGATAAAATTATCGGTAAACATCAACAAATTTGCAACCCTACGAAACGCACGTGGGGGCAATAACCCCAACTTAGTTCAGGTGGCGTTAGATGCTGAGCGCTTTGGTGCCCAAGGTATTACTGTTCACCCTCGTCCAGACGAACGGCACATTCGTTACCGCGATGTATACGAACTAAAAGAAAACATCACTACCGAATTTAATATAGAAGGCAACCCGAAAGAACGCAGTTTTGTAGACTTGGTATTGGCAAATAAACCTACTCAAGTTACGCTAGTACCAGATGCCTTGGGGCAATTAACTTCTAACCATGGCTGGGATACAATCACGCATCAATCTTATTTAAAAGAAATTATTACCGAATTTAAAAAAGCAGAAATACGGGTATCCATTTTTGTAAATGCCAACGAAAAAATGGTTGAAGGCGCAGCACAAACAGGTACCGACAGAATTGAGTTATACACAGAAGGCTATGCTCAAAAATTTACTCAAAATCCCGACTTAGCAATAGCCCCCTATCGTAAAGCAGCAGATTTGGCCACACAACTAAACCTAGGAGTGAATGCCGGCCACGATTTAGATATACACAACCTCCAGTTTTTCGCCCAACATGTTCCCCAATTAGTAGAAGTAAGCATCGGGCATGCATTGGTATGCGATTGCCTTTATTTGGGTATGGAGAATACCATTCAGCGTTATTTGCACCAACTTAAAAAATGATCCGTACTATACAAATTGAGGAATTTCTTGCACTTGCTCCCACAATACCAATAGCAGACGTGCGAACTCCTGCAGAATTTGATCAAGGACATATACCCCAGGCGCATAACCTACCCATTTTTACTAATGAAGAGCGGGTGCAGGTGGGTACTACCTACAAGCAAATAGGCCGAGAAGAAGCTATTTTACTAGGTTTTGAATTTACTGGCCCCAAATGGAGCGGCTTTATTAAAGAGGCATTAAGGATTGCTCCACATAAAAAAATTGCCTTGCATTGTTGGCGGGGTGGCATGAGAAGCGGCGCCATGGCTTGGGCATTAAATCTCTATGGATTTGAAGTGTACCTACTCGAAGGTGGATATAAAAGCTACCGCCAATGGGCATTAAGCCAGTTCTCCCAAACATTCAATATCCTCATTCTAGGCGGAATGACGGGATCGGGTAAAACCCAAATACTACATCAAATAAAAAATACTGGTGAACAAGTAATTGACCTCGAAGACCTGGCACAACACCAAGGCTCATCTTATGGAAGTATGGGCACTCTCGTACAACCCAGTCAAGAGCAATTCGAAAATAACCTAGCGTATCAAATATGTAAAATTGATAAAAACAAAATTCTTTGGCTAGAAGATGAAAGCCGAACTATAGGCAAGTGCGCCGTCCCGAACCCACTATGGGATCAAATGAGAGCCGCTCCGCTAATAAAACTAAACATCCCAATAGAAGAACGCATTCGTTTTTTAACCCAAGAATATGGCAAACTAAATCCTGATTTTTTGGTTGAATGCACCCAGCGCATTGGCAAACGCTTAGGGCCTGAGCAAACTAGAGATGCCATTTTAGCCATCGAAGAAAACCGCATGTCGGATTTTATTCGCTTAGTTTTAGTCTATTATGATAAGACTTATAAAAACGGGCAAAATATGCGGGAAGAATGCAGTATTTATGAATTAGCAGGCACACTAGCCGCAGATGATACTAATGTAAAACCCATTTTAGAAAAAGCAAACACGATCAAATGAGCAACGAATCCATAAAACTTACCCAATATTCGCATGGCGCCGGCTGCGGCTGCAAAATTAGCCCGGCAGTATTAGATAAAATGCTGCATAGCCCAATTAAACAACCTGCCGATGCTCGATTATTGGTTGGGAACACTACCCGTGATGATGCAGCAGTTTTTGATTTAGGCAATGGAACAGCCCTAATTTCTACCACCGATTTTTTCATGCCCATTGTAGATGACCCTTACGATTTCGGTCGAATCGCCTCGGCAAATGCCATTAGCGATGTATACGCCATGGGCGGAAAGCCGGTATTGGCCATTGCCATTTTAGGCTGGCCTGTTGATAAGCTAGGACCAGAAGTAGCCCAAAAAGTATTAGAAGGTGCCCGATCAATTTGTGCCGAAGCCGGCATTAGTTTAGCCGGTGGACATAGTATCGATTGCCCCGAACCGGTATTTGGCTTGGCTGTAAACGGATTGGTAGACATTAAAAATTTAAAACAAAACTCCACAGCAACCGCTGGCTGTAAATTATATTTAACCAAGGCCCTTGGCGTAGGCATATTAACCACGGCCCAGAAAAAAGGCATTCTTAAACCCGAGCATCAACACATCGCTCCCGAATCAATGGCTAAATTGAACGAAGCTGGAGAAATGTTTGGCAAACTAGAGTACGTAAAGGCTATGACCGATGTAACAGGTTTTGGGCTATTAGGGCACCTCAGCGAACTGTGCGAAGGAAGTAATTTACAAGCACGTATTAATTTCGATAAGGTACCCAAACTAGACGTATTGGATGAATACCTAGCACAAAAGTGCATTCCGGGTGGAACCAACCGCAATTGGGCTAGCTATGGCCATAAAATTAACGAAGGCCCAGAATTAAGCATTAGAACTACCATTTTAGCTGATCCACAAACAAGTGGTGGGCTATTGGTGGCTATTGATCCTGCTTTTACAGAGAATTTCGAAAAATTATTAGAAACCCTAAATATTCCCGAAAAAAATAGAAAATCTTTCGGCGAATTATTCCCAGCCGATAGCACAACTGCACTCATTCAAATAAGCTAGAAATTTGACCTTAAAAGGAGATTTTGCGAACAAGAATTTATTGCTTTATAAGCGCTAAATTATACCTTTGCTACACCAACTAGTACGCACATAAATGAGCACAAACGTAACCTATCAGGAAAAATTTCAACACAGACATATTGCAACTAATTCGGCAGATACGCAGGCGATGTTAAAAACCATCGGTGTAAAATCAATTGACGAATTAATTGACCAAACCGTTCCGGCCAACATCCGATTAAAGCAAGCACTTCGCTTACCCGAACCGCTTAGTGAAGCAAATTATTTAAGTCAGCTTAAACAAACGGCTTCCAAAAACAAGGTGTTCAAATCATACATTGGGCAAGGCTATTATGGCGTACAGGTTCCGGGTGTAATTCAACGAAATATTTTAGAAAATCCAGGCTGGTACACCCAATACACTCCTTACCAAGCAGAAATTGCACAAGGACGTTTACAGGCCTTATTAAATTTCCAAACTATGGTGTTGGATTTAACAGGGATGGAAATTGCCAATGCCTCTTTATTAGATGAGAGTACTGCAGCGGCAGAAGCCCTCATTATGCAATACAGTTTGCGTAGTCGCGATGAGGCTAAACGTTTCTTTGTTTCCGAAGCTGTTTTTCCTCAAACTATTGATGTGTTACGTACTCGTTCGGCACCTTATGGTATCGAATTAGTCATTGGCAATCATCAAGACATTGTACTCAACCAAGATTTCTTTGGGGCCATGGTACAATATCCTGCCAGAAATGGCGAAGTGTATGACTACCGTAATTTTGCAGAAAAAGCCCAGCAACAAGAAGTTAAATTAACAGTTGTGGCCGATATTATGAGCCTTACCCTATTAACTCCTCCTGGAGAATGGGGAGCCGATATTGTAGTAGGTTCTACCCAACGTTTTGGCATTCCAATGGGTTTTGGCGGACCACATGCAGCATTTTTTGCCACTAAAGAAGAATACAAGCGTTCTATGCCTGGCCGTATTATCGGTGTAACCATTGATAGTGCTGGTAATTATGCCTTGCGCATGGCTTTACAAACCCGTGAGCAACATATCCGTAGAGATAAAGCCACCTCTAATATTTGCACCGCACAAGCTTTATTAGCCATTATGGCCGGTATGTATGCCACGTATCACGGTCCAAAAGGATTAAAATTAATAGCAGAACGCATACACGGTTTAGCTAGCGTATTGGCTGCTGCCTTAAAAGAATTAGGCTATACCCAAACCAATACCCACTTTTTTGATACGCTTACTTTTGAGTTGGGTGATTTATGCGGACCTATACATGGCGAAGCATTAAACAACGAAGTCAATTTCCACTACCAAGGTACTAGTGCTAGCATCTCTATTGATGAAACTACACAGCTTGCCGATATTGAGACCTTGGTACGTTTATTTGCCAAAGTAAAAGGCAAAACTATCCACGACTTAGATTTAGAGAAAATAGCAAGCGGTGTAATACAAAACTACCCAAAGGTATTGGCCCGCACATCGGCCTACCTAAGCCATCCGTTATTTAATTCGCACCATTCAGAGCACGAATTATTGCGTTATATGAAATCTTTAGAAGCCAAAGACTTATCGCTTTGCCATTCTATGATTGCATTAGGATCGTGTACCATGAAGCTAAACGCCACCACCGAAATGGTGCCCGTTACTTGGCCAGAATTTGGCAATATGCATCCATTTGCGCCAACCGATCAGGTGGGTGGCTACATGCAACTATTTGATGAATTAAACCAATGGCTTAGCGAAATTACCGGCTTTGCCGCCATGAGCTTACAACCAAATGCTGGTGCCCAAGGCGAATACGCAGGTCTAATGGTTATTAGAGCCTACCACCACGATCGTGGCGAAGGACACCGACATGTGGCCTTAATTCCATCATCGGCACACGGCACCAACCCAGCATCAGCCACCATGGCAGGCATGCAAATTGTAGTAGTTGCTTGTGATGAAAAAGGAAATATAGATGTAGCCGATTTAACAGCCAAAGCCGAAGAACATAGTAAAAATTTATCGTGTTTAATGGTTACCTACCCCTCTACTCACGGGGTATTTGAAGAATCAATTATTCAAATTTGTGCTACCATTCACCAGCATGGTGGGCAAGTATATATGGATGGCGCCAACATGAATGCACAAGTTGGCTTAACTAGTCCGGCGGCAATTGGTGCCGATGTGTGTCACCTAAACTTGCATAAAACATTCTGCATACCGCACGGTGGCGGTGGCCCAGGTATGGGCCCAATTGGTGTAGCTAAACACTTGGTTCCTTATTTACCGGGGCATACCGTAGTAGCTATAGGGGGCGAAAAATCTATTCCTGCAGTTTCTGCAGCACCATGGGGCTCGGCTTCTATCTTGGTAATTTCTCATGCCTATATTGCCATGATGGGTGGCCAAGGCTTAACCGATGCTACCAAATACGCCATTTTAAACGCCAACTACATGAAAGTCCGTTTAGAAAAAAGCTATCCGGTATTGTACGCCGGGGCCAACGGCCGTTGTGCTCACGAAATGATTTTAGATTGCCGTGCCTTCAAAAACTTTGGCGTAGAAGTAACCGATATTGCCAAACGCTTAATGGACTACGGATTTCATGCACCAACCGTTTCTTTTCCGGTAGCGGGCACCTTAATGGTAGAACCTACCGAATCTGAGCCGAAGCATGAACTAGATCGTTTTTGCGATGCCTTGATTGCTATCCGTCAAGAAATTGATTCTGTAGAAAAAGGCACAGCGGATAAAATGAACAATCCATTAAAAAATGCACCTCATACAGCTGCGGTACTTACTGCCGATGACTGGGCACATCCGTATTCTCGTCAAACTGCAGCTTTCCCATTGCCTTATGTAGCAGACCGCAAATTTTGGCCTTCGGTAGGCCGGGTAAACGATACCCATGGCGACCGTACTCTGATTTGTGCTTGTCCTCCAATAGAGAGCTACGTATAAATTTGTCTATAATATAATGGAACTAACGGCGTTCCAATTTAAATTGGAACGCCGTTTTTGTATTATAAAATTATTAATAAATAGGAGTAGTTGTTTAAACATCTTTTTATATTCCCTATGTTTGTATAACTAAAAAATTAATCAGCATATGAAAAAAATCTTATCTATGGTAGTACTAGGCCTAACCTTTGTAGGTTTTGCATTTACTACTGCACCAAAAGCTACTACGTTTAAAGTAGACACAAAAAAATCAATTGTTCTTTGGAATGGTAAAAAAGTAACCGGCGAACACAGCGGTACCATAAAACTAGCTGGTGGCGAATTAAGTTTGAGCGGCACTAATTTAACTCAAGGATCTTTCACTATCGACATGACTACCATTACCAGTACCGATGGTGCAGGTGCTCGATTAGAGGGTCACTTAAAAGCCGACGATTTTTTTGGCGTAGAGAAATTTCCCACTGCCAATTTTGTAATTACCAAAGTAACACCTGCTGCTGCTGGTAAACTTACTGTTAGTGGTAACTTAACCATTAAAGGCATTACCAAAGCACTTTCATTTCCTGCTACCTTGGCTGTAAAAGGCAATAGCCTAACTGCAGTAGCTAAAGGCGTAAAAGTAGACCGCACCAAATACGATATCCGTTACGGTTCTAAAAGCTTTTTCGATAGCATTGGCGACAAAGCTATAGATGATGAATTTACGCTTGACATTACGCTAATTGCTAGCAAATAAGTAGATTTAAGTTATATTAGAAAGCCTCATTCAGCAATGAATGGGGCTTTTTTTGTTAGGAAAGAATTTGGAAAGTATCATCCTTAAAGTCTACCTTGGAGTAAGGCTTGCTTTTCGCATGGTAATACAAACAGATCCAATTGCCTTCGGCAGCCTGTTTTCCGTAGGCTTCGCGAAGTTCCATAGTTTTACGAGGATTGAAATCGTATTTGGCCATAAATTTTCGGATCAATTGTTCGGGCTCGGGCACTACATCTCCGCCAAAAAAGAGGGTTTCGCCTGATTCTTCAATCATAAATACCTGATGAAATTCGGTATGTCCGCCACTTACTTCAAATCGAATATTTTTGTTCAATTGACCATTCCCTTCTACAAAACGAATGCTGCCGCTGCGTTGTACCACATCAAAAATATCGGTATGGTAAGAAGCCGATGGCTTGCTATACGCCGCTTCCCACTCTCCCCGCTGAATCACATATTCGGCATTGGGAAAACTCAACACCGTACGACTGTCTTTGTTTTGTACCATACCGCCGGCATGATCAAAGTGCAGGTGCGACATTAATACCAAGCTTACATCATCTGGAGAAAAACCTGCAGCTCGAATATGCTCATGCAAATACAAATTACCTTGTTCATTTTCGTAGCCCAGGCCAGTATCAATCAAAATTAAATCGCTAGCCGTTTGTACCAAAAAAGGCCGAACGTAAACAAATAAAGAAGCTGGTCGATCTTTGGTATCGTGTAGCTCTGGATTAAAGGGAATAAATTTTTTGCTGTTGTCTACAGAATAAAAACCTTCATCAAGCGGAAAAATAATCACGGTATAGGGTTCGTTTTAGTATATTTAGGCGATAAACGCAGCACAAAGATATGCAAAAAAGATGGGCAGAAATCCCGCTAACTACTCCCGAACTCATCCCTGAGCTTCAAGCCTCTTTACAAATAAATGAGGTATTGGCTAAGCTCTTGGTTTTAAGAGGAGTGCATAACTATGACGAAGCCCGTGATTTTTTCAGACCCAATATCCATCACCTACACGATCCATTTTTAATGAAGGATATGGAACAAGCCATTGAACGCATTGAACAAGCCATTGCCCAACAAGAAAAAATACTCGTTTTTGGCGATTACGATGTCGATGGTACCACGGCTGTGGCACTCGTTTATAGCTTTTTCAGCAAATACTATACTCTGTTAGAATATTACATTCCCGACCGCTATTTGGAAGGATACGGTATTTCCTACAAGGGCATTGATTATGCAGCTGAAAATAATTTCAGCTTAATTATTGCACTCGATTGCGGCATTAAATCTATAGATCATGTGGCCTATGCCAAAGAAAAAGCTGTAGATTTTATTATTTGCGACCACCATTTACCCGGCCAAAACTTACCAGATGCGGTGGCTGTATTAGATCCGAAACGCAGCGATTGTAGCTACCCCTATAAAGAATTAGCAGGCTGTGGTATTGGATTTAAATTAATACAAGCCTATTCGCAAAAAAACGACTTACCTTTTGAGGACTTAGAAGCTTATTTAGATTTGGTGGCCGTAAGCATAGCTGCAGATATTGTTCCCATTAGTGGCGAAAACCGAACCTTAGCTTGGTTTGGCATGAAACGCCTAAACGAACAGCCATGTGCTGGCTTGGCCGCCCTAAGAAGTATTGCGAAGCAAAAACCTTATTACACGCTTTCGGATGCCGTGTTTCAATTAGGGCCTCGGATAAACGCCGCCGGCCGCATTGCCGATGCCAAGCAAGCCGTGCGTTTATTGAGTTGCAGCACCCAAACAGAAGCCCTAGAAATTGCCAAACTGATTGACATACACAACGACGAACGCCGCGAACACGATAGCGATATTACCGAACAAGCCTTGGCACAATTAGAATCAGGTGTTGATTTTAAAATACGCAAAAGTACCGTAGTATTTAACGAAGGCTGGCATAAAGGCGTTATCGGCATTGTGGCCTCCCGCTTAACCGAAAAATATTACCGCCCAACCATTGTACTTACCCAATCTAACGGCATGGTTGCGGGTTCGGCCCGTTCGGTGTTAGGTTTTGATTTGTATGAAGCATTATTAGCCTGCACCGATTTATTGGAGCAATTTGGCGGGCATAAATATGCCGCTGGACTTACCATGAAAGCAGAAAATGTGCCAGCATTTCAACAACGTTTCGAAGAAGTGGTTTCGGCTAGTATTTCGGAAGAATTATTGGTACCAGAAATCAGCATAGATTCGCCTTTGAATTTAGCGCAAATTGATGCCAAATTTTTTCGCATTCTTTCTCAGTTCGAGCCCTTTGGTCCACAAAACATGTCGCCGGTTTTTAGAGCCAACGGCGTAGAACTAGCAGGGGCCATTGGCATTGTAGGCGATAAACACTTAAAAATGCAGGTAAAACAAGGCGATTCAAACGTTTTCGACTGCATTGGGTTTGGCTTAGGAAAGCTCAAAGAAACCCTATCAAGAAGCAAAAGCTTCGATATGTGTTTTAGTATTGAAGAAAATAGTTGGAAAGATCGACGAAACATTCAGTTAAACATCAAAGACATTCGTATTTTAGAGGGCAACAACGTGTTATGATTTTAAAAGCAGAAAACCTTATAAAAAAATATAAGCAACGAACGGTAGTAAACAACGTGTCGTTTGAAGTTGCCCAAGGCGAAATTGTGGGTTTATTGGGGCCTAACGGTGCCGGAAAAACCACTTCTTTTTATATGATAGTGGGGTTAATTAAACCTAATGAAGGGCATGTTTATTTGGAAGATGAAGACATTACCGAAGACCCCATGTACCGCCGGGCACAAAAGGGAATTGGCTATTTGGCGCAAGAAGCCTCCGTTTTTAGAAAGTTAACGGTAGAGGATAATATTATGGCCATTTTAGAAATGACCGAGCTTTCTAAAGAAGAACAAAAAGCCAAATTAGAAGAATTAATAGCAGAATTTAGCCTCGAAAAAGTTCGTAAAAACCGTGGCGATTTACTCTCTGGAGGAGAACGCAGACGAACCGAAATTGCCCGAGCATTGGCCGCCGACCCTAAATTTATCTTACTCGATGAGCCCTTTGCAGGAGTTGACCCTATTGCGGTAGAAGAAATTCAGTCTATTATAGCCAAATTAAAATTACGCAACATTGGTATTTTAATTACCGACCATAATGTGCAAGAAACTTTGTCTATCACCGATAGGGCTTACCTACTTGCCGAAGGCAAGATTATGCTGACCGGTACTCCTAAAGAAATTGCAAGCAACGAATTGGCTCGTAAATTTTATTTAGGCCAGAATTTCGAACTCAGAAAGAAGGTTTAGTAAAAATCAGCATGACTTTAGTCAACTCTTTCTTTACCTGGATTATGAAAAAGCGTATGCATCAGATTGAGCTTTTCATGAAATATCCGCATGAAGTACAAGAAGAATGGTTGCATAATTTAGTAGATACCGCTAAAAATACCGAGTGGGGCAAAACTTATGGGTATGCCGACATTAAATCGTCAGACGAGTTTAAGAATAGAGTGCCCATACAAACCTACGATACCCTAAAACCTTATATTGAGCGCATGTTGGCCGGAGAACAAGCCGTATTGTGGCCCTCTGAAATTAAATGGTTTGCCAAGTCGTCCGGCACCACTAACGACCGTAGTAAATTTATTCCGGTAAGCGAAGAATCATTAGAAGAATGCCATTATAAAGGAGGCAAAGACTTGCTTTCTATATACTGCAATAACCGCCCCGAAAGCAAAATATTTACAGGTAAATGTTTGGTTTTAGGTGGGAGTTCTAAGGTTAATCAGCTTAATACAGATGCCTCCTACGGCGATTTATCTGCCGTATTGATTAAAAATTTACCCATTTGGGCCGAATTTTATCGTACACCCGACCAATCGATTACCCTTCTCGAAAATTTTGAAGAAAAAATAGAGAAAATGGCAAGAGCTACCATCGATGTAAACGTAACCAATATTTCGGGAGTGCCTACTTGGAATGTGGTGCTTGCTAAACGCATTTTAGAGTTGAGTGGCAAATCGCACTTGCTAGAAGTTTGGCCAAATTTGGAATTGTATTTTCATGGTGCGGTGAATTTCACCCCTTACCGAGAACAGTTCAAACAACTCATTCCGTCAGACCAAATGTATTATTTGGAAACCTACAATGCCTCAGAAGGATTTTTTGGTATACAGGATTTATCCAATTCCGAAGAATTGCTACTAATGCTAGATTACGGTATTTACTACGAGTTTTTACCCATGGAGCATATTGATGACGAACAGCCAAAAACCTTAAGCTTAAACGAGGTGGAGTTGGATAAAAACTATGCGCTTATTATTTCTACCAATGCCGGCTTGTGGCGCTACCTCATTGGCGACACCATTAAATTTACGTCCCTATCGCCTTACCGCATTCAAATTACGGGGCGTACCAAACATTTTATAAATGCTTTTGGCGAAGAATTGATTATTGACAATGCCGAAAAAGCCTTGGCTAAAACGTGTGCCGAAACAACTAGTGCTATTAAAGAATATACCGCCTGCCCTATTTATTTTAAAGACAACGAGGCTGGTGCCCACGAGTGGATTATTGAATTTGAAGAGGCACCTAAAGACCTTATTCGTTTCACCGAAATATTAGATCAACACCTGCGGGAACTAAACTCCGACTACGATGCTAAGCGGTATAAAGATATGGCCTTAGGCCTACCTAAAATTCACCAAGCTCCTAACGGTACCTTTTACACCTGGATGAAAAATAGAGGAAAACTAGGCGGACAACATAAGGTACCTCGTTTGGCCAACGAGCGAAAATATGTCGAAGAAATTCTGAAATTAATTAGCGCTCTTTCTTAGGAAATAAGAAAGAAGCGATTATACTGGCACTCAAAATAAGCAAAATAACCACTAAAGAATGTAGAGTATTAAATCCGACTTGCACTAAATAATGGTGCGCCAACATTTTAAATCCAATAAATACCAGCAATATAGAAAGCCCGATTTTGAGGTATTGAAATTTATGAATGATGTTCACCAGCAAAAAGAACATAGATCGCAAGCCCAGAATGGCAAAAATATTAGAAAAGAATACGATGTAAGGATCTTTGGTAACCGAAAAAATAGCTGGAATAGAATCTACGGCAAATAACAAATCGGTAAACTCTACCACCAATAGCACAATAAAAAGGGGCGTAATAAACCATTTTCCTGCTTGCTTAATAATAAACTTTCCGCCGCCATACTCTGTTGCTACCGGAAAATACTTGGCTGCAAACTTAACCACTTTGTGATTTTCTGGGTCTACCGATTCATCTTCATCTCGGCCTAAAAACATAGCTGCTCCGGTATAAATTAAAAAAGCACCGAATACATACACAACCCAACTAAACTTAGCCAAGAGGACCGCTCCGGTAAAAATGAATAAAAAACGCAAGCAAAGCGCACCTATAATGCCCCAAAATAATACCCGGTGGTAATACTTTTCTTCAACCGAAAAGGCTGAAAAAATAAGTACCATCACAAAAATATTATCTACCGAAAGGGCGTATTCTACCACATAACCGGTAATAAACTCGAGAGCTAAATTTTGTCGGTAATACTGTAAGCTCGTACCAAAATCTTGCACATTTGAAGGAATTGTTTGGCCATATAGTTTGGTAACTTGCTGCAACTGTTCTGCAGATTGAATTTGATGGAGCATATCGCCTTTGAGTAAGAGCAATACATAAAAACCTAGGGCAAAAGACACCCAAATGGCACTCATTATAGCGGCTTCCTTAAAACCTACACTATGTTGTTTTTTATTAAATACACCCAAATCAATGGCTAACATGCAGCCAATAAAAAGTAAAAAACAGGCAAAAAAGACAAATTCTGAAGTCATTAATTCGTACGTTGGGTGGTATAAAGAACTAGGTTTTCTAAATGGTTGCGGTGCGTATCGCTACCTAAATTGGCTATTAAATCGAAGGCTTCTTGTTGGTAGCATTTCATTTGTGTTTCGGCATAGGCCAAGCCGCCACTTTGGCGCACAAAATCGAGCACTATTTGTACTTGGTTGGGCTCATCGTTCTTGTTTTTAATGATGTTGATGATGCGTCTTTTTTCGGAGCGATTGCTTTGTTGCAAGGCATAAATCAAGGGCAAAGTCATTTTCTTTTCTTTGATGTCAATGCCTAAAGGTTTGCCAATTTGGTCAAATCCAAAATCAAACAAATCGTCTTTGATTTGAAAGGCAATGCCAATTTTTTCACCAAATAAACGCATGCGTTCTATTTCTTCTTCGGTGGCCCCGGCAGAAGCGGCGCCACAGGCACAGCAGGAGGCAATTAACGAAGCGGTTTTTTTACGTATCACTTCAAAATAAACGGCTTCATCAATATCTAATTTTCGGGCTTTTTCTAATTGCAAAAGTTCTCCTTCGCTCATTTGCTGTACCGCCTCCGAAACAATTTTTAGCAAACGATGGTCTTCATTGTTTACAGAAAGCAATAGGCCTTTAGCCAGGAGATAATCGCCAACCAAGACGGCAATTTTATTTTTCCAAAGGGCATTTATAGAGAAAAAACCTCGGCGTTGGTAGGCATCGTCCACCACATCGTCGTGCACCAAAGTAGCTGTATGCAACAACTCTACCAAAGCTGCTCCACGGTAGCTTGCCTCGGTAATTCCACCACAAAAATTAGCAGCCGAGAGTACAAACATGGGGCGTATTTGCTTGCCCTTGCGTTTAAGTATATAGCGGGTAATGCGATCGAGCAGTGGGGTGGTCGTCTTCATTGCTTCTTTAAACTTTTTCTCAAAAGTTTTAAGTTCAGCAGCAATGGGTTTCTGAAGGGCGTCCAGTTTAATCATAGGTAGGCTTTACAGCCCTACAAACTTACGCAATTGGAGGCTATTTTTTGGATTTGTAGACTTTAAAAAACAAAAAAACCATCGTTTAAAAACGATGGCTATAAAGTACACTGGAATATTTAATTATGCGTAGGTTTCATTTATAAATGAAATTAAGCTATCTAAATTATTTACCTTTTCATTAAGTAATGTTAATGAAGGTAAATCATCATTATCGTTTAGTTTACCTATCCAAGAGTGTGACTCTACGATATAGGCACCATCAAAAAATTCATAACTTCCATCATCATGCTTTATTATTTCAATAGCCGATTTAATAGAAATTAAACAATTCCCATTTTGACATTCGAACTCCATATCTAAGTCTAGAATATTTTGATCGAAATCATAATCAAAAATTGAGATTTCAGCTTCCCATCGTAATGGAAAATTTTCATTTTCTAGGACTGGTGTTGGATCGAAATTAGACACAATTCCATCCACAAGACTAATTAATTCCTTCAATTCAGACATGTACTATTTTTTAATTATATTTATTAATTCAAATATATAAATTTATTTTTTTGCATGTATTTTTATAAAAAAGGTTCTCCGCATTGAAAGCAGAATTAAAAAATAAATAATGAGTTATAACTATTACAACTATAAATCAGAACTGAATTTACGCTTGGTTCTTGATTCCTGAATCTTTTTGTCTTTGTTCTTGGTTAAATGCTATTGTATTACTTTCATCACAACCCTTCTATTTTTTGTTCTGCCTTCAGCGGTCGCATTGTCTGCAACGGGCAACAATGGCCCGTAACCTTTGGCAATGAGTTGGCTCTTGTCTATTCCATTTTTTGTCAGATAATCTACCACACTGTTTGCCCTGTACTGGCTTAGCTTGTTGTTCAGGCTCAGGCTTCCGGAATTATCTGTATGACCCTGTATCTCAAGCCTTGTTTCAGGATTATCCTTAAGGAATTGGATTAATTTATCTAGATCAGTTGAGACAGTAGTATTGATGTCTGTTTTGCCAACTTCATAATAAATATTATTCATCACAATACTTTGACCGACTTTTGCTTCTTCAATGCCCAATTCCAGTTTTATATATAATGTTGTACTCCTGTTCAATCCTTTTGTACTGATTCTTTCAATGGTAGAGATATACTCTGCCTTTTTGCCAACAAGAGTAAAGTCGCTCTCTGCTTCTAATTGTGCATTAAAAATGCCATTTCCTGCATGACTTTGTTTTGTTATGATGCTTTGCTTAGTTTCGTTGGTGACATTCACGTCTACCCCTACTTCGGGAATATTTTTGGTTTTATTAATGACCACACCCGAAAGTGTATATCTTGGATCACTGTGGGTGATTTTAATGTTGATTTGATTCTCGTTTGTCTCAAAATTGCCTTTTTTAATATTCTGCACAGATGTATTGATATTGTTAAGCAAACCACTAACTGTATAATCACCGGGTGTCAATTTGTTGAAAGTAACTCTCCCATCCACATCAGTAGAACCGCTTAGTCTTTTGCCCCCAGGTTCGTTTAAAACTACCTCCACATAGGGTAAGGGCTGTCCTGTAGCTTCATCCATTACAGTAATAACAATGTCCCTGAAAGGTATTATTATTTCTTTCTTCACAGGTTCGGGCAATGCTGTTACTTCTACCACTCTTACAGCTTTTATTTTCTTTTTGCCGATATTGGTACCTACGCCAATCGAGTAATAAAAATGATCATTTACAGTTGAAGTTAACGCAGATCTGTATTGAATATTGGTAAGAAGAAAGGCCTCGTTAAATAAATTGAACTGTATCCCTACTCCTCCAGGAATATAGAACCCAGTTTTGCCATTATAAGATGAAAGACCGGCTCCAATTGAAAAGTATGGCACAAGTGTATGACTATCGCTAAGCAGTTTTATATTCAGTGCGGCATTGGCATCCAATAAAAATTTACTGCTGCCATTGGTGCTGCCATTCTTAAAAAGATAGTCCGTTGAACTGCCATCGAGCGTAGCAATCGCATCAATTTTCTTACTGATTCCTTTCAGGTAGTTGAACCCAAACCCCATTTGCATATCGCCAATATTACTCCATTGACCTTTGTCAAGTACATTCTTTAACGAGGTGGTTCTCATTAACTGAGCAGTCTTAAAATCGTTATAAAAAATATGGAAAACTAGGGTCGATGGCTTTTTTTCATGATTAACCTGGGCGGATAGCCGCGGAACCAAACAAGCCAGTAAGATTATACAGATTATACGTTTCATCAGCGTTTTATTGGATCTTCATTCTTCCTTTTCATATCTATAGTACCCATTTGGTTCACGATACTGAATATAGCTGGCTCACTTCTTCCCTGGATGTTCATATCCATTCCGGGGATGGGTAGTCCCTCTGCATCGAGTGTTTGTACCGTCCAGATAAACTGTTTGTTGGCTGTAGAATCCAACATAGGCAAATTAGGCCGCCAGATATATTGTGTAGTACCTCTTATGGCTGGTTCGTCTAATAAAGGACGATTACCCCTAAAAGCCTGCATAGCTGTTTGTCCGGGCAGAATTTCAAACACCTGTACTCGGTATTGTATAAGCTCCTGGGAGCTGGGTATTAAGTTAGTCCAGCGAAATATAATTATGTTTTGAGCCAGGTGGGCATCCAGGCTGCTTCCGCTGGCAGGCTGCATTAAAATAGGCAACTGGTAGGAAGTGATAAAAAATGGACGGGTTTGTATTGCCCGAACAACATCGCCCTTGGTATTCATTACTTCAACCATTAATTGATATTGACCCGCAGTTAAACGTCCAGTACGTTGAAGCAGATTTTGTAAATTTCCCTGCAACGCTAAATTTTGCAGCTGGAGTGCATCGGCTATGCTGAACTGGTTTACTCCTGGTCTTAAGGTGTATATTCTTGCAGAATTAATATTCGAGACACCTATTATGCTTCCCCTCTCATCAAGAAGGGTCGTTTTTAATTTTACGGAAGGATCATTCAGCGCCGCTCCCATCATATAGGAGATAATCATCTGACCGTTAACCGGATTTACCCAATCAGACAACCAGGGCTGTGGCCTATTGTTTAAAGCAAGGTTAAGAGTGATTTGAGCCCGGGCCACCTGAGCAATCAGGAACATTGCTATAGTTAACAATAAATGGTATTTTTTCATTATAGAATACTTTCTAAAATTTGTATTGAAGACCTGTTCTAAGCGTACTTTCTGAATATCCCGGACTACCTGAATAAGCCGGCGTAAACAAACTTCCGGGCAATTCGGTACCGAAACGGTATAAATTTACGGTCATGGAAAATTGCCAGGTTAGCTTTTTGTAAATGTCCCAGTCAAAACCGCTGGTAGCCAATAGGTGTTTATTGGCCGTAAACGGTGCCATAGTGCTTAGGTTATATTGTAACTGCGCCTTCAGGTTAATTTTTGGGGCAGGTTCCCAGGTCACTCCGCTGGTAGCGCTTAGCAGGTTTAGGGTAATGGAAGGGGCCGTGTTTCTGAACCACATCAGGCTAAAATCCGGACTGATTTTTTTGTTAAAAAATGTGGGAACGTAAAGAATTAGAGCAGTTTGAGTATTGTTGTTGGTCATTACGTTTAAAGTTGTTTCATCATACTTGCTCCAGGTATAAGTACCGCTTATCAAATGGCTCATTTCACTATTAATCCAGGCATAAGCAGGGTTTACGCTTAGCTCATTACTTACGCTTTTATATCCAAAAAAACCTGGAACATTAAAGCCAAAATTATTGAAGCTGGTATTCATGCTGAAGCGGTCAGTAAACTGGGTAAACACATTCACATTGGCTATAATCTGTTTGGTTAGACTGGGACCGGAAATACGGCTCAGATTGCCAAAGCGCTGGCCGATACTGGCCACTACATTCATTTTCTTTTTCCAGGCATTAAAGCGTGTATTGGCCAGGTATTCCATCCGGTCGTTGTTCATAAACGGGTAGCCTGCTGTATAATACCCTGCACCGTAATAATTGAACTTGGCGCCTGCTTCCCAGTCTTTTCCCTTTTTTGCAATACCCAGCATTACCGCATTATCTTTATTTGTGGAAGTATGGGAGCTGATAAAAGGCTTAAAATCTTCGACCGGACTGGATGACAGCGGAGTATTTAAATTCCGGGTATAAAAACTCTGTCCTAGCTCTACATGGTAATTCCAGCCTTTATCTGTAGTAACTTTGGTTAAAAAGCTAACGACCATATTTTCCTGCGGATCAATGGGAGACAAGGGCGCTGAGCTTATAGAACTCAGTTTGTCAATAGATTTAACAAAGTTGATGCCTGCAAAGTATTTACCTTCCTTTTCAAGACCTAACTGGCCCATCCACTGATTGCGCTGGTAAGCGCCAGTCACGCCATCTGATAATGGAATAATGGTAGGTGCCAGATAATTGACAGGTCTTTGCGATACCCCATTAAACAGCTTAATCCTAAATTTTCCAGGCGCCAAATTAACGCCATAACCAAACACACCTAGATCGCCGGTACTAAGATCACTATATTTCAGGTATTGTGTGCCCAGAAAGATCTCAGTAGTGCCAATTTTAGGGCGAATGCCAAAATTATTCACAGGATTAGTTAAAAACTGCCAGATGCTTTGTTTACCACCTAAAGAAGTAGAAGGGGTAGTTAAATTGGTTTGCATCGGACTAAAGTTGAAGTTAAGCGGAATGTTCCATTTGCCAACAGCGATAGTTGGATTAAAGGAATACCGGAAGAGGTTGGATGGGCGACGGGCCTGATAAAAATCAGGCACAGACGAGCTTGGAGCTTTATTGAGCCCATAACCGTCATACCAAATACCCATATCGCCACCAATAGAGATAGGTTTCTTCTTCTCTTGGGCATTTGACTCGAAAGCCAGGAATAAGGCCATAAACAAAGCTATTTTGGTAGGATAGTTCATCGTTTTAAGATCGAATGTTGCTTATGCCTTAGGTGAACTCTTTATTTAGATATATTTCTTTTAATAAATTCCTCCAAGCTTTCGCCATTCATTAATTTATTTCCCTGAATCTGGTTGCCCTCAAGAGATTTTAACTTAAACTGGTCTTTTGCTTTTTCATTTTTCCAGTGAGGTTGTGTTGCCTTAGGTATTTCAAAAGAGCCACAGACTATTTTTTCGCAAACATTACAATTGGCATCTTTTACCCTCACCTTAAAGCAGTAAAACACTCTACCGGTACAGCAATCTAGGTTAACGATATCCGGTGCTATAAAATTTAAAGCAATCAAACCGTTAAAGTTCAATCCCCCCGCTGTTGAAAGATTAATAGGGTTAGATCCAGACCAAGTCAATGAATTATTTACAGGGTTTACAACAGTTTGGAGCTGTAATGACGGTGAACCAGAAAAAGGCAGGGAATTGAAATTATAGTAATTAGAACCATAGTAACCGTTAAAAGGTTGAATATGCCCGAATAGGTTACCCATATTGGCGGGCTTGCAAGCAACTGCATTGTATTCTGCATGATAATCGATCAGGGAGATTTCAATTTCCTGAATCGGTACCGTGCCGCCGGTTATCAAAAATACCGGGACAATTCCACCGTTGATCGCTGCAGTCCCAAAACTAACATTCAGGTCTTCAATATTGCAGCAAAGACTACTCGTTACGCATACCGGACCATCAACATCCGAAATTACATCAGCCGACGCATCGTTGGTAATCCCGCTTCCTCTTGCCGACGGGTTGCAACATTGCTTATTTTGGTCATTTGCATTTCTAGTAACCGTTACTGTTAATTCAACACTTTCCCCGGGTTGAAGAATCAAAGTAGAAGGAAAAGTAAAAGTGGGGGATGCCCATGCTACACTAACAGAGGATATCATGGTACCATTTACATCCAAGTACTTGGCGCTTCTGGCAGTATAAGTTACACAAGAAGGCAACGTATCTTCCACCTTGATATTTTTCAAAGCCACACTTCCCTCATTTTTTACAACTATAATATAATTGAAAGATTGCCCCGGCTCTACAAATGCCGTATTTACCTGCTTTGTTGTTGAAATTTGAGCCGTTCTCAATACATTGTAGTAAGCAAGTCCATTTAGTGTGCCAGTTGATGTAACTAGCTTAGCAGTGTTTATGTAATTGCCAAAAGATTGTGGCAATACTGTCGCTTTAAAATCAATGACAAGATAAGAAGCAGTTGCTAATTCACAATTTCCGGGCATGTTACTTATACTCCATCCTAAGTTTTGTGAAGTTTGTTGAGTTACACTTACCCAAGATGGAGGTGTAGTTGAAATATTACTAAAACTATTTATACAACCAGGCGTGGTAGAATAAGGGCTATAAGGTCCCATTCCATAGGAATATTGAACGGAACCAGCTACCAAGCCAAGATTTTGAAGAGAAGTAGTCCCTAATAAATCTGCCAGATTGCCAGAGAAACTTGCCGCACCATGGTTAGAAACAACAATTCTGAAAGGGATGATATCACCTACAGAAAATGATTGTTGTCCAGTTGGGATACATTTTCTAATGCCCGGTATGGCTTTAGGCTCTTGTACTATAAATGAAACACAACTTTGAGGAGCTGATACATTTTGATTAGGAGGGGGCAATTGAATTCCGCACCAATTGCTCCATCCATCATAAGTACCGCTGTAATTAAGATTAGCACAATTTATAATAGTTGTTCCAATCGCAGCAAGTATCTTAAACTTTATTTTAATAATAATTACTCCTCCAAGCAATGTACCTGAAGTAGTGTTTAGATTAAATTGGGTTGGAAAACCAGAAGTCCAGGTTTGAGAATAATTAGGGCCTGACGTATTAAAACCAGTTGTAGTAGATCCGAACGGAATATCGTAATACATACTAGCGCCACTTGCCGTAACACTTATTTGAAATACCTGGATACCAGTGGGAAAAGTATCGGTTATTACCAAGTTATTTAAAGGAATGTTCCCATTATTTGCCACTATAATTTGGTATTCTCCTTCGCATCCTGGTGCATAGTTTAGATTATTGGCATAAGTGAGAGATTTGCTAAAATTAGCACTAGTAACAGCTGTGCCAACAAGTGTTACAGATGCACATACCTCACCTGTTGCCCTATCACAACATGGTTTTTGAGCTGGTCCAAAAGGAGGAATGCTAGCCGCAGAGGATATTTTAGAATCAGAACTCCTTGCTTTTTGAATATCTCCTTTAGCTGGGTTAGCTACCAATGTTACTTCTTTACCAAGGCAAAAATTATACTTTACACAATTTGTTACCACTGTACCTGCAGGCATACAACTGTAAGTTTGAACGCGATACACTACCTGAGTAGTTGTGCTTAAAATGGTGCCGGTATTCCATGAAGCAGTTGAAGTATTCAGACCAGTAAGGCCAGAAAGTCCGCCGCCGGTAACAGAAATTATTTGGCCGCTAGACACAGCATCCGTAATAGAACCATTAAAAATATTTAAATCACCTATACCGGGCGTGCCATTTGTGTTTTTGATGATAACGTCCCAGTAAATCCCTCCTCCAGATAAATTACCAAAAATATGTTTCTTTTCTACAACCCAATAATTTTGTGCTTTGGCATTCAGGGATATTTGTTTAAAAGTACATACCCTGTCAGCAACTCCATCGCATATTAATTTTATCGTTACATCAAATGTTCCTTTTTCATTATTACAAGTTACACCTGCTTTAAATTTAAATGGTATATTAATTCCTAACCCACTGTTTGAGGATATTACCGTAGAATTTTCAAATTGATTTGTACCTGTACTATAAAATGGATAATTTGGATTTGGATTTCCCAATACCAGGTTATCGGAAGTGGTTATTGTGACCTCATACTTACCTCCCTGGCAAAGCCCTCCCGGCAAGGTAAGAATCAGGTTAAAGTCGAGACCCGTCTTTATAGATGTTAATGGATTTCCTGAGGCATCTTTTAAACTAATTGCAGCATTATCACCTAAAGTAGTGCAAATGTCGCTTGATACTACCTGCGCATTAGCATGCAGGGCAGTTGCTACCCCCAAAAATAAGAGCAGGCATGTTTTTATTGTTGGTAATATTTTTTTCATTTTCATGATGTTTATTGATTATTGAAAGAAGGGAAACAATAAGTGAATACACACGATTTGCAAGCCTCTTTATCGTAAAAGACTGTTACTTTAATGCACAGATCATATTTTATTTTGCAGCAATCTCTGTCAAGCCCTGGTAATGGGCCCGGCAACCCTATTGTTAAGTTTACAGGAATGCTATTGGGAAAAGCTGTGGTACTTACAAGTTTTATAGTTTTAGAGGCATTATTGTTCGAACTTCCGGAAGTCGTTTCATTAAACATTTGTATCGATGTTATTCCATTGATGCTTGTGCTTGGCATTAAAAATACTCCTGATTGTTCGATGCCTGTTACCCCGTTGCTGCAAGCAGAAGGACTTGCACTATAATTATAGGATTGTACCTGGATCTCAAGCCCATAAACTGCCGGCAGGCCGCTTACGCTTATATTGCCTGCCAGGTTAATTTGGTTATTATTGGCCCCGGGTGTAATACCAGAAGGTGTGAAACTGAATAGAGCCGTGTCGCAGTCATGACAAATACACGCATATATACTATCCACTTCTGTATCAATACTAGGGAGACTTATATCTCCTAATTGGGTTCCATTTATTGTAGTGTATACAACCGCAGGATAAATTCCTGTGTAATTAAATCCGCCCGTAAATGTAACTGCGTTAGCAGAACCTGGATTAATAACCGTACTTGATGAAGGAGGGGTAAAAGTTGCTCCCGATATTGATCCACCCGGACTTGTAAAAGTAATTGAGGTTGTATTAAAAGGATTATTTCCGGGATTTTCTGCAGTTAGTGTATATGTATAAGATCCATATACATTCCCGCAACTGACTTTAAAGTTGGTGATAGCTACATCTGCTGATATAACGCTAAACACCCGAACATCACTCATTCCATTATTAGAACCAACAGACTTTCCATCACTTTCTTTTGCCTGTACATACCATCCATATTTTTTCCCAGCTATAAACATTTTGGCAGAAGAAGGATATTGAAAAGATTGCTCCTTCAAACTATCTTTTTCAAAATGCGGTTTATTGGTTCTTAGCGCCACTTCAGGTGATTGATCTCCAATAATCTCGATGATCTTTATTTTGTAAGAACTCGATGACTCGGCGGTTTGCTTTTCATGCGTCCATGTAAATTTTGGCTTGTCTTTGGCAGAGATGGTAGAACCATTTGCAGGGAAAACCAGAGTAATTTTTGATGGAGCATCATTTACAGATTGCACATTGAATTTCAATGCTTCACTCATCCCATTATTTCCTCCTACCGGTTTCCCTTCCCGGTTAAGTGCTTGTACATTCCAAACAAAATCACATAAATATGGAGGTTTACAAGGCCCGGAGATTAAACTAGTAATCATAGTCTGCGTAAGGTTGTCAACATCTTTGGTAATTATGGGTTGGTTTGTGGCCATTGCCTCCGAACCGTTTTGCCCCTGCATCAATTGCCAAACCTTTAAGCGGTAGGTTACCGGCTCTTGCGACCTTGGAATAACGGGTGTCCAGCGGAATGCTATGGGCTTTTTAATGTCAATTTCACTTAAAACAGTGCCATTTGCCGGAGCAATAGCCTGCGGCGGTTGATAGCTTAGCTGCTCTTTCGCTCTTATTGAAAATGGCTTTGTTTTTTCTTCGCTTAAAGGAGCAAGCCCGGCAAGCCCGGTCGCTCCAGCACCAAAAAATTGCACGGTAAGTTCATAATCACCCGCAGGCAACACGCAGCCCTGTCCTAATAATGAAACCGCATTACTGCCGCTCCAAACTTTGGTAAGCGTATTAAAATTGGATGCAGGAGCTGTATTAGCGGTAAATGAACCACATACTTTAGCCCCGCCCTTTTTAATAGTTACCAATACTTTACTTTCCGTAACATAGCCATCAACCTTTCCGTTTACCGCTTTGGAGTTGGCGGTTATGGTAAATAAGGAGGTTCCGCTTCCCCAATTAGCCGTGTTTGCATCGGGATTTGCCGGTAATGAAATGGTTATACTAGTGATAGGATATGTTTGCCCCAATACTTGCACAGCAATTACCATTAATAAAAGTGTAAGAATTTTTTTCATCTGTCTATAATTTATTTTAAAATACCCCAACCTTATGGTTGTACGTAGACGCAATTATGAGTGAATAGTTCTAAGCTTATACTAAATTAGATTTTAATTAGTTACAATGTCAAATCTGATTTTTTCCTCAGAGCTGAATTTACGCTTGGTTCTTGGCGAATATTCTTGATAACCGCCTTCGCATTCTTTGGTTCTTTTTCTTTCATTGTGAGCAATTCATGGCTCGAAGTATAACTTTGTTAGGTCACACTTATGTCCACTTTATGCTGACAATCTACATCACTGAGAGGAGATAGCCCAGTTATATTACTTGTAAAAGACCCTATTGAAGTCCTATCTATTGTTTTTGTGGTCCAAAGAAATAGTTGGATTGGTGCATCACTCCAAATCACTCCTGCAGCCGTTATTGTCCCACCACCATTGCTCATCACATTCCCACCGCATATTGCTAGTGTAACTTCAAGACCGGAGACAGCCGATGCTATAATCATAGGTAATATTATAGGGGAATTCAAGCTCTTTTCGCATGACATTGCCAAGAGTATCACTAATAAAAAATAACGCGGAGTAAATTTTTTATTCATTTTGTCTTAAACTAATTGCACTTTGATTTAAAAAGTCTTACAATCTAGAATTATTTTTTTGTATATCAGCACTTTTTTTATTTTTAATTTTGAGGGGGTTGTGGAAACACTCGATTAGTTTTGTTTAACACTTGTCCAAATGAACTTGACGACGTTCACTATTAAATGGATATTTAGCTATATAAAGAACGAAAACAAAAAAGCCATCGTTTTTAAACAATGGCTTTAGTGTAAACTGGCGGAGAAAGAGGGATTCGAACCCTCGATACCCTTACGAGTATACCAGCTTTCCAAGCTGGCTCATTCGACCACTCTGACACCTCTCCGTTTGGGGAGGACAAAACTATCAATTTTCTGTTAATTCGCCTCGTAAATTTAATTCGAATAGGCGGGCTACCACATCCATGGGTTTGCCCGAACCCAGTAAGAACATCAGTTTGGTCACAGCGGCTTCAAAGGTCATATCGTAGCCGCTCACTACACCCATTTCTTTAAGCTGAATACTGGTTTCGTAGCGGCCCAATTCTACCGATCCACCTCGGCATTGCGAAATGTCTAAAATCAGTTTTCCTTGCGCAATGGTCCGACGTAAGGAATCTAAAAAAACCGGATCGGTGGTAGTATTTCCAGATCCGAACGTTTCCATAATAATGGCTTTGCAATCGCATTCTAACACCGCATCAACTACTTTTTGACTGATGCCGGGGTATAGTTTAAGTACAGCCACCGAGCTATCGAAGTCTTTGTGTACTTTAAGCGGTTTATCTAATGGCATGGCAATGGCATTGCTAAAAAAGTCGATATGCACGCCGGCCTCGGCCAATAAGGGGTAATTTGGCGATTGAAAAGCCTCAAATTTAGCTGAATTGTATTTGGTGGCTCGATTGCCTCGTAATAATTGGTAATCAAAAAAGATGCATACTTCGGGTACCACGGCTTGCTCTTCGAATTTCTCGGATGCAATTAAAATAGCCGTAATTAAATTTTCTCGGGCATCGTTTCTAATTTCATCAATAGGTAATTGCGATCCGGTAAAAACCACGGGTTTAGTCAAGCCCTCAAGCATAAAGCTTAATGCCGAGGTGGTAAAGGCCATGGTATCGGAGCCGTGTAGCACTACAAAGCCATCGTATTGGTGGTAATTTTTTTCGATAAGTTCGGCTAAGGCTACCCAAATTTTGGGGTTCATATCCGAAGAATCGATAATGGGGTTAAACGAATGTACCGTTAGGCGGTGTTCCATGCGCTCCAACTCAGGCGCATTGTGTTTTATATGATCGAAATTTAGGGGTAAGAGTACCCCACTTTTTTTATCTTTCACCATGCCAATGGTTCCGCCGGTGTATATGATTAAAATATTGGCCATGGTTTTTGTTTTAACAAATATCGCAACTAAATGCCAAATATTTTTGTAGAATTTTCGGTAGTAATTCGAGCCAGTTCTTGTATAGAAATTTGATGTAAATCGGCCACTTTTTGGGTAATGTGTACCAAGTAACTACTCTCGTTAGGCTTACCCCTAAAAGGTACCGGTGGTAAATAGGGCGAATCGGTTTCGAGCACTAAATGTTCTAGAGAGATCTGTGCTACTACAGCATCTAAACCAGCGTTTTTATAGGTAACCACGCCACCAATGCCTAAATAAAAACCCAAGTCGATGATTTTTTTGGCTTGATCTAAGTTGCCGGTAAAACAGTGAAAAATACCTCGTAGCTTTTCATCGCGGTGTTTTAAAAGTACAGCATATACTTCTTCAAAAGCATCTCTGCAATGAATAACAATAGGCAAATTTAAGTCCTTGGCCCAGTTAATTTGGGTTTCAAATGCTTCTATTTGTTTTGCTAGCGTAGTTTTATCCCAATATAAATCGATGCCAATTTCGCCAATGGCATAAATTTTTTGCGCCGGAATAGCGGCATAAATACTGGCCAATTCTTCTTTATACGTTTCTTTTACATCGCAGGGATGCAAACCCAACATGGGAAAACAGTGTTGAGGATAGAGACTAGCCAAGTTCAACACCAAGGGAATAGAAGCCACATCTACATTGGGCAAAAACAAACGAGAAACTTGATTATCCAACGAACGTTGCATCAAGGCAGTAAGCGCTTGCGGATCAGTTTCGTAATATAAATGGGTATGCGTATCGGTGAGAACCATGGCACAAAACTACATAAAAAAAGCCCTTACGAAAATCGGAAGGGCTTTTCTATAAATTCAATACATTATTTTTTAGGCGCAACGGCTGGTGTAGGTGCAGCAGTCGTTTTAATTACTTTTAAAATTTCCAAATCGAATACCAATGGGGTAAACGGTGGAATAAGTTGGTTCCCTTGTTCGCCATACGCTAATGCAGATGGTATAACCACCGTTACTTTAGTACCTACCGGGAATAGCAACAAGGCTTCGTCGAAACCAGGAATGCTTTTCTGCATGCCCACAATGGTTCTCATAGGTTCATAAGGTCGGCCGGGGATAAATTTTCCGGCTTTTTTTGCCTCCGCAGCAATACTGGTCTCAAATACTTTATCACTTAAGAATTTACCTACATAATTTACTACTACGCTATCACCAGCTACTGCTTTTTCGCCAGTTCCCGATTTAGTAGCTTGATAGCCCAAGCCAGATGCAGTTGTAGTTAATTTTAAACCTTTGGCAGCAACATAAGCTTTTAGTTTTGCCGGTTCAGCTTTTTTAATTATCTCAATATCTTTCTTAATATACTGGTTAATTTGGTTGGTAAACGTTTGGTCATCTAATTTGCCTTTTGGAATTACTTTTTCAACTTTTACAGAGAAAATTAAGAAATGATCGTTTTTAGCAAAAGGAGGTTTTGGCTGCCCTGTTTTTAAAGCAAGGGTATCTAAATTGATTTTGAAAGTCGCACTATCGCCTTCGCTCAACATGGCAAATGCACTAAACAAATCGCCTTTAAATTGTGATTTTTGAGCAGATAAAAATGCTGGGCGGCCAGTATCATCAGTACTGAATAATACTGAATCTTTCTCGGTTTTTTGAGTACCAGAAACTACAAAAAAGTCGCCTTCTTGAATAGTTGGACCATCTTTATCGGTATGAATAGCGTATTGTAAACCGCCATCTCCGGTTTTAAATCGTGTACATGCACTAAGTGCTAGCGCCAAAAGGCTTAATAATAGTAAGGGTTTTTTCATTTGTTTTAAGATATAATTTATTGCAATAATAAGGTTTTATAGGTTGGTAATAAAGTTTTAAAGGTTTCAATAGTTTTTTCAAACGAATCGTCGGAAGCGCCACCTGCTGCATTGCGGTGTCCACCTCCATTAAAGTATTTCTTGCAAATTTCGTTTGCCGGAAAATCGCCAGTAGACCGCAGTGAGAGTTTTACCCGATCTGGGCGTTCAATAATAAGGGCTGCTAATCGGATACCGTTAATTGCTAAACCATAATTCACCAAACCTTCGGTGTCGCCAGTTGTAATGGTGAACATGGCCAAATCTTCTTTAGAAACGGTAATTAAGGAGGTATTGTATTCTTCAAACACCTGCAAACGGTTACTTAAGCAATGGCCTAAAAATTTTAAGCGGCTTTCGGTAGAGGTATCGTATACCAATTGATGAATACGAGCATTTTCTGCACCTTTTTCAATCAAATTAGCCACAATACGGTGTACAGCTGCAGTGGTATTTGGGAAACGGAACGAACCCGAATCCGTCATAATGCCGGTATATAAACAGTTGGCTACATCTTTATTAATAAACTCAGGTTCGGCCATAAAGTCTACAATAAACTCGTACACCAATTGGGCAGCAGAGCAGGCATTTACATTCCACAATCTAAAATCATCAAAATCTTCGGGATCTAGGTGGTGGTCAATCATCACTTTTTTAGCAGACGATGCAGCCACACATTCACCCAACTCGTTAATTCGAGATAAGGCATTAAAATCTAAACAGAAAATCAAATCGGCATCGGCCACCAATTTTTTGCTCTCAGCTAGTTTATCGGTATAAATGAGCACTTCGCAATTGTTTGGCAACCAATGTAAAAATATCGGGTAATCTGTCGGGGTAATAACATGCACATGGTGTCCTTTTTGTAGCAAGTAATTGTATAAACCCAAAGAAGAACCCATGGCATCGCCATCGGGCTTATGATGGGTAGTAATGACAATCTTTTTGGGCTCGGCCAAAAGTGTTTTTAATGCAGCTATATTTACCATGTGTGTTTCTAATTGCAAATCTATTAAAAAGCTGCAGCATAGCACAATTTATAGCGGGTAAATTCGGTTAGACTGAAATTAAATGCTAATTAATTTTTACATCTCGGTAGGTAATTACCGACTAAAGGCGTATTTTTGCCCCAAAATTAAAAAACATGGCAACAAATAGAACTTTTACAATGATTAAGCCCGATGCCGTTAAAAACGGACATATTGGTGCAATTTTAAATGATATTACCGCAAGTGGATTTAAAATTATCGCGTTAAAATACACTCACTTACCTTCAGAAAAAGCAGGTGAGTTTTATGCAGTGCATAAAGAGCGCCCGTTTTATGGCGAATTGGTAAATTTTATGTCATCTGGACCAATTGTAGCGGCCATTTTAGAAAAAGACAATGCCATTGAAGATTTTAGAAAATTAATTGGCAATACCGATCCGGCTAAAGCCGATGCAGGTACCATTCGTAATAAATATGCAAAATCTATTGATGCCAATGCGGTTCACGGATCAGATTCTGACGAAAATGCAGCCATTGAAGGGAATTTTTTCTTCTCGGCTTTCGAACGTTTCTAGCCGAAATTAACCTCAAAAAAAAGCCCCCTGAATTCAGGGGGCTTTTTTTATAATAATACGATTTCTAAAATCACTTCTCCACCTGCCCGCTCGTTCATTTTTTCGATAATTTGAGAACGCATCATCATCAGTTCATTCTTAATTACCGACGATTCTACACGTACAAATAATTTTTTCTGGCGGATATAGAGTTCTTTAGTTCGGTTGGCAATGGCAACTCCCATCATTTCGGGCCAAGCGGCAATAAGTGCTGTTTCATCGAACTTTTGTTGCAGTTTATATACCTGAAACAATTGATCCATGGCTTCTTTTATGGATTTATCGTTGGGCTTACGCATCTTTTTGGCTCACTTGGCCATTTTCTACGTTAAAAATACGCACTTGCTCCCCAATTTCATCGAAAATAGCTTGAATACGCTCTGCACTTGTATCGGTGATAAAAATTTGGCCAAAATCGTGGTCAGACACTTTTTTCATCAATTTTTTGGTGCGCAAATCATCTAGTTTATCAAAAATATCATCGAGCAATAAAATGGGCTCAAAACCCTTTTTTTGCTTTAAATACGTGTATTGAGCTAATTTTAAAGCAATTAAAAACGATTTCTGTTGACCCTGAGAACCAAACTTTTTAAGCGGCATGCCGTGTATACTAAACACCAAATCGTCTTTATGTACGCCGGCATTGGTGCGCTCTAGCACCCTATCTTTTTCTACATGCTTTTTAAGCAAATTGGCTAAACTATCGTGGTTTAATTGCGATTCGTAAACTAGCGATACTCTTTCAGCATCGTCGCTTAAAAAAGAATAATGTTGATTAAATACTTCCTCAAACATTTCCATAAATTTTTGGCGCTTGGTAAAAATATGAGTACCTAAGTTCGCCAACTGTTCATCGTAAATTTCTAATAAAGTGGGGTCGTAAGCGCCAGTATGTGCAATTTGCTTCAGCAAGGCATTTCGGTTAGCCAAGCACTTATTGTATAGTATAACCTCATCTAAATATTGCCTATCGGTTTGGCTAATGGCATTATCCAAAAATTTTCTGCGCTCCTCACTTCCCTCCATTACAATGCTCACATCATAAGGCGAAATCATTACTAAAGGAAAAATTCCTACGTGATCTGCCAACCTCGGATATTCTTTTTTATTCCGTTTAAATTGTTTTTTCTGATTACGCTTTAAGGAACAAGCAATCACCTCTTTTTTACCCACCAACTCAAAATCACCCTGAATCATAAAAAAATCGGCACCCTGCCTAATTTGTTGTGTATCTATCGGATTAAAGTAGCTTTTACACAAAGAAAGATAGTGTATACCATCGAGTAAATTGGTTTTACCCGCACCATTATTGCCCGTAAAAGCGTTTATTGTAGGCGAAAAAGCCAAACTAGCTTCTTCATAATTTTTAAAATTGATAAGAGATAAACGCTGTAACCACATAATTTTAGGGAGAAATCAAAGGTACAATTTCTATTTTTTAAAGCTCGTACTCGAAAAAAATAAGCGCAAAAATTTAAATTGTTGATACTTATGCGTAAAACTGTATTTTTGCTTCTTCAAAATTTTATAAAGCATGTCAAGCAAAGAAAAAAATTCTCCGGAAGTATCCGAAGCAACCGAAAAAGCAACCGGATCTTTTGTTCAAGAAAATAGCAAAAGTTTACTACTAATTGGTGGTGCCATTTTAGCACTAATACTCTTATACATTGGGTACCAAAAATTCTACTTAGCTCCTCGTGCCGAAAAAGCCGTAAACGAAATGTTTAAAGCAGAGCAATACGCTACAGCCGATTCTTTAAGCGACAAAGCAATAAACGGCGATGGTTCTTACCCGGGTTTTGAGAAAATTGCACAAGAATACACCAGCACCAAATCTGCAAACATAGCAAATGCCTATTTAGGGGGTTTATATCTTAAAAAAGGAGAATTCGAAAAAGCTATTGAAGCTTTGGGCAATTACAGCAGCACAGGTAGTCCTGTTATCGATCCACTGGTATTGGGTATGTTGGGCGATGCTTATAGTGAATTAAAAGATTACGATAATGCCGCTACCTACTACAAAAAAGCAGCCGGAAAAAGCAACAACGAGTTTACTACCCCTCTTTTCTTAAAAAAATTAGGCTTGGTATATGAGCAACAAAAAGATTTCGATGCTGCTCTTAAAACCTACAAGCAAATTAAAGAAAACTATACACAAAGTGCCGAAGCGGCTACTATCGAGTCTTTAATTGCTCGTGTAGAAGCACAACAATAATTTAATTACCACTCCTAAAAAGCTTATCGGGTTTCTGATAAGCTTTTTTGTTTAAACACGTTCTTGTTTATAAAATGCTTTAAAACTTGCGTTTTTTGATAAAAAGAGATAAGTTTACCTAAGATTTAAAACACCATGAGAAAATTGCTGATTGTTTTAGTTGCCATTACCATAAGTACCAGCATTTTGAGCGCATGCTCAAATAAACTTTGCCCAGCTTATAGCTCATATCCTAGCAAAAGAGGTCGTTAATACCTCCATGAATTGGCAAGACTTAACTTCTTTAAACGAGCTAAACGGAATTAAAAACTGTACGGGCTTTAGCATTATTTTTAAGCATAGCACACGTTGCTCTATTAGCTTAATGGCTAAAAAGAAATTAGAATTAGAAGGTGATGCTATCCCAGCCGATATTCCGGTGTATTACTTAGATTTATTAAACTACCGCGAAATCTCTAATGCTGTTGCCGAAACCTTTCAGGTACCGCACCAATCTCCCCAAATCTTACTATTAAATAATGGTGAATGTGTTTTTGAAGCTAGTCACGGAGAAATTTCTGCAGAAGAACTAGCCGAACAAATCAATTAAGCCCAATTAAATACTAATTTTTCTATCAAATCGGGGTGCAAGCTCTTAGAAACCGGACAGGTATGCGCAGCCCGCTCTAAAACAGTTTTCACTTTATCGCTAAAGTCTCTCTTTGGGAAATTAAAAGTGATTTGCACCTCAGCCACTCTACGTGGATTTTCGGCCATCATTTTAGTAATAGAACAGGTAGTACCTGTTAAATCTGCCTCGTACTTTTCGGCAGCTATACCCATTACCGTAAGCATGCAACTACCTAAAGCCGTAGCAAGTAAATCGGTAGGCGAAAAGGCTTCGCCTTTACCATGATTATCCAAAGGAGCATCGGTAATTAATTGATTCCCAGAACCAACATGGGTGGCTTGCGTACGCAATTCGCCAACATAAACCGTTTCTACTGTAGCCATAAGTTAATTTTATAACGCAAGTTAGCAAAAAATGAAACTCCAATGACGAGTTCATCGGCTATCTAAAGCAAAATATGTATTTTTGTTCCATGATCGAACTACCGGTTATTCCAGCCAACGAAAGTCCACGCAAACCAGATTGGTTACGCGTAAAATTACCAGTTGGTAAAGAATATGCACATGTTCGTAGTTTAGTAGATACACACAAATTACATACCATTTGCGAAAGTGGCAATTGTCCCAACATGGGCGAATGCTGGGGTGCTGGCACGGCCACTTTCATGATATTGGGAAATATTTGCACCCGATCATGCTCTTTTTGTGCTGTAGCTACAGGCAGGCCTTTAGCGGTAGATACCGATGAGCCGAACAGAGTGGCGCAATCGGTAAAGCTGATGCAGGTAAAACACTGCGTGATTACCTCTGTTGATCGTGATGATTTAAAAGATGGAGGCTCTACCATTTGGGCAGAAACCATATTAGCTATCCGCAGAGAGAGCCCAGAAACTACCTTAGAAACACTCATACCTGATTTTAAAGGCATTTGGGAGAACCTCGATAGATTATTAGCTGTTCGCCCGGAAGTAGTTTCACATAATTTAGAAACTGTACGCCGATTAACCAAAGAGGTTCGCATACAAGCAAAATACGACCGTAGCTTAGAATGCTTAAGCAGAATTTCTGCCGCAGGCGTCCGTACCAAATCGGGCATTATGCTTGGCCTGGGCGAAACCGAAGAAGATGTAATAGAGGCTATGGCCGATTTGCTGAAAGCCGGGGTGCATATTTTAACCTTGGGCCAATACCTACAGCCTAGCCGTAACCATCATCCGGTGGTAGATTGGATAAGACCAGAACAATTCGATAAATACAAAGCAATAGGCCTAGAAATGGGCTTTAAATATGTAGAAAGCGGACCATTGGTACGCTCTTCTTACCATGCCGAAAAGCATTTATTTGATTTTTAATTCTGATTTCAAGTACTTTCCTGTATAACTTTTGGCACAAGCGGCCAAGCCTTCGGGCGTTCCTTCAAATAGAATTTCACCACCTCCCGAACCACCTTCGGGCCCTAAATCGAGTACCCAATCGGCCACTTTAACCACATTTAAATTGTGTTCAATGATCAATACGGTATTGCCATGATCTACCAAGCGGTTTAAAACACCCAACAATACATGAATATCTTCGAAATGTAGGCCAGTAGTAGGTTCATCTAAAATATAAAAGGTATTTCCGGTATCTTTTTTAGATAATTCGGTAGCTAATTTTACTCGTTGTGCCTCCCCACCCGATAAGGTGGTAGACGATTGTCCAAGCGTAATATACCCCAAGCCTACATCTTGCAAAGTTTTTATTTTACGATATATAGCCGGAATGGATTCGAAAAAAGGAACCGCCTCTTCAACGCTCATGTTCAACACATCGCTAATAGATTTACCCCGATAACGCACCTCCAAGGTTTCTCGATTGTAGCGTTTACCGCCACATTCTTCGCAAGGCACTTGCACATCGGGCAAGAAGTTCATTTCAATAATTTTTAAGCCTGCACCTTGGCAGGTTTCGCAACGGCCACCCTTTACATTAAAGGAAAAACGACCGGGCTTATAGCCTCTAATTTTAGCTTCGGGTAAGGCCACAAATAAATTGCGGATATCAGAAAAAACACCCGTATACGTAGATGGATTGGAACGAGGCGTACGCCCAATAGGCGTTTGGTCAATCTCAATAACCTTATCTATGTGTTCTAAACCCTCAATAGCGGCAAAAGGCATCGGTTTCTTTTTTGCTCTAAAAAAATAATGATTCAATATCGGGTATAGCGTTTCGGCAATTAGGGTAGATTTACCACTACCCGAGACACCCGTTACACAGGAGAGCGTACCCAAGGGGAAATGCGCCGTTACGTTTTTAAGGTTATTGCCGCTAGCTTTCTTAAGTACCAACGATTTTCCGTTGCCGGCTCTCCTATTTTTAGGCACAGCAATGGCCTTTGTTCCATTTAAATAATCGGTAGTGGTAGTATGTTTTTTAAGCAATTCTGCAGGCGTGCCTTGAGCTACCACTTCGCCACCATGTATACCGGCAGCCGGGCCCATATCCAATACATAATCGGCCTCCAAAATCATATCCTTATCATGCTCCACCACCAAAACGGTATTGCCAATATCACGCAAATGCTTTAAAGCCGTAATTAAACGGTTATTGTCTCTTTGATGCAGACCAATACTTGGCTCATCTAAAATATAGAGCACATTTACCAATTGCGATCCTATTTGAGTAGCCAAGCGAATACGCTGTGCTTCACCACCAGAAAGCGTTTTGGCTGTACGATCTAAGCTAAGGTAGGTTAAACCCACATCTAGCAAAAAGCTAATTCTAGCTCTAATTTCTTTTAAAATTTCTTTCCCGATAATCAGTTGGCGTTCCGAAAGTTGACTTTCCACCTCACTAAACCAAGCAGCTAGCTGGGTAATATCCATACTAGCCAGCTCGTAAATATTTTTACCAGCCACTTTAAAGTGTAGCGATTCTTTTTTGAGCCGAGCCCCTTCACACACCGGACAAGTTTTTAAAGAACGGAAATTCTCTAAATCGGCCAGAGCCTCTTCCCCACGGCGTTCGGATTGTTCTTCTAAGAGCTTAATAATGCCATCAAAGGTAATTTGATACGTTTTTACATTCCATGAATTGGCCCCAACCGAAACCGGAATGACATCTTCCGATCCGTTTAAAATAATATCGGTAAGCTCTTGTGACAGGTCTTTTAGAGGCGTTGCCAATGAAAAATTATAAAATTTGGCAATTGCTTTTAAGATTTGAAACACCCAAATTTCACGGTATTCGCCCAAGGGAGCCAAACCACCTTGCATGATACTCAACTTCGGGTTCGGAATTACAGAATGCTGATCAACTTCTACCACATAGCCCAAACCATTACAGCTTTCACAAGCACCATATGGCGAATTAAAGGAAAACGTATTCGGCTGAGGTTCATCGTACGAAATTCCCGACTCGGCATCCATTAAAAAACGGCTGAAAAATATTTCGTTGTTGGTTTTATCACTTATTTTGATGATCCCCTTACCCACTTTTAAAGCGGTACGAATAGAGGTAGCCAAGCGATTTACATCCGCTTCGCTTACCAACAAGCGATCAACCACAATCTCAATATCGTGTATTTTATACCTATCGGCCTGCATTTTAGGCGTAATGTCTAAAATTTCCCCATCTACCCGAACCTTTAAATAACCTTGTTTTCGAATTTGCTCAAAAAGCTCCCTATAATGTCCTTTTCTACCTTTAATTACAGGAGCCAATATGCTTATAGCCTGACCATCAAATTGCTTAAGAATACGTTGTAGAATCTGCTCATCAGACATCCGCTCCATTTTTTTACCCGATACAAAAGAGTAGGCCTCTCCCGTACGGGCAAAAAGCAAGCGCATAAAATCGTATATTTCAGTAATGGTACCCACCGTAGACCGCGGGTTTTTGCTGGTAGTTTTTTGCTCAATGGCAATTACCGGGCTTAGTCCGGTGATTTGATCTACATCAGGGCGCTCCATGCCTCCCATAAATTGGCGGGAGTAAGCGCTGAAGGTTTCCATATACCTGCGTTGTCCTTCGGCATAAATGGTATCAAAGGCTAGTGATGATTTTCCGCTACCACTTAATCCGGTAATCACAACCAATTGATTCCTTGGAAAAGAAACATCGATGTTTTTTAGATTATGAACCCGGGCGCCAAAAACAGCTACTTCGTATTGTTCGCCTAAGTCGGATGGTGTGAATTGCATAGCCAAAACCAGTGGGAATTAAAAGGCAAAGATGCGATATTGTTTGCCAATTACACAGCATCCAATAAAAAAAGGCCGGGTATCATTCGGCCTTTTTTTGATAAATAATCAATAATTAACAATCAATCTACAAGAGCGTACTTTAGTACCCCGCCCAGAAGAAAGTTCTCAGGATAGTAACGGGCTTCCTGGGTAAATAGTGTACTGCTTTGTTGAGGCATTTCTACCCGGCGGTAACCATACCGAGTCGGATTTTCAATAATCTCTTTCATGGCCACCAATTTGTATACATAGCTGGCCGTTTCGGGATTTAGTTTTAAGCGAAAATAGTTCGCATGATCTTGCTTACGAATAATGCGCTTTAGTTTATTTTCACCAATATTATAAGCAGCTGCTACTAAAGTCCAGCTATTAAATTCTTTATAAAGTAAACGCAAGTATTTACAAGCTGCCACAGTAGATTTAGCTAATTGCTGACGTTCATCAATGGTTGAATTCACTTTAAGCCCAAAAGATCGGGCTGTTTGGGGCATAAACTGCCAAGCGCCTGAAGCTCCCTTATGAGAAGTGCCCGATTTAAATCCGCTCTCAACCAATGGGATGTATTTAAAATCTTTGGGGATGCCGTAGGCAACCAATATGGGCTCCATAATTGGGAACATATTTTTGGCTTGATTATGTAGCCTATGCGATCTTAATCGGCGATATCTGTACGATTTAAGTATTTTCTTCACCCGAAAACTCACCTGTTCATCGGCAACCGGAACCACTTCGGATGCAAAATTAAGGGTGCTTAAATACGGATCGTAAGGCTCTTGGGTTTGGGCAGATGCGTTTGCGCCAACAGCATTTTTGTTATGGCTATATAAAAACAATTTGGCCAATACCAGCAAGACTAGCATAGCTAGGCAAGCTATTAAGGGTTTTTTTGTCATGTTTACTTTATTTAGTGCACTAAAAAAGTTGTTTAAAAGTACCTTTCAATTAATAATTACCCCAGGTATACTTATCCACAATTTTAACACAAATAGCAAAAATTAGCTCCAAAACATCTCCAAACTAGCATTTATAAAATCTGGGAATTGTTTAAAAGCGCCTATTTTTGCTTACATTTGCTTTCTTTTTACACACATAGCGTTCATTTTTCATGCCAAACCAACGATCAAGGAATAGTCGAGACGATAAATCCGGACCAAAAAAACGTACAACTCGTGCCACAGGCGGTCGTAAACCAGCTTCTTCAGAAAAGCCCGCCTTCGGAGAGAAGAAGAATTTTGGGGATGACAAAAAGTCGTTTGGGCCTAAAAAACGTGAATTTAGCGCTAATCGTGAAGAAAAAGCAAGAGATTTTACTCCAAGAACCGGCCGCTCTGATTTCAAAAAAGAGGGCTATTCTAGCGTGCGTTCTACCAGCAGAACACCAAGAGAAGGTGGAGATGGTGAACGGAGACCCTATAACAGTAGCCCTCGTCCTTTTAAAAAAGATGACGAAGGAAGTGCATCACGTAGTTTCGGGAATAACCGTTCTGCTAGTGGGGATAGAAAGCCTTACGGCGACCGCCCAACACGCAAAACCGACGGTGATGGCCCAAGATCTTATAGCAAACGTCCATCGGATGGAGAACGAAAACCTTATAGCGATCGTGCGCCACGCAGAACAGATGGAGATGCAACTAGATCATATACCAAACGCCCATCTAGCGGCGAAAGAACTCCTTATGGAGATCGTGCGCCACGTAGAACAGATAGCGAAGGCAACAGCCCAAGACCTTATAAACCACGTCCTACTAGCGGAGGCAGTTCTTTTGGAGAACGTCCTTATGCTAAAAACTTAGCTCCACGAAAAGTACGCGAAGATGCCTTGGGTGGGAAAGGCCGCAAACGCCCCTTACCAGGTAAAGACGATGGATTAATTCGCTTAAATAGATACATTTCCAATGCAGGTATTTGCTCACGCCGTAAAGCAGATGAATTAATTGCTGCTGGTGTGGTTTCGGTAAACGGAGAAGTAGTTTCGGAATTGGGCTATCGAGTAAATCCCTCAAAAGATGTAATTCGATACAATGGCGAAACACTGAAAAGGGAGAAAATGGTTTATGTATTGTTAAATAAACCAAAAGATTATATCACCACTACCGACGATCCGCAAGAACGTCGTACAGTCATGCAATTGGTAGAAAAAGCATCGAAAGAGCGCATTTACCCCGTTGGTAGGTTAGACCGCAACACTACAGGTTTGTTGTTAATGACCAACGATGGAGATTTAGCCGATAAATTATCGCACCCAAAAACCGGGGTTACCAAAATTTACCAAGTAGAGTTAAACAAAAGTTTGCCACAGGGCGATTTAAATAAAATTGCATTTGGTTTAGAATTGGAAGATGGGGTAATTAAACCAGATGCGGTAAGTTATGTACAAGGAGGCACCAAACGTGAAATTGGTATACAAATTCATAGCGGCAGAAACCGCATTGTGCGGCGAATTTTCGAACACTTGGGCTATGACGTGGTAAAGCTAGATCGTGTAATTTACGCCAATCTTACGAAAAAGGATTTAACAAGAGGTCGTTGGAGATATCTAGATGAAAAGGAAATCATCCAGCTGAAACATCTAATTAAATAAGTATTATCCTAAAATTTCTTGGTAATAGGCCTCATAAATAGGCAATATGATGCTCAAGTCGAATTCCTTTGCTCTGCTCAAGGCATTTTCTTTGAAACTATTCAACTTATCGTCGTCGGCTAAAATAGCAATGGCATGGTGTGCCATCGAGGTAATATCACCCACTTCGTCCATAAAACCGGTTACGCCATCTACATTCAATTCGGGCAGGCCACCGGCATTTGACGTAATTACAGGCACTTTGCAAGCCATAGCTTCTAAAGCTGCCAATCCAAAACTTTCCGATTCAGATGGCATTATAAACAAATCGGCTACCGATAGGATTTCTTCAACGGCATCTTGCTTGCCCAAAAAACGAACATGATCACAAATGTCTAAATCACGGCACAATTGTTCGCAATACGCACGTTCAGGTCCATCGCCCACCATCAATAATTTGGCAGGGACTGCTTTTAGAATTTTCTCGAAGACATAAATTACATCTTGGGTACGTTTTACTTTTCTGAAATTAGAGGTATGCACCACAATGCGCTCGTTATTGGGCGCAATGGCTTTCTTAAAATGATCTTTCGCTTTCAGTTTAAAGCGATTCATATCTACAAAATTAGGGATTACTCGAATGTCTTTTGTAATCTCGAAATGCTTGTACGTATCTTGTTTCAAATATTCGGAAACGGCCGTTACTCCATCAGATTGATTGATAGAAAAGGTAACCACCGGTTTATAGGTTAAATCTTTACCCACCAAGGTAATATCCGTTCCGTGGAGGGTAGTAACCACAGGGATGTGAATGCCGTAGGTAGCCAAAATTTGCTTGGCCATAAATGCTGCCGAAGCATGTGGTATGGCATAATGAACGTGCAGAATATCTAGTTTTTCGAAACGCACCACATCTACCAACTTACTAGCCAACGCTAATTCGTAAGGAGCATAATCGAATAAAGGATAATTAGATACCGATACTTCATGGTAAAATAAATTGGCAGAGAAAAAATCGAGACGGGCAGGTTGGCTATACGTAATAAAGTGTACTTGATGACCATTTTCAGCCAAACCTTTACCAAGTTCTGTGGCCAAAACACCACTTCCACCAAAGGTGGGGTAACAAACAATCCCGATTTTCATAATACAAATATCGGGCTATTTTTTGGATTCTTTTAGGATGTTTTAAAGCTTGATTTTAATTTGTATCTCATATAGAAAGTCAGCAGTACGAGTGCTAAAGCAGCTGAGCAACCCAGTATAGCTAAAACATCGCCGTATTGGGTATAAATAGTTTGTTCCTCGTTTAAATTGATGTCTGCTTTTAAAGCCGCAGACACCCACCACCCACTTTGCATTACCACATCGCCACGCTGGTTAATAAAACCCGAAATACCCGTATTGGCCGAACGGGCAACCCACCGTCGGTTTTCTATAGCTCGTAATTTTGCGAAAGCCAAATGCTGGTCTTTACCCGAGGTATTGCCCCACCAAGCATCGTTGGTAATTATGGCGATAAAGCCGGCTCCATTCTGCACACTTTCGGCTACATAACCTCCCCAAATAGATTCGTAACAAATAATGGGCGAAACGCCCATACCGCTTTGGGCATAAAAAACAGAGGGCTTTAATTGTTTGCCATAGCCTCCTGTACTGCCGCCAAAGGCAGAAAAAGCCGATTTAAAAAAAGAGAAAAATCGAGGAAAAGGCAATTGCTCTACCCCTGGAACCAATTTGGATTTATGGTAAAATTGTACTTGAGCACTATTTTCTATCTGAATGGCTGAATTATATGGCACCAAAAAATTACCTAATCCTGGGTCATATTGTGCATTATCTACACTGTCTTTCCTAAAATTTTTATAGCTTTCTATTCCCGATATCACATTTGCGTTGGAATAGGGCTGCAAGAAATTGAGCACTTGCCAGTATAATGCATTCGCTCGGATTTGTTCTTCGTCGGTAAAGCCTACTATGGCCGTTTCAGGCCAAATAAAAAATTCGGTATTCGGTTGGGCTTGTTTTTGTGATAAATCTATCAATCGAGCTACTTGTTGTTCGGGGCTTACCGAGCCGTATTTCTGATACGGATCTACATTGGGTTGCACTACCACCACATTGGCGGGATTTATTTTCTCTGTATAGGTTTCATATCGAATTAGGGAAAACACGGCCGGAACAATAATCCAAGCAAGGCCAATAAGGCCTAACTTTCTACTTTTCTGACGTAAAGCTTCAAACAAAAAGATGTTAGCCAGCAAGACCCAGAGGGTGCCTCCATACACACCGGTGTACTCATACCATTGTACAAGCTGGTGGCTTTGCGCAAAACCATTGCCAAGGTTCATCCAAGGGAAGGCTAAATCCCAGCTTTGGTGTAAGTACTCATAACTTATCCAAAAGCATAGCAGTGCTGCATAGCTCCACGTTTTATTTAACACCTGCGATACGGCATAATATCCCCAAAAAGCTATGGCCATTAATAGGGCTCCTAATCCGAAAGGAATAAGCGAAATAGCCAAAGCTGCAGGCAGTGGCATGGCTGCATGCAAGGAATTAAATACCCAATAAATAGAAGCTGTATTCCAAAGCACAAAGCTCAAAAAAGCAAGCCCAAAAACTTTTCGACCCTTTTTACGTAAATCACTAGTTTGAATAGCTTTCACTGCAAAAAGCAGGGGCACAAATGCTACAAAAAGTAAAAAAGAAGTATAGGGCATAGGTGGCCAAGCCAACCACAATAAAAAGGCAGAAAGGCAGGCTAAAAAATATCGATTTTGAGTCAAGTGCATGGGTTTATTTGCTTGGTTTTCCTGCCACACAAATTACAAACTCTCCTTTAAGCGTATGGGTTTCAAAATGAGTTTTTATTTCGGGGAGAGTGCCTCTTACGGTTTCTTCAAACACCTTACTAATTTCACGAGAAACCGATGCCTGGCGATCTTCGCCAAAATATTCGGCAAATTCGGCCAAGCTCTTTAATAAACGATGAGGCGATTCGTAAAAAATGATGGTGCGCTCTTCCGAAAGCAAACTTTTTAAACGAGTTTGACGGCCTTTTTTTACTGGCAGAAATCCCTCAAAACAAAAACGATCGTTGGGTAAACCCGAGGCTACTAAGGCAGGCACAAAAGCCGTAGCACCCGGCAAGCATATTACTTGTATATTATTTTTTATCGCTTCGCGAACCAACAAAAAACCTGGGTCGGAAATGGCAGGTGTACCGGCATCGGAAATTAAGGCAATGTGTTGCCCTTGGCTTAAAAACTTAACAATTTCGGTAGTAGATTGGTGTTCGTTATGCTGGTGGTGCGAAAACACTTTTTTATCAATACCAAAATGTTTCAACATTGGAGCACTGGTACGGGTATCTTCCGCCAAAATAAGATCTACTTCTTTCAGCAAGCGAATGGCACGAAGCGTCATGTCTTCTAAATTACCTATGGGAGTAGGTATGAGGTAAAGGGTGCCACTCATTCGTTTAACATTTACTCGTTTATGCGCCTTTAAAACGCCAATTGTTCTTATCTTTGGTCAAATTTTATAAAGATGCTGCAAGTTAATTATATCCGCGAACATAAAGAGGAAGTTTTAAAAGGTTTGGCCGTTAAAAATTTTAAACAACCAGAATTGGTAGAAGAAATTTTGAAATTAGACGAGCAAAGACGCCAAACTCAAACACAAGCAGACAGCCTTTTAGCGGAAGCCAATGCAGCGGCCAAACAAATTGGTGAATTCATGCGCCAAGGGAAAAAAGATGAGGCGGAGGCGCTTAAGGCTAAAAGTACAGCAAATAAAGACGCTCAAAAAAACCTGTCTGACCAATTAGAAACTATAGAACAAGCGCTTTTAAACCAATTATTGATACTCCCAAACTTGCCCCATAGCTCGGTGCCTTTGGGTAAAAGCCCCGAAGAAAATGAAACTATTTTAGAACAGGGTAGCAAACCTACATTGTCCGAAACAGCCCTTCCGCATTGGGAATTAGCAGCTAAATACGATATTATTGATTTTGAATTAGGGAATAAAATTACCGGCGCCGGTTTTCCGGTGTACAAAGGAAAGGGTGCCCGTTTGCAACGTGCCCTCATTAATTTCTTTTTAGATGAAGCCGAAAAAGCGGGATACAGAGAAATGCAACCGCCTATTTTAGTAAACGAAGCGTCGGGCTTTGGCACCGGCCAATTACCCGATAAAGAAGGACAGATGTACCACGTGGGGATTGATAATTTGTACCTCATTCCGACTGCTGAAGTGCCTATTACTAATTTGTACCGCGATGTTATTCTAAAAGAAGAAGAATTACCGGTTAAAAATTGCGGTTATACACCTTGTTTCCGTAGAGAAGCCGGTTCTTATGGTGCCCATGTTCGTGGCTTAAACCGCTTGCACCAATTTGATAAAGTAGAAATTGTACAAATAGCTAACCCCGATGAATCGTATGCTATTTTAGAAGATATGAGCAACTACGTACAAAGCTTGTTGCAAAAATTAGAATTGCCTTACCGAGTGTTGCGCTTGTGTGGAGGCGATATGAGTTTTGCATCGGCCCTTACCTACGATATGGAAGTATGGTGTGCAGCACAAGCTCGTTGGTTGGAGGTTTCTTCGGTTTCGAACTTCGAAACGTTCCAAGCTAACCGCTTAAAATTACGCTTTAAAGGTAAAGAAGGTAAAACACAGTTAGCGCATACGCTAAACGGTAGTGCTTTGGCATTGCCTCGTATTGTGGCTTCTTTATTAGAAAACAATCAAACCGAACAAGGCATACGCATACCAAAAGCATTGGTGCCCTATACCGGTTTCGAGTGGATTAATTAAGCTATTTCAATTCAAAAACAGCCCGAATTTGGGCACTCAATTTAATTTTCTTAAAGTCGATATCGGGCATTGTTTCGCCACCTACGGCATCGCTTTTCATAAGCATTTGTGTGCGGTAAATTGGTTGCGAATAGCCTTCATTGCTTTGCTCGTTAATTTCTAAAGCCATGCCTACTTTTTCTCCCACGGCTTCGGCTAAATACAGCGCTTTATCACGGGCAGCTTTTAAGGCTTGTATCTTCAGCTCTTTTTTTACGGCATCTAGTTTAGAATAATCGTAGCTCTCAATAGCGCTATATTGCACACCCTTGGCATCTACCCCGGCAAGCAGTTGGTTCCATTTGCTTAAATCGGACACCTTAATGCGGTATTGCTTACTTGCCAAATAATCTGGGCTTTTACGATCCCAAGCAAAATTATAGGATGCAATATCGTTTACCATAAAGTTTTCTTTTGGAATGCCCGCTTTTAAAACTGCAGTTTGTAGCGCACGCTCTAAGGTTTCGATGCCTACTTTTTTCTTTCCATCCATATATTCCTTTAGCGAAATGCTGATATAAATAATATCGGGCGTTACCTCTATTTCGGCGGTGCCAGTTACTTCTATTTTTCTGCGGAGATCTAATGTTTGGGCTTGCAGATGTAGTATAAAAAAGGTTAGCAAAGCGATTAAGCTGATTTTTTTCATAGATTAACGTTTAAATTCATTCTCAATTTACCAAAATTTGAAGCCTATTGCTAAAAAATTTGAGGTGTTTTCTAGTTTTGAACGCAAATTCGAATCAGATTGTTATTTTTATAAAACAAAAGATATTAAAGCCCCATTATGAAAAAATTGATTTTCACCCTTTTATGTTCGGCAGGCCTAGTGGGCTTGGCGCATGCACAAAAAACAGAAGTAGCTGCCCCATCGAACAAAATAAACTTAAAAAAAGATGCTACTGTTACTGTTTTAAATTCCATAACCATTAAAGGGCAACAAGTGCCTTATAAAGCCATTGCCGGTACCGAACCGGTAACCGATGCCGAAGGACAAGCAATAGCTGAAGTGTTTTACACCTATTACGAACGTACCGATGTAAAAGACAAAACAACCCGACCCTTAGTAATTTCGTTCAATGGAGGCCCCGGAACGCCCTCTGTATGGATGGAAATTGGCTATACAGGACCACGTATTCTCAATGTAGATGATGAAGGCTATCCAGTGCAACCCTACGGCATGCACGATAACCCGCATTCTATTTTAGATGTGGCCGATATTGTGTACATCGATCCGGTAAACACTGGTTTTTCTCGTGCCCTGATTAAAGAAGGAGCACCTGCAAAATTTTTTGGTGTAAACGCCGACATTAAATATCTAGCCGTTTGGATTAATAGTTTTGTAAGCAAATACAAACGTTGGGCATCGCCTAAATTCCTTATTGGCGAAAGCTATGGTACAACCCGAGTATCTGGCTTGGCTTTGGAGCTGCAGGATGCACAGTGGATGTATTTAAATGGCGTAGTATTGGTATCTCCTACCGATTTAGGAATTAAGAGAGAAGGCCCTGTAGCTGCGGCTTTATATGTGCCTTATTTTGCTGCTACGGCGTGGTATCATAAAGCCTTACCTGCCGATTTACAGCAGAAAGATTTAACGGATTATTTACCCGAAGTAGAGAAATTTACGATTGATGAATTGTTGCCAGCAATAACCAAAGGTGGTTCTTTAGACCCCGCTAAACGCAAAGAAATTGCAGCTAAATATGCTCGTTATACTGGCTTATCAGAGCAAACTATTTTAGACCATAATTTCGAGATTTCTACCAACTTCTTCTGGAAAGAATTGTTGAGAGACCGTGGTTTCACTATTGGCCGTTTAGATTCTAGATACTTGGGTATCGATCGCCAAAATGCAGGTGAAGAACCAGATTACAATGCCGAATTAAGTTCTTGGGAACATTCGTTTATGCCCGCCATGAATATTTATTTAAGAGATGAATTGAATTATAAAACAGACCTTACTTACTATTTGTTTGGGCCGGTGCGGCCTTGGGATAGAACACAAGATAATACGGGCTATAATTTAGGAAAAGCAATGGCCGAAAACCCTTATTTGAAAGTATTGGTTCAATCTGGATACTACGATGGTGCTTGCGATTATTTTAATGCGAAATACAATTTATGGCAAATAGACCCCAGCGGTAAATTTAAAGATCGCATGAGTTGGGAAGGTTATCGCAGTGGACACATGATGTACCTACGTAAGGAAGATTTAGCTACTTCAAATGAGAACTTGCGCACCTTCATTAAAAATGCAATCCCGAAGTCGGGTACCCCAGCAAAATACCAATAGCGTAAATAGCAATTTGTACTTCACAAAAAAGCCCTCCCGAAATCGGGAGGGCTTTTTTTATTCTTCAGTCATTTCGCTTTGCAATTGACTTTCTTCTAAAGGTTTTTCTTTAAAATAACGCTTCTGATAAACTAAAATACCAATAACGCCTATACTAATAGCCGTATCGGCTAGATTAAATACCGGTTGAAAAAACACAAAGGGTTGATTGGCCCAAAATGGAAACCAAGAAGGATAATGCGTTTCTATCAAAGGAAAATAGAGCATATCTACCACTTTGCCATGCAACAAGCCGGCATATCCTCCTACTTCTGGAAAGAGTTGAGCCTTTACAAAATAATTGCTCTCACTAAATATTTTCCCGTAAAATGTAGAATCGATGATATTACCCAATGCTCCGGCAAAAATTAAGGAAACATTGGTGATTAAGCCACGGTGGTATTTGTGTTTAATTAAATGCACCAAGCCATAACCAATGCCACTTACGGCTAAAATACGAATTAGAGATAAAGCCAATTTACCGGCTTCGCCACCAAATTCTACCCCAAACGCCATGCCATTATTCTCGGTAAAATGGATGATAAACCAATGACCCAATACATGGAATTCTTGACCAAGGCTCATGTTCAGCTTGATCCAAAATTTTAAAACTTGATCAGCTAACAGAACCAATAAAATGATTGCAAATGGTTTTGTATAGCCTTTCATTAGTTCTGTTTTATTTTGGCCTCCATGCTTAAGGTTGCATGTGGCACGGCCATTAAACGCTCTTTCTGAATTAATTTTCCAGTTTCGCGACACAAACCATAGGTTTTATTCTCTATGCGTACCAAGGCTGCTTCTAAACTATCAATAAACTTTTTCTGACGGGCAGCAAACAAATTGGTTTGCTCTTTTTCTAACGTAGCCGACCCATCTTCCAACGTTTTATACGTGCCGGCAGTATCGTCGGTACCATTTGCATTGGGATTACTTAAAGCAGTGGTAAAAGCCGATAATTCTTCTCGGGCAATTCTAATTTTCTCTAAAATAAGTTCTTTAAATTCTTGCAACTCTGTATCAGAGTAGCGGGTCTTTTCATGTTTATCCATCTTATACTTTAGTTATAGAAACAAATAATTTAATATCATCTATTTCAAAGGTTTCTGTGGTGTTTAAATTGGCTTCCAACACCAAGGAGTCTGCCAAAATTTCGGCACAAATATAGGCTAAATTATTTTTCACTGCAGAGCTAATTGTTTGATCGTCAGAAAGTCGAACCTGAATACGATCGGTTACCAAAAAATCTTTTTCTTTACGTAGATTCTGAATTCTATTAACCAGTTCTCTGGCAATTCCCTCTTGCTTTAATTCTTCGCTAATGGTTACATCTAAAGATACCGTTAATGCGCCTAAAGTGGCTACTTGCCATCCTGGAACATCTTCTGCCAGCATTTCAACATCGCTTAAATCGACCACAAAAGAAGTGTTTGGGATTGCGAATGTGCCCTCTTTTTCGAAGCTAGCAATTTCTTCTTGCGATAAGGCCGTAAGTACCGCTGCCACTTCCTTCATCGCCTGCCCTACTTTGGGACCCAAGGTTTTGAAGTTGGGTTTTACTTTTTTACTAATAAAACCTGCCGTATCGCTAATAAACTCAATGTCTTTAATATTGGTTTCAGATAAGATGAGGTCTTTTACCTGCTCCACTTGATTTTGAAAACCTTTATTGATAACCGGTAGTAATATTTTGCTTAAAGGCTGACGCACATTGATACTTACCTTTTTCCGCAAAGACAAAGTGAGAGAAGAGATATGTTGTGCCAAAGCCATGCGCTCTTCTAAAGCTACATCAACCAAATTGTCTTGATAAGCTGGGAAATCGGCTAAATGCACCGATTCTACACTTTCTTTACCACTCACTTCATTTAAATCTAAGAATAGCCTATCTGCATAAAATGGTGCAATAGGCGACATTAATTTAGAAATAGTAGTTAAACAGGTGTAAAGTGTTTGATAAGCCGAAATTTTATCTTCGGTATACTCCCCTTTCCAGAAACGACGACGGCATAAGCGCACATACCAATTACTCAAATGCTCGTCTACAAAACTTTGAATAGCACGGGCCGCCTTAGTAGGCTCAAAATCTTCGTAGTATGCATCTACTTCTTTAATCAATGAATTTAATAGGGAAATAATCCAACGATCAATCTCCGGTCGCAACTGAATATCCATTTCAGGCTCTTTGTAGCTAAAACGATCGATATTGGCGTATAGTGCAAAGAAGGAATAGGTATTATAAAGGGTACCAAAAAACTTCCGGCGTACTTCGTCTAAGCCTTCGAGGTTAAATTTCAAGTTATCCCAAGGCGATGCATTGCTAATCATATACCAGCGGGAGGCATCGGCGCTATAAGTTTCTATAGTTTCAAAGGGATCAGCGGCATTACCCAAACGCTTAGACATTTTGTTGCCGTTTTTATCCAATACCAAACCGTTTGATACCACATTTTTGAAAGCCACGCTATCATTCAGCATTACGGCAATTGCATGGAGGGTAAAGAACCATCCCCGGGTTTGATCTACCCCTTCGGCAATAAAATCGGCCGGGTAAGCATGGGCAAATTCTTCTTTATTTTCAAACGGATAATGCCATTGGGCATAAGGCATAGCACCCGAATCGAACCACACATCAATGAGGTCGGTTTCGCGAAACATGGCTTTGCCTGTTGCCGAAACCAATACTACCTCATCTACATAAGGGCGGTGCATATCGGCCGTACCATTTTCTAAAGCGCTTAAATAACTTTGCATGGTGGCTTTTTGCTCAGTAGTGGGCACTGCAGATGCCAGGCTTTCCTTCATATTGGCTTTTAGCTCTTCTATCGAACCAATGCAAAGCTCTTCGCTACCATCTTCGCTACGCCAAATAGGCAACGGCGTTCCCCAATAGCGTGAACGCGATAAATTCCAGTCTACCAAATTCTCTAACCAATTGCCAAATCTTCCGGTTCCGGTAGCTTCTGGTTTCCAGTTAATGGTTTTGTTTAGTTCTACCATACGGTCTTTTACAGCCGTGGTTTTAATAAACCAACTATCTAGCGGATAATATAAAATGGGTTTGTCAGTACGCCAGCAGTGCGGGTAACTGTGTTCGTATTTTTCTACCTTAAAAGCTTTATTTTCTTCTTTTAGCTTGATGGCAATTTGTACATCTACCGGTCTAAAGTCAGGGCTTTTGCGTACTTCATCGCTATAAAACTCTTCTTTTACATACTGGCCAGCAAAGTCGTTTACTTGTGCTACAAATTTTCCTTGCTTATTTACCAATGGGGCTTCGGTACCGTTTTCATCGAGTACCATTACTGAGGGTACATCATTTTCTTTACAGGCTCTAAAGTCATCGGCACCAAAAACAGATGCGGTATGCACTATACCCGTACCATCCTCGGTGGTTACAAAATCAGCAGGTATTACACGAAACGCTTTTTCTTCTAGTTCGGCATTTGTTACATACGGCATCAATTGGTGGTACCGAATGCCCACTAAGTCTTTACCGGTAAAGCTTGCAGTAATGCGCCAAGGCAATACTTTATCGCCGGATTTTACCGCAGTAAAATCACCATTTTCGGCTTCTGCTTTAAAATATTTTGACACCAACTCTTTAGCCAATACCACGCTTACGGGGGCAAAGGTGTAGGAGTTAATGGTGTTTACTTTTACGTAGTTTATTTTTTCGCCTACGGCTAGGGCACAATTTGATGGCAAGGTCCACGGGGTGGTGGTCCAAGCTAGAATTACCGTATCCTCTTGCGCATCGGCAAATAACGTATTTATTAAGGGATGCTTTTGGTCTTTCTTTGGGCGAAATTGAGCCACAATAGAAGTATCCTTTAGCATTTTATAGGTGCCCGGCTGGTTTAATTCGTGCGAACTTAAGCCGGTACCTGCTGCCGGAGAATAGGGCTGTACGGTATAGCCTTTGTATAAAAGGCCTTTTTTATGAAACTCTTTTAAAATCCACCAAAGGGATTCGATATAGTTGTTTTCGTAAGTGATGTACGGATGGTCTAGATCCACCCAATAGCCCATTTTTTCTGTTAAATCGTTCCACACATCGGTGTATTTCATTACCTCTTTGCGGCAAGCGGCATTATAATCGGCTACGGAAATTTTCTTACCAATATCGTCTTTGGTAATGCCTAGGGTTTTTTCTACGGCCAACTCAATGGGTAGGCCATGGGTATCCCAACCGCCTTTGCGTTTTACTTGGTAGCCTTTTAAAGTTTTATAGCGACAAAAAATATCTTTAATAGAACGGGACATGACGTGGTGTATACCCGGCATACCATTGGCCGAAGGTGGCCCTTCGTAAAAGGTATAGGGTTTGGAAGCTGGTCTGTTTTGAATACTTTTTTCAAAAATCTGACGACTTTTCCAATACTCCAGAATATCCTTTCCGGTTTGCGATAAATTGAGTTGTTTATATTCTTTGTACATCAGCGCTATACTCTCCACGTTAAGCCTGCAAAGTTAAAAAAAAGCAGTTGAAAATAGGATATAATACGCAGCGCCATTTTGGAGTTAGTAGTATATATTTTTTAGCACCAAAAACATGAAAGATAATCTCGTAAAAAAGTTTTTGAGATGCCGTTATGTCTGCATGGGCATTATCCTGCTGCTTATTGGAATGGCTTTAGTTGCTATTGGCTACCGTGTTCAAACAGAACTAGGACCAAACTACGGATGGATAATGGTTTTAGGTGTGTTATGCATGGGTTTTGGCTGCTTGTGCTTTTTGCTCAGTTTAACTCGAAAAGAGAAACATCAGCATAAACTGCTAGACCGCAAGAAAAACCAACAACAGGCTAACAAAAAAAATTAACTCAATTCCTCAGCTGATAGTTCCACCAGCCCTTTCTTTATTTTTTCTTTTTGGTTACGCTTCTCTAGGCTTAATAACAACGCTGGCAAGAGGGTAAGATTAGAAATTAAAGCTACCAACAAGGTAATGGACAACAATAAGCCCAGGGCAACAGTACCACCAAAACTAGAGGCGGCAAAAATGCCAAAGCCGAAAAACAGGATTAAAGCCACATAAATCATGCTTAGACCTGTCTCTTTAATGGTATCGCTTACAATTTTAGAAATTGTCCAAGTAGTGGTACGCAGCTCTTGGCGGTAACGGGTTAAGAAATAAATGGTTTGATCGGAGGCTATACCAAAAGCAATACTAAAAATAAGGATGGTAGATGGTTTTAGTGGGATGCCTGCAAAACCCATTATGCCGGCTGTGATAATAAGCGGTACAATATTTGGAATGAGTGAAATGAGAATCATGCGAAAGCCTCTAAATAAACCCCACATTAACAGTGCGATCAGTAGAACTGCTAGTATTAAACTATCGCGGAGGTTTTTTACCAAGTAATTGGTGCCTTTAATAAAAATGATACTAGAGCCAGTTAGTTCTACGTGGTAGCGTTTCGGATTGAAGATGGAATCGATTTGGGGTTCTAATTCGTTAATTAGTTTGTTCATTTTATCGGAACCTACATCGGCCATTTGGAAACTTAAACGGGTAACTTGGCGGGTACTGTCTAAAAAGTTTTTTACCAAATTGCTATTGCCCTTGCCCGAATTGGAGGCATAGCCTAAAATGAAATTCTTTTCCAATTCGTTGGGTAAGCGGTAAAAAGTGGTATCGCCGCCATAAAATGTTTGCGATGAAAATTTCAATACTTCTACTAAAGATACGGCTCTCGAAAATTCGGGGTGTGTGGAGATGAGGTCTTGCAATCGGTTCATCTTATTAATGACCGAGAGGTTCATCACACCGTTTTTCCGACGGGTATCTACACTAATATCAAGTGGTAAAATACCTTTAAAGTTTTGAGCAAAGAAGCTCATATCTTTATAAACGGCATCTTTTTTAGGTAAATCATCTACCACATAACCATTTATTTTAATGCGGGATATTCCTATAAAAGAAATAACCACTACCAAAAGTGTGGCCACATAAATAAGGTTGCGTTTTTGGTGTGCCAGGCGGTCTAAAAAAGCCAACAGTTTTACTGTTTTAGGGCTACTGAGGTGGCTAGTATGTTTGCTATGCGGTACGGGCAAAAAGCTGAAAATAATGGGAATGAAAATGAGCGAAATGACCCAGGTAGCCATTACGTTAATGGCGGCTACACTGCCAAATTGCATCAACAACTCACTATTGGTAAAGTACAATACGCCAAAACCTATGGCGGTAGTTAAATTGGCAATAAAGGTGGTAATACCTACACGGGTAATTACGTGTTGCAGGGCTTTAATTTTATCCCCTTCCTCGGCCAGGCATGTATGGTATTTATTGATGAGTAGAATGCTGTTGGGAATACCTATCACCACAATAAGTGGCGGAATCAGTCCGGTGAGCAGAGTAATTTCATAGCCAAACAATACGAGGGTGCCCAAGCTCCACACCACGCCCACAAGTACCACCAACACCGGGTAAAATACGGCGGCAAAGGAGCGGAAAAAGAGGTATAAAATGAGTGCACCAATAGCTATAGATAGCCCAATAAAAAGGGCAAACTCTTCGGATATTTTTTTAGAAATAACGGTACGGATATAGGGCAAGCCCGAATAATGCACCGCTACCTGATGGGTACTGCTAAACTGCTTGCTCTTATCTAAAATGGATTGTATCACGCCAATACGTTTGGCAGAGTTAAGCACCGAATCGGCAAAAGTGATGGCCATTACGGTGGCCTGAGTTTGTGGGTTATAAATAAGGTCTTTGTAAAAAGGTAAATGATCTAGCTGTTTCTTTAAGCTATCTAATGCCTGTTGGTTGGCTACCGGACCAGCTGCCAAAGGCCTTGCTGTAAATTTTTGTAGCAGGGTATCTTTTTCTAAAACCGACAATTGACCAATGGAAAGCACTTGCTTAATTCCTTCTATTTTTTGCACGTCGGTGCTTAGGTTTAGCCAATCGTTAAACAAGCTGGGGCTAAACAAACTGTCCGATTGAATGCCCACAACCATCACGCTACCGTCTTCGCCAAAGGTTTTTTTGAAGGCATTGTAGTCTATATACGCAGAATCGGTGAGCGGCAATACCTTGCCCGCATTAAAAGATAAACGAACCTGAGAGGCCTGCCAAGCCATAAAAACGGTGCTGGCCAGCAATAAAATAAGTAAACTAATTCGGTTAGCTAAGATAAACTGAGCAAGTTTTTTCCACATAAAAGGACGTATAGGTAGGTATTTGTAGGCGTAAAACTACAAAATTTCCTAAATTGGAGGCTCAGAATTTTGCCAGATGCTCCATAAAACCCGAGGTATTGTTTTTAAGTGTACAAATTACTCGGAAAGTAGTGTGATTGTGCAGGTGTTTACCGAAAAATTCGGACTACAATCGTATATCATTAATGGGGTAAAAAAGCCGAAGGCAAAAATTAGCTTAAACATGTTGCAGCCACTGCACTTGCTAGATATGGTGGTGTATGCCAAGGCTACCACACAGGTGCAACGGGTATCGGAAATTCGGCAAACGCCGCAATTGCAAACTATTCCCTACGATATTGTAAAGAGCAGCTTGGCCTTATTTTTAAATGAGGTGATTTATAAATCGGTACGGCAACAAGGGCAAGACGACGCTTTGTTTGAGTTTATTTTTCATGCCATTGAGTTGCTTGATAGATTGGAAGAAGGCCTAGCCAATTTCCACCTGTATTTTTTACTCCGCTTGACTCGGTTTTTAGGATTTTTCCCGGATAAAAAGGGTTACGGTCCGCAGGCCTATTTCGATTTGCAAAATGCTTGTTACAGTACCCACCCTCCTGCGCACGATTTTTTAATTGCACCCGAAATTTGCGTGCATTGGCAAGCCTTAATTGAAAGTGAATTTGAAGCCTTAGCGCAATTGCAAATACGAGCTAGCGAACGCCGCCAATTGTTGGAGCACTTGTTAGATTATTACCGCCTGCATGTAGATCATTTTGGCGAACTGAAATCGCAAGCGGTATTGGCCGAAATTTTTGCCTAGTTATACTTCGTGGATGAAATAGTTGCTATCGAAACGGATGCGGGGACCGTATACACCACCGGCTGCTCGTTTACCGGCACTGATGACCATGCATATTTCTGCTTGGCTAGGCAAGTCTAATAGTTTCTTTACCCGTACGCCATCCATGCCTTCCATGGGGCAAGAGTCGTAGCCGGCTGCCCGTAAAGAGAGCATGAGATTTTGGCAAGCCAAGGCGGTTGTTTTTTGGGCCCACAACTCTAATTCCAGGCTAGATGTAGGTATGCGTGGTGTTACTTCTGTGAGTCCTTTAAACCAAATTAAGCCTTTTTTAAAGAAACCGAAGATGTTTAAAAAGCCCAGGTTATAAGCCAATGGGGTAATTTTTTTATAGTATTGATAACCCGAACCTTTTTCTCCGTTTTGGGTAAGCAATTCCAACATGCGTTCGCGGTTTATTTTCCAATAGTCTGGTCGGGCTACGGCTACAATTAGCTCGGGGGCGGTACGTGCCGCCGGTTGCGATAGGCATAGTTTTACCAATTCGGCTTTCTTTTCGGCAGAGCGTACCCAGAAAAATTCCCAAGGTTGTAAGTTGGAGGAGTTTGGTGCCAAGAGTGTCAATTCTAAACATTCCCGCATAACGGCATCGGGTATAGGGGTTGGTTCGTATACGCGGATGCTGCGGCGACTGTTTACTACGGTTTTGAAAGCTTCAAAATCGGTTTTGGCGGCTGGTTCTGAATAGTTTAATTCGGGAACTTTAGAAAAGATATCGGCTTTGGCCATGGTTTTTGTATTGGTTTGGGACAAAACTAGGTTTTTTTGCTGAACTATATTTCGCGAATATGCGTATTTTCGAAACCAATGACTAGCATGCAACCTAAAGGCGCTGTATTTGCCGAACTAAAAACCGAACTGCTCGAACAAGGTTTTACCATTGTACAAGAGGATACGGAACGCCCTTGGGGTGGTTTTTTTGTGTTGGATGAAGTGCAAGCCCAGGCTTTTGCCAACAGGTATTTTGAGGGCTTGGATGTAAACGGCTTAAAAATTTCTGGGAAATTGAGCCCAAAGATATTATTGGTGGCTCCGGGTACACGTTTGTCGTGGCAATACCACCACCGCCGAGCCGAGATTTGGTGTTTGGTGCGGGGTACTGCCGGGCTGTGCACTAGTTTTACGGATGTAGAAGGCCCCCTAAAAACCCTTTCTGTGGGCGAAATCATTACTTTACAGCAGGGTGAGCGCCACCGCTTAATTGGCTTGGATACCTGGGGTATAGTGGCCGAGATTTGGCAGCATACGGATGCTACGCATCCTTCGGATGAGGATGATATAGTGCGGGTGCAAGATGATTTTGGACGATAAAAAATTAAGCAAACTATTTTTGTTAAAACAAGTATTTTGTAAATTAGGGAATGTAACGCAGATCCTTCATACTAAACAGCAGCAAAGCAGTAGCATTTAGCTTATTGCCGTTAAGTTCGTGGTATGCTTGTAAGAAAAAAAATACGGAACTAAGTGCCTGCGGTGTACCCTTGGCTGAGGCCGGATTTAAAGAGCAATCGGTTGTAGAAGTAGCCTCCCACCAAGAATTATTAAGTTTTAATTTGGCCTCCTGGCCCGATTCGTTAATTGGATTTTGCAAACACCCCACCACGCAAGAGTATTATGGCTTTGGCTTTGGAGATGCAGGTGATATTATGCGGGCGAAGTTTTCTGCCGACGGAAAAAAAATTACGGCCGGCATTCGGGTGCCTATGTTAGATGCGCAAGGCAATTGGCTAGGTAGTGGTGGGCCGGTGTATTACGATACTGCATCTGGCTTATTATTAATGGTTACCCACCATGAAAAAAGCGATCCTAGCAACCCTAACTTTTTTGCTCATGTAAGCCTAAGAATGGCAAAATCTACAAATTTTGGGTTAAGTTGGACCGATCTAGGTACCATTATTGATCATCATGCTAGCGATGAAACCGACCCCTACCATGCCTTAACCATGGGCAATGGTGGCTTTATTATTAAAAATGAACATGGGGTAAACTACATGATGGTTTACCATACCGATATGCAGGCCAATGGCACTAAAAATCAACTGGCGGTTTCAAGAGCTCCTCTGCAGGCAGTTATTGCAGCGGCACAGGCAAATACCACGCCCGTATTTAACAAGTGGAATGGCCAAAATTGGAACCAACCTGGCCTAAAAGGGCAGTCGGTAGATTTAATGCCCAATTTTACTACCTGGGGTGTGGTTGGCGATTTCGACCCTTTTTATGTGCCTGCTTTACAAAAATATGTAGCCTTTTATCCGAGCTGTATTTTGGGAAATGTTAATCCTCCTACATGGAATGTGTTGGTATCTATGAGCACCGATGGCTACGTGTGGGAACCGGTAAAGAAACTATACCGAGAAGATATTGCTGGCCACGACCCGATTTATACGGGTGTAATGGCTCATAATAGGGTTATTGAGGGTTGCTCGGCTAAGCTGTACCGCATGTTTACTACCGATACCAGTAGCCGTTGGGAGTTTAATAAATTGGATCTAGTGTCTATTGCTATTGAGAAAACCTAGGGTAAAAAAAATCCCGGAATTTCTTCCGGGATTGGTGGGAGATACTGGGTTCGAACCAGTGACCCCCTGCTTGTAAGGCAGGTGCTCTGAACCAGCTGAGCTAATCTCCCCTGTTTTTTATTCGTATTGTTCACTTTGGGTGACCCTCCCGATTTTACATCGGGATGTTCTGAAATCAGCTGAGCTAATCTCCCCTGTTTTTTATTCGTATTGTTCACTTTGGGTGACCCTCCCGATTTTACATCGGGATGCGCTAAACTAGCTGAGTCTATCTCCCTTTGGGATTGCAAATATAGAAGGTCTGAGCCAATTGCCAAAAAAAATGTGAAATATTAGTGTTTAGCTCGTTCTTTGCATCTATAGGCGCTCATAATTTAGATCCAAGCTGTGCGTTATCATTCCTAAAAAGCTTTATTTCGCAATTCATCCAAAACCCTGTATCTTCGAGTACCCAATACAAAAACTATGGCTGAAGTACATATTCCCCGCCTCGACTTAAACGATTACGTTTACGGCACCCCCGAACAAAAGAAAAAATTTTCGGACGATTTAGGCAAAGCCTATACCGATACCGGCTTTGTAACCATAGCCAACCATGGCCTAAGCCCGCAATTGATTGAGGAGCTTTACCAAGAAGTAAAAAACTTTTTTGCTTTACCTGAAGCTACCAAATTGGCTTACGAAAAGCCTGGACTAGCCGGGCAACGTGGCTATACCAGTAAAGGGAAAGAAAAAGCTAAAGATTCGAAAACGCCCGATTTGAAAGAATTTTGGCAGCGTGGCCAAACCGTTAGCGATGGTGATGTGGTAAAAAGCGAATACCCCGACAATATAGAGGTAACAGAAAACCCTCGTTTTAATAGCGTTACCCGTGAGGTTTACGAAAGCCTAGAAGCATCGGGCAAGCATTTGTTGCGGGCCATTGCCAATTATTTAGCACTACACGAAAATTATTTCGACGATAAGGTACATAACGGCAATTCTATTTTACGTGCCATTCACTACTTCCCTATTGAAGATCCGGATAGCGTACCGGCCGATGCTGTACGTGCAGGTGCGCATGAAGACATCAACTTAATTACCTTACTCATTGGCGCCAGCGCCGATGGCTTAGAAGTACTTACCCGTGATGGACAGTGGTTCCCGGTGAAAGCACATGGCGAAGATATTGTGGTAAACGTAGGCGATATGCTGCAACGTTTAACCAATAACACGTTAAAATCTACCACGCACCGCGTGGTAAACCCTCCTCGTGAGCTCATGAAAAATTCTCGTTTTTCGGTGCCTTTCTTTTTACACCCTAGATCGAATATGGATTTAACCTGCTTGGAATCGTGCATAGATGCAGCAAATCCGAAAGCCTATACGGATATGACCGCCGGCGAATACCTGGATGAGCGCCTACGTGAAATAGGCTTAAAAATGTAAGCGAAAAAATTTAAAGATGCACCTCATTCGGAAACGGGTGGGGTGTTATTTTTTGAGGGCCTCTTTAACAGCCAGCAACAATTCGTTGGGGTATTGGCTACCCACTACGTATACAAAATTGTCTTTATCTGTAAGGTAAATGGCATCCTTACCACCGGCATAAAATCGAATGGTGCCATTTTTATGCAAATTGTATACCGGGTTGTTAATGAAATAGCGGCTATAAGCTTGGCGCTCTACTTTTACAATGCTATCTAAATCTATTTTTACCAATTTGGTAGTCCATAAACCATCGAGTAAAATGCTCTTGTTTTGTATGCGGGTTCTAAAATGCATCAAAAACATCATCAAAATAGACAATACCAAAATACCGAAGCCTACTACCAAAAATAATTCGGCATTGGCATCATTTTCAGAAAAATAATAGGCGGCAAAACAAAACAAGGCCATTACCATACGAATGCTAATGCGGTTATAATCGCGGCCGAGGTATTGTTTTTCGGTGTAGGTAGTAGGTAAACTCATAGCTTAAGCGTTAGGTGCTAATATAAGCACTTTTTTAGTGTTCGAGTCAACTTTATAACGCTCGTGTATGCGCATACCGGCTACCCATAAAATATCGCCGTTGCCATTTTGTAGTACCAAGGTGCTGTCTTTTTGGTTTCGAGGAATTTTATGTTCGATAAATAAATCACTCAATTTCTTTTGACCCTGCATGCCCAAAGGTTGGTAGGTATCGCCCACTTGCCAAGAACGGAGTACTAAAGGATACACCAATACATCGGCATTTAATTGCGCTTTTTGACTCGTTTTTTCTAAAACAAAGTCGGTTATATCTAGGTTGTGTAGCGTATACTGCTGCTTGTTCCAGCTCAATTCTGTTTGATTGGACTTCACCGTTGTGGCTAGCGGGCTTGCTAAGAGAGCGCTGCTTAGGTATAGGCAATCGCGGTCTAGCAAGAGCTCGTGTGTTGCCGACTGAAACACTTTGCCGGCTTGGCCATTCCAGCTGGCGCACAAATCGGTTAATACCGATTCGGTAAAGCCGTAGGGTTTAAACAATTCGAACAAAAGTGTTTTTTGTGGATGGAGTGTTTTTAATGGAGCTAGGGCAATGCGTACAGTCCCATCAGCTGCTTTTTCAAAAAGCTGCTCATGCAGTTCGGCTACTCGTTGGTGCAATAGCACTTCCAATTCGGCCATTCTGCGGGCATTTTGCTCAAAGGTATGTTCTAAAGAAGGGTTCAGTTCTTTGAGCACCGGCACCACTTCGTATCTTATTTTATTGCGGGCGTATTTTACCGATTGGTTAGAAGAATCTTCTCGAAACAAGAAACCTTCTTGCGCCACCAGCGCATCTACTTCTTCTCTTTTAAGATATAAAAGCGGCCGAATTAAAAAATCTCGTTTGGGCAAAATGCCGTGCAGGCCGCTTACGCCGGTTCCTCGTACTAAATTTAATAGGATGGTTTCTACACTATCGTTTTGGTGGTGGGCTACTGCAACGTAATGGTAGCCTTCGCTTTGCCTCAGGTGTTCTAGCCATTGGTAGCGAAGTTCGCGGGCAGCCATTTGAATAGAAAGTTGCTCGGCTTGGGCATAAGCTTGCGTTTGAAATCGGGTACTATAAAAAGGCACATCCAATTGCTTGGCTAGCTCTTCGCAGAAGTGTTCATCTTCATCAGATTCGGCGGCCCGTAAGCCAAAATTTGCATGTGCTAAACCGAAGCGATAGCCAGCGGCCTTATATAAATGAGCCATGAGTACCGAATCTTTACCGCCACTTAGTGCCAGCAAAACACGCTCTTCTGGGTTAAAAAGTGCGTTTTGTTGTATAAACTGGGTGAATTTTTCGGTGCTTAACATTATCCAAATTTATTTATTAATATCCTTAGCCAAAAAACTAATTTTGTAGGGTGAAAAAACTCGTATTCACTTTCTTTCTTTTAGGCCTAGTGCTAGCTGCCCAAGGTCAGCAAAAGTCTAGGGTACAATTGGTATCGTCGATAAAAGTAATTGGCATGCCTAATGTAGATTTATTAAAAGTAATACGCCCTGTTTTTTCGCAAGATGGTTCTACGCTATCGGCAGATAGTGCTTTATTCAATCAAGCCCAAAACACTTTTGATGCCTTTGGCAATGTAGTAATTACGCAAACGAGTGGCACTATTATTTATTCGGATACGCTAAACTACAATGGCAATACCAAAATTGCCCTGCTTACACGCCGCGTGCGCATGGTGGATGGCGATGCGGTTTTAACCACCGAATACCTTACCTATAACTTGGGCACCCGAATTGGCACCTATACCGGCGGGGGTAAAATTGTAAATGGTAAAAACGTATTGACAAGTAAAAATGGCTACTATTTTGCCAATAGTAGAGATGCCTATTTTCGCCGCGATGTACTGGTTACATCGCCCAATAGCACTATAAAATCGGATACGCTCCGCTACAACACGGGTTCCAAAATTTCGTATTTCTATGGCCCAACAAAAATTAAGGGGAAAGATGATACGCTGTATACTGAAAATGGGGAGTACAATACCATTTATGACCAGGCCAAGTTTGGAAAGAACAATTTATATACGCAAGGCAGTAAAAGCCTTACTGGCGATAGCTTATTTTACGATGGCAAACGTGGTTATGGACGAGCCGTTAAAAACATTGTGTTCATTGATACTGCCGACAAAATTATCCTAAAAGGAAATTTGGGTATTTATAAAAAAGCGGACGAAAGTACTTTAGTTACCCAAAATGCCTATGTTATTTTAAGCACCGAGAACGATTCGACCGGTGTGGATTCTATTTGGCTAACTGCCGATACCTTGGTTAGCCGAGTAGTACTGCGACGGAATTTGAAGCCCTTACAGGTGATGGAGCCTAAAAACGATTTGGAAATTATGGCTGAAACGGAAAAGGTTACCACCACAGATACCGGTATACCAGAGGAGGATAGCAACACTACACCGATAAAAGTTGCTGCGGAACCTATTGAAGCCCCTAGCAAAAAAGAAGAAAAGCAAGCAGCCAAAGCTGCTAAAAAACAAGCGTCTACTATTCCGCTACAGGTACCTGAAGAGGCTAATTTAGATACGGTAAAAACACGAATTTTATTGGCCTACCACCACGTTAAGGTGTTTAAATCGGACTTGCAGTCCAAGGCAGATTCGCTCTATTTTAATTATACCGATTCTATTATGCGTTGCTATAACAATCCAATGGTATGGACCCAGGGATCGCAACTAAGTGCCGATACCATTTACCTGCAACTAAAAGATAGGCAGTTGCATAAAATGCTGCTTATTACCAAGGGCTTTATTGCCAATACCGAGGGCGACTCTACTAAATTTAACCAAGTACGAGGCAAGATGATGACCGGTTATTTCAAAAATAATACCCTAGAACGCTTATTTGCCGATGGCAATTCGGAGAGTGTGTATTTTTTAAAAGAAGAAGACGGAAGCTACTCGGGCATGAACCGCTCGGTAAGTAGCCGGATTAAAATCTTATTTGGAAAAAATAGCCTTAATGATATTTATTTTATCAAAAAGCCGGAAATGGTTTACAATCCAATGGATAAAATAGAGAAAGATAAAGAACTACTGGATGGCTTTATTTGGAAACCAAAGGATCGGCCTCTTTCTAAAGAATCCATTATTCCGAGCATTTACCAAGCACCGCCAAAAAAGGCTGAAGTTAGTAAACCGAGTACTCAAACTACAGCACCTAAAAAGAAATTGAAGAAGAATTAAGTTCTAGTTTTTAAGAATTGGAAAAGTAGAGCTAAGGCTTTAGAGCGGTGCGAAATTCGATTCTTCTCGGCTAAACTCATTTCGGCAAACGTACACGCGTAGCCATTGGGAATAAAAATAGGATCGTAGCCAAAGCCTGCTACACCGGCACATTCAGTGGCCAAGTTCCCTTCTACTTCGCCTCTAAAAAGGTGGGTTTTCCCATTGAGGACCAAGGAAATTACCGATACAAAGCGGGCCGTTCTATTGGTTTTGCCCTGCATGCGTTCCAGTACCCATTCTAAATTTAATTTGGGGTCTCTACTACCTGAATAACGGGCCGAATAAATACCCGGTTCCCCATCGAGCGCATCTACTACTAAGCCGGAATCGTCGGCAAAACAGTTTAAACCGAAATGTTGAAATACATAGTTACTTTTAATAGTAGCATTGGCCTCAAAAGTATCGCCTGTTTCGTCAATTTCGTCGCCGCAGCCAATATCTGTTAAACTGCGCAAGCGAATGCCTCCGTCGGCTACTAATTCTTGAATTTCTTCGAGTTTGTGTGGATTATGGGTGGCAAATATCAAGTCCATAAAACTAAAAAGCTTTCATTACATTCCAAAAAGCTACTTTTTTATGTTGTGTTTGTGCTAACTCTGCTAAACTAAACGTAGCCAATACCCGAACACCTTCGTGTATAAAAGGTTCGTTAGAAGCCGTATTGGCTAAGCCCAAGGTGGCAGGTGCTATGCCGAACAAACAGATTTTAGCACAAGCAAAAAAAGTTTGTAAATCTTCGAAACTGAATGGTGGCTGATTGGCTGTGTTCAAAATAGCTACATCTTCTTGCTGCAGTCCTTTTGCTTGTAAAATTTTTAAGAGTAAATCTAGGTGCTGCTTTTCTAGGTATTTTTCGTTGGGACTATTAACTAGTAGTAAGAAAAATCGATTGTTACCGCCCAAATAATCAAATGAAATGGACTCCTCAGGAACTTTATTTTCTCCAGTGTCACCAATTGCATACAGCTCTTCATTAAAAAGAATGTGTAGCGCTTGTGCGTTGTTACTGAGTAAAGACATGCTGTAAAGGTAAGAAAAGCTGAGCTGTTAAAAATAGTTAAAGAGCAGATATTATTACAATTAAAGCCCTAAATTGGACTTCATTAAGTTAATGAACTGGATTTTCGATTAATTTTACCCAATTAGGCTAAATAATTGATTATATCTGATAATTTTGCGACGGGTTAGGAAAATTAAAAACGGCTTCATCATCCACACATCCATAATAAAGAAATGAAAAAAATAGCAGGGATTATTTTAATTATCATAGGGCTCACCGTTCAAGTAGCAAAAGCACAAAAGGTTGCATTGGATAAAGTTGTTGCCGTGGTAGGTAGTGCCATTATTCTAAAATCGGATTTAGAAATGCAATATGCCCAATACTTGGCGCAAGGCAACCCTGCCGATGAAACCTTAAAATGCTATTTTTTACAACAATTACTAACGCAGAAATTGTTATCTCAACAAGCCATTATAGATTCGGTATCCGTTACCGAAGAACAAGTTGACGACGAAATTAGCCGCAGAATGCGAACTATGATAAGTCGTGCTGGCGGGCAAGAGCGTTTGGAGCAGTTCCTGAATCGTTCGTTAATACAATACAAAGACGAAATTAGACCCGATATTCGGGAACAGTTAGTGGCTAATAAAATGCAGGGGACTATCTCCGCAAAAGTATCGGTAAGCCCCGATGATGTTAAAAAATATTTCGATGGCATTCCAAAAGATAGCCTCCCCTCATTTAACACCGAAATAGAGGTGGGTGCCGTAGTACTTTACCCCAAACTCACTAAAAAAGAAAAAGAAGCTTACCGAGATCGAGTAGAAGCCCTCCGTTTACGTATAAAAGGTGGAGAAGATTTTGGCACCTTGGCAAGATTGTATTCTCAGGATTTAGGTTCGGCTACCGAAGGTGGCGATTTGGGTTTTATGGACCGCACCATGTTGGTAAAAGAATTTGCGGCCAATGCCTTTAAAATAAAGTCCGGCGAAATGTCGCAAGTATTTGAAACCGAGTATGGCTTTCACGTGCTTAAAGTAATGGAGCGCCGAGGCGAACAAGTAAGAGCGCAACATATTTTAATTAAAACCGAACCTACAACCGCTAGTTTAGAGCGCTGCAAAGCCCTTGCAGATAGTGTGTATAATCTGGTAAGTACCAAAAAAATAGACTTTTCTGCCGCAGCTTCACTTCACTCTGATGACAATGACACGAAATTTAACGGCGGAATGATGCTGAATGCCGAAAACGTACAAAGCAGAAGTACGTTTATCCCAACCGATAAACTAGACCCCGCTTTGTTCTTAACTATTGATACCATGAAAGTGGGTACCATTTCTAAATCGGCTTCGTTTACTTCCCCTGCCGGGCAACAAGGCTATCGCTTTGTCTTTTTAAAATCGAGAATTGGACCACACAAGGCTAGCTTAGAGCAAGACTACCCAAAAATTAAGGATGCCGCTTACGAGGATTCAGTAACTAAAGTGGTAAGTGCTTGGTTCGAAAAACGTAGAAAAAGCACATTCATTAAAATAGATCCGGAGTATTCTATCTGCAAAGATTTGCAAGATTGGCCTACACCCCCGCAAGCTAACTAACTTCGCGGATAGGTATATTTTTCAGAAAAGCTACTTTATGCTCGTCGGCATAAACGCCATACGCATCTATTAATAACCCTTTCTTACCCTGGCTGCTTTCTAGTGCATATACTACAGCACTATCCGATGGATCGTTCATGCCCTCAAAGCGATAAATCTGCGTAATTACTAAATCCTTTAGTTTTACAAAACACTTTTCATTACCCACCTGGCAACACAAACTATTTCGTTCGTATACAAATTCAGTAGTATAACCTAAGTTTACCAGCTCATTTACTACCTGAGAGAGGGTTTTAGATGAATAATTTTCAGCTGCCATTTGAGTACTTAATTTAAAATATAACGTAAGTAATTAAACCTTTGTTTTAAATAACAATCCCAAGAAGTGTAAACACCCTTATTTCAAAAATAAGTATAAACAGTATATTTGAGCGTAAAAAAGATAACACCATGCAAGCCCCATTAAAAACGTTCGCCATCACCTGCCTTTTATACCTGGGTGTAAGCAGCCATTCGAAAGCTCAGTTTATTCAAACTGATCAAGGTGCGCCATTTTTAGGCATCAACTACACCGATGTAAAGGGTTACCCTTACCTGTTCGAAAATTGGACTGAGGGTACTGTAAAGCTTAGTAATGGGAAAAGCTATACCAGTGTTCAGCTCAAATATAATTTGTTACGGGATGAGCTTTTTTTTAAAGACATTAAAACCGATCAACTATTGGCTTTTGTAATACCTGTAGTAGAATTTAAACTAACCGAAAAAGATAAGGCTTCAATTTTATACAGAAACGGATATAAAGCCATTGACGACAATACCGAAAAAAGCTATTATCAAGTGTTGTTTGATGGCGGAACGCAACTACTTAAAAGAACGAGCAAAAAAATAAACGAAGAAAAACCTTTCAATTCGGCTAGTACTATTAAAAGTTTTGAAGTGCTTAACTTCTATTATATTAGCAACAACAATACGCTCATCAGAATTAGAAAAGACAAAAAAAGTATATTGGCTGCCTTAGCCAATCAGGGTAGCGCTTTAGAAAAATATCTACAAGAAAAATCGTTAAATCTTAAAAATGAAGAAGATTTAATTCAATTCATTCAATACTATAACTCCTTATAATGATGAAAAAATTTAACTTACTATTTCTTTTTATAGCCGCAGGGGCAAGTACACTGCAGGCACAATCTGTAAAAGAGCAATTGGTTTTCGACCAACAAGACAGAGCCTTACTTACAAGTAGCAATTTGAGAGAAGAGGGAACCCCGTTGCTTACTACAATGTGGCTGAAAGGCTTGGTAAAGTTTACAACTGGTAACACCTATAAAGCTGATTTTTTAAAATACGATTTAGAGAAAGATCAATTGTATTTTAAAGATGCCAAGAGCGAAGATTTATTGCAATTTTCGCTACCAGTAAGTGAGTTTAGTTTAGTTGTTGGCGAAGAAACACTCCTATTTAAAAGTGGATATGCCCCTATAGATAGAACTAAAACGAGTAGTTTTTATCAAGTATTGAGCGATGGAAGTGTGCAATTATTAAAACGTCGTGTAAAACAAGCCTTTGATGAACGTGCATTTAATTCGGCCACTACTACCCGCACCTACAAAGAAGATGAGTACTACTACATAGCCAAAAATAATGTGCCAGTAAAAATTAAGAAAGATAAAAAACAGGTAATGGCAGCTTTGGGTAATCATACAGCCGAATTAGAGGCTTATATAACCGAGGAGAAACTTAACCTAAAAAACGAAGAGGATTTGGTACGACTGATTGTATTTTATAATTCCTTATAAACTACAATTTGGTCCAAGTAGTACTCTCTTTGCTATCGTTTAGCTGAATACCTGCTTCTTGTAAGGCGATTCGGATTTTATCGGAAGTAGCGTAATCTTGTTTCGCTTTTGCTTCGTTGCGTAGCTTAATAACTAAATCCATTAATGGTGCTAGCTCAGTACCTTCCTTGCCTTCTGACTTTAAGCCCAATACATCAAACACCATTTGTTTCACAAATTGGCTTAGGCTAGCTAAATCGGGAGCAGAGATTTGCACCTTGCTATCGTTTATGCCATTTATCAATTTTACAGCCTCAAACAGTTCGGCAATAAGAATAGGGCTGTTAAAATCATCGTTCATAGCCGCATAGCCACGTGCTTTTAAAGCGGCTATATCGCAAGTAGACTGAGTACTCGATTTTAACCCATCAAACAAGTCAACCGCATGCAATAAGCGCTTAAATCCTTTTTCTGATGCTTCTAAGGCTTCGTTCGAAAAATCGAGCGTACTGCGGTAATGTGCTTGAAGCATAAAGAAACGAACGGTCATAGGCGAAAAGGCCTTACTTAAGGTAGGATGATTCCCGCTAAACAATTCGCCGGGTAAAAAACCATTGCCTGCACTTTTAGACATGCGGGTACCGTTTACGGTAAGCATATTGGTATGTATCCAATAACGGGCAGGCTCGTGGTGGTTACATGCCTGCGATTGGGCGATTTCATTGGTATGATGGGTAGCCGCTAAATCTAAACCGCCTCCGTGAATGTCAAACGTGTCGCCCAGGTATTTTTTACTCATGGCCGAGCATTCGATATGCCAGCCTGGGAAACCCCAACCCCATGGCGATGGCCAACGCATAATATGCTCGGGTTTTGCTTTAATCCAAAGTGCAAAATCTAAACGTCCTTTTTTATCGTCTTGCCCACCCAACTCACGGGTATTGGCCAGTAAATCTTCTAATTGGCGGTTAGTTAAAATGGTATAATTATTATTTTGGCTGTATTTTTCTACATCAAAATATACGGTGCCATCTACTTCATAGGCCAAGCCGCTTGCCAAAATCTCTTTTACCATTTCTATTTGCTCGGCAATGTGGCCGGTAGCGGTTGGCTCGATGCTCGGTGGCAAGGTATTTAATAAGCCCATTACCTCATGGAAACCCAAGGTGTAGCGTTGTACAATTTCCATGGGTTCTACCTGCTCTAACTTGGCTTTTTTAGCGAATTTATCATCTCCTTCGTCGCGGTCGCCCTCTAAATGCCCAGCATCGGTAATGTTGCGCACATAGCGCACTTTATAGCCCAAGTGCAGCAAATACCTGTAAATTAAATCGAAAGAAACAAAGGTGCGGCAATTGCCTAAATGTACATCGCTATACACGGTAGGGCCACAAACATACATACCCACCAAAGGTGGATGTAGTGGGGTAAATAATTCTTTGCTACGAGTTAAGGTATTATAAACCTGTACTTGGTTTTTCATGCCACAAAGGTATAAAAATGCTTAGTTATCTAGTTCTAAATCTGCCCGAACTGCAAAATGGTCGGATAGCTTTTTATCAATAATACGGTAATTTCTAACCCCAAAATTCGGGGTGGCTAAAATATAATCGATTTGGAAATTAGGAAAATCGCCATTATAAGTAACGCCTAGGCCACTCCCTTTCTCTTTAAAGGTATTTACCAAGCCATTGGCCATTTGGTTTACAGTATACGAAACCGGGGTATCGTTAAAATCGCCGGCTAGCACATAAGGCCTAGTGCAAGTGCTGGTATGTTTTTTCACTAGGCCTACTTGCTTGCTACGTTTTATAAAGGCCCGTTTTAAACGCCCCCCAATTCTACGCGACGAACTCATATCTGTTTGTATTTCTTCTTGCACTTGGTGGATATACTCGTAATCTTTTGGTTGAAATTTAATGGACTGGAGATGCACATTATACACCCGAAATGTTTGTTTTCGGTAAAGCACATCGGTGTAAATAGCTTCGTTGCCTCGTTGTTTTTTATCAAAACGAATACTCCCTTTTTTCACAATAGGAAACTTAGAGAAAATGGCTAAGCCAATAGCTTCAAAACCATTATCGGTTGCAGGTTCGAAGTAATAATGCTCGGTATTTAAAATCTCTTTAATAAGCTTTTTAAAATTGTATTTTCCCCGATTACGAGTGAAAAACTCCTGAAAACAAATCACATCAGGCTGCTCTTTACGAATAATGGTAAGCATTTGATCGCGAATGGTTTCTTCATTTTGAAATCCGAATTTTTTAAAGCTGTGTACATTATAGGTCATAATACGCACAAAATCTGGCGATGATTTGGGTACCTCAATGGCGGTAGATTCTCTAAAACCTACAAAACTCGTAAGTACATTCCAACCCAATAGTACGGCTACTACCGAGGGTAACGCAAAAATAGGCTTACGGAACAACCAGAATACTACACAAAGCAAATTAAAAAGCAAAATAAAGGGATATGCCAAACCCACAAAAGCTATGGGCCAAAAACTAGCAGGGTTTATATAGGGAGCCGAATAAGAAAGCAACAAAAAGAATACCGCAAGCGCATTTAAGAACAACAAAAATTTGCTCAATAACCCAATATGCGTTTTTCCTCTTCTCATACTATGTTAATAAAAATCCCAAGGTTTACGAATGCGCCACACTTTCATCAATATAAAACCAAAAAGTGCGCCACCTAAATGCGCAAAATGCGCTACCGAGTCGCCACTGAATTGAGCTACACCCAAAAACAATTCAATAACGATATAAACGGGAATGATGTATTTGGCTTTTATAGGCACAGGGATAAACATGATGAACAGTTCGGCATTGGGGAATAATAAACCAAAGGCCGTTAAAAGGCCAAATATGGCTCCAGAAGCACCCAGCATGGGTCCGTAATAAATTTCTTGCAGGGTACGCAGATGATCGGGGTTGGTAGAAGTATAGGAAGCCACATCAATGGTAATACTACCAGCAATACCGTATACCTCAATAGCCTGAATAGCCATTTGCAAGGCTAAAGCACCCAAACCCGTAATCAAATAAAAATTTAAAAACCGCTTAGCTCCAAACAAATATTCGAGCTGCGAACCAAAAGTGTAGAGGGCAAACATGTTGAACAAAATATGCGCAAAGCTCACCGGGCTATGCATAAACATGGAGGTAATTACCTGCCAAATTCTAAAGTTCGGCGAATCGAAATAAAATACACCGAAATACTCTACCATAGGATATGCTCCGCCTTTACTAAATACTAGCGTAGCAATATAAAAGATGATATTAATGATGAGTAGGTTTTTTACAACCGTTGGTGTATTTGCAAAAGGTAATCGCATAGCGCTATTTTTCAAATTTTTGGAGTAACTCCTCCAAACTAAAGGTAACAATTATCGGTTTTCCACCGATAGAAACTTGAGGCATTTCGCAAGCAAAAAGCTCATCTATCAAGGCAGTCATTTCTTCTATATTTAAATGGGTACCCGATTTAATAGCCGAGTTTTTTGCCAAGGTACGAGCCAACTGATCTCGTTTATTTAATTTGAGCGCCGCTTGGTTATTCTTAAATCCTTCTAACAATTGCTCTAAAATTTCCACTTCGCTAGCCGTAGACGAAATATCCGCAGGCACACCCTCCACCACAAAAGCATTGGTCCCAAATTCGCGAATTTGAAAGCCTAAAGCTTGAATATCGGGTAACAATTCTTTTACCAGTTCAGCATCAGTTGCCGAAAGTGTGACTGTTTCGGGAAATAAACTTTGTTGTGAAGTGCCTGGCTTTGTGGCTAATTGTTGCACAAAGCGTTCGTACAAAATACGTTCATGGGCCGCTTGTTGATCTATAAGCAGGCAACCCGATTTAATGGTGGATAAAATGAACCGTTGATGCAACTGCACAATTTGCTTCTCTCCAACCTTTGCGAAAGTCTGTTCATCTTCTGTACCAAAATTGAATGCTGCAGGCTGATGAGAGACGCTTTTAAGCACTTCGTGAATGCCCGACCAATCCTGTTCAATCTTTTCGCGGCTTTGGCCCATATGCTGCCTAGAAGGAGCCGATTCAACCGAAGCGGCAAAAGGATTAAAATTGGGATTTACCCGAATACTCGGTGCCACAATATCTTCGGGCGACTGCTGGGTAATCATTTGACTAAAGCCCGTTTCTTGGTTAAAATCTAAAGTTGGGGCAATGTTATACCTACCCAAAGAGCGCTTTACGGCCGAGCGAATAATGGCATACATGGCCTTTTCATCTTGAAACTTAATTTCTGTTTTGGTAGGATGTACGTTAATATCAATTTGTGCAGGATCAATTTCAATAAACAATACGTACAAGGGAAAACTATCTCTACTCAGCACTTCTTCAAAAGCCGAAGCCACCGCATGATTGAGGTAGGCATCTTTAATAAATCGACGGTTTACAAAGAAGAACTGTTCTCCACGTGTTTTTTTGGCAAACTCAGGTTTGCCCACAAATCCCTCAATATTAATAATACTAGTTTCTTCGGAAACAGGCACCAACTTTTGATTGTATGCAGTACCAAAAACATGCACAATACGATGCTTTAAGCTAGATGCAGGCAAGTGAAACAACTCATTCCCATCGTGGTGCAAAGAGAAAAACAAATCGGGATGTGCCAAAGCTACCCGCTGAAATTCATCAATAATATGGCGTAACTCCACCGAATTACTTTTTAAAAAGTTACGGCGGGCGGGGGTATTATAAAATAAGTTCTTAATGCTGATACTCGTTCCGGCAGTACAAGCAATGGGTTCTTGCTTTTGCACCGCAGAGGCTTCAATTTCTACTAAAGTACCCAACTCATCTTCTACCCTACGAGTTTTTAATTCTACTTGAGCAATAGCCGCAATAGAAGCCATGGCCTCTCCCCTAAACCCCTTAGTACGAATGGCAAATAAATCGGCAGCTTCTTTAATTTTAGAGGTAGCATGACGCTCAAAACACATCCGAGCATCAGTTGGACTCATACCACAACCATTATCAAGCACCTGAATAAGTGCCTTACCGGCATCTTTTAACAACAATTGAATGCGATCTGCACCGGCATCAATGGCATTCTCTAACAGTTCTTTAACTGCTGAAGCCGGACGCTGAACCACTTCGCCTGCGGCAATTTGGTTTGCAACAGAATCGGGTAAAAGTTGAATAATATCTGACATGAACTGCTAAAATAGCTATTTTTTTGCCATTTTAAAGGCTAAAATTTGCTTTGCATTCGCATTCAAACAGCACAATCCCTATATTTAAACACAGAAAACAATACCACATGAAAAAAATCTTTTTCTTTTTAGCTCTTAGCTTTCTATGGGCATGTTCAAGCAAAAAATCGGCCGATACCTTGATTTACAATGCACAAATTTACACTGTAGACAGCACCTTTAGTGAAGCAGAGGCCATGGCCATTAGCGATGGTAAAATTATAGCTATTGGCAAAAGCGTCGATTTGCAAAAAGAGTACAGCGCCAAAGAAGAAATAGATGCCAAAGGGAAAGCTATTTACCCGGGCTTTATTGACGGGCATGCCCACTTTTTAGCCTATGGCTTAGGACTAAACACAGTTGATTTAGTAGGTACTAAAAGCTGGGAAGAAATTGTAGCCAAGGTAAAAGCCTTCGCTAGTCAAAATACCGAAGGTTGGATTTTAGGCCGAGGCTGGGACCAAAACGATTGGACGAATAAAAACTTCCCGAGCAATGCCGAGCTCAACCGTTTATTCCCCAATCAACCCATACTTTTAAACCGAGTAGATCGCCACGCAGCCATTGCCAACCAAAAAGCATTGGATTTAGCCGGCATTAAACCTGGGCAAACCTTAGTAGGTGGAGAAATTGGAACAGAAAATGGAAAACTAACAGGCCTTTTGGTAGATAATGCTGTAGATCTGGTATCGAGGAAAATACCCAAACCCACTACAGAGCAAGTAAACAAAGCCTTGTTAGCGGCTCAAAAAAACTGCTTTGCGGCAGGGCTTACCACCATTGTTGATTGCGGCTTAGACCACCAAGCGGTAAGTACCATTGACGCCTTGCAAAAGGCAGCACAACTAAAAATGCGCTTATTTGTGATGCTATCGGATAGCCCTGAAAATTTCGATTTTCTAGTAAAAAATGGCGCCATCAAAACCGATCGCTTAAATGTGCGTGCCTTTAAAGTATACGCCGACGGGGCCTTGGGCTCTCGAGGTGCTTGCTTACTAAACCCTTATGCCGACCAAGCCGGACATTATGGATTTTTATTAAGCCCAAAAGCACATTACTTAGAATTAGCGCAAAAAATTGCCGATAAAGGATTTCAAATGTGTACCCATGCTATTGGCGATTCGGCAAACAGAGAAATTTTAAACGTTTATACTAAGGTATTAAAAGGCAAAAACGATTTACGCTGGCGCATTGAACATGCACAAGTGGTAAACCCTGCTGACTTCGCAAAATTTGGCGCCAATTCTGTGGTGCCTTCTGTGCAACCCACCCATGCCACTTCCGATATGTATTGGGCCGGCGAACGTTTGGGATCGGAACGCATAAAAGGGGCATATGCCTATCAGCAATTGCTACAACAAAATGGTTGGTTGATTTTAGGAACCGACTTTCCGGTAGAAGATATTAGCCCTATGCGTACCTTCTACGCTGCCGTAGTTCGTAAAGATGCAAAGGGTTGGCCTAGTAAAGGGTTTCAAACAGAAAATGCCTTAAGTAGAGCCGATGCACTAAGAGGAATGACCATTTGGGCAGCCAAAGGCAATTTCGAAGAAAAAGAAAAAGGCAGTATAGAGGTGGGCAAGTTTGCCGATTTTATTATCCTAGATAGAGATATTTTAAAAATAGCGGGAGATCAAATTTTAGGTACCAAAGTGCTAAATACCTATGTTAATGGAGAGAAAGTTTATTAAACTCCAGCTAGGTTTAATAGGTATACTGCTAGGCATACAAGCCTATGCCCAGCAAGCCAATCCAGCCGAATGGTTACGCCAATTTAACGATGCACAAAAACATACGGTAGTGCTAAACAATGTCGATGAAGTACTTCCTCTTGTTACTATCAACCAAAAAATTGCCAGCATAAATTTAGGCTTTAACCACAGTGTGGTATTCGATAGTTTGGCTAATAAATACCAAGAGGTACCTTCCTTTAATGGGAATTTTTATGCCAATACATCTTCCTTAGACGCCTTATTAGACGATTTAAAATTTTACCACACGCTCATTATAGAGCTTTCGGATGTAGTTATTTTCGACGAACGGGTACTTAATTTTATTAAGCAAGCAGAGAAGAATAAACAGGTAATCATTGCTCTTTTTGGCGATGCCCGAAGTTTAACCAAATTAGAAAACATTCAATCGCCCATTGTGTGGTGCGAAAACCATACAGAATCTGGAGCTAGCGTGGTAGCCCAAGCAATTTTTGGCGGCCTCAGTATTGCTAATTATTTAAAGCAAGATTATGGTGAAAAGCTACGCAGTGGCAGTGGTTTCTCTATCAAAAAAACACGTTTAAGCTATACAGTGCCAGAGGCGGTAGGCATAAACACCACAGATTTAGCACCCATTGAGGCTATTGCCTACGAAGCCATTTTTGCCAAGGCCACACCAAGTGCGGTGGTACTAGTGGTTAAAAACGGACAAGTAATTTATGAACGAGCCTTTGGCAACCCTACCTACGAGCGTACTAGAGCCACCCGCATAAACGATTTGTACGATATTGCTTCTATTACCAAAACCGTTGCAACCACGCCGGCCATAATGCGTTTGGTAGAAAACGATAAACTTTCACTCGATTCTCCTTTAAGTGCATATCTAGGGCGTACTCGAGGATTAAACATGGCTGACATCAGGGTACGAGAAGTCATGCTGCACGAGGCTGGCTTAACCCCCTACATTCCTTTTTACCAGAAATTAAAAGATAGAGATGTAAGTACTTCGACTAGTGCCGAGTTTCCAACCATGGTAAGCGATAGTTTTTTCTTAAAAGCCAATTACTTTGCAGACGTAATGTGGCCACAAATGTTACGCTCTCCGCTACTAAGTAGAGGCCGTTATGTGTACAGTGATTTAAGCATGTATTTTATGAAAGAGGTAGTAGAAATACTCAGCGAACAACCTTTGGATGACTATGTTGCCCAACAATTTTATGAACCCTTGGGTATGCAAACGGCCGGGTATTTACCAAAAAAACGCTTTACTATAGATCGCATTATCCCAACAGAAAAGGACACCTATTTTAGAAAAAGTACGCTGCAGGGCGATGTGCACGACCAAGGTGCAGCCATGCTGGGAGGCGTTTCTGGGCATGCGGGTGTATTCGCCAGCGCCAACGATTTGGCTATCTTTTATCAATTACTATTAAATAAAGGAACTTACGGCGGCAAACGCTACTTTAAAGCTAGTACGGTAGAACAATTTACCACCCGGCAATCGAGCACCAGCCGCAGAGGTTTGGGCTTCGACCGCTGGGACCCCAATGCTATTCCTGCCTACCCTTCTACTTTAGCCACACCCGAAACTTTTGGACATACCGGCTATACCGGCACCTGCGTGTGGGCCGATGCGAAGAACGAAATAATTTATATCTTCTTATCAAACAGAATATATCCGGAGGTAAGTGATAAGTTATCTACTTTGAGAATCAGACCACGAATTCAGGATGTGATTTATAAAGCCTTGGCTAAGTCAAGTACTTCCCCACAATAGGCATGCGGCGGCCTGGGCCAAAGGCCTTTGGCGATACCCGCAAAATAGGTGGTGTTTGGTAACGTTTAAATTCGGCTTGGTTTACCAATTTAACCATTCTGGTAACAAGTGCCTCCTCAAATCCTTGTGCAATAAGTGCAGCAGGGCTTTGTTTTTGCTCAATAAACTGAAACAGCAATTTATCTAGCACGTCATAGTCGGGCAAAGAATCTGAATCTTTTTGTCCGGGGCGCAACTCGGCCGAAGGCGGTTTTGTTAGACTATTTTGAGGAATAATTTCTCGATTTCGGTTGATGTAATTTGCCAACTGATAAACTTGCGTTTTGTACACATCGCCCAATACGCTAATGGCACCAGCCATATCGCCGTATAAGGTACCATACCCTACAGCACATTCACTTTTATTAGATGTATTGAGCAAGATATAGCCGAACTTATTCGATAAGGCCATCAGCACCACAGCACGGCTTCTAGATTGAATATTTTCTTCAGTAAGGTTGAAGGGTAAATCCTTAAAGGCAGGCTTTAACATCGTATCAAAAGCTTCGGTGGCCTGCTTAATGGGTACGGTAAGCTGTTCGCAACCTACATTTTGTACCAATTCCAAAGCATCTGCAATAGAATGTTCGCTCGAATACTCAGAAGGCAACAATACCGCCAACACATTTTTGGTGCCAAGTGCCTCCACGGCTAAAGCGCAAACTACCGCCGAATCGATACCGCCTGATAGGCCAAGAGTTGTTTTCTTAAAACCGGATTTTTGAAAATAGTCGCGAATGCCTAAAATTAAGGCTTGGTGTATTTGGGCTATATCGCTTTCAGGATCGGCGGTTCTTGGTACCAGCCCAAGCACCTTATTTTGTACAAATTCATAAATTTTTAACTCTTCAGAAAAAGCAGCTAATTGGTCTAGCACTTCTCCTTTTTCATTAAAAACCAACGATTCTCCATCGAAAATAAGCTCCGTTTGGGCACCAATTTGGTTTACATAAAATAGTGGCAAGTTGTATTTCCGACAATTATCGCCCAATATTTGTACACGCTCTTCGTCGTGGTTATAGGAAAAGGGCGATGCGGCAATATTGATCATCACATCCGGGTGTTCTTTACTCAACCATTCCATCGGCTCAGCTACATACAGTGGATCGTTATTTACATTCCAAAGATCTTCGCAAATAGTGAGCGCAATTTTGCTACCCTTAAAAGTGATGCAGGCACTGTGTTTAGCCGGCTCGAAATAACGGTATTCCTCAAATACATCGTAATTGGGCAAAAGTGCTTTGTGCACCTTGGCTTGTACCATGCCATCGGATATAAAATAGGCCGAGTTATATAAATTTTTACCTTTTACCTGTGGGTTTACCGTGGGCAAACCTACAATGCAGGCAATATCGGTACAAGCGGAGGCTATGAGTTGGGCTGCGGTTTCGCACTCGGAAATAAACGAGCTATAATCCAGTAAATCCTTAGGCGGATAGCCGCAAATAGCCAACTCGGCAAAAACCACTACATCTGCTCCTTGGGAACGGGCATCGGTAATGGCTCCCAGAATTTTCTGAGTATTGGATTCGATATTACCTACGTGATAATTTAGTTGGGCTAATGCGATTTTCATCTGTCACAAATATAGGGGCATTTTGGAGTATGTGTGTACTCATTCCGAATATTTATATGTAAAATGCGCATGCTTTTACTTTTTCCTTGATGAAAAAGTAAACAAAAAATCAAGACAGAACGAAGCTTCAACGCACAAGTCCCAGGCAGGCCCGCCGTTCTGTCGGCCCTTAGCTCATTAAGGCCTAATTAACAAATGCAATTTTAGTAAATTCGAGGCATGAAAATAGTTACCCTCTCTTGCGTTTTCTTACTAGTCGGCTTTAGCCTATGCATTACTAGTTGTTCACGCAGTAACGAAGCCGATATAAGCGGTATTAAACTAAACGTCAAAATTGAACGCTTCGACCAATCGATGGAGCAATTAACTACCGGTAATGTAGCCCAAGTGGTGCCTCAACTGGAAAAACAATACGGCTGGTTTTATGCCGATTATATCCAAAATATGCTTGCTGTGGGCAGCATGGTAGATACCACTTATTACCAAAATTTAAGAACCGTATTGGGCAACCCCGATTATAAAGCCTTGGCTAAATCCGTAGCCGATACCTACTCCAACTTAACTAAGCAAGAAGCCGAATTAACCGACGCCTTTAAACGCATGCAGTATTATTTTCCGAAGCAAAAAACACCTCGTTTTATCAGCTTTTTATCTGGCTTTTCGGTGCAAACGCCTATCGGGAACGGCTACATAGGCATTGGATTAGATATGTTTTTAGGTAAAAATTCGCCTTTTTACCCGGCCTTAGTTCAAAGTATCCCTCAGTACATTTCTCGACGCTTTACGCCCGAAAATATAACACCGAGAGTTATAGAGACCTATATCCGAGAAGAACTTTATCCCGAAGCAGATGCAAGCGTAGCGTTATTAGATAAAATGGTGTATAACGGCAAAGTGCTCTACCTGATGCAAAAAGCCTTGCCCACCGCACCCGACAGCTTATTAATAGGCTATACCGATGCACAAAGTGCGTGGTGCAAAACCTATGAGACCGATATTTGGGCCTATTTTATTGACGAAAAGCTAATTTTCGAAAGTGACTATGCTAAAATTCAAAAGTTTTTAACGGATGCTCCTTTTACCCCAGGCTTGGGAGAAAACAACCAATCAGCACCAAAATTAGGCGTATGGGTAGGCTGGCAAATTGTAAAAAAGTATATGGATAAGTATCCTGAAACCTCTCCTAAAGACTTATTAGCCGTAACGGATGCGCAAAAGATACTTAGGGAATCGGGCTATAAACCCAAATAAAAAAGGCATCCTTCTACAGCCAAACGGATGCGGAAAAATGCCTCTTGATGCTAAGCTAAAACTTATTTTAAGATATTAAGTACCGCTTTAATGCATACTACCGAACCAATTAGCAATAACACATTGGCTATGCCGCTGGCTAGGCTAGAATCTTGAACGAAACGTCCGAAAACGCCTGCCAAACCGATAATAATACCGTAAGTCATTAATTTATAATGCGCTGTTTCATTCGCATTGTTATTCTGGATAGTTCCTGGAGTATTTTTTGCTTTTGCCATGTTTTTATAAACTAGTAGAATTGATTTATCCGTTTGATAGCGCTGCTGCCCCACTTACAATCTCCGTTAATTCGGTAGTAATGGCTGCTTGGCGGGCTTGGTTATACGATAATTTTAGCGCTTTTATTAAATCGCCGGCATTTTCGGTGGCTTTATCCATAGCCGTCATACGTGCGCCGTGCTCCGAAGCATGGGAATCTAATACCGCTTTATATACCTGAATTTTAATTGATTTTGGAATTAATTCCGTTACAATATCTTCTTGCGAAGGTTCTAAAATATAGTCGGTTTGTGTGTCAGCTACTAAATCATCGGCAACTTTTGCAACTGGCAATAATTGTTCGGTAGTAATAAATTGTACAGCTGCATTTTTAAATTGGTTGTATACCAATTCTACTTTATCAAACTCCCCTCCTTTAAACGCATCCATAATAGATTGGGTAATTGTAGATGTGTTTTCGAATGTAAGTTGTTGATATAAGTCGTTGTTATTGCCTATTACGTTGTATTTACGTTTTTCGTAATAATCTTGGGTTTTCTTACCAATGGCTACAATGCTCACATTGCCTTCGCGATATTGCGTAGCATAGGTACCCGAAATTAATTGATTAACGGCTTTAATTACGTTCATATTAAAAGCACCAGCCAAACCACGATTGGAGGATACGGCCACAATTAATACTTTTTTAGGTTCACGAACAGCAGTGTAAGGCGAAGATGCATCTTCTAAACTTGCCGATAAATTGGCCAAAATGGCTTTTAATTTATTGGCATAGGGACGCAATTGTACAATGGCATTGGTGGCACGCTTTAACTTAGCAGCCGAAACCATTTTCATGGCTTTGGTAATTTGCTGCGTAGAGCTTACCGATACAATTCTATTTCGTACTTCTTTTAAATTCGCCATGCTGTTTTTGGGAGTTTAAAATTTAATATTTACCTGCTAATTCTTTCGCTACGCTTTCTAATACGCTAGTTAAGCTATCGTCGAATTTACCTGCTTTTAGCGCCGTTAACACCTCTGGGTGACGTTGCTCTAGTTGCTGTAAGTATTCGGCTTCAAACTCTTTTACTTTATTTACCGGCACGTTACGCATCAAACCTTTGGTACCAATGTAAATAATGGCCACTTGTTTTTCAACCGCTACGGGTGCAAACTGACCTTGCTTCAAAATTTCTACGTTGCGTATACCTTTATCTAATACCGCTTTGGTTGCCGAATCTAAATCAGAACCGAATTTAGAGAAAGCCTCTAGCTCACGGTATTGTGCTTGATCTAATTTTAAGGTACCAGCTACTTTCTTCATCGATTTAATTTGTGCATTACCACCTACACGTGATACCGAAATACCCACGTTGATAGCCGGACGAACCCCTGCGTTAAATAAATTCGATTCTAGGAAAATCTGTCCATCGGTAATAGAAATTACGTTGGTTGGAATGTAAGCCGATACGTCGCCCGCTTGGGTTTCGATAATTGGCAGAGCGGTTAAGGAACCGCCACCTTTTACAATACCCTTAATTGATTCTGGTAAATCGTTCATCGCCTGAGCGATGGCATCGTTGGCGTTGATTTTTGCAGCACGCTCTAATAAACGGCTGTGTAGATAAAATACGTCACCTGGGTAAGCCTCACGACCCGGAGGACGTTTTAATAATAAAGATACCTCACGGTAGGCTACGGCTTGCTTCGATAAATCATCGTATACAATTAATGCCGGACGACCTGTATCGCGGAAAAACTCTCCAATAGCTGCACCCGCAAATGGGGCGTAGAATTGTAGAGGAGCCGGATCGGCAGCCGAAGCGGCTACTACTACCGAGAATGGCATGGCGCCATTTTCTTCTAGGGTACGTACAATTTGTGCTACGGTAGAATTTTTCTGACCAATAGCTACATATATACAAAATACAGGCTCTCCTGCTTCGTAAAATTCTTTTTGGTTGATGATGGTATCGATACAAACGGCAGTTTTACCGGTTTGACGATCGCCAATGACCAACTCACGCTGACCACGACCGATTGGAATCATGGCATCAATAGCTTTAATACCAGTTTGCAAAGGTTCGTTTACCGGCTGACGGTAAATTACACCAGGAGCTTTACGCTCTAAAGGCATTTCGTATGTTTTACCGGCAATAGGGCCTTTACCATCAATTGGCTGTCCGAGGGTGTTTACCACACGGCCTAACATGCCATCACCTACATTAATAGAGGCAATTTTTTTGGTACGTTTAATGGTATCGCCTTCTTTAATTTCGTCAGAAGGGCCTAATAATACCACACCCACGTTGTCTTCTTCTAAGTTTAAAACGATGCCTTGCAATCCGTTATCGAATTCAACAAGTTCACCCGATTGAACTTTTGTTAAGCCGTATACGCGGGCAATACCATCGCCCACTTGTAATACAGTACCTACCTCTTCGAGTTCGGCTTCTGACTTAAAGCCCGATAATTGTTGTCTTAAAATCGCCGATACTTCGTCTGGTCTAACCTCTGCCATAATTGTAAATGATTTTCGTGTAATCTATATGTTGTTGCGTAAACCGTTTAGGCAACCACTTTTTGTTCAAATTCTTTTTTTAATTTATTCAGTTTGGTTCTCAAGGTGGCATCAAGTTGTTTATCGCCTACTTGCAATACAAAACCGCCAATAGTTGCCGGGTCTATGGTAGTTTCCAATACCACTTCGTTAGCTCCCATTGATTTTACGAGTGCAATGATTTGCTTTTTAGCATCATCATTTAATGCACTAGCTGCTTTTACTTTGGCTATTACAATACCTTTATATGCTTGATAAGCAGCAATAAATGCCTTAGCAGAAGGCAATAATAATGCTGCTCTGCCTTTGTTTACCATCAATACAAAAAATGCATTAACTATTTTGTGCACTTTACTGCCAAATACCCCTTGCAATACGGCTACTTTTTTATCCAAGCTAATGATTGGATTTTTGAGCACGGCCACCAACTCTGGATTTTCATGACAAACCTGCACAAAAAGCAACATTTGCTCCTGCACCTGATCTAACACCTTTTGTTCGGTGGCTAAATCGATGAGAGATTTGGCGTATCTTGATGCAACTTGTAATTCAGACATTTCTTTTTCGTTGGAAGTTTGAAACTTACAATTTAACTTCTTTCAATAATTCGTTCACCAAAATTTCTTGTTTCTTTTGGTCTTCAAATTGTTTGTTTAATACTTTCTCAGCAATTCCTAATGATAAGCTAGCCACTTGGTTTTTCACTTCGGCTAGGGCTGCTGTTTTTTGGCTATCAATTTCTTGTTTTGCTTTTTCAATCAATTTGGCACCTTCCACTTGAGCACTTGTTTTTGCTTCGGCAACAATTTGATCTTTTAGCATTTTTGCTTCTTTCAAAATCACATCACGTTCGGCACGGGCTTGTTTTAACAGCGATTCGTTTTCGCTGGTTAAACGGGCCATTTCTTCTTTTGCTTTTTTTGCCGATTCGAGCGCTTCTTCTATAGAACGTTCACGTTCATCGAGTGCCTGAACAATTGGTTTCCATGCCATTTTGCGCAATAATACAAATAAGAGTAAAAAAGCGACGGTAGACCAAATGAACAATCCCGGATCGGGGCTAACTAATGGATTGATTGCTAAAAACATAAAATTCGTTTTGTGGTATGATTAAGGTAAAAATAAGAGCCATTGCCAATCGCCATGGCTCTTAAAATTTGCTACTTGGTGCCTAAGAATGCAACTACCACACCAAACAATGCTACTGCTTCAACGAATGCTGCTGCAATTAACATAGCTGTTTGGATTTTAGAGGCTGCTTCTGGCTGACGAGCCATGCCTTCCATGGCTTTTCCACCAATTTGACCGATACCGATACCTGCTCCAATAGCAGCTAAACCAGCACCAATTCCTGCGATACTTCCTGTGATCATAACCTGATTTTTAAATATAAATTAAACAAAAAAACAATTACACATTAATGTTCGGCATGCTCTTCTACCGCCATGCCTATAAATAAGGCCGATAAAATGGTGAAGATGAATGCCTGAATAAACCCAACTACCAATTCAATTACGCTAATAAATAACACGAATGGAATGGCAATACCGGCAACAAAAACCGATTTGAGAATAAAAATCAATGAAATTAAACTCAATATCAGAATGTGGCCCGCAGTAATGTTCGCAAATAAACGAATCATTAAGGCAATGGGTTTGGTAAATAATCCGATAATTTCTACCGGAATCATGAGTGGGTATAACCACCATGGCACATGGGGTGTAAATACATGTCCCCAATAATTTTTGTTCCCATTAATGGTGGTGAGTATAAACGTACACAAGGCCAACATCATGGTAACGGCAATATTACCCGTTAGGTTTGCACCTCCAGGGAAAATGGGGATTAATCCCAATAAATTATTAATCCACACAAAAAAGAATACGGTAAGTAAGTACGGCATAAATTTAGCGTACTTATGTCCCAATTGCGGACGGGCAATGTCATCGCGAACAAATAGTATAATAGGCTCTAATAACGATTGTAAACCTTTGGGGGCACTGCCTTTTCTTTTAGCGTATGTTTTTGCCACACTAATAAATACTACAAGTAGCAAGAACACAGAAATAAATAAAGAAACTACATTTTTAGTGATAGAAAAATCAAACGGTTTTGGATTTGTAATTTCTTGATCGGCATTCAACTCCACAAACGTGCCCTCGGCATTGGGCTTAGCTGAGGCGTAATAAAATTTACCGTGAAAGTTTACTAATTTCTGACCTTTCTCTACAAAAATATCGGTTCCGTGCTCATTTTCATGCTTGTTGTACATAAAAAAGACTGGGCCATTATTGGTAAAAAGCAAAACAGGTAAGGGTATAGCTACTTTTTCATCGCCTTCGCCCCAAAAATGCCATTCATGCGCATCGGCAATATGGTGCAATATGGTTTGAGAAATATCTTCTTCGGCTTCGGCGTGTGCAGGTTGAGCTGCATGTTCCGTACCTACCGCATGCTTAGCTTCTGCTGCATACACAGGCGATAAAAAGCTAAATAAACTTATAAAAGCGGCAAGAAAAAGGATTATCGAGTAATTTTTCAAATCTAAAATATGGCTCTGTTTATGCATAAACACCAAAGTTTGTGTTCATTTTCAGGTGCGCAAGTTACACAACAAACAATAAATTTCAAACCCCATGTGTGCGAAATAGAGATAAAAAAAATTTAGTATGAAAATACCTGCTATAACGTTAAAATTTAGAAGATAAATGAGCAACACTACCAAGCCAAAAATAAATCGCAATACAGTAGTAGCAAGCAAGGCCTGGCCAGAAGATTTTACGCTTATATTCATTTGCCAAAGGGCAGTTGGTAATACGATTAAACTAAAACTACCGAAAATAAAAAAGAGGGTCCAGAAATTGGTTATAAGATACGCCCCAAAATAATTTTGTACTAAAAAAGGGGCTATTGCAAGAAGCAATAAGAAAGCCGAAAAATTAACAGCGAACTGTTTAGCGCTCATTATTAAGTTGTTTAATTAAAAAATAGATGGCCAAAATAACGCCAATAATGCCTAATAATGCTGTTATCCAACGTAACTCATGATTAAAATGATCGTCTAACTTAATACCTGCATAAACCGAGAGGCCAATTACGGCTAACATTTGAAATGCTGCGGCCGAATATTTTAGGTAAGCAGTGTCTGCTTTTCGCCTATCTTCAGATTCTTTTTTAGCCATATACAAAGTAACAGCAAAATAAATAGATAGCACAATGTCGGGCATATTTTAATCGTATTAAAACCTAGATTATGCTATTTTTGTTGGATAGTCTAGAGATCATAGCTTTTGAAAAAACGCTCTACCCTTTCTGTATACCTTTTACTTATTGTGGGCGGCTTTGTGTTAAGAAGCTGTAGCGCTCAAAAGGAGAATTTGAGTACCCGTGAGATGCAAAATTTAACGGCCAAGTTTAATATTTTGTACAATGCCCGAACCTTGATTAAAGAGAGCGAACAACGGATTCAAGAAAGCTACCTAACTACCTACGATCAGCCCATTAGTGTATTCTGCGAACCCGACGAGAAATCGGGCAAGTCTGAAACCGCCAATTTAGATAAGGCCATTCTAAAAGCTAATATAGTAGCTAATGAAAAATCGCAAAGCCGTTTTGTAGATGATGCCTATGTATTAATTGGTATTTCCAATTACCTCAAGGCCGATTTTTACAATTCAATTGAGTATTTTACCTATGTATACAACGGCTATCCGAAAGAAAAAGATAACCGCCAAGCGGCTTTAATTTGGAGAGGGAGAGCCCAGATGCAACTCCATCACTTGCCTGAGGCTGAAGCTTCTTTAGATACCGCCTTAAAATATCTAAAAACTTCAAAAAAAATGGTGGCCGAAGCCTATGCTTCCAAAGCGCAATGGTACATCTACACCAAGGCATATGAGCCTGCTATCCCTTTGCTGAATAAAGCTATTAAAGCTTGCAAAAGTAAAGCACAACGCATCCGCTGGACTTTTTTACTAGCACAGCTAGAACTTGAAACCGGTAAAAATACATTGGCTAGTACCCATTTTACACAGGTATACAAAAGCAATGCAGCATTTGATATGGCTTTTAATGCCCATCTAAATCAATTGAGTATTGCCGAACAAAATAGCAGCAAAAAAAATGATCGGATAAAAACCTTGCAAGCATTGCTTAAAGACGATAAAAATAGCGACAACGTAGATCAAATCTACTTTCAAATTGGCCGCAGTTACCAAGAGGCTGAGAATTCTAAACAAGCAGAGGTTAACTATAAACAATCGGTACTTAAAAGTAAGCGCAACCAAACACAAAAAGGTCTCTCCTACTTAGCCCTTGCCAATTTGTATTTCAATCAGCCAGATTATGTAACGGCAAAAAATTACTACGATAGCACGCTGAGTGTTTTGCCCAGCAGCCATCCGAGTTTTGAAGCCATACGGAAAAAAAATACCAACCTAGATTTATTAACGAGTAAGCTGATTATTGTAGCCTCCGAAGAAAGCCTACAGGCGCTAGCTAAACTACCAGAAACCGAGCAACGCCTTAAAATTGTTGCACAATTAGAACGAAAAACAAAACAAGAGGGTAGCAAAACACAAACAATGGGCAGCCCAAACACAGGGATGTATACAACCACCAACGATAATACTGGCAACCAAATAGATGCCAAATTTTACTTTAACAATTCTGCAGCGCTGAGCCAAGGTTTTGCAGATTTTAAAAAACGTTGGGGAAATCGCCCCTTGGCAGACGATTGGCGAAGAAGCCAAACATCGAGCATGGCGGCTATGCAAAACAACCCTGCAAATAATGCAATAGCTGCATCGTCCAGCACACTAAAAGCCACAGATGGAGCCGATGCCGTTAACGAACAAGTAAATGCCATTTTATTTGCGCTCCCAAATACGGCTGATAAATTAGCGCAATCTAACCTACGCATTGCCAATGCCTATTACGAAATAGGCAACTATTATCGCGAAGTGGCACAAGATAAAACGGCAGCAATAGGCGTATTCGAAGGTATTTTAGCTAAATTTGCAGCGTATGAAAATACGGCAGCCGTATGCTACAATTTATTTCGTTTATATGCCGAAATAGACAGTGTAAAATCGGAATTATTTAAATCTACAATTCTAACAACGTACCCCAATAGCTTGTATGCAAAAGTTATCCGCGACCCAGAGTTTAGTCAGAAACAAGATGAACAAGCTTTAGCGCTTAATCGGGCGTATAATCAAACATTTGATGAGTTTGCTAAGAAGAACTATACCAATACCTTGGTATGTATTATGGAGTTAAAAGCCCAGTTCGGCGAAAACAAATTTTCGCCGCAATTGGCCTATTTAAAAACTATAGCCGAGGGGCACCAAGAAGAGCTTGCCCCTTTTGAAACTTCTTTAAAGAATATTGTGAGCGCTTATCCAGAGGATAAACTCATCACTCCCTTGGTAAAAACACACCTCAATTTTATTGACAAAAACCGAAAAGCATTGGAGATAAAATTAGCCGTACTTACCGATAAGGATCCGCTGGTTTATGCCTTGGCAGAAGAAACGAAATCCGATAGCCTTACAAGTAAACCAACAAAAGCTTTAGAAACAAACAGCCTATTTAGCTTGGCTGACAGCAGCCACTACTATGTGATAATTGATGTAGCTAATGGCGGCGCCAACTTAAGTTCATCTAGATTTGGTATTGGCCAATTTAATAGAGCAAATTTTGCCGATGGCGCTATTAAACACCAATTAAAACAAGCCGGAGATGAACATCAATTGATTTATATAGGCGAATTTTATAGCAAAAATACGGCTAAGGATTATCTGCAAAACATTCGACCTTTACTACCTGATATTATGAAAGTTTCTGAAGAAAGTTATTCTATATATTTATGCACCAAGGCCAATTTAGACTTATTATCAAATACTGATTTACTAATCCAGTATCAAAAATTTTATACCGAACATTATCAATAAAACAATGAGTGAGCCACTAAACAGACAAGAATTACAAAAATATACCAGCTTGCTATGGAAAATTTTCATAGGAATAATTGCCTTTTCGGCCATTTTTATTTTTTGTATCGGTTTGGGCCTATTTGGCAAGATGCCCACTTTTAGAGATTTAGAAAATCCGAAAAGCAATTTAGCCACCGAAGTTATTTCTGAAGATAATGTAGTTTTAGGAACCTATTATGTACAAAATCGCTCCAATGTACGCTACGAACAAATATCCCCAAATGTAATTAATGCCCTGGTTGCAACCGAAGATATCCGCTTTTATAGCCATTCGGGCATTGATTTTAGACGCACCTTTACCATTTTGTTTTACAACCTTATTGGCAAAAAACAAGGTGCCAGTACCATTACACAACAATTAGCCCTGAATTTATTTTCCGAACGAGCCAAAAATCCGTTTAAACGCATTATTCAAAAACTACAAGAATGGATTATTGCCGTTAAACTGGAGCGTAATTATACCAAAGAAGAAATTTTAACACTATACCTCAATACGGTAGATTTTGGCGCTTACAATACCTTTGGCATTAAATCGGCCGCCAGAACTTACTTTAACACCACACCCGATAAACTTAGGCCCGACCAAGCAGCCGTATTAATTGGTATGCTGAAAGGACCCTCATTTTATTCGCCCACAAACAACCCCGAGCGGTCCATAGCCAGACGCAATACCGTATTGGATAACATGCGCAAAGCCGACTATTTAAGCGACGAAGAAACCGAGGAATTTCAGCAATTACCACTCAACTTAAATTTCAACCCAGCAAACTACAATGTAGGCTTGGCCCCTTATTTCCGAGCCGTGCTCAAAAAAGAAATTCAACGCATTTTCGAAGAACAAGCTATAACCAAAGCCGATGGCACACCATACGATTTAGATCGTGATGGACTGAAAATATACAGCACCATTAATGCCAGTATGCAGAAATATGCCGAAGATGCACAACGAGAATACATGAAAGAACTGCAACAGCAGTTTAATGCTCAATGGAAAGGTCGTAAAGATCCGTTTAAAGATTATCAACAATTGCTCGATCAGGGTATTAAACGCTCCGACCGCTACCGACAATTACAAACATTAGGAAGAACCGAATTGGAAATTCAACAGGACTTTTTAAGCCCAGCACGCATGACCATTTTTAGCTGGAAAGGCAATATTGATACCCTCATGCGCCCTATAGACTCTGTAAAATATTATAAACTCCTTTTAAGAAATGCACTCATGTCTATGGAGCCCCAAACCGGCCATGTAAAAGCGTGGGTAGGTGGTACCAACTTCGAATACTTTAAATACGACCAGGTAAAAATGGGCACACGCCAAGTTGGTTCAACAGCCAAACCCTTTACTTATGCGGTTGCTATCGACAATGGCTATTCGCCTTGCTTAACCATACCAAACGAACCGGTAGAAATTGAGGGTTGGACACCCAATGCATCCAAACCCCTTCCTGGAAGCATCACCTTAAAAAGGGCCTTGGACTATTCTCAAAACTATGTAACCGCCTACATGATGAAACAAGTAGGTGCCACGGCCGTTTCAACCCTCATAAAAAAAATGGGCGTTACTAGCGATGTACCAGCTTACCCTTCTATTTGCTTGGGAACGTTTGATGCATCGGTGTACGACATGGTGGGCGCCTACTCGGCATTTGTAAACCACGGCACCTGGACCGAACCGATTTATTTATTACGCATTGAAGATAAAAACGGCAATATGCTTTACGAGCGTAAGCCCAAAGTAGTGTTCGCCTTAAATGAGCAAACAGCTTACGTAATGACCCAAATGCTTAAAGGCGTAGTGGAGAACGGAACCGGATCACGCTTGCGTTATAAATATGGACTAAGCAACCCAATTGGCGGTAAAACCGGAACTACGCAAAACAACTCCGACGGTTGGTTTATGGGTATTACGCCACAATTGGTTACCGGCGTTTGGACTGGTTGCGAAGACCGAGCCATCCACTTTTTCTCTACCAACCAAGGCGAAGGAGCCAATTCCGCTTTGCCAATTTTTGCCTTGTACATGAAAAAGGTATATGCTGATGGCAAACTGAACTATAGTAAAGGTGATTTTGAACCACCGAAAGGAGAACAAACCATCGCCTTTGACTGCGATACCTACACCACACCGGCTACGGTAGAAGAAAACTAAGCCTAAGGCCACAAGCTACCAAATGAGCAACGCACGTGACTTCTCTGCATTTCTAAAAAGCTTACCCAAAAAACCTGGAGTATACCAGTTTTGGAATGCTGATGACGAGCTTATTTATATCGGTAAAGCAAAAAATCTCAAAAGTAGAGTCAGTTCGTATTTTGTTACGGCTAACCAGCGCTTAAATGCCAAAACTAGGGTATTGGTAAGCAAAATAGTGCGCATTAGCTTTACGCTAGTAGATACAGAAATTGATGCCTGGTTATTAGAAAATAGCCTGATTAAAAAACACCAACCCCGCTACAACGTACTCCTTAAAGACGATAAAACCTATCCGTGGATTGTTATAAAAAACGAGCGATTTCCACGAATTTTTAGCACCCGAAGAGTGATTAAAGATGGCTCTACCTATTTTGGGCCCTATGCTTCTATTGGCATGATGTACACCATTTTAGGTTTAATAAAAGAAATTTATCCCTTGCGTAACTGCAATTTGGCACTAAGTGAAGCAAACATTGCGGCCGAAAAATTTAAAGTGTGTTTAGAATATCAAATTGGAAATTGTAAGGGGCCTTGCCAAGCCTTGCAAAGCGAAACGGATTACAACCAGACTATTGAAGAGATTAAAGATATTTTAACGGGCAAAATTAGCTCGGTAATTAAGCGCTTAAACGATGAACTGAAACAAGCTGTTTCGGAAATGCAGTTTGAACGGGCGCAATCGCTTAAAGAAAAACTCGACTCTTTAGTTGGCTATCAAAGTAAATCTACGGTGGTGAGTGCAGCCATTAGCAATGTAGATGTGTTTAGCATTGCCTCCGAAAATAATTATGCCTTTGTAAATTACCTCAAAGTAATGAACGGCACCATTATACAAACGCAAACCATTGAGTTGCGTAAAAAGCTCGACGAAACAGAGGAGGAATTACTCAGTATTGCCATTTCTGATTTTAGAGCCCGTTTTAACAGCCAATCGAAAGAAATTATTGTGCCTTTTGCGCTAGAGCTGCAAGATGAAAATATCCACTTTACGGTGCCCAAAATGGGCGAAAAGAAAAAACTACTCGAACTATCGCAGAAGAACGTATTTTACTTTAAAAAAGACCGCCTAAACCAATACGAAAAGCTAAACCCCGAGGTAAAAACCGAACGTGTATTGACGCAGATGATGAAAGATTTACGCCTCAATCAATTGCCCACACACATCGAATGTTTCGATAATTCCAACTTCCAGGGGCAATATCCTGTATCGGCTATTGTGGTATTTAGAGATGCCAAACCTTCTAAAAAAGACTACCGCCACTTTAACGTGAAAACCGTAGAAGGGCCCAACGATTTCGCCACTATGGAAGAGGCCGTATACCGTCGATACAAGCGCATGCTGGATGAAGGCGAAGCCTTACCGCAACTCGTGGTAATTGACGGTGGCAAAGGGCAGCTATCTGCGGCTTTAACCAGTTTAAAAAAATTAGGGATCAGCAAGCAACTTACCGTAATTGGTATTGCAAAACGTTTAGAAGAATTGTATTACCCAGGCGATCCGTACCCGCTGCATTTGGATAAGAAATCGGAGAGTTTGCGCATCATTCAGCAATTACGCGATGAGGCTCACCGCTTTGGTATCACATTTCACCGCAAAAAACGAGATCAAGGAACATTAAAAACCGAACTATCTAACATACCTGGTGTTGGGACTACTACCGCTCAAAAATTGCTGAGCACCTTTAAATCGGTAAAGAAAATTAAGGAAGCTGCCCCAGAAGAACTGGCCAAGGTATTGAACAAAAAACAGCTAGAGGCGCTACAAACTTATTTCGTAAAAGCGGTAAACTAAAAAAGGCTCCGTTCCGGGAGCCTTTTTTAGGAGATTAGTAAGACCACAAATCGTGTTCCCAATCTAACAATTCTTTCTTTAAGCGTTCTGCTTCTTTTAAACGATCTACGCCACTTGTTTTCACGTAATCTTTAATAGCTTCATCTTTCACATTAGATGTTTTTACGATAAAGCTAGAGAAAATGCGTTTCATAAATACGTCGTCGTAAGATAGGGTAGCTGCATCGTTATGGCTATTTGCCACCGGTTTGCTTACCAAAATATTTCTTAATTCAGGAAAATACAACCAGAACAGTATATTCTGTCCTTGATCTTCACCATTGACCACATTCTTTCTAAGTATAGCTAAACCAACAATACGTGGCTCAAATACCGAACGCTGTTTGTCGAAAATCCAATCTTCTTTGATTCTAAAATTAAAGTTCTTATAAATTTCAGGAGAAAACACATTGGGCACCATGTGGTCACCAGTTTTTTCACCAGCTTCATTATAATCGGGCACCAAGGTACTATCGTTGAACAGAGAGATTGCTTTTTGGGGGGTTAAAGTTGTTGCAAAAGCATCGCCATTTAAATCGTCTTTATCCCCTGCAGGGGTAGGATCGTATGCGGTCAGTTCACCAGCTTCTACCGCACGTTTAATAATTTCAATTAAACTAGCTTGCGGCGCCACAAAAAACTGATTTATTTTTTCACGCACATCTATTTCTCTCCAAACACGCTTGCTGTAAATGATATCTGCTTCTCTAATGGTAGCTAGCGGCATCACTTTTGCCTGCGGAATACTAACTTTTTTATAGTAGCCATCTACCGGTCTGTCTTGCTGCTTGGGAGCAGGCACTGGAACAGGTGGTGGCGTTGGAGGTATCACTACAGGTGCAGGGATGGGCTCCGTTTTAGCAAGCGGTTTTTTAGTGGTGTTGGGTTTGGTAGTCTGCGCCCATACAGAAACAGATAACACCACCAAAACGCAACTGATAAAAATCTTTTTCATACAGAATTAGTTTGCAGTTAATACAATGGGGTCTAACCCTCTTTGTGATCCATCAGGCCCCACCGCAATAATATTATCAAAAATTACACGAGTACCCGCTGAAACGGTATTTATAGCAGATTTGGCGCTTCCTTCTAAGCTATTGCCATTACCTTGTACCACAATAACATCGGCACGTGGTTTTGCAATTAATAAGGTATACCTCACAATGGTAAATTTCGCATCAAAATCGAAACCCTCTAACACAGCAGCCACAAAGTTTTGAGCTCTAATGGCTGCAGCACTTAAGGTTCCGCTAGATTTTCCCGCAAATCGTGCTTTAGGATCTGGGATTCGTTTTACACGGAAATTACTAGAACCAATAGCTTGCACTCTGCCATTAATTTCTGCAGAAACATTTACAACTACAGGTGTTGGAGTATTTGATGTAAAGGTGTAACGACCATTTGCACCGCTCATACTACCAGAACTTACGCTCACTCTGAGTTTTTCTTTCGGAATACCTGGAGCAGAAATGGATACCGGATTAGGCACACCAATATAAAATACGTTCATTTTATCTGGCGATACGACCGCTGATGGACGAGCCACTTGGTATTTTTGCTCTGGGGTACGATACGTTTTAGGTCTACCATCGGTACCAATTACGGTTAAGCTACCCACCCAACTAAACATACCTTCTCTATTGGTATTTACGCTGTACACGCCTTTACCCTCTTTTATAGGTAAATTAGCACCACCAACGTTTATAGTTTGTTTTAGGGTAGAACTCGAAGCTGTTAAAAAAACCTCAGCAGTGTAAGGTTGGCCCTGAATGACGTAAGAAGTAGGCGCCACGGCTACGGCAGCAAACTGATCTAGATTAATTTCTGCTTGATCCATTTTACCTAAAATCTTTTTCACCATTTCCGATTCCGCATTTTTAGCATCGGCCTGTATTTTGGTTAAGGCAGTCATAGCGGCAGCTAAAGGAATTCCATCACCAAAATTGGCTTCTTCCCATGTTTTCGAAACGCCTCCTTTGCTTGGAGGATCTATGGTAGTAAGTGAAAATTTAACAGTTTTGCGATCTTTTGCGTCTAAAAGACTTAGTAATTTTTTACGAGTTGCGTTTATTTTTTTACGCAAGTCGGTGGCTTTACCCCCATTAATCATAAAACGAGGAGATATATCTACACTAGCTCTGCCTTCTAAATCGCCAGTACTTTCATTAATACCTCCACCTTGTTCTGTAATAGTAGTTTTAAGATCATTAATGTACGATTCTAAATCACGTGCATAGCCACTTGCTTTTTTAGCCCTGTCGTAAATAGGCTTTGCTTTAATCGGATCGTCTTTGAGTTTAGTTGCTTCAAAGGAAGAAAATGTAGCTTCAACACCAGTATTTACGTTTTTAGTAGAAGTAGATAAACTATCGGTGATGTTTTTAAATGCGTCTAGCAACGAATCGTTTACACTCAAGGCAATTAAACCCAATAATACCAGGTATAAAATGCCTATCATCCGCTGCCTTGGGGTTTCTTTACCTCCAGCCATAATTTAAAATTTAGTATTGGGTGTAAAAAAATTAGTTGCGTGGCTGATTCATAGCCGTTAACATATTGCCGTATACTGCATTTAATGCTGCTAAGTTTTTCGACAATTTAAGTACTTCTTCTTGCACTTTTTTCGAATCATCCATAGAGTGTGCCATTGGCGCAACATCCATTTTGCTTAAATTATCGCTAAGTTGTTTAAGGTTAGCATTTATTTGATCGAAGCTAGCCGAAGCTGCTTTTACTTTTGTTGCAAATTCGTTGGTTACCGCTGCGGCATCTGCTGCTGATGAAATAGCAGCTAAATTGTTTGCAAAGTTTTTTAAGCCTGCTTCAATTTTAGCTTTTGATTCTTTATCTAGCTCAACACCCGGTATACCAAATGCGCCACCACCACTGGCAACAGGCCTTTGTGCTTCTTCGTCTGGGTTGGCATAGGCAATTACACCTAGTATAAAGAATAGAACAGCTTCTGTACCTAAACCAACTGCAATACCAATTTCGGCGTATGGATAGTGGTTGATTTTAAAAATCAAACCAACAATTACAATAGATGCCCCGATATTAATGAGGGCGCTTTGGTATTTCGTAAAAAGTTTAAAAAATTTATTGTTAGTCATAACAAGATTGTTTTAAATGAATATGTCTTAATTGGGGTTAATTGATTATTTATCTTTAATATCTCTACCGATATAAGGTGTTACACAGCGGAAACCAATAAACGATTTGGCTTCGTCTTGAAACTCGTAGGTACGAGCCGAATTTTGCAGGAAATAGCCAATATCTTTCCAAGAACCTCCACGCACCACTTTGCGTTTTAGGGCATCAGCATCGGTTTCTTTGGCCTCGTAAGCAAAAGCCGGGTTTAAATCGTTGGTAAAGTTTGGTGCAGACTCGTCGAAAGCAGATGAAGTCCACTCGGCCACGTTTCCAGCAATATTGTATAGACCAAAATCATTCGGGAAATACGATTTTACATTTACCGTAAAGGCACCACCATCATCGGCATAATTACCTCTACCTGGTTTAAAGTTGGCCATTAAGCATCCTTTGGCATTACGTGGATAAGGCCCACCCCATGGGTAGGTAGTTCCAGTTCTTCCGCCTCGGGCAGCATATTCAAATTCGGCTTCGCTAGGTAATTGATAAGGTAAACGTTTGGGTAATTTTTTTGATTCACGGTAAGCGTCGTTGTAACGTGTACGCCATACGGTAAAGGCTCTTGCTTGGCGCCAGGTTACGCCTACCACCGGATAATTATTATAGGCCGGGTGAACAAAGTAACCTTGAGCCATTGGCTCATTTTGCGCATAGGCAAAATCAGATAGCCACGACAGCGTATCTGGGTAAATGGCTACATTATCGCGAATAATGAAATCGGAACGGGTTTTTGATTTATTTTTTTTATTATCGGCTGCCCCACGCAAATCCATGATGGCAAAATTATACTTCAACAAGCGTACATCCAATTCATTACGATCAAATACACGATCGTCTCCCTGGTAATAAATTTTTTGCAATTTAGGTGCATTGGTTGCACCCGATTTTTTGTTCCCCCAAATTACATTGGCGCCTTTGCCTAATTTTTTCCAATCGATTAATTTTTTAGCACCAGGTGCAGTACTTGGTGTTTTGGATTTGATAAAATATTTATCGTCTTTCAAATAATCGATAATGGCAATAGAATCACGAACCCAATTCACAAATTGGCGGTATTCGCTGTTGGTAATTTCGGTTTCGTCCATAAAAAAGGCTGAAACAGATGCCTGTTTGTTTTGCGCCAACTGACCAAAGGTAACATCTTGATCGGTTTGACCCATTACAAAGGTGCCAGATGGAATATATACCATGCCATATGGCACTTCGTTGCTTTTAAAATTTTTTGCACCAGCACCAACTAATTCGCCACTAGCGCCGCTTTTTCCGCAGCTACTAAGTAAGGCTCCAAAAGCCGTAAAAAGAATAAGAAAAATGGTGTTTTGGTGTATTTTTAGTAAACCCATAATGTTCAAAAATATTCCGAATATAAGTATTTGCTATTAATTGTTTGTTAAAAAATAAATTTAAACCCGTTTTTTGGCCCTAATTGTCTTCGAAAAAATTTGCTTAGGTTTACTTATTGGCTAGTTTAATGTATTCATCCAAAGCCATGGTCATGCTAGGAGCCTTTGGTGAAGGAGCCGGAATATCCAAGATTAATTCCCTGTCTAACAGTGCTTTGTGTGTGGTTGGCCCAAAAGCAGCCAAGCGGGTATTGTTTTGCTGAAAGTCTGGGAAGTTCTTGTACAACGATTGTATACTAGATGGGCTGAAAAAGACAATGATGTCGTAAAAAACATCAGCCAAATCAGACAAATCGCTGCAAACGGTTTTAAACAGTACCGCCGTAGTAAAAGTATAGCCGTTGGTCTGCAAAAAGTTTTGCGTTTCTTCTCCAGCTACATCCGAACAGGGATATAAAAAGTTTTCGGCGGTGTGTTTTTTTAACAAATCTGCCAAATCTGCAGCGCTTTGTTTGCCAAAAAATATTTTACGTTTGCGGTATTGTATGTATTTCTGCAGATAGAGCGCAATGTTTTCCGAAAGGCAGAAATATTTCATATCGGCAGGGACCTCAAAACGCATTTCTTCACAAATTCTAAAATAGTGGTCGGCTGCATTTCTGCTAGTAAAAATAACCGCTGTAAAATCAGCAAGGTTAATTTTATCCTTTCTAAAGTCTTTAGCAGGCACCCCTTCTACGTGTATAAAAGACCTGAAATCAATTTTCAGATTATGCTTTTTAGCCAAATCAAAATACGGCGATTTCTCCGTTTCTGGCTTTGGCAATGTAAAAAGAACACTTTTTACTTTTTTATTTCTAATTGATGACGATACCGGCATAAGCTATTTTTCCTAAAATCTGAGAACTTTAATTAGTACCAGCAGGGGGCAAATTTCAAGGGCACAAAAGTAAATAAATAAATAAAACTTTGGAAATTGATAATGCGATAAAACGTGAATGGCCCCTCTAATGGCCTGAAACACAGTAATAAATAACAAAATAGCTATACCGGCATAGATAAATAGCACGGCATGAGCACTTGTACTAAGACTGAAAGCAACAATAAGGGGTAAAAAAAGCAGAGCCGCATGAAAATAACTGAGCAATAAAATAGAGGTATACACCCGTACTGCTTTCTGCACCACTAATAAATAACCTAAACAACGTAAAACGTATACTTTTAAGATAATTAGCGCCATAATTAAGAGTGATAAAATCACATACCAATTAACTCCAGTATACGCATACGATAACTGCAGGTAGCTACCCACTAAATATAAATACATACCAATAGTAAAGCCAAAAAGCACAAAGAGTAGCATAAAAGGCCAAGAGCCTAAAAACCCGACGCTGGTGGTTTGTTGAGTTAAGAACCGATGATCGAAGAATGCATTCATGAGTATCGATATATCATTTCTAAAAGCTATTCGAAGGACAGAAAAGCCCAGCACCAAGCACAGAATAACCAACAATACCCAACGTTGGCCATGTTTTTTCAATTTCCCTTCGCCCTCATGATTAGTAGGATGTCCGAATTTCTTTGCCCAAGCAATAAAATCGAGATTTTTAACCTGATAAAGTTGCATTAAACTATCTATAAAACGATTTTTACGATTCGGATCGGGGAATTTGATATACAACACGGCTAAAGAATCAGAAACTCTTTTGAGTGAGTCGTTCTTTGCGACATTCTGCACACGCCCAATAGAATCGGCCAATTTTGGCGCAGGACTTTGCAACACCGAATCGGTTTGTGCCCACAAGCCCAAAGGCAAAAGCAAAAGCACAAAAAATACGAAACGAGGACAGATCATTCTCTAATGCGGTGCGTGATTACTAAACCGCAAATTTACCGTAAATTTTAAATCAATGTAGAATAAAAAATGATACTAGGGTAGGTAGCTTAATTTAAACCAACCGGCATAGTCGGCATCTATAGGTATGATAAAATCTTGTTGTTTTACTACTTCATTATCAACGCTTATGGTGAGCGTTGCTTTTTGAGCTTCCTTCAGGTTTGGAGTATAAATAAAGGTCCGTAGTTCTATAGGTTTTTTAATAGTTGGTGTATGTACCAACTCCGTTTGCCAACGTTGAGCCTTAAAGCGTTTTAGTCGTAGGCGGTTGTCGGTATCTTTAAAACCAACTTGCGCACTTGCCTCAAAACTAAATTGTACTGCAAGCGTTATGGTACTTGCCGAAGCATGCGACGACACGGCTCTTTTAGAGAATATTTTGTCTAAAACTTTTTTTAACATCTACTGACCCAAGCGACATGCTAGATAAACAACTTGAAAATTATCGCCATAAGACAAATTTATATACAAGGCATGGGGGCTTTCGTCCCATATTTCACCCGTATTGTCCCAATTTTTAAAATAATGGCCACAAAAGGTCCTATAAAACGTAAAACGAGTTAAAAAGCCTAACTTTACGGGCTATGGCTGGCATTTACCTCCACATCCCTTTTTGCAAAAAAGCATGTCATTACTGCGATTTTCATTTTAGCACAAGCTTGGGGCCAAAAGCCGATATGGTTAAGTCCATTTGCAAGGAACTAACGTTAAGAAAAAGCTATTTAGAAGCTGAACAGGTAGAAACAATTTATTTTGGCGGTGGCACACCTACCCTACTTAGCACCGATGAGCTACAAAAAATACTCGATACTATACATCAGCTTTTTACAGTATCGGGTAAGGCGGAAATTACTTTAGAAGCCAACCCCGATGATTTACATGCACAAAAGGTAAAAGAGCTTAGTCAAAGCCCCATCAATCGCTTAAGTATTGGTGTGCAATCGTTTTTTGATGACGATCTTTTATGGATGAACCGATCGCACACCGGTGCCGAGGCCGATAGCTGCATAAAACGGTCGCAAGATGCCGGATTTGAGAACAGCAATGTAGACCTCATTTATGGCTTTCCTTTGCTATCGGATAACAAGTGGGAACAAAATATAGCACAAATTATACACCTTAATATCCCTCACTTATCTAGCTATGCTATGACTGTAGAACAGGGTACCGCTCTGCATCATTTTATCGAAAATAAAAAACAAACGCCGCTAAACGAAGTCCAAAGTGCACAGCAATTTTTGTACTTACTACACCAAACCGAACAAGCCGGACTACAACAATATGAGATTTCAAATTTTGCAAAAGCTGGCAAAGAATCTATACACAATAGCAACTATTGGAAAGGAGAAAAGTACCTAGGCATTGGGCCATCGGCACATTCGTTTAATGCACATAGTCGACAATGGAATGTAGCCAATAATACCAAATACATGCAAAGCATTGCCCAAAATAAAGTACCGCAAAGCATAGAAATACTAAGTTTAAATAATCGATTTAATGAATATCTTATGACAAGCTTACGAACCACTTGGGGTACCGATCTAAGTAAAATTTACACCGATTTCGGACCTGATTTTAAAACACATATTCTTAGCAAATTAACGCAATACGAAGAAAAAGAATGGCTATTTTTAGAAGCCGATCATCTTTTTTTAACAAAAAATGGCAAACTTTTTGCCGATCGTATTGCAGCAGATTTATTTATTGTAGATGATGAAAACTAACCCTCAAATAGTTTGGATAACTGGAGCATCCTCTGGTATTGGCGAAGCCTTGGTGTATGCCTACAGCCAAAAAGGCGCAAAATTAATTATCTCTTCGCGGAATAAAGAGCGTTTATATGAAGTAAAAACAGCCTGCAAGCGCAACCCATTAGACATTCATGTACTACCCTTAGATTTAGATGAAATAGACACATTACCTAAAAAAGTAGCGGATGCCCTAAATATTTTTAGAAAAATTGATGTCGTTATACACGCTGGAGGCCTAAGTCAACGTTCTATAGCTATAGAAACAAATTTATCCGTGATAGAACGTTTAATGAAGGTAAATTATATAAGTACGGTTGCTATTAACCAAGCTTTATTGCCAAGTATATTGGCGCAAGGTAGTGGAACCATTGTCTTAATTAGCAGTTTGGTGGGCAAATTTGGCACGCCATTTCGATCGGCTTATGCCGCATCTAAACATGCACTACATGGCTACTACGATTCGTTACGAGCAGAGTTGGCGAACAAAAACATACAAATTACCCTGGTTTGTCCGGGATTTATAAAAACAAACGTAAGTATAAACGCATTGGTGGGCGATGGCTCGGCACAAAACTCCATGGATGCTGCTCAAGCAAATGGCATGAGCCCCGAACGCTGTGCACAAAAAATAATACAGGGAATTACAAGAAAGAGAGAAGAAATATATGTGGGTGGAAAAGAAATTTATGGAGTTTGGCTAAAACGGTTCTTTCCAACATTATTTTCACGATTTGTAAAAAAAGCCAAAGTGCGATAATCTGTATAAACACGTTTGTTACGCAATGTAACAGAATTGATATTACCTAGTAGGTAAATATACCTATATTTATAAGCGCTATATTAACTAGTAGTATAAAATGCGTTCGATGAATAAAAATCTTGAGCATCCCGATTTTCTTAAAAATGAGCATTTCAAGCTACTGGAGCAGGCATTACATGCGGGCTTATTCCAAATTAGCGAAAATAACGACAGTTTAATTTGCTCTCACGCTTTTTGTGAGCTATTGGGCTACTCAAACAAATCCATTTTATCCAAATCGTTTTTTTTCGATCAACTTGTTTTTCCTGCAGACAAAGAAATTCTGCTTAAAGCGGTAGAAAACAACTATCAATCGAGTAAGCAGTTTCTATTAGAAATTCAACTTTTACATAAAGCAGGGGCTTATAAATGGTTTAAAATTGCTGGTAACACAAACAGAACTTCCGAAGGGCCTGCCTATATGCTATGCAGTATAATGGATATCAATGAGCGTGTTGAACAAAAAATTGCGCTACAAAAAAGTGAGCATTTATTAGAAGAAGCTGGCAAAATGGCCCGTGTAGGCGTGTGGGAATTGTATACAAATCCACCCCTACTTACTTGGTCAAAAGAAGTGTGTCATATTCACGAAGTGCCCGACAATTTTACACCCGATCTGAATACTGCCATCAATTTTTACAGCCCACCGGCTATACCAATTATACAATAAGCCGTAAACGATGCGCTAAGCCTAGGTACACCCTTCGACTTGGAGCTAAAAATTTGTACAGCTACCCAAAAAGAAATTTGGGTAAGAGCTATAGGTAGAGCTATTCTGGACAAAAAAACGAAAGAAATTATTGGCGTAAGGGGAATTTTTCAAGATATTAATGAACAAAAAGAGAAGCAAGTAGCCATTGATGAATCTACCAAAATAATTACCAGCCAAAACAAGCGGCTGGTTAATTTTGCCCATATTGTTTCGCATAATTTGCGTGCTCATGCTGCCAATTTAAGCCTTACCCTCGAATTAGAGTCCGATGAAACAGACCCAGTGGAAAAAACAAAGTTGCAAGAAAACTTACGAAAAATTAGTGTATCGTTAAACGAAACTATTACGCATTTAACAGACTTAGTAGTTGCACAAACAGAAACGCATGAAATTAAGAAAAGAGTTGCCTTAGATAAAGCAATGCAACATGTTGAAGATGTTTTGCAAGCCGAAATTCATGAAAGTAAAGCAACCTTAAAAGTGAATTTTAGTAAATGTGCCGAGATAGATTTTGTACCTGCCTATTTAGAAAGTATACTACTAAATTTTACCTCTAATGCACTCAAATACAGAAACCCAAATGTGCCACTGGTGATAACTATAGAAAGTGATATAGAAGCAGGCAAACCCATACTGCAAGTTAGCGACAACGGCTTAGGTATTGATTTAACAAAACATGGTGAGCAGATTTTTGGGATGTATAAAACCTTTCATGGAAACGCAAATGCACGAGGTATTGGTTTATTTATGACCAAAAATCAGGTTGAATCTTTGGGCGGTAAAATTAGTGTTCAGAGCGAACCAAATGAGGGAACAGCATTTAAAATACGCTTTTAACCATGCATAATAAACTGCTTACATTTTTAATTGATGATGATGAAATTTTTGTATTTGCAACGAAACGACTCATTCAATTAAAGAATTTCTGCAAAGATGTGTATCACTTTAGTACCGTTGCTGAAGCCATTGCTTATTTTAAAAATCATAAGAAAAACCCAGATTTAATCCCGGATGTAGTGTTTATTGATATAAACCTACAAGCAGAAACAGGCTGGGATTTTATCAATCATTACAAAGAACTGAGCCCCGAACTAGCCAAAGAAACACATATTTATATGCTTAGCGCATCTTTATCCCATGCAGATTTAGAAAAAGCTACACAATACCCCTTCGTAAAAGGCTTCTTTAATAAGCCACTCAGCAAAGAAAATCTAGCCCAAATTTTCGCTTCTTAAACTGTTGTAATTACAGTTTTTTGGTAAAAAATCATAATTTAGGGCACACATTCAAACCCGCTACATGGCTAACCGAATTTTCATACTACTAACCCTGGTTCTAGTAGTTCTTGCATTAGACTTTTATATCTATAAAGCCATTTTAAGCGCACGAACAAATTGGTCTGAAGCTAAAAAAAAACGATTTAGTATAAGCTGGTGGGCTATTACTCTCCTATTTTTTATTGGCATTTTCCTAAGCATTTACTTCAATATACGCCTAACCATCCGAGCCATTATTCTAGTGGCCTTTTTCTTAGGTTTTGTAGGTAAAGTATTTTTTGCACTCTTTTTATTAGTTGATGATGTACGTAGATTGACTATTTGGGCAACACGAAAAACCACTAAAACAAAATCGAGCAACATTGTTGGCGAACCCATAAAACGTTCCGATTTTTTATTAAAAGCAGGCACCATTGCTGCTGCTCTACCTATTAGTTCCTTGTCTTTTGGTATAATTTCAGGTGCATACAATTATAAAATAGTTCGACAGAAATTGTATTTGGCCAACCTCCCCAAAGCTTTTGATGGACTTAGCCTAGCTCAAATTTCAGATATTCACTCGGGTAGCTTTTATGATCGAAAAGCTGTGTTGGGTGGTGTAGAAATGCTTATGAAAGAAAAGCCCGATCTTATTTTCTTTACCGGCGATTTGGTAAATAATATAGCTAGTGAAATGAAAGATTATCAAGATATTTTCTCAAAACTAAAAGCCCCATTAGGCGTATACTCGGTGCTCGGCAATCACGATTATGGTGATTATTTTTTTGGCAGAGGCCCCTCAACTGCTAAATCAAAAAATCTAGCCGATGTAATACAAACGCACAAAAACATGGGCTGGAATTTGCTGCTTAACGAACACCGTAGTATAAAAGTAGCTGGAGAAGAAATAGGTATTTTAGGTATAGAAAATTGGGGAGCCGGCCGTTTTGCAAAATATGGGCGCATGGATTTGGCCGTTCAAAACACAGACCATTTTCCGGTAAAATTATTACTTTCTCACGATCCCTCTCATTGGCGTGCGCAAGTACTAGAAAACTACCCACAAATTGACGCTATGTTTAGCGGACACACCCACGGCATGCAATTTGGTGTACGTACTGAAGAGTTTCAATGGAGCCCTGTAGAATATATTTACAAAGAATGGGCAGGCCTCTATCACGAAAAAAATCAGCAACTATATGTAAACGTGGGCTATGGATTTTTGGGCTACCCGGGCAGGGTGGGCATTTTACCCGAAATCACCATATTTGAACTAAAGTCGGGCGTAGCTCCAGCTTAACTCAATGAAAACATACCTAAGGCAAGCCGTAGAATTTATACTTTTCAGCCAATTATTTATTGCAAGCGGTGCTGCTGCACAAACCGCATTTACGTATCAGCTCATTGGGCAGGCTATCGATTTTCGGGTAGTAGCCCTTGTTTTTTTTGCTACGCTAGCGCAGTATAATTTGAGCATGGTATTGTCAAACCCCGGGAAAAACCCAAGTTCTCTGCTAAAAAGAGTGCAGTGGATGAGTAAACATCAGCATTTATGTAGTTCGTTTACCTTAATTGGCGGATTATCTACCCTTTTCCTGAGTTTCTTTTTATCTGCAGCTACCCAAATCGTATTGGCTAGCTTAGCACTTATCTCTATTGCTTACGGCCTTCCGTTAGTACCCTTTAGAGGTGAACGTGTAAGCCTCCGAAACATCCCGGGCTTAAAACTGTTGCTTATTGCACTTGTTTGGGCACTCAGCACCACGCTACTTCCCATTATCGATAATCCAACAAGTTTTAGTGCAGGTATGCTGTGGATGCTCTTAGCTCACCGTATTTTATTTTTTATGGCCATTGCCATCCCTTTTGATGTGCGTGATATTTATCAAGACAGCATATATTCTCTAAAAACCATTGCAGTAAGCTTGGGTAAGCACAAATCTCAATATATTGCACACCTATCTTTAGCACTTTCTTCTGCCAGTTGGTGGCACTTATCTACCTATTCTGTGGGCCATTTAATACCTATTATAGTAGTATGGGGAGTAGCTGCCTGGTGTATACAAACAGCCGACAGGCAGAAAGAATTATTCTATTTTATTGTATTAGATGGCTTACTATTCTTAGCCCCAGCATTGTTAGCTTTACACACTATAGTTTAAATAACACCACTTTTTTCCCGCCACTATAGCTTAGCTCTGTAAATATAGATGCCCGTCCGGCTTGAACCAGTTCTATACGAATATTACGTAGCCTACCAGTTTTACCGCCCGTTATTTCTACCTTTTGGGTGTGTTTACCAGGTATTCCCTTAAAGTTAATTAGCTCGTATTGTTTTTGCGCAATAGCCTGAGGGTCTTTGCCATTATCGTCATAAAGCGTAAACTCCGCTCTCTGGGTGGCATCGGCAAAATAGCGCAACACCAAAGTATCGCCGGTATAGGCCTCTGTATTTTTTAAGTTGATTGTCATCGGTACAATACTTCCGCTTTTAGCAAAAATAGGCAGTTGTTCCAATGGCGCATGTACCACGGATGAATCGCTAGCCACTTCTGAGGTCCACCAATTTATCCACCTGCCCTTAGGAAAGTAAACTGTTCTACTTGTTTTTCCTTTTTCTTGTATGGGTGCTATCAACAAATCTTTCCCCCATAAATATTCATCGTTAACAGCCGAAAGCTTGATATTGTTTGGCTCAAAATAATTGATTGGCATAGCCAATGGACGGCCACTACTCGTATTCTGATAGGCCAAAGAATAGGTATACGGTAAAAAGCGATAGCGCATGTTTACATACTCTTTCACTATTTTTTGAGTAGCATCATCCCAAAAAACAGGCTCTGGTGCGGCTACAGCCGGATCGGCATGTGCTCGGTAAATGGGTGTAAACGCCGCGAATTGCATCCATCGGATATATAATTCGGTATCTTTTTCTCCTTGGGCAAAGCCCCCTGCATCGGCATGCATATAACCAATTGCGCTCATACTCATGCCCAACATAATGGGGATTTGTGCATTGTAGCCACTCCAAGAACGAAACACATCACCACTCCAAGGGAAGGTGGCATAGCGCTGCATTCCTGCACCACCCGAACGAGCCAAGTTAAACACCCGTTGCTCGGGAAAATCTTTTTGATAACCATCAAAAATTGTTTTAGCCCAAGTTAAGGGGTAAATGCTGTGTACATCTCTGGCTTTGCCTATGCTATGCACCACCTCATCGGGGTGTTTCTCGGGTTCGCCCAAATCGCACCACCAACCGGCTACACCCTCAGTAATACGCTGACGGTAAAAGTTCCATAAATACTGTTGTGCCTGAGGCTTAAAAATATCTACCAAACCCGCTGCTCCGGCCCAAAAATCTTCAATTATATAATCTTCGCCTTTGGCATTTTTTGCCAAAAGATTACCCGAGCTAGCCGCAGCAAAATTATCGGAAAGCTTGGTTACAAAGGTTTGAGTAATGGGAATGGTTTTTACACCCAGCTCTTTTAGGGTACGCAACATCTTCTCGGGCTCAGGAAATGAATCGCGGCGCCATGCGTGATTGCCCATAGTTTTTACTTCGCCATACCAAAATAAATCTAATACTGTGGCATCAATTGGATAACCTGCAGCAATAGTTTTTTTAACCGTTTCGATGGTTTCGGTGGCCGATTTATAGCCAAACCGAGATTGTATAAAGCCCAAAGCCCAACGTGGAGGCAAGGGCTGTTTGCCAGTTAAATAGGTATAGGAGGCTAATAATTGGTCGTTGCTCCCCGTCATAATAAAATAAGATGCCTTGCCACTCTCGGTAAGGTAGCGCAACTCATCCGTTTTGGTTTTACCTAAATCGAAGGTACCGGCCGCAATATTATCGAAATAAATACCATAGCCTTTTGAAGAAATGATGAGAGGAATAGAAACGTTGAGATTTTGTTCGCCAAGACTGTAGCCATAATGTGGCTGATGAAAATTTTGAAAGGTAAACCCTCGTCGATTTTGCGCAATGGCTCTAGAGCCGGTCCCATACAGCGCCTCATTTGGCGCCAAACTGAACTGTAATTGTTGGGCATTGGAGCTGACGCTAGTATAGCGATTTTGTGTTTTTCTATTCACAATTTCTATTGCAAGGCTCTGTTTATCAATACGGAGTTGTAGTGAATCGCTTGTTAAACTAATAAGATTTGTATCTTCCTTTATTTTAAGTTTTACGGCTTGAGGGCTAGCTACCAACACAGCCGTAGTATCTGTTGTGGCCGTAGCCGGACCATATACTACTCTAAAAATAGTGGAACTGTAAGGCCGTATGCTTAGCATGCCTTGGCTTGTTTGCAAACTAAAAATTTGAGAGTTATAGGTATAGCTTTTTTGAGTTTGCTGCGCACTAGCTCCAATAAAACTAAGTAAAAAGAAGGTTAAAAATACAGGTACTTTCATGAATGGTGTTGCTTAAACAGGCGAACTAATTTACCAAAAATTTATAGCCCACACCCCGTACTGTTTGTAAATAAAGGGGCTGCTCGGGGTCCGTTTCTATTTTTTTGCGCAAACGCACAATGTGCATATCTAGAGTGCGGGTATTTACATCGGCTTGGTAACCCCACACTTGCAGCATGAGCTCTTCGCGGGTAACCACTTGGCCTAGATGTTTTAAAAAATAAAGTAGAATGCGATTTTCGAGAATAGTGAGTTCTATTTTTTTACCGTTTTTATACAAGAGATGAACATTGGGATGGTGGGCAATGTCGCCAAATGTATGTACCTCCGTTTTTTCATTATTGATAAAGTAGGTCACCTTATTTTGAATCATGGTAACCAATAAATCCATGTTAAATGGTTTGGTTACATAATCGGAAATGCCACTGCCATAGGCATCTATTTTATCCACTTCTTGTGCCTTGGCAGTCATCATGATAATCAATTTATCGAAGCCCGCTTTGCGTAAATCTTTACACACGTCAATGCCCTGTTTTTCTGGCAACATCCAATCAAGCAGTACAATATCGGGTTCAGTGCTACTAATCATCGCTTCGCCTTGTTTTCCATCGGCGGCTTCAAGCACGTCGTAGCCTTCTACTTTAAGCCTATGACTAATCAAAAAGCGTAGATTTTCATCGTCTTCTACTAATGCTATGGTAATTTTCTTTTGCATATTAATGGGTATAAGGAATGCTTACTATGAACGTTGAACCTTTACCGGGCTGGCTTTTCACGGTGATATCGCCCTTCATAAAATTAACCAGTTCTTTACAGAATGCCAAGCCTAGGCCAACACTACCATTTTGGTTGTATTGATTTTCTATACGGTAAAACTTCTTAAAAATATGTTTTGCATTGGCCTTAGTCATACCAATACCTTTATCTTTAAACAAGAACAAGATATGATCACCTTCTTTTTTTATCTCTATGGCCAGTTCTTGCCTATCGGGTGGAGAATATTTATAGGCATTATCCATTAGATTGTTAAAAATACTAGACAAAAGAATGGGGTCAGATTGAATTTCTGTAACTCCCTTAATATCAATGCTAAGTATAAAACTGGGCTTATCTAATAAAAATGCATGGGTAATGTCCGAACAGAAATCGGCTAGCACTATGCGTTCTGCTTTCCAGGTAATAGATTTGTTTTCAAGCTGTGTAAAGCTCAAGAGTTTATTCATTAAGGTATTTAATTTTTCGGCCTCCTGATCCAAAATAGTAGCATAGCGTTTACGCTCAGCAAGAGTCAAATTAGAACTACTGCCAATATTATTGCCGGCAACTTTAATAACACTTAGGGGTGTTTTAAACTCATGAGTAAGGTTATTAATAAAATCGTATTGCAGTTTAAATAATTGCTGATTGATAAACAGATTGCGGTAAATAAGGTAGGCAATGAGTAACAAAAAAGCATAAATAAGTAGGATGGCACCAAAAATTGGTAAGAACCGATGGTAGATTTCGGTTTTTAAAAATGCTGGGGTCGACGAGAAGTATAATTTATACCCAGAAAATGCCCCAGGCAAAGCAATTTCGGTAGTTAACTGTTCCCCCTCAGTACTTAAGGGTTCAAATACGAGCGGTACAATTTTCAATTGCTGATATAGCTCGGGCCGGGTATTTACCAAGCGCAAACGTTTGGGATTGAGATAAAATGTAAACATATCTTTCTCAAACACTGGCGATTTAGGCTGCTTACTCAGCATAAGTTTTTTAAACATGACCAATTCCTCTTTTCGAGTCACATTTAGGTAACTTATTTTATTGGCATCTATGCCGTAAAACGTGGCGAAGGTTTCATCGGGGCTGGGAGCTTGAGTTGTATCTGCCGATTCTACATACTTGCTCAGCTTAATGGCCATTTTATTAAACTCATCGGCAGTTTTTAACGACAGCGTATTGGGGTTTTTGCTGCTAAAAATAACCAGGGATCCTTTACGCACACCGGGACCAATTTGGTAAATAGCTTTCGGTTGAACCGAAAAATAACCGGCCTTAATGCCATCACTAATAGGCCAGTTACTAACCTCCGTGTCGTAGAAAATTACCTTTTCTATAAAAGCATATCGGGCAATTAATCGTCGGGCATAACTATCGGCCGAGGCCGAATCTAAATAGCCATGGTAATAGGATATCTCGGGAATACCTTGTTGGAAAAAATTAGTGTATGGCTGAATGGTTCGCTCAAATACCTCAACTTTATCGGTGGCAAATTCGTTTTCTACATACTTCTTGGTAAAATTATAGGCCAATAAAATAGCAATAAGCAAGGAAACGGTGATTAACACCATGAAGGAAATAATTAGAGATAGATTTTTGCGGTAAATGGGTTGACTATGTTCCATGTACCTTGCCTTAATTTTGTAAATGTTTAGCTAAAAACACTTCTAAATGGCGGTAAAAATCGAGCCTATTTTCTTCATTCCTAAATAAATGACCTTCTTTTTGTTTTACTAAATAAGTAACCGATATACCTCGTTTGCGTAACTGTCTTACCAATTGTTCGGTTTCGTTACTATTTACTCTTGAATCTCGAGCACCTTGTGCAACTAACAATGGAGCAACAATATTTTCGGTATGAAAAATGGGCGATACTTGGCGGAAATAGTCGGCATCTGCTTCCGGGTTGCCCACCATTTCTTCGTACATCAATCGGTACGGCTTATAATATGGCGGAATATCTTTTAGATAGGAGAATAGATTGCTTAAACCAGAATAAGAAGCACCACATGCATACAGGTTGGGTTCAAAACATAAACCCCAGAGTGCTGAATAACCTCCGAAACTAAAGCCATAAATTCCTACCCGTTTTGGGTCAACAATGCCTTTTTTAATTAGCAAATGTACTCCGTCGGTAATATCGTGTTGGCTTCGTTTACCCCATTGCTTAAAACCAGCAGTCCAAAACTTTTTTCCGTACCCGGTTGAACCTCTATAATTTACCTGAAATACAGCATAGCCCCTATTCGCCAAAAACTGTACTTCTGCATTATAGGTCCAGGTGTTACGAGCACCTGGGCCGCCGTGAGGCAATACTACCAAAGGCAAATTTTTAGGACTTTTGCCTTGAGGTAAAGTAAGATAACCCTGCAAAGGTTGACCATCCGCAGCGGTGTACGAAACTGGTTTCATGGCGCACAACTCCATAGGTTTTATAGCCGTATTAATAACGGCTAATTGGCTTAATTTTTTTGTTCTTACTTGGTATAGGTAAAATGCGCCTGGGTTTTTATCGGTAAAGGTGCGTATAATCCATTTATCTTCTGTGGCATTGGTACTGCTTAGCCGTATTTCGGTAGCGGGTAGTTTTTTGCTCAAATCGGCAAAAATGCGTTTACTTTCTTCATCTAAAAATACCCGTTGGCTTTTCCAAGTGGTATAGGTGGCATAGCGAATTTTTTGATGTAGGGTAGAGTATTCGGCATCGCTCACATCTACATTTTCTGTGCTAAGAATAACCCTGATTTCTTTACCCGTGCGGCAATCTATTTCTACCAATGCGGTTTTGTCTCTCCCTCTATTTGATAGTGCATACAAACAATCTTTTTCAGGGCAAAAACCTATAGGGCGTACCGATGATTTAAAATTGGTGGTAAACAAGGCCTTAAAAGATTGGGCCTCTGTGGTGCGATATAGAATGGTTTCGTTCACCCCATCGTTAGACATGGCTAAACGCAATTGTCCTTTGGCATCAGCCATCCAATCGGTAATTGTACCGGTATTTTGGGCCACTAATTTCAATGCCCCGGTAACAATATTTAAACGATAGGCATCAAAAATAGTGGAATCTCTTTTATTAAGTGCCAATAATACTTCGTTGTTTTGCAAGGCATCGGCACTAATAATACGAACTCTAACTTTAGTATCTGGTATAAGTAACCGGGTTTGGCTTCCGTCTTTATTTACAGCATAAAGACGTCTATTCTCATCTCCGTCATTATCTTTTAAATACAATATTTGCTGGTTATTTGCCCAGTAAAAATTAGAAATATTTCGGTCGGATCCTGAACTTACCCGAAGTACTTTTTCTTCATTGAGCTTGCGTACGTAAATATTTAAGCGATTTTTATAGGGTTGCAAGTAGGCAATACATTGGCCATCTGGCGAAAGCTTAAATGCTGTTTTCTCGGGATTTTTAAAAAAATCTTCGATAGGTATTTGACGCACAGCACCTCCTCCCGAACACGCAAATAAGCCTGCAAAAAGCGAAAAGAAGAAAAATTGCTTTACGATACGTATCATCTATGTTGATGTCTCATTTAGATGTTGTAATTTACTAAACTTCGCATGTTTTTATGGTAACAAATGCACTACATATTTAGCTCAAAGCAATAGCGGCTTCTGTGCAAATACGTATATTAGCAGCATGATTTTGTACAATGTAACGCTTATTTTAGATGCCGATATAGAAGCGGATTGGTTAGAGTGGATGCATGCCGAGCACATTGCGGAGGTAATGGCTACAGGTTGTTTTAGTGCTAAGCGCATGTTAAAAGTATTAGATTCGCCAAACGAGGGCGTAACCTATTGCATGCAATACATAGCAGATAATATGGAAAATTATAAGCGCTACCAAACTGAATTTGCTCCAAGCTTACAAGCTAAGGGGTTAGCCCAGTTTGAAAATAAATTCGTGGCCTATCGTACTTTAATGGAAAGTGTAACTTCGTAATTAGCTATGGAATTTAGCCCAACCCCCATTTCTGGACTTTATAGTATTAAACCACAAGTTTTTTCAGACGAACGTGGCTATTTTTACGAAAGTTATAACAAAGAGGAATTTGATAATACGGGTATTTCTACCAACTTTGTGCAAGACAACCAATCGCTCTCTCATAAAGGAACCTTACGTGGCTTACATGCTCAGGCTCCTCCTTTTGCGCAGGGTAAATTAGTACGTGTAATACAAGGCGAAGTATTAGATGTAGTCGTAGATATTCGCAAAGAATCACCAACCTACGGGCAACAATTCTCTATTCATTTAAGCGGTGAAAACAAAACCATGCTTTGGATTCCACCCGGGTTTTTACACGGATTTATTACCCTAGCCAACGATACTATTTTTAGCTATAAGGTTAGTGGGGCTTTATATAACAAGGCTTCTGAGATTGGTATTTGCTGGAACGATGGCTCTTTAGCTATAAATTGGCAATTAGGAGCAAGCGATATTTTGCTATCGGAAAAAGACAAACATCTGCCGGCATTTGCTACATTCAATAGTCCCTTTTAACAAAAAAGCCCCGAGAAATTCTCGGGGCTTTTTTCGATACTTATTTTATCAACTGATACAATTCATCTAATTTTGGCGAAAGCACAATTTCTATGCGGCGGTTACGGCTCCGCATTTCAGGCGTAGTGCCTTCTGCAACAGGTTGGTACTCCCCTTTACCAGTTGCAGTAATGCGGCTACTTTCAATTTTCTCGGTATCGGTAAGGTATCGTACTACCGAGGTGGCACGCAATACACTCAAATCCCAATTATCTTTTATTTGGCCCAGGTTGTTTACTTTCTGATTATCGGTATGACCTTCTACCGAAATATTAATCTCGGGTTGTGTTTTTAGCACTTTAGCAAGTGCTTTAAGTGCTTGCTCTCCTTTCTCATCAATCACTATACTGCCCGTATCAAACAATAATTTATCGGTAAGCGATACGTATACTTTTCCATTTCGAATTTCTACAGTTAGCCCATTTTGCTGAAACCCTAACAAAGCTTTCTGCAGTTTATCTTTTAAGGCATTGGTTGCTTCGTCACGTTTTTTCAGAATTTCTTCTACCTCGGTTAAACGAGCTTCCCTTTTTTTCAAATCTTCGGCTAAGCGTTTAATTTCTGAGGATGTGTTGTTACGCAAGGCAGTATAATTCGAATCGAGGCCCTGATATTTTGCCTGTAAATCAGCCAATCGTTTGTGTAACCGAGAGGTATCCGCTTTTAAACGATCTATCGATAGCTCTAAATTTTCTACTCTAATTTGCGACTGATCCCAACCTACCGATAAGGAGTCACGTTGAGCTAAAATAGCATTGTATTTTTTTGTAGATAATACCATGCAAGAGTTTAGGGCAGCAAGGGCGCCTATACAACATGCGAACAAAATGATTTTTTTCATGTCAACTAATTTTGTGTTAAGATAATGCATTTCTTAGAAAAACGCTCAGGGGATAAATTTCATTCCATACTGCCAATACATCTTTTACCGCAGTAGCGCTGCATAATGCAGCAGGACTAATGGCATAATGGGCTGTAAAACTCTTTAATTTGAGCAACTCAATAGCTGGATGTTCAACCGTATATCCTTTTGGAACGGTTTTTAACTTTTCGCTAGTATCTAAACTAGTAAAATATTTTTTAAATAAAGGCTTTGCCAACACTGCGCTAAGTTCATCTCCATTGTAATCAATCTCTTGGCGTATGGCTTTTAAATCTTCGGGCTGTGGCATCCAGCAGCCTCCGGCAACAAAAGAATCTTCTGGATGAATGTGCAAGTAATAGCCTGGACCATCAAAATTTTTACCTTTGGGAGAAATGGCAATAGCAAAATTTTCTTTATAGGGAGTTTTATCTTTGCTAAAACGCACATCGCGATAAATGCGCATAACGCAAGATTTCGGATCTAAATCTGAAGGTATTAATGGATCTAATTGAGCTAGGCCTAAAATGAGTGCTGCAGCAAATTGGTGAACGTCTTGCTTTGCTTTTTCGAAATCGGGTTTATGATCTAAAAACCATTCCCGATTGTTATGCTGACTTATCCCTTGTAAAAAATTTAAGGTGGTGGCATGCAGCATAAAGGCGTGTGTTAATTTAGGTTCAAGGTTTCGTCGTTTAACTGATTGATACCAGTTTTACGGCGATACTTTTTATACCACACAAATCCTACGCCTGCAATGGCCAAATAAGGTGCTGCTAAAAGATATAATATGCCATTATTTAAGGTAGTGCCTTGTTTATTGCCATTTTTTACAGAGTTTTCTGCATTAAGGGTACACATAGCGCACTGTGCCACACTTTTTTGCGGGATAGCAAACAAACTAGCAAAAACTAAAAACGTAAAAATCAGTTTAAACAATTTCATATACAAAGATACCTAAAATTGAGTTAGAAGGTATAATACGGAGCAATCATTATGTAAACGATAACACCTGTTACGGTTACATATAACCAAATCGGGAAGGTCCAACGTACCAATTTGCGATGTTTATCCACCTGCAATTTTAAACCACTATTAAAGCTTAATAAAACCAATGGCAAAACGGCTGCCGCTAAAATAATATGGCTAATAAGTATGGTATAATATACTAATCTAATAGCGCCTGTACCCCCAAACGTAGTTTCTTTTACGAAATAGTGAAATAAGATATAGGAAACTAAAAATACGGATGACAGTATGAAGGTGATAATGTTTAGCCTTTTGTGCATGGCTACGTTTTTGTTCGTGATAAAATAAAGTGATACCAATAGCAAAACAGAACAGGTGCCATTGAGGATGGCATTAAGCTTGGGTAAAAAATAAACGAAAGAAGGAGTGGCAATTGTAACTGGAAGGACCTTCCGATTTAAAATAACTACTACAGCAAATACAAAAATAGAAATAACAGTTACAAGTCTTTTAATGGTTTTATCAGTCATAATTAAGCTTAGTTATCTATCGGTTCTGGTTCTTAATTCTTCGTTTATAAGCACTTTTAATTCATCATCTAATTTTTCCAATTGCTCTTTATTCAACGAATCGTAGTAGCCTCTAATACGTTTTTGAGGATCTAACAAGATCAACATGGAGGAATGGATAATATTTGTAGCTTGAGAAGGATCGGGTAAAACATCTACCAAAAAACTTTGTTTTGCTAGTTCGGCAATCTCTTTTTGCGGGCCCGTAAGTAGCAGCCAATTTATCGAACGAAACCCAGTAGTTTGTTGGTAGCTGCGCAATGTCGTGGGCGAATCATGAGCACCATCTACCGAAATACTCACAAATTGCAACAAGGAATTTCGTTGATACTTTTTTGCCAAATAATGTACCTGTTGGTTCATGGTAGCACAAAACACCGTACAGCGGGTATAAAAAAAGTTGACCACGAAAATGCGATGCGTTTTAGCCGGAAAATTAAAGGCCGCACTGTCTTGGTTAAGAATTGTGAAATCACGAACAGTATGATACAAGGTATCGGGAATTTTAACCCCCCGTTTGGTATGAAAGGTACTTGCTACTTGTTTAGGGCCAAAAAATGATAAAGATTTATATCGATTTTTGCCCTTCACGGTCAGCATCCAATATAAAAATCCAGGGAAAGCCAGAATGGTTACCAGGATTAAAATCTTTTTTAAAGTAAATTTTGGGAAGCGCATTAATAGGTTTGGAGGTGTATATAATTGCCTTCTATAAGCATGAGAACAATGAAATAAATAATAAAAAGCAAAGAAAACACTATACTGGCTTTAAATGCAAATTTTTCGAATTTAAGGTGCATGAAATATGCAACAATATAAAATGCCTTTACAAGTGTTAAAATGATATAGGCAAAATTACCAACACCGTGTGATACTATGCCTTTGGGAATGAGGTAAAGCGCAATGATGAATTCTAAAGCGGTAATACCCAACAAATAAAAGAATACTTGCCAAATTTTTCTTTTGGTCATACTTGCATGCTCGTGAGCATGTTCTTGTGTGTGTTCTGCCGACATATGCTTTTTAAAATTATACTAAATAAAAGAAGGTGAAAACGAAAACCCAAACTAGGTCTACAAAGTGCCAATACAGACCTACTTTTTCTACCATAAGATAAGAACCTCGTTTTTCGAAGGTATTGGCTAAAACCATACCTAAAATAATACAATTGATAACCACACCTGTAAATACGTGAAAACCGTGAAAACCGGTAATGGTGAAAAACAAATTAGCAAATTGAAGCGCCCCAATCGTATCTACACCGGTGTATGTTGCTGGAAAGCTACCCCACCAAAAACCCTCATGGTGCAAATGGCTCCACTCTAAGGCTTGACAACCCAAGAACATAAACCCACCAACTATGGTCCAAATCATCCAAGTTACTACTTCTTTTTTGGCTTTTCGATGGCCAGCTTCTACGGCCAAAACCATAGTTACCGAGCTCATAATTAAAATAAAAGTCATAATACCCACAAACACCAAAGGGTAGCCCTCATTGGCAATGCCGGGAATAGATTGAAATACATGATCGGGATCTGGCCAGGTAAGTTTACTAAAACGCTGGGCACCATAATAAATTAAAAATGCGGAAAATGTGAATGCATCAGATAATAAGAAAAACCACATCATTATTTTGCCATATTCTACCTCAAATGGCGATTTGCCTCCGCTCCAAGGGCCTGTTTTTACGTAGTCAAGTGGTGATACTTTAGTACTCATGTAGGAATTTTATTTGAAAGAAATTATTGGTTCAAAAGTAAGAAAACATATAGATAAATCCATAGTATATCTATAAAATGCCAAAAAATGGAGGCCGTTTCTAAGCGGAATAAATTGTTTGCTTGTGGTATGTTTTTAACCCCACCAAGCCAAGCTGCCAATACCATCATTAATCCGGCAAATACGTGTACCAAATGGGCACCGGTAAATACATAAATAAACGATTGTGAGGCATTGGGGTTTACAAAATATATGCCTTGGCTAATAAGTGTTTGCCAAGCGCTGAGTTGCAAAACAAAAAAACCAATACCAAAACCCATGGTTAGCAGTAAATACATTTTTTGTTGCTTCAACTGCAAGCGTTTGGCCGATAAATAGGCCATGTGCATGGTGATACTACTTAGCACAATAAGTAGGGTACTTAATTTAAACGCCTGGGGCAAAATAATTTTTAATCCTCTATCTACACTTCCACCGGTGTATACAATAAAACCGCTGGTTAAACCAGCAAAAAGCATAAATGAGGCAATTACGAAAAGCAAAACCAAAAACTTTTTGGCCTTAAAATTAATTCTTTCTTGTTCGGTCATTGGAGTTATATGAGGGTTAAGAAATAAAATCTAGCAATAAGCCTACCTGTACAAGGGGCAAATATACAAAAGAGACGTACATCATTCGTCGTGCCGATGCAATATCTAATTGCCTATACAATTGAATGGCTGTATATAAAAAATACAAGCCGGCAACAAGTGAAATGAACGCAATACTGTTCCCACCAATGTGGTACAGTGTAGGCATTAAACTTACTGGTATAAGTACAATGGTGGTGAGTAAAATTATCAATGCGCTGGTTTTGTCGGGTTTGGTGGTGGGCAACAAACGGAAACCTGCTTTTTTATAATCTTCATCTAATACCCAAGCAATAGACCAAAAGTGTGGAAACTGCCATACAAACTGGACCAAAAACAAGATAATAGGTGCCCAAGAAATGGCCGGATTTTCGAATGCCGCAAAATAGCCAATAAGTGGAGGCAATGCCCCGGGTATGGCCCCAAGAAAAACCGCAATGGGCGATTTGCGTTTCATGGGGGTGTAGATAAAGGCGTAAAAAAAGATAGAGAATACAGAGAGTACGCCGGTTAAAAAATTAAGTCGCACCAAAATTAGGGTGCCTATAATGCTCATAAAAATACTTAGAACTAAGGCTTGCCCCGTGGTCATCCGCTCAGCAGGAATTGGCCGATCAGCAGTGCGTTTCATTAATTTATCTAAATCTTTCTCAATAATCTCGTTGAACCCATTGGCTGCAGCCGTCACCAAAAAACCGCCAATGGTTAACAAAAACCAATTGGTCCAATTCACAAATCCCTGCTCTTTACTCCCAATTAAAAAAGAGATAGAGGCAGAAAATACCACCAAGAAACTTAAACGTAGTTTTACCAATTTGGCAAAATCGGATAAGAAATTATACATGCGCTCCCTCCTCTTCTTTCCGAGTACTTTTTCCTAAAGCCAGCACTAAATAGAATTGTGCACCAAACAATAAACTAGCAAATACAAGATGTAAGGCCTGGGCCACTGGCGGCAATGCGAAATAGGCTAAGGAAATACCTAAAACTGCTTGTGCTCCAAGAAAAGCGAAGGAGTAGTTTATGGCACGTATAGCCTGTGATTTTTCTGCATACTGTTTTACCAAGCGACGCTCCAATGCAAAAGTTAGTGAAATAACTAAAATGGTTAAACTTCGGTGGACTTTAAAAAAATCTGCTTTATCTACCCAAAGTTCTCGGCCAGTATTATTCATGAATGAAGCAATAGCATCTATTTGCTCACGCACTTCGGTGCCCAATACAATTTGCCCAATAGTCAGTGCAAACAAAAAGAAAGCCATAACCTTTACTGCACGATTTATGGGAAGAGCAACTTTTTGAAAATTCTTAGCATCGTAAAAGGTATACATACTGATGGCGATAATGGCCAAAGCCACTAACATATGTACGGTTACCACCCAAGCCAGTAAATTGGTAGATACCACTATAGAACCCAACCATGCTTGGAAACCTATTAAAAACACGTTGAAGGCACTTAAAAAGAAAATACGTTTTCGAGTTTTTAAATAAGGGAAAGAGAGAAACACCGCCCCTAACAAAAACAAGCCACAAATAGCCCCAATTAACCGATTGATATATTCGGTCCAGGTTTTGGTGGCGTTAAACTCCTCAGGGAGTAAAATACTTTTATCTTCTCTAATGCGCAGGGCTAAATCGCCATAGCCCAATACATCGAGTGTTTTAGCAAAGCGCTCATTTTTAGCTACTCTACCGGCTACATATTTTTCTTGATAATTGGCAGGCAATTGCGAAACCGAGGTTGGCGGTACGTATTGATCAAAACACTTCGGCCAATCTGGGCAGCCCATTCCCGAGCCCGAACTACGCACCACACCACCGGCCAATATAACCAAAAATAAGCTGATAATACCTAATAGGTTGACTCGTAAAAATCGTTTTTCGGCTGCTGAATGCATCGTGCTATAAAAAATTAGGGTATCGGTAAGTTCAAAAAAACTTAGGCCAGATACCCTAAAAATAGGTGATAATTATATCTTAAGGCTTTTTAGTAGGCGTTGTTTTTTTCTTTGCTGCAGGCTTTTTAGCATTTTTTAATACCGCTTTTATCGCCGGCTTAGCCGCATCAACCGGTTTTTTGGCTCCTTTAGCTGCAAACTCTTCTTGCAAACGCTCTGCTTGTGCATTGCCCTCAAAATCGTGCGCCACGTTGGAGCTCATCGTTTCTGAGAACGGTGTAGTTTGCGGAATAAAGTCTTCATCATGACCTGGTTTACTATAATCGTATGGCCAACGGTATACCGTTGGAATTTCTCCTGGCCAGTTACCGTGTAAATGTTCTACCGGAGTAGTCCATTCCAAGGTGTTCGATTTCCATGGATTTTGCGTAGTTTTCTTACCGTAAAAAATAGAATGGAAGAAATTGTACAAGAATGCCAATTGAGCTAATGCTGCTACAATGGCAGCCCAGGTAATAAATACGTTTACCGTTAACCATTCTTTCATAAACTCAAATTCGGTAAAGGCATAATATCTACGAGGCACCCCATCTAAGCCCATAAAGTGCATGGGGAAAAATACCAAATATGCACAAACAAAAGTTATCCAAAAGTGGAGATAGCCTAGTTTTTCGTCCATTTCACGACGGAACATTTTAGGGAACCAATGGTAAACACCACAAAGCATTCCGAAAATAGCCGCAGAACCCATAACCAAATGGAAGTGGGCAACTACGAAATACGTATCGTGTAGGTTGATATCTAATGCCGCATTTCCTAAGAAAATTCCGGTTAAACCACCAGAGATAAAGAAGGAAACCAAACCAATAGCAAAAAGCATGGCCGGAGTAAAACGGATGTTTCCTCTCCAAAGCGTAGCCAAATAATTAAATGTTTTTACTGCCGATGGCACCGCAATGATTAACGTGGTAATCATAAACACTCCGCCCAAAAACGGATTCATGCCGGTAAGAAACATGTGGTGACCCCACACAACAAACGACAATACGGTAATACCAATTAAAGAGTAGACCATGGCATGGTAACCGAAAATTGGTTTACGCGAATTAGTTGCAATTACTTCAGAAGTAATACCCAAAGCAGGCATCAATACAATATAAACCTCTGGGTGACCTAAGAACCAAAATAAGTGTTGCCATAAAATTGGGCTACCACCTTGATTAGGTAATACCTGCCCTTGCAACACAATATCAGATAAATAGAAACTGGTCCCAAAACTACGGTCGAAAATTAACAATACCACCGCTGATACAAGTACTGGAAAAGATAAAACCCCAGTTATGGCAGTTAAGAAAAAGGCCCAAATGGTTAAAGGCATCCGCCATAAACTCATACCTTTAGTACGCATGTTTAATACCGTACTGATATAGTTTAAGGCTCCCATTAAAGAAGAGGCTACAAACAATACCATACTCATTAACCACAAGGTCATACCCAAACCTGAACCCGAAATTGCTTTTGGCAAGGCCGATAAAGGTGGATAAACAGTCCAACCGGCACTAGCAGGTCCGCTTTCTACAAAGAAAGAACCCATCATAATTACACAAGCCAAAAAGAAGAACCAGTATGATAACATGTTCAGAAATGGCGAAGCCATGTCTCTTGCGCCTAATTGTAAAGGAATTAATAGGTTACTAAACGTTCCGCTTAAGCCTGCAGTAAGTACAAAAAATACCATCATGGTACCGTGAATGGTTACCAATGCCAGGTAAAAATCTGGTTTTATACGACCGCCCTCAGCCCATTTACCTAAAAAGGTTTCTAAAATTGGGAATGATTTATCTGGCCACCCCAATTGTAAACGGAACAATACGGATAAAAACATGGCAATAACTCCCATAATAATCCCTGTAATAAGGAATTGTTTGGCAATCATTTTATGGTCTTGACTAAACACATATTTAGTCAAAAAAGTTTCATGATGATGACCGTGATCGTCGTGGTGTACTGCTGTATTGTGTGCTGTGCTTGCCATAAACGTTTTTAGTTGTTAGAAGTTAATGCTACTTGAGCGGATGTGCTAGCAGAAGCCATTTGGAGTTCTTTTTTCACATCATCATTATAATATAATGGTTGTTTAGTTAACCACTCTTGATATTCTTTCTCAGATACTACACGCACTTTAACTTGCATATTGTAGTGACCTGCTCCACAAACTTTCGCACATAATAAAATGTAGTCAAACTTGGGATCATTTAATTTTTCACGCATTTCTGCAGTGGTATACTTTGGCGTAAACTGGAAATTCGTTGGCATACCCGGTACTGCATTCATTTGTACCCTAAAGGTTGGGACATAAAAACTATGCAAAACATCTTTAGAACCAATATTGAAACGTACCGAACGATTGAGTGGCAAAACAATATCACCGGCTAAACGGTCATCCCAACTTTTCTTATCGCTAAAATCAATGCCTAAACCGTTGGTAGGGCTTATCAGCTTATAATTACGGGTGCCAATTTGGTTATCGTCACCAGAATAACGAAGAGACCATTTGAATTGCTCTCCGGTAACCTCTATTTGAAGGGCGTTTTTTTGATCTGAATCGGAAATATTGGTAATTCCCTTCCAAGTAAAGAAACCCAATAACACCATCACAGTTAATACAATGGCTGGAGCAATTGTCCATAAACGCTCAATGGTATTATTATGCGGATAGAAATATGCTTTTCTTTTTTCGGAACCTGCATAACGTACTGCGAAACCAAACAATAAAAGATGAGTTATTACAAAAACTATAGTGGTGACAATCACTGTTATTTTAAACAAGAAATCAATACGTTCACCGTGTACGGAACCAGAAATAAAATTAACCATGGACCCTTGAGTGGTATACGACCAATAAGCCCCATATAAACCTACCACCAATACAATGCCTAATAAAACAGCTTGCACTCGATACCAATTAATTCCCTTTTCTTTACCCTGAATACTACGAGTTAATTCGTATGCTTTTAATGACCTACCAATGATGGCAATAAATGAGCAAAACAAGAAAAATAACAAGAAATAGTAACTGAATGATTTGTATATAGGCGTATAATCAGGAGAAATTTTACCAATTTCAACTGGGTTTCCTTGGCCATCGCCCAGGTTCCACGACAATTGCGTGGTATCAACATCTGTGCTAATTAATGTTGGAATTGCAGGACCAGCCGACGCCGTAGTACTGGCAGTATCCATTGCAGTAGTCATAGATACAGCCGTAGAATCTGTTGTTTGTGCCTGAACACTAAGGGCACTCATTAAACCTACAACTAGTACTAAGCTATACAATAAAGGACTTTTGAAAAAATTTATAACTCTCATTTTCTTATCGAACACTAGGTATATTTCGTTTACTATTAAATGTGATGATTTACGCTCTCTTCTAAAAACGGATGGTTTGCAGGCGCCAATGGCTTTTTGCTCAACATGGTTAACATGAGGAAACTAAACAAGCCTACAAAACAAACAGCAGTACCCACTTCAATAACACCAAAACCACGGTGTTCGGCAACGGTACCAGGCATAATCATCATGTAATAATCTAACCAATGGCCACATAACAACAATATGGCTACAAAAATTAATGTATTTTCTTTTCGTTTGGCACCTCTACTCATTAAAATTAATAAGGGAGATAAAAAGTTGATAACAATGTTTAACCAGAACCATGGCATATATTCTGGCTCCCAGCGTTTGTAGAAATACACCGTTTCTTCTGGTATGTTGGCATAGTAAATTAATAAAAATTGAGAAAACCATACGTAGGTCCAGAAAATGGAGAAAGCAAACATAAATTTACCTAAATCGTGTAAATGGCTTTCATTAATCCAACTTATATAGCCATTACGTTTTAATAAAATTACGGTTAAGGTTACTGCAGCCATTCCACTAACCCACATAGCGGCAAAGTTATACCAACCAAACATAGTAGAGAACCAGTGTGCTTCTAAAGACATGATGGTATCAAAGGCCCAAATTGGGGTGGTAAAACCAAAAATTACCAAGAAAATTGCTGAATAGGTAATGCTTTTACGATAGTTTTTTAATCCTCCTTCTAAATCTTCGCGGTTAGATAATTTAGTTAAAACCATCGCAAAAATGCTATATACTCCTAAAAAAACTACTAAACGGGTTAAAAAGAACGGGACATTTAAAAATGCTGATTTACCAGCAATTAATGCATCGTAATTGGAGCTATTCGGATCCGATAATCCTTCTTCGTTCCAATGGTGGTATAAATTGTGCGTCTGTAATCCTGCTGCACAAACAATAATTAAAATGATGGAGGCTATGGGCAATACTTTGGCAAAAGCTTGCGGAATTCGTAGTAATCCGGCCGACCAGCCTGATTGAGATACAAATTGCAGGGCAATAAAGAACGTTCCGGCAGCACATACGCAAGTAAAATAATAGGCCATTAATAGCAAATTGGCAAAAGTACGCTCAGCATGACCAGAGTAAAAGCCATACACAATGGCAGCAAGGCCAAGTACTATTGCCAATAGGCTCCAGGTTTTTGCTTTCCCTGTAAATTGGAAGTATTGAGCGAAATTATGTGTTTTAGCGTGAGTTCCCATATGGATGTTGAGCAATTAACTACTGTAATTTTTGTAATTCGTGAACGTACATAACAATTTTCCAACGCTCTGTAGGCGTTATTTGGCTGCGATGCGCTCCCATTAAGTTTACACCATACGTAATGGTATGAAATATCTTCCCATCGGTTAAATCTTTCATAGCACCACCACGAGAAGAAGTACCGCCAGCATAAGAAGGAGGGGCAGGAAATTTCTGCATCTTAATAATTGAACCATCTCCCTTACCTTGTAAACCATGGCATTGTGAGCACATATTTAAATAAAGTGATTTTCCTTGTTCTAAGGTTGGCACCGTAACCGGCAATGGGTTGGATAAATTTTTACCCGCAGACTCATAGCCTTCTAAAGTATTAGGGTATTGATCTTCTGTTTTAGAGAAGCCAACAGGCATAGTATGGCTTGGTGGCAACTGCGCCGTTTGGCCATTTTTAAAATTTTTATTAGGCTGATCAGGATTATACGCAATAGGGTCGTACATATTACGTGCAAATTCCCAGCCTGTACTCCTATTACCAGAACAAGCCGAAAGCGCAACTACTAACGCAACAAGTATTATGGTCATGCAAGATTTATTCATAGCTAACATATTTTCTATCGTTGTACAAAACTTCTACGGCCCCAGCATCTTTTAATAAACTTTCTATTTTTTTAGCGTCACGTACTTCTTGAGCATCTATGGCAATAATAAATCGATCGTTGGTAGCACGTAAATGCATCACCCTTGGGGAGCGGCCCGGAAATAAATGATTTTTAAAGAAAAAAGTGAACACCATACCAAAAGCTGCAAATAATATGGTTAATTCAAACATTACGGGTATAAAATCGGGAAAGGCAAAGGCTGGTTTACCGCCAATGTTCATGGGCCAATCAAATACCAACATATAATAAACCATGGCAAAAGCAGTACAGGTACCTGTAAGACCAAACCAAAAGGCAGCTTTAGGCAAACGCGATGCTTTAATGCCTAATTTAGCTTCAATTCCATGAATGGGCATTGGAGTAAACACATCGTAAATGGCAATATTATGCTCCTGTAGCTTGTCAATGCCAAGAAACATTTCATCCGGATCGGCAAAAGCGCCTAATATGTATTTCGTTTTACTCATAATTAAATTTTTGCGTAATCAGCCGGATTCACACTATCGTATTTGGATAAAGAATCTACATAAAATTTAGTGTGCTCTTTATTTAGATTGCCTTTAGCTATCAGTTCCTTTTTAGCTTGTTCACTAGAAGATTTTACTAGAAGTTTAACCTCGGCCATGGCTATGGCTGGTAAAAAGCGTAAAAACAACAAGAATAAAGTAAAAAATAGTCCAATGGAGCCCACAAAAATAGCTACGTCTACCCATGTTGGATAAAACATAGTCCAACTAGATGGTAAATAATCGCGGTGTAGGGAGGTTACGATAATTACAAAACGCTCAAACCACATACCAATGTTTACGACAATAGATAAAATCCAAGAGGCTGCAATACTGGTACGAATTTTCTTAAACCAGAACAATTGAGGAGAGATTACGTTACAAGTCATCATTGTCCAATACGCCCACCAATACGGACCACTTACACGGTTTAAGAACGCATATTGTTCGTACTCAGCGCCAGAATACCAAGCAATAAATAATTCAGTTAAATAGGCTACACCCACAATAGATCCCGTAACGATGATGATTTTATTCATCGATTCGATATGGAACATGGTAATGTAGTTCTCAAAATTCATCACCTTACGGGTAATTAATAACAAGGTTTGCACCATGGCAAAACCAGAAAAAATTGCACCAGCCACAAAGTAAGGTGGGAAAATGGTGGTGTGCCATCCGGGTACAACCGAAGTGGCAAAATCCATAGATACAATGGTGTGTACCGAAAGTACAAGGGGTGTAGAAATACCGGCTAAGATTAGTGATACTGCTTCAAATCGTTGCCATGTTTTTACCGAACCATTCCAACCAAAAGAAAGCGTGGAATATATTTTACGACGAAGACCAGTAGCACGGTCGCGAATGGTGGCAATATCTGGCAATAAACCCGTATACCAAAATATCAGGGATACGGAGAAATAGGTAGAAATAGCAAACACATCCCATACCAATGGAGAGTTGAAATTTACCCATAAAGAACCGAATTGATTAGGTAAAGGCAATGCCCAATAAAATAACCATGGGCGGCCCATGTGCGAAATAATGTATGTTGCAGCACAAATTACAGCAAAAATGGTCATTGCTTCTGCCGAACGGTTAATGGAGTTACGCCAATTTTGACGAAAAAGTAAAAGCACTGCAGAAATTAACGTTCCGGCATGACCAATACCTACCCACCATACGAAACCGGTGATATCCCAGGCCCAACCCACAGTTTTATTCAAACCCCAAGAACCAATACCGGTCCAAAAGGTATAACTAACAGCAACTACCCACAAAAGGGCACCCAACGAAGCAATGGTAAATCCAATCCACCAAGCTTTGTTCGCTTTGTTTTCCACAGGAACCAATACATCTTCAGTGATTTTAGCATACGTGATGTTTTCACCGGTAATTAATGGTTCTCTAAGTATTGATTCGTGATGCGATGACATAATTTTTTAATTACTTTTCTACGAAATTTTATAGTTCTGACGTATTTCTAACTTTTACTTGATACCCAACACCTGGCTGAACGTTTAGTTCTTCCAACACATAATACGTACGTTTGCTTTTTAATGCTTTGGACACCTCTGAGTTTGGATCATTACCGTCGCCAAAAATAATGGCATTGGCCGGACAAGTTTGTTGGCAGGCAACCTTAACATCACCATCTTTCAAGGGACGTTTTTCTAATTTTGCTTGCAATTTACCAGCTTGTATACGTTGAATACACATAGAGCATTTTTCCATTACCCCACGTGAACGTGTAGTAACATCTGGATTTAATACCAATTGTGTAAACTCATTATTTAAATAGTTGTCAAAACGAGAATCGTTCCAGTAGTTAAACCAGTTGAAACGACGTACTTTGTAGGGACAGTTGTTCGCACAATAACGAGTACCAATACACCGATTATAGGCCATTTGGTTAATTCCCTCTGAAGAGTGCGTAGTAGCCAATACCGGGCAAACTGTCTCACACGGAGCATGCTCACAATGCTGACACATCATAGGTTGATGAATCACGGATACATCGTCCAGGTTTTCTAAATTGGCAATCTCGTTTTCTTCGGTAACAGCAGTACCATTTTCAGTATAGCTATAGTAGCGATCGATACGGATCCAGTGCATTTCACGACGACGACGAACCTCATCACGGCCTACCACCGGCACATTATTTTCGGCACTACACGCTACAATACACGCACCACAACCCGTACATGCATTTAAATCGATTGCCATTACCCAATTATTGCCTGGCTTTTCATATTTATCCCATAAATCATAGGTTTTATGGTCTGAATGCTTGTTGCCTGCATGTGGATCTTTTAAATATTCCTTTAAAGTGGTTTCTCGAATAATATTGCGACCCTCAATAGAATGATGAGTTTGTGTTTGTGCCAACTCATATCGGCCACTTACCTTACTTACGCTAGCTTTTGCGACCGTTTGAAAGGTTCCATTTTCGAAAGTGATAAAAGGATAGGCATTTTTACCAACCTCATTACCAGCTTGACCCGCTTTAGTTCGGCCATAACCTAGCGCTACAGATATTGTTCCGTTGGCTTGACCCGGCTGAACCAGTACTGGAAGTGTGATGCTATATGTAGCCGTTTTTATTTCAACTAAATCAAATTCAGTTACACCTATTTCTTCAGCATAGGTCGAAGAAATAGCGGCGTAGTTATCCCAAGTTACTTTAGAAACCGGATCTGGTAATTCTTGTAACCACGGGTTATTGGCCACTTGACCATCGCCTAAAGCTACATTTTGGTATAGCTGAATTTCTACTCCTTTGCTACCGGCAGCTAGCTTAGCGCTTTCAGCAACAATAGTATTAGCAACCGCAGTAACATCTAAATTAAATGATACTGGAGTAGCGTTTGCCGAGCCGGTGTTTACAAAACCTGTTTGCAATACATCGTCCCAAGATTTGCCACTGCTAGCCAATACTGTTTTCTCCCAAGTATTACGTACAAATTGGAAGTAATCTGTAACCGCACTTCCCGACCAGTTTAATAAACTTTCTTCGGCCATACGGGTGTTGTAAACCGGATTAATAGTTGGCTGAACCAAGGTATAATAACCTGCTACAGGGTTGCTATCTCCCCAAGATTCTAAATAATGATTTGCCGGAGCAATTACGGTACATAAGCTAGCGGTTTCATCGGCACGATCGGCAAAGGAAACACGTAAGCTCACGAAACGGAGAGCATCGGTAAATTCTTTAGTATTTACGTAGCTATAAACTGGGTTACTATTCAAAAAGAATACCGCACCTACTTCGCCACGTTTCATCTCATTAATAAGCGCTACAAACTCAGCGTCGTTTCCGGCAAATTGATTTGAAGGGTTATTAAGATTAATGGTGCTACCATAACTACCCAATAAAGCATTAATGGCATTTACTATAATTTGACTAGAAACATCGTTAGAACCACAAACTACTAAGGCTTTGCCTTTAGCGTTTGCCAATTCTCTAGCTGCTAGCTGAATGGCTTTATCTGCTTTAGGGTTATTGGCTAATTTTTTAGCGCTTACCTTACCACCCAAAGCTTGGTATAAGTTTAATAATGCAATCCCTTCTTCAGATGGTTTAATAGCAATACGAGCATCGGCATTGGTACCGGTTAAGCTCATGCCTGTTTCAAACTGAATGTGGCGTGACATCTTTTTGTTTTCCAACGATGCTGCACCACGGTTTGCGGTATACTGACGAGTAAATTCTACTGGCGAAATCCACGTTCCTAAGAAATCGGCACCGAAACTTACAATAACATCTGCCTTATCAAATTGATATTGTGGTAAAACCGCTTTGCCAAAACTGTTTTGATTGGCCTGGATGATACCTGTATACGATACGGCATCAACCTGAACTAATTTTGCAGTTGGATTGGCTGCTACAAACTCAGCAATAACTGCTTTGGTTGAAGGGCTGTTTACAGTTGAGCTAACCAAACGAATTTTTTTGCCACTAGCTCTCACTTTAGTCAATTCGCCTTTTACAAAGCTATCAACCTGAGTCCAACTAGTTTCGCGGCGGTTTAGTACTGGTGCTTGCAAACGAGAAACATCGTATAAATCTAATACCGATGCCTGAGCTTGGGCATTTAAGCGTCCGCCACTAAGCAAACATGCAGGGTTACCCTCTACTTTAATAGGTCTACCTTCGCGGGTTTTCACCAAAATACTATGGCCATTATAGCTCGATGCATAATAGTTAGGAATTCCTGGAACAATTTCTTCTGGTTTTACCAAGTAAGGAATTGCTTTGTGAACAGGGGCTGGCTGACATGCGGCAAGGGTAACTGCACCTACCCCAAAACCCAATGCTTTCAAGAAATCTCTACGAGGCGTAACGGTACTTAAACCAGCTTCATTTAACACTTCTTCAATTGGCAATGATTCTGCGAATTCGTTTTTGCTTTGTTTAACAAATTCGGGAGTTTGCTTTAGTTCTTCTAAACCTTTCCAGTATTTTTTATTGCTTTCCATTTAAGCTATATAACTCTATTGAAATTCTACTATTAATAATGACATTTGCCACACTCTAATCCACCTAAAACGGCTGCAGTAATTTTGCCGCCTTTTTTCAATTGCTCGTGCGCAGCAATCAACTTATCGTAATAGGCATTGCCTTTAGTTTTTACTTCCGTTTCGCGGTGGCAGTTGATACACCATTTCATGGTTAGTGGAGCATATTGATACACTTCATCCATATTTTGAATTGGACCGTGGCATTTTTGACACTGTATACCAGCTACAGAAACGTGTTGAGAGTGGTTAAAGTAAGCCAAATCGGGTAAATTGTGAATACGAATCCATTCAACCGGTTTTTGATTAGAACCATATACTTTGGTATCTGGGTTATAATCTAATGCGGTATAAATTTTAGCAATCTCGGGAGAAATTTCGCCGTTATATTTTTCTCTTGCTTGCACGTAGTTATGACAATTCATACATACATTTAAAGAAGGAATAGAGGCGTTTTTAGATTTAAAAGCTCCGCTATGGCAGTATTGGCAACTCACTTGGTTTACTCCTGCGTGTAATTGATGCGAAAATTTAATGGGTTGTACCGGTTGATAACCTGTATGCACACCGGTATTCCACATACCCATCCAAGCAGCAGTACTTAATCCGCCCAATACGAATAGCACTACAAAAAATACAATCTTTTTATTTTTACCTAATTTTTTAAGTTGGGCTAGGCGATTTTTAGGAACTTTAACCTCTTCTTCTACTTTAATGCCTTGTTTCTTTAAAGACAAGGATTCCAATGTAGAATTTACACGGTTTAATACTAAAATCACCAAGAAGGCGACTATAATTAAAACCACAATACCACCAATCATCAAACTACTAACCTCTTCGTTCTGAGAAGCTCCGGCAGTAGCAGTACCTGCGGCTGGTGCCGCGGGCTTGTCTCCTTCTTCTTTGATATAAGTTAAAATGCTTTTAACATCGTTATCACTTAGCTCAGGAAAAGCGGTCATGGCCGATTGATTGTACTCCTTATACAGTTTCACTGCATAAGCATCGCCAGAGGCGATTACAGCCTGCGAATTTTTTATCCACGGAATCAGCCAAGCTTCGTCTCTTCGTTCGAGGATTCCCTTAAGTGCCGGACCAATTACTTTTTGGTTGAGTGCATGGCACGAGGTACATTTCTGTTTGAATAGTACGGCTCCTTCTGCTGCACTCTGTGCAGAAGCAACATTACTGCTTACTAGGCTTAATGAAACTAGAAGGATGAAAGACCGTAAAACATTGCAAAAAATGAATGAGATGCTTCTCATATTGAGTATGTTATGCTTTAAATTATTGAATTTTATCGTATAAAAATAGCAAACGAAAAAAGAGCAAAAACCCTATTTTCGTCCTGCAAAAGTATGATTTATTCAAACAAGGCTTATAATAAGAAGGCGATAAAAAACAATTTATAATCATTCTAAATAAGAAGTTCCGTATACGTATAAATTAATAGATTTTATTGCTTTAAAATCCATGCAAAAATTAAAGGGACAACAATGGTCGCATCACTTTCTACAATAAATTTTGGCGTGTGAATATCTAATTTACCCCAAGTAATTTTTTCGTTAGGCACGGCACCCGAGTACGAGCCATATGAAGTTGTAGAATCGGAAATTTGACAGAAATAACTCCAAAACGGAATGTTCTCCATTTCCATATCTTGATACAACATAGGCACTACGCAAATAGGAAAATCGCCGGCAATACCACCGCCAATTTGAAAAAAGCCTACACCTTTTCCATCCGAATTTTTTACGTACCAATCGGCTAACCAGGTCATATACTCAATACCACTTTTCATGGTGCTGGCTTGTAACTGGTTTTTAATTACGTATGAAGCAAAAATATTCCCCATAGTAGAGTCTTCCCAACCGGGTACTACAATTGGAATATTTTTTTGAGCGGCAGCCAACATCCAACTGTTTTTAGGATCAATTTCGTAGTACTGCTCCAAATCGCCACTTAAGAGCATTTGGTACATATACTCATGCGGAAAATAACGTTCGCCTTTATCTTCAGCATCTTTCCAAACTTGATGTATGTGTTTTTGTAAACGGCGGAAGGCTTCTTCTTCCGGAATGCACGTATCGGTTACTCGGTTGTAATGGTTTTCCAATAAATCCCATTCGTCTTGCGGACTTAAATCGCGGTAGTTGGGCACCCGTTTATAATGAGAATGTGCCACCAGGTTCATAATATCTTCTTCTAAATTGGCTCCAGTACACGAAATAATAGCCACTTTATCTTGACGAATCATTTCGGCAAGCGAAATACCCAACTCGGCAGTACTCATAGCACCAGCTAGGGTAATCATCATTTTTCCGCATTCGGCTAAATGGGTTTCGTAACCTTTAGCAGCATCCATTAGGGCAGCGGCATTAAAATGCAAGTAATTTTTTTCAATAAACTGAGAAATAGGTCCTCTGGTAGTGCTCATGCGTTCAAATTTTGGCCAAAAATAACAATATATACTGGGTATAAAAAAGGTTTTATCGGCTTAAAATCGGATTTTAAAATCTTCTTTGGCTTGACCTTTTCTAAAGTAAACCAAACCTACATAAAATAGGTCGATAGTGACCGTTACGGCCGAATGGGCTTGTATCAATTTCCATTGATTTTTCAACTCGGCGCTATCGTAAATATCCAGAACGATGAGCAGCGTATCCGGCTTGGCTTGAGCTAAAACTTCGGCGGATGTATTTGGGGTTTCAATAATAAATACGTTGGCAAAATCGGGATGTGCTTGCAATACCCTGCCAAGCATGGCTTGGACTTTAGGAGCTAGCTTTTTTAGACTTTCGGGGAAGGAAATTAGCTCGATCGATTGCGTGTCATAAATTACCTCATCTACCAATTGGTATACAAAGGGCGAATGCACGCCATGACGGGACTTGGCGCTTAGCCAATGCCACACATAATCGAGCAGTTTTCTGAAAAATTTCACATGCAAAAATACGCAATGCTTTGGCTTCGCTAAAAAAATGTGTATTTTCATAGTGATGGATATCAAAAAAATTGAATCACTTATTAAACTGCTCGACGATCCGGATACCGAAATTTCTAGTCACGTTACCGAAAAAATTAAGGAATACGGACCAGAGGTTATTGTGTATTTAGAACAAGCTTGGGAGCAATCGTTAGATACGCAATTACAAGAACGTATCGAAAACTTGGTTCATCAACTCCAATTTGAGCAAGTAAAAACCGATTTGCAGTTGTGGGCACTTAGCGGAAGTTTCGATTTATTACAAGGCATTCTCATTATTAACCGCTACCAATACCCCGATTTAGATGAGCAAAAAATCATCATTCAATTGGAAGATATTAAACGGGAGGTGTGGATGCAACTCATTTACGACATGAGTGCGCTAGAAAAAGTAAAACTACTCAACCACGTATTTTACACCGTTTTTGGCTTTAGCGGCAATACCAAAAACCACCACGATCCTCAAAATTCGTATTTAAGCCACGTATTGGAGAGTAAAAAGGGCAACCAAATTTCACTTTCTATTATATACGCCACCATTGCGCAAAGGCTAGATATCCCGGTATATGGCATTAACCTGCCCCAGCATTTCATATTAGGCTATGTAGATAAAACCCAAGAATACGATGTAGATAGAGGCGTTTTATTTTACATTAACCCCTTTAACAAAGGTTTTGTGTTTTACAAACGAGATGTTAATGCCTTTTTACAGCAACTAAAACTATCTCCCAGTGCACAATTCTACGAACCCTGCAGCAATACCGATATGGCTATTCGGGTACTACGTAACCTCATAAGCGCTTACGAAAAATTAGGCCAAAGCGAAAAAGTAGCCGAAGTAGAAGAATTATTAGCTGTACTACTCTAAAACTCCATCAAATAGGCCTTCAAAAAGTCGTTTAAATCGCCATCTAGTACCGCCTGAGCATTGGAAGTTTCATAATTGGTGCGCAAATCTTTTACCAATTTATACGGATGCAAAACGTAATTGCGTATTTGCGATCCCCACTCAATTTTCTTCTTATTGCCTTCAATGGCGGCCGTGGTTTCCATACGCTTGCGCAATTCTACTTCGTATAACTGCGATTTTAACAAACGTAAGGCATTTTCTTTATTTTGCAATTGCGATCGCGACTCCTGATTTTTAATGACAATGCCCGAAGGTTTGTGATATAAACGCACGGCAGTTTCTACCTTATTTACGTTTTGCCCGCCGGCACCACCCGAGCGGAAGGTTTCAAATTCTATATCAGCTGGGTTGACTTCAATTTCAATCGTATCGTCAATTAAAGGATATACATACACCGATGCAAAAGAAGTATGGCGTTTGGCATTGGCATCAAAAGGAGAAACACGCACCAAGCGGTGCACTCCATTTTCGCCTTTTAGGTAGCCGTAAGCAAAATTTCCTTCAAACTGCAGCGTTACCGATTTAAAGCCGGCGACATCACCCTCTTGCGAATCTTGCTCACTTACTTTAAGGCCGTTTTTTTCGCCCCACATGATGTACATGCGCATGAGCATAGCCGCCCAATCGCAACTTTCAGTACCGCCAGCACCGGCCGTAATTTGCATCACGGCATGCAACTGATCTTCTTCTGCACTCAGCATATTCCGAAATTCCAACTCTTCTACTTTTGTGGTAGCCAAACGAAACTGTTCGTCTACTTCGGCTTCAGTAGCTTCGCCAGCTTGGAAGAAATCAAACAGCACTCCGGTATCTTCTACCGCCGAGGCAACATGTTCAAAATCATCGGTCCATAATTTTTTAGACTTTATGGCATGCAGTACTTTTTCTGCCGCTTTAGGGTTGTCCCAGAAACTGGGACCCAGGGTTATTTGTTGTTCGGCATGTATCTCATCGAGTTTTTTATCGATGTCAAAGATGCCTCCTCAGGGCCGTTACTCTGTCCCTTAAATCTTGTACCTGTTCTTTGGTCATGCAGCAAAAATACAGATTTCGATCGGAAAGCATATGCTTTTAAGATTTTGTATCTTCGTAAAAAATTAAAGCAACACATGTTCCCAAGCGTTTCCTTTTCCGATACCAAAGCCTATAAGCAATTAAGTCAGCATGCCGCAAGTATAAAAGCGCTGCATTTGCGTGATTTGTTTGCTCAAGAGCCTAATCGTTTTGCCGAATTTTCGCTTCGTTTTGAAGATATTTTAGTGGATTTTTCTAAAAACAGAATAACCAGCGAAACCCGTAGTTTATTGCTTGGCTTAGCCGAAGAATGTGGATTAAAAACTGCTATTGCCGCCATGTTTAGTGGCGAAGCCATTAACAAAACGGAAAACAGAGCCGTGTTACATACTGCTTTGCGCAACCCCAGCAAAACGGGCATTGCGTTAAATGGAAAAGATATTTTACCCGACATCCATCAGATATTGAACCAAATGGAGCAATTTTCTGATGCCGTGCGTTCGGGCGCATGGAAAGGCTACAGCGGCAAAGCCATTGAACATATTGTAAACATTGGCATTGGCGGTTCCGATTTAGGTCCGGTAATGGTTACAGAAGCTTTAAAAGCGTACCAAGACCCAAAATTATCCCTACACTTTGTATCGAATGTTGATGGCACGCACATTGCCGAAACGTTAAAGAAAGTAAACCCAGAAACTACCTTATTTATGGTGGCTTCTAAAACTTTTACCACGCAAGAAACCATGACCAATGCTTTTACGGCCCGCACCTGGTTTTTAGAAAATGGCGGAGATGCCGCAGGCGTAGCCAAGCATTTTGTGGCCATTTCTACCAACGAAAAAGGGGTAAAAGAATTTGGTATAGATACCCAAAATATGTTTGGTTTTTGGGATTGGGTAGGCGGACGTTATTCGCTATGGAGTGCCATTGGCTTATCTATTTGCTGTGCCATTGGCTATAGCCGTTTCCGCGAAATGTTGGATGGCGCTCATGCCATGGACGAACATTTTCGTAACGAAAAATTTGAAAACAACATACCCGTAACTTTAGCACTTTTAGGCATTTTGTATAATAATTTTTTTGGTGCCGATAGCCATGCTATTTTACCTTACGACCAGTATTTACACCGCTTTGCGGCCTATTTCCAACAAGGAGATATGGAAAGCAACGGCAAGCAGGTAGACCGCAACGGCAAAGCCGTTGATTACCAAACCGGACCCATAATTTGGGGCGAACCGGGTACCAACGGGCAACATGCGTTTTATCAATTGATTCATCAAGGCACCAAATTAATTCCTTGCGACTTTATTGCACCGGCACAAAGCCAAAATCCAATTGGGCAACACCATCAATTGTTATTATCGAACTTTTTTGCGCAAACAGAAGCCTTAATGAACGGTAAAACCGAAGCGGAAGTGGTAGCCGAATTAAAAGCTGCTGGAAAAAGCGAAGCCGAAATTGCAAAGTTAAAAGCCTTTAAGGTTTTTGAAGGAAACCGCCCGAGCAATTCTATCTTGGTAAAGAAAATTACGCCACGAGTATTGGGCGCATTATTGGCCATGTACGAACATAAAATATTTGTGCAGGGTGTAATTTGGAACGTATTTAGTTTCGACCAATGGGGTGTAGAATTGGGCAAGCAATTGGCCAATCAAATTCTCCCCGAACTGGAATCGGGGACCAAAGTAAGCAACCACGATAGCTCTACGAATGGCTTAATTAATCAGTTTAAAGAATGGCGCTAGTTTTTAACCAATGCTATCTGAAATAGTTTCGCCCAATTCTTACCGGTTACATACAGCTTTTTACCTGCTGAATCGTAGGCAATGCCGTTTAACACATCAGTATTGGGATAGCGGTCTTTAGGTTGCAGAATGCCGCTCAAATCTATTTCGCCAATAACGGCACCCGTCTTCGGGTCTATAATCACAATTTTATCGCTTTGGTAGACATTGGCATAAATCTTTCCGTCAATAAATTCCAATTCGTTGAGTTGATCTACCGGCCCTTGGTTGTTGTATACTTCTATAAAGCCTTCTTCTTGGTAGGTATCTTTGTTTAAAAAATAAATCTGGTTGGTACCGTCCGATTTATAAAAGCGTTCGCCATCATTACACAAACCCCAACCCTCACGGCTGTTTTGGTACGGAAACTGCCCTTGCAACACGAAGCTGTTTTTATTGTATACCAAACCTACATTTTCTTGCCAGGTGAGTTGCACCAGTTTATCGCCCAATACACTTAGGCCTTCGGCAAAAACTTCGTTGGCTAGATCTTGCTTTTTAAGCACTTTACCGGTTTTAAGGTCTACTTTACGTAAACTAGAGCTTCCGTATTCGCCATCGCTTTCGTACAACATACCGTCGTTAAATTCCAAGCCTTGGGTATAAGAAGAAGTATCGTGTGCAATGGTGGCCAACACTCTGTACGAAAATTGCTCGGGCGCTTGGGCAGGTTTTATTAGTACATTGGTGCTTAGTTCTTGCGCTTCGCCGTTAGCGTATATTTTAGCAGTGAATAAGCGTGAACCTATTTTGGCGCCAGCGGTTGGGAAAACCACCAATTGGCTGTCTTTAACCGTCGAGAAGCGTTTATCGTCTACAAAATACACCACCGAATCGGCAGATTTGCCTTCCGGAAAACGCAACTGAAGTTTTATTTCATCGCCCACCGAAACGCTCGTTCCTGCTTCTGGGCTTAAAAAATAAGTGTTTTGATTTTTTGAAGAATTGGTGCAGCCTACTAAAGTAAGCAGAGCACATAAAAAGCAATAAAGTAAGTTTCTCATAAAATTTATTCGGGCCAAAAGGCATCAATTATATGGTTAACGCTGGGTTCTTGATCTTGGTTTACCAAAATGGCGAAAATATCAAATCGTACTTCGCCTTGGTGGTTCATTAAGCGAATGTATTCTTCGGCGGCACGTTGCACATGCTTTTGTTTAGCTGCATCTACAAATTCCTCGGGTTTTCCAAAGGCTTGGCCACTACGGGTTTTTACCTCCACAAAAATAAGGGTTTCATCTTGATAGAGTATCAAATCAACCTCCGCCCGATCAAAGGTCCAATTTTGTTCTAAAATTTCGTAATGCTGTTTTAAGAAATAGGTCCGAGCCCATTCTTCTCCTTGCTTACCCAATGCACCGCCAGCTGTCATTATTTGATAATTACCGAACCCAATTGCTGTGAAATTAACTTCTCCATATCTTTGACTTGCATGTATTTTTTCATCAAAATAGCCTGATTATCCGGATTGTTTTCTTCTTGTATTTCGGCACGTACGGCTAAAATAAGTTGGTCTATTTTTTTCTTTTTGAGGTGAAAAATGCCACCCAAAATAGTTCCTTTTAGATTTTCGGCTTCGGTACTTACATATATTCTACGCTTAGCATACCAATTTTCACTTAAGGAATATGGGGTTGAAATTAAAGATATGGCCAAATCGGCTAAAGCCGAGTCGCGGTGTTTAATAAACTCTTGGTCGCTTGGAATAGTACCCATTGCCAACTGTTTTTTATACTCTTCAATAAATAAGGCACAAACGGGATGTTCAAAGGCTACATCGCCTAAATTGGCCATTACATAAGGACCAATAAAGGTATTGGTATGGCTATCCCAATCTACTTGCTCTTTGCCATAAGCCAATAGCAGGCGTACAATTTCTTTTTCTTGATTTTCATCGCCAGTTGAAGCCCTAGAAACACTACTTTCAACAAGCGGCTCTTCTGGTTGCGGAACGCTAGGCTGTGGAAAGGGCACTCGTTTTTGCTTGGCTTGCTTAATTTTATTAAGCTCGGTAAGCAATACCCGCTCTTCCATTTGCATTAGAGAGCTACATTCTCGTAAAAACACTGAGGCAATAATGCTATCGGGAATTTTGGCAATGCTTTCTACCACTTCGCGAATAAGTGCTGCCCGTTTTAAAGGGTCGGTACCGGCATCTTTTAATAAGATGGCGGTTTTATACAAAATAAAATCTTTTTTCTGCTCTTCGATATAGGTTTTAAAAGCCGAACTACCCACTTCTTGGGCATAGGAATCGGGGTCGTGCCCTTCAGGAAAAGAAACCACTTTTACATTCAGCCCCTCTTCCAAAATCATATCTAATCCTCGTAAAGAGGCTTTAATACCGGCAGCATCGCCATCGTATAAAATGGTGATGTTTTTGGTAAAACGGGCAATAAGGCGTATTTGTTCGGTAGTTAGAGAAGTACCAGAAGATGCCACTACATTTTCAATACCTGCTTGCTGTACCGAAAGTACATCGGCATAGCCTTCTACTAAAAAGCAATTGTCTTCATCGCGAATGGCTTTTTTAGCTTGAAATAAGCCGTACAACACACTCGATTTATGGTAAATATCGCTCTCCGGCGAATTCACATATTTCGGTACACTTTTATCGTTTTTGAGGGTACGCCCGCCAAAACCAATTACACGCCCGGTAAAATTATGAATGGGGAACATCACCCTACCTCGAAAACGATCGTAGGTTTTGCCTTTATCGTTGCGAACGCTTAGGCCAGTTTCTTCTAAAAATTCTTCTTTAAAGCCTTCTTGTGTGGCTTTCTGGATAAGCGCATCCCAATCTTCGGGCGAATAGCCCAATTCAAATTTCTTTACAATATCATCGCGAAAGCCACGCTCTTTAAAATAACTTAAGCCAATGGCTTTGCCTTCTTCGCTTTCCCATAATTGTTCTTGGAAAAACTTGGCTGCCCAGGCCGACACAATGTATAAACTTTCTCTCCGGTTATTGTTTGCTTGTTCTTCGGGGGTATTTTCTACCTCGGCAATTTCAATCTGGTATTTTTGAGCCAAATATTTTAAAGCCTCGGGGTAGCTATACTTTTCATGATCCATCACAAAACGAACCGAATCGCCACCTTTGCCGCAACCGAAGCATTTATAAATGCCTTTGGTTACAGAGACGTTAAAGGATGGTGTTTTTTCATTATGAAACGGACACAAACCAATAAGGCTGGTGCCCCGTTTTTTAAGATGTACGAAATCGCCAACCACCTCTTCAACACGGGCGGTTTCTATAATCTTATCGACGGTTTCTTTTGGAATCATGAATGGAAAATTACGCAAAATAGCGTGGAAGATAAAATTTTGAAAAGAAGCGTGAACTTAATGCTTGTTTTTAACCTATTTTGGGATTTTTAGTCCCATTGGGTTTTAGGGAATATATGAGCGAAACCCCATTGATATGGAACAAGCGGTTGTAGGTTGCTTTCGCAAAATCGGGGCGATAAATATAGTAGGCATCTAGTTTGAGTTGTTTGCTAAACTTATACTTAAAGCCAATGGTATTGCGCCAATTGTCTATAAAATATACGCCGCCAAATTTCATAATGGGTTCGGTTTGTACGTACATATCTAACTTCTTAACCAAACCAAATTTGGCACCTAAACGCACTCTCCAATAGCCACTTTTATCATTTTGTACCATTGCATCATCAAAATCTTGAATTCTGTTTTGAATGATTGCCCTTAAAGAAATATCTACCGGGCCCAATTCATGGCTGGCTTGGGCACCTACACTAAAACGGTGAGAGGTTATTCCGGAAACTACGGCCAAACGGTATTCTGCCTGAAGGCTAAAAAAATCGCTTACTTCTTTACTTGCGCCAACAGAAATATACGATCCGTTAAAGGTGCGAACATTGTTAAAATAGCGGGCTTGGTAATCTAATTCGGCAGTCCATTTACGTGGTAAATTGATGTCTAAAGTACCGCCATACCAGCCTTGCACATCAGTAGGATCTGCTTTGCTAGTTTGCGCCAAAACAGATTGGTACGCCCCTATAAAAAAGAGTATACAGAACAACTTTTTCATGTACTTAGTTGAAATAAACGGTGAGCACACAGGTATCTTTTAAAAAATCAATTTCACTGACTTCATACCGATGAATATTTAAGCCCGTTCTGTTTTGCAAATCGGCCAAAAGTTCGGCCTCTCTACCAGCTTGTATAAGCTGTACATTATCGTACACAATGGTATTTATTTGTTCTTTTTTAACCACCCATTTACTCTCTAATAAGAATATGAGTAGAAGCATGGTTAAACTTAAAATAGATAAAGAAATAAAATCGGCAGGGGCAACTGCATTTAGCATACCCAGGGTAATGCATAAAAACAGATAGGTCATATCTTTAGTAGAAATACCTGTAGTACGGTAACGTAGCATAGAAAATACGGCAAACAAACCAAAAGCCGAGCCAATACTCATATCTACCCGATTAAGCATATACGAAGTAAAAAATATAACTGTATTAAACGAAAAGAAGGTTAAAAACAAATCGGTGCGTTTGTAATTGGTGTAATAAATCCCTCTAATAAGTATAATGGTAGCCAACAAATTAACTACAAATCTTACTCCAATTTCGCTAGTAAGTAAATTTAGGTATGTCATTCTAAGATGCTTGGTTAAGTGCAGCAAATCTACGATAGATTGGCTTAAATGTATTGAATTTTATAGGTTGGTGGAGTGCGATTAATCCTAAGCAATATTTACTGATAGACCCACTGCGTATGCCTAACTGTTTCATCAATTTTGCAAAGTCCATATCGCGGCCTCTTTCTGTTTTAACTTCTACAATCACTAAGTTAGAAAAATCGGCTGTGGCTTGTTCTTTACTAAACTTCAAATTAAAATCGAAGGTAACTTTTTCGGGCTTGGTTTTGTGTAAAAGCGTAATCCGTTGGTACCGAATAGCCAAACTTTGGACTAATGCATCGCTTTTAAGGGCTGTATTATTAAAAATAAAGTCCGATGCGGAGGTTATATCGGCTGCAGGGATTCGGTACTTTTCGGTAATTCCTTTATTGTTTTTTTTCTTCACCTCCACAAAGGTTTCTCCACTGTGCACATATACACGTTTACGCACCTTAAACCGGTTTCCCTTACCTTGATGATGATGATGGTATAAGGTGTACTCAGGCGTATCGTAATAACAAGTATCGTAATCGAATACCTGCTGGCTATTTATAGTTAATAGTTGATAGGAAGTTGCACATGCTGCCAACACTGCCGGTAATGACTCTTTTGGAAGTACATATTTACGGTCACCCCGGCGATTCATAGGCACACGCTCCTGCAGTTCTTCCAAAGAAAACTGATCAAAAAAACCCAGCTCAGGAGCTTGCATCTATTAAGAATAAATTCTTAAAGTTGAATTTGTTAAAGAGGTATTATAGCTTTTTAAATTGGTAGTGGCAGGACCAAGTGTAACCATCCCCGCACTGCTAAATTGTGCACCATGATTGGGGCATACAAAATTATTGTTTGCTGCAACATAGTTTACATTGGTGCCTTGGTGGGTACACGCAGCCGATACGGCTAAAAATGCGCCGGCATTGGTTCGAGCAATTAAAATTCCTTGGCTGACCAAAAACCCTCCATTGCTTGATAAAGCTCCAGAACTCACATCAAGGGTAAAATCTACACTGCTAGGTGGACTAGGTACACTAGGGGTTGAGCTTGTAGATGATTTGCCACATCCGGCAATACCCCCCAGGCAAATTGGGGCTAAAAATGCAGCGGCACCAACGCCAACCTGCGATAAAAAATTTTTTCTGTCCATAACATATTGTTTTTAAATTAAAATCAATTTAACAAAATTTACGCACAAAAAAAAACAAGCATTAAAAAGTTTAACCACGTATTTTTTAATTACCCAATCGTTTTAAGGCAATATAGGCCATTAATCCGGTGCTTATAGCGAAAGCATTTTCATCAATATCAAAGGTTTGAGTGTGTACGGATGAGGTAATTCCTTTGGCTTCGTTACGGGTACCCAAGCGGTAAAAACAAGCATCGGCTACTTGAGAATAGTAGGCAAAATCTTCGGCAGCCATCCAAATATCTAAGTCTAACACATTTTCTTTTCCCAAATAATCTTGGGCATATTGTTTGGCTTGTGCCGTTAGCTTTTCTTCGTTTACTAAAAACGGATAGCCTATTCTAATTTCGAATTCGCAACTTCCACCCATACTTTCGGCAATGCCTTCGGCCATTTTTTTCATGCGAATGTGTGCCTCGGCACGCCAAGCTTCGTCCATGGTTCTAAACGTACCTTCTAGCTTTACCTCGTTCGGTATCACGTTGGTAGCACCATTGGCTTGTACCTTACCAAAGGACAATACCGATGGGGTATTAGGGTTGGCCGTACGGCTAACAATTTGTTGTAATGAAACCAAAATCTGAGCGGTTATCATTACCGGATCGATGTTTTGTTGCGGTTGAGCAGCGTGGCCACCTTTACCTTTTACGGTTACATACAATTCATCGGTAGAGGCCATGTATTTACCCGAACGAAAGCCTACTTTACCGGTTTCGATAAAAGGCATAACGTGTTGCCCAAGTACTGCTTGAGGGGTTGGATTTTCTAGCACGCCTTCTTTAATCATTTGGTTGGCACCGCCAGGCAATAGTTCTTCTGCCGGTTGAAATATCAATTTAATAGTGCCGCCAAATTCCGCTTTTAGTTCTTGTAAAATAGAGGCCGTTCCCAATAAAGAGGCAGTATGCGCATCGTGCCCACAGGCATGCATTACGCCGGCTTGGGTTGATTTGTAAACAACTTCATTCGCTTCTTGAATGGGTAAAGCATCCATATCGGCACGCAGAGCAACCACTTGGTCGGAAGGTTTATCACCTGTAATAAGCGCTACCAAACCGGTGTTAGCCATAGGCTTATAGGCAATTCCCAATTCATCGAGTTTAGCGGCTACAAACGCAACCGTTTTATGCTCCTGAAAAGATAATTCGGGATGAGCATGCAAATGTCTTCTGTTTTGAATAGTTGATTCCAAAACACTAGCGGCTAATTCTTGAATTCGATTTTTAAGCATAGTTAACGCTATTTAAGCAAGTCCCACCCCGTGGCAAGCTTTGTATTTTTTGCCACTTCCACACGGACAAGGATCATTACGACCTATTTTTTGTTCTACTCTAATAGGTTGGCTACGTTGCAATTCACGGGTATCATCCATGGGTACACCGTTTGCTTGTTGCACCAACTCGGGTTTAGATATTTTTAATTTACTTAAATCTTGTTTAGGTTGAGGACGGGCTTCGCGAACAGGTTCTTGGCCTTGGTTAGGAATGATGCCTTTAAACAAAAGCCCTACCAATTCTTTATTCACGTTTGCCAACATGTCTTTAAACAAGTTGAAGGCTTCCATTTTATACACAATTAATGGATCTTTTTGCTCGTAAACGGCATTTTGTACCGATTGCTTCAACTCATCCATTTCGTGTAAATGTTCTTTCCAGGCTTCATCAATAAGGTATAATACCACCGTTTTTTCAAAGGCTTTAAATACTTCTTGGCCTTCGGTTTCTACGGCTTTTCTCAAGTCAGTTGTTACTTGTAAGCCACGAATACCATCGGTAAATGGCACCACAATGCTTTCAATTTGTGCACCACGCTCTTTTAATACGTCTTTTAATACCGGTAGCGTTTGCTGAGCAATACTGTCTTTTTTACGTTGATAAAAGGCACTTACCCGAGCAAATACCTTATCGGCTAAGGCATCCATACTTGTCGAAGCAAATTCTTTCGCATTCAGTTCCGGATCTACCGAGAAAATACGAATCATTTCCAATTCAAATCCCTCGAAATTATCGGTGTCTTTATACTCTACCACAATATCTTCGACTACATCAAAAATGGTATTGCTTAAATCTACATCTAAACGTTCGCCAAAGAGGGCGTTTTTACGCTTGGCGTATACCACAGTACGTTGCGCATTCATTACATCATCGTATTCTAACAAACGCTTACGAATACCAAAGTTGTTTTCTTCTACTTTGCGCTGGGCTCGTTCAATAGACTTGGTAATCATAGAATGTTGAATCACCTCTCCTTCTTCAATACCCATACGCACCATGATGTTAGAAATACGTTCTGAACCGAACAAGCGCATTAAGTTATCTTCCAATGAAACGAAAAATTGCGATGAACCCGGATCGCCCTGACGACCGGCACGACCACGTAACTGACGATCGACACGACGAGATTCGTGACGTTCGGTACCTACAATGGCTAAACCTTCGGCTTCTTTTACACCCGCTCCCAATTTAATATCGGTTCCACGACCGGCCATGTTGGTGGCAATGGTTACGGTGCCCGATGTACCTGCTTCGGCCACGATATCGGCCTCTTTTTGATGTAATTTGGCATTTAAAACGTTGTGGCGAATGCCTCTTAATTTGAGCATACGGCTCAATAATTCAGAAATTTCTACCGAGGTGGTACCCACCAATACGGGGCGTCCGGCTTCGGTTAATTTCACAATTTCATCGGCAACGGCATTGTATTTTTCTCGAGTGGTGCGGTACACCAAATCTTCTAAATCTTTACGCTTGGTGTTTACGTTGGTTGGAATTTCTACCACATCCAACTTGTAAATTTGCCATAACTCACCGGCTTCGGTGGTAGCGGTACCCGTCATACCACACAATTTGTGATACATACGGAAATAGTTCTGCAAAGTAACTGTGGCATAGGTTTGGGTAGCATCTTCTACCTTCACATTTTCTTTAGCTTCAATGGCTTGGTGCAAGCCATCAGAATATCTACGGCCTTCCATAATACGGCCGGTTTGCTCATCTACAATTTTTACTTTGCCTTCATCAATAATGTATTCCACATCATTTTCGAACAAGGTATAGGCTTTTAAGAGCTGATTTACTGCATGAATTCGTTCAGATTTGATAGAGAAATCACGCATTAAGGCGTCTTTTTGAGCAATTTTTTCTTCGTTGCTCAAAGTTGATTTTTCCAATTCGGCAATCTCAGTACCCACATCCGGCATCACAAAGAACGTTGCATCTTCGCCAGAACTGGTGATTAATTCAATACCCTTTTCGGTTAATTCTACCTGATTATTTTTTTCATCAATTACAAAAAACAACTCAGCATCGGCCTTTGGCATTTCTTTGCCTTGATCTTGCATGTAGTAGTTTTCTGATTTTGTAAGCACTTGTTTGATGCCCGGCTCACTTAAAAATTTAATTAGGGCTTTGTTTTTAGGTAAACCACGGTACGAACGCAATAAGGCCAAGCCCCCTTCTTCAGGGCCGGGTTTTCCGTCAGTAATTGCTTTTTTGGCTTCGTTTAAAGCCGTGTTGATATAATTTTTTTGAGCCGTTACCAACCGTTCTATACGTGGTTTTAGTTCATAAAACTCGTGTTCATCGCCTTTTGGAATAGGACCCGAAATAATTAATGGGGTACGAGCATCATCAATTAACACCGAATCCACCTCATCAACCATAGCAAAGTGCAATTTGCGTTGCACCAAGCCTTCGGGGTTAAGTGCCATGTTGTCACGTAAATAATCAAAACCAAACTCGTTGTTGGTTCCAAAAGTAATATCGGCTAAATAGGCTTGGCGACGCTCTTCTGAATTGGGCTGATGCTTATCAATACAATCTACACTTAAGCCATGAAATTCAAATAAAGGGCCATTCCATTCCGAGTCACGACGGGCCAAGTAATCATTAACCGTTACAATATGTACCCCTTGACCGGCCAAGGCATTTAAATAAGCAGGCAAGGTACCTACTAAGGTTTTACCCTCACCGGTAGCCATTTCTGATACTTTTCCTTGATGCAGTACAATACCGCCAATCAACTGCACATCGTAATGCACCATGTTCCAAGTAACTCCGGTACCAGCGGCAAGCCAGGTATTTTGGTGAATGGCTTTATCGCCTTTAATTTGCACGTTTGGTTTACGGGCAGCCAAATTACGGTCGAATTCGGTGGCGGTAACCTCTATACTTTTATCCTCTGTAAAGCGGCGGGCAGTTTCTTTTACCACGGCAAATGCCTCAGGTAAAATCTGCAGCAATACCTTTTCCAATTGCTCATCGCGTTCTTTTTGTAAACGGTCTAAGTTTTCGTAGATAGCTGTTTTTTGAGCAATGCTTAAGTCTAATGCTTCCGACTGTGTTTTCACTTCAGCCAGTTCAGCATCAATATCGGCTAAAAAGCTAGCAATAGTTTGCTTAAAAATCTGTGTTTTTACACGCAGCTCGTCGTTGCTTAATGCGGCTAGTTGTGGGTAAACTGCTTTTATTTGCTCAACTAGGGGCTGAATTTGCTTAATATCTCGATCGGATTTACTTCCGAAAAGTTTACTGAGTAGTCCTAACATATTTTTTATATCAATATCTTCTCTGCTTTACAACAATACTGCCAAGCTTAAAAATAAGCCATGCTGACAGTGGAGGAAGTAAAATTACTGATTTTGATTAATATAAACTTGCTCTTTTGTAATACCTTTGCAAACATGAATATTCTGTTGCTTGGCTCGGGAGGCCGCGAAAATGCATTTGCCTGGAAAATGGCCCAAAGTGAACATTGTTCTACGCTATTTATTGCCCCAGGAAATGGCGGCACCGAACGCTACGGGGAAAACGTTGCCCTCGACCCTACAGATTTTGATGCCGTAAAATCATTTGCACTAAGCCATGCCATTGAATTGGTGGTGGTAGGCCCAGAAGAACCCTTGGTAAAAGGTATTCATGATTATTTTTTAGCCGACGAGGCCTTGAAACATATTGCCGTAATTGGACCACAAAAAGAAGGTGCGCAATTAGAGGGAAGTAAAGATTTTTCGAAGGCTTTTATGCAGCGTAACCACATACCCACGGCCGCATACGCCACCTTTACCAAAGAAACTTTAGTAGAGGGGCTAGCCTATTTAGAAACACAAAACCTACCCATTGTATTAAAAGCCGATGGTTTAGCTGCCGGAAAAGGCGTATTAATTTGCGAAAGCTTAGCCGATGCTAAAACAGAATTAACGGCTATGCTAGCCGATGCCAAATTTGGTATTGCTAGCCAAAAGGTTGTTATAGAAGAGTTTTTAAAGGGCATTGAGCTTTCTGTATTTGTTTTAACCGATGGGCAGAGCTATAAAATTTTACCCGAGGCCAAAGATTATAAGCGCATTAGCGTTGGCGATACCGGATTAAATACCGGAGGCATGGGCGCTATCTCACCCGTGAGTTTTGCCGGAGGCGATTTCTTGAAAAAAGTAAAAGAACGAGTAGTCATTCCAACCATGGAGGGTTTAAAAAAAGACGGTATACCCTATAAAGGCTTTTTATTTATTGGCCTGATGAATGTTGGCGGAGACCCCTATGTAATTGAATACAATGTGCGGATGGGTGACCCTGAAACCGAAAGCGTTATACCTCGTTTAGAATGTGATTTGATAGATTTATTTTTAGGCGTAGCGCAAGGCAATTTAGCCGAAAAAACATTCAGCATTTCACCAAAAACGGCAGTAACCGTAATGCTAGTAGCCGGCGGTTACCCCGGTGATTATAAAAAAGGAGACGCCATTACTGGACTAGAAAATATTCAAAATAGCCATCTTTTCCATGCAGGAACCAAAACACAAAATGGCCGTATTGAAACCAACGGAGGCCGAGTTTTGGCCGTAACGGCTTTGGGAAATTCACTAGAGGAAGCGGTGAGTACAGCTTTAGCCGATGCCGCTAAAGTACGCTTTGAAGGGGCTTATTTCCGTAGCGATATTGGTGTCGATTTATTAAACTTTACCAACCCCCAATAATCAATCTCAGTTTTCCCCAAAGTTCATTATCAAAACCCGAAACGGCAAATTGAGGTGTTCCTGCAGCATTTCCCATGCGAATAATTACCAAATTTTGCGACGGTACCACATACACTTTTTGATCATTTTTGCCTAAGGCTGCGTATAAATCAGTGGGGGCATTGGGTATTAACTGGACAGGAAATACGGTTTGAAATCCGGGAACCATACTGCTACTTTTCCCATTTAACCAAGTTAAATAGCCATAACTTAAATTTAAATTTTGCGAAGTTGAAACCATGCTGTTAAAATAATTTTCATCACCCAAAATTGCAGTAGTACTCCATTTACCCTTATTTAATAAAAGCAGGCCAAACCTAGCCATACTACGAGCATTACTGTATAAAACGTTATTGGAGTTGACGGATTTTATCCAAAAGCCGTTCATACCAATACGATCTCTCAATTTATTTTGATAATATTGATTGAACGTGCTTCCAGTAGCGTTTTCTATTACCTTATCTAACAAGGTATAGGCTGAATTGTGATAGGCCCAGCGTGTACCAGCATCAGCTTTATATTGCAAACAAGTGGGTAAAGTACAATCGGCATCCACTACCCCATCATCCAAGCCAGTAGTCATAGTTAGCTGATTTTTAACCGTAATTAGTTGCTCTTTGCTTTGCGGCGCTGAAGTCCAGCCATTACCCAAATATTGAGAAGTTGGGAGTTGAATATTTAACTTTCCTTCTTGTTGTGCAATACCAACTAATAAGGAGGTAACTGTTTTGCCGGCAGAGGCCCAATACCATAAACTATCTCTTGTAAAGGTTCCAAAATACTGCTCTGTAACTATTTTCCCATTTTTGAGTATGATGAAGGCCTTTGTATTTTTGCTTTGTAAATAAGTATATAACGAATTCAATTCTGTTAAATTCCACCCTAAATCTACTGGAGAGGTGGTTTCCCATTCTGTGCCGGTTGTTGAGGGAAAATAGAGAGCTACGGAAGATTTTGGGATAGACGTTTTTTTACAAGAGCTGTAAAGCAAAAGCGATGCTAGTAAAAGAAATAAAACTCTTTTCATACATTTTTTATCCTATGATTATCTGACTTCGCTTTAGTTTAATCTCAACTAGTGAATAAACTTAGCTAAAGTGCTACCCAGGTCTTCTCCACGTAAATTTATGGCAATAATTTTACCTTTTGGGTCTAGCAAGAAATTTGCGGGAATGCTATTTACATTGTACAAACGGGCCACCGCATTATTCCAATATTGAAGATCAGATACCTGAGGCCATACTAAGCCGTCGTCTTTAATTGCTTGTAGCCAATTTTCTTTGCTTCGATCTAAAGAAACGCCTAAAATGGTAAAGCCTTTATCTTTAAATTGCTTGTAAGCAGCCACCACATTCGGATTTTCCTGGCGACAGGGGCCACACCACGATGCCCAAAAATCTACCAATACGTATTTACCTCTTAATGAATTTAAGGCTAGCGCTTTGCCCTCGGGCGTATTTTGTGTAAAATCTGGGGCAATGGTTCCAATGCCAGAACTGGTTTGGGCATGAGCTGTATTAAAGAAGCTTAAACCTAGAATAAATAGAACAATGGGAAATAGCTTTTTCATAATCATACAAGTTTTTGTTGTGTGCGCCACCATAAATTGGGCATTTCGCCATTTACGGCTAATTGATAATCGTCGTAACTGCAAGGTACTAAATGATAGCGTTCATTTTTAGAGGAAGTGCTCGGATAGGCTACTTGCATCCACCAACGATCGGTTTTTTTACTTTTTACAAATAACAATTCGTGGCCATCTTCTTTTAAAGACGTACGGTAAATTAAATATTGCGATTTGGGCTGTAATGGGATATCTTTTTTACGCTGATAAAATCCATCTACAAAATACCAAATCATTTGTGCCAATAACAAGGCTGTTTGACCATTTTGGTCGAAAGCAGGATTAAATTCATAAAAACCAATAGAACTCAACTTATCGTTCATACCGGCATAGCGACAAATTTGGCAGGCCTCTTCGCCATAAAACCCATTCGGGCTTGCATTGGCATTGGCGCACGCATCGGAAGAACGTATAGCCGATATATCGAAACTAATCATGCTAGCATTGCGAATAAGAGGTTCGGCAGCTTGCATATTGCCAGAAAACTCCCCCAAGCGGTGCGCATCAAAAAATAATTTATCTAAGGCCTTTACGCTATCTTGATTTACAAAATAGGTTTGATAACCCAAATTGGTAAAGTTGAATAAGTAGTTTGGCTGATGCAGTAAAACTTTCTGCAAGTAGGCCTGGGAATTCGTTTCTATCGTATTTTCTGAAGATTCATCTAAATCAAAATGCGAATCTACTGCTAATAAATCTACCTTTTGTTCTAAGCCTTCATAGGCCATGTACTGGGCATAGGTTAAATCTTGTCCACCTCCTAAAATAATTGGCACAATATTTAGTTTCACCAGCTCGGCAACCACCGTTTTCAAAGCTATGTACGTATCCGAAAGTTCTTTTCCGGCTTTAATATTTCCCAAATCAACTATTCGGGTGGTAAAATTTCCTTCGCTTAATGTATACAATTGCCCACGAACATAATCGGGGCCTAAAGCACAGCCCTGGTTGTTCAATGCTCCGCGATCATCGAGTACGCCAATAAGCGCTAAGTCGTACGCATTGGGCTCTAGGCTAGGAAAATGATCGGTAAAGCAGTCTATTTTAGCCCCTAAGTGGCTGGTATAAAAGCCGGATGATGGACTAAGCTTATCAAAATCAATGGGACTAAAAAAATCGGCTAATGACATGTTTTATCGTGATGTATACTGCCAAATATCCAATTAATCCATTACTTTTGAAAGCATAAAGGCATTTTTTCTTAAATGATTGTAGTTACAGGCGCAACAGGATTTTTAGGTTCGGTACTTACTCGGCAATTGCTGAAAGACGGGCATGCGGTTCGTGGCCTAAAACGTAGCAGTTCTATCATTCCTCCTTATTTAGAAAATCAGCCTCAGCTAAGTTGGCTGGAGGGCGATATTTGCGATCCCTTTATTGTGGAAGAATTACTAGCAGGAGCCACGCAAGTATACCATACTGCCGCAGTAATTTCATTTAATCCGGCAGCAAAAAAACACATGCTTCATACCAATGTAACTGGAACAGCTACTGTGGTAGATGCTTGCTTAACCCATCCTGGTATTCGTTTGGTACACGTAAGTTCGGTAGCAGCCCTAGGCGAAGTTAAGCCCGGAACAGCTACCACCGAAGAAGCGAATTTAGAACTAAATTCACAAACGAATGGTTACAGCCTATCGAAACATTTAAGCGAATTTGAAGTATGGCGTGGCATTGCCGAAGGTTTGGATGCGGTGATTGTAAACCCCTCCATAATTCTTGGTAAAGAGTGCGGCCTGCAAGGTAGTGGGGCTTTGGTTAAGTCGGTTATAAAGGGATTAAGCCATTACCCAAGCGGCAGTTGTGGCTTAGTGAGTGTAAGCGATGTAGCCACCTGCATGATTGAACTAATGGATAGCAAGATTAGCGGCGAACGCTACATTATTAATGCCGAAAACTGGTCATACAAAGATTTATTTACCGAAATAGCGAAGCAATTGGGCGTAAAAGGACCGAAAAAAGAAGTAAAAAATTGGCAATTGCTATTACTTGCACAACTAGCCGAATGGAAAGCTAAAATCAGCAAGAAACCCCTACAATTAAGTACAGATACTGCCCGTAGTGCGGGTAAATTATCTAAGTATTCGAACAAAAAAATTAGAAATACTACCTCCATAACTTTTAAACCTATAGCGCAAGAATTAGCCGATATATGCCGAAGCTTATCCTAAAACCTTCTTATTACATCATCGATTTTGATAGCACCTTTACCCAAGTAGAGGCCCTCGACGAATTGGCTCGTATTTCTCTCAAAAATCATCCCGACAGAGAAAAAAGAATTGCAGAAATAGATGAATTAACCCATGCTGCTATGGAAGGTCGTCTCTCTTTTGGCGAAAGTTTAGCCGGCCGAGTACGCTTATTAGATGCCAATAAAAAACACCTCGATCAACTTATTAGCCAGTTAAAGAAAAAAGTATCTTCCTCTTTTTCCCGCAATAAATTATTCTTTAAAAAACACGCCCAAGAAGTGCTCATTGTTTCGGGTGGATTTAAAGAATTTATTACACCGGTGGTGGCTCCGTACCATATCCAAAAAGAGAATATTTACGCCAACACCTTTCTGTTTAATGCCGATGGGCTCATTATAGGCTTTGATGAAAAAAATCCCTTGGCTACCGAGGGCGGCAAAGTAAAATTACTCCAAAGCATGAAGCTACCCGGCGAATTGTATGGAATTGGCGATGGGCACTCCGATTTTCAACTCAAAGAATCGGGATTGATTAAGAAATTTTACGCTTTTACCGAAAACATCGAACGAAAAACAGTGTCGGCCAAAGCGGATCATATTGCACCTAGCTTTGATGAGTTTTTATACGTAAACAACCTCCCAAGAGCTATTTCTTATCCTAAAAATCGGATTTTATGCCTTGCCATTGGCCAAATACCCGATGAAAGTTTACAACTATTAAAAAAAGATGGCTTCTCTATTCGGCATAAAACAAGTTTTGAAGAAAAATACGTGGCCGATGTAGGTATGTTGTTATTAGGCAAAGGCGAACGCATAGAAGACGAAAAGCTGAAACGTGCCGTAAAACTTAAAACTATTGGCTATTTGGGTGCTAGTAAATTGGCATTATCAGAAAGCATATGCACCCAAATGGGGATTGTGCTGTTCGACGATGCAAAAGAGAATCCAAGAAATAGTCGCTTTATTCCACAACGCATGGCCGATTTTATAAATAAAGGAGACAGCTATTTAAGTAGCAATTTCCCGAATTTGCAATTGCCTAAAATTGCCCAAGCACATCGCCTCATTCATATACACCATAATGTGCCAGGTATTATGGCACAAATCAATCAGGTGTTTGCACAACATCAAATCAATATTTTAGGCCAATTTTTAATGACTAACCCACAAATTGGCTATGCCATTACCGATGTTAGTGCCGAATACGACAAAGACGTGCTCAAGAAATTAAAACAAATAGAGCATACCATAAAATTCAGGATATTGTATTAATTTGACACCCATGAAAGAACTTTTATTAGTTTTTGGTGGCGGCGGCCTAGGTAGCGTTTCCCGCTTTTTAATAGGCAAATGTTATCCTGCCGGACTTAGCGTGTTTCCTTGGGGCACCCTAAGTGCCAACTTTTTAAGTTGTGTAGTATTTGGGCTAGTATTGATGTTTGGCGTAGAAAAAATAAATCTAAGTTATTCCTTAAAACTGCTGCTCATTACCGGTTTTTGTGGTGGCTTTAGCACCTACTCTAGTTTTACCTTCGAAACCGTAGATCTTTTTAAACACGGAAATACAGGCCTAGCCCTTACCAATATTGTGGCTAACTTTGCACTAAGCGTTGCAGGCTTATACCTCGGCACCAGCTTAGCCCGTTTCATTTAACAGCCCAACCATGGAAATTACACCAGAAATTCAAGATCGTTTAGAAAAACTCCAAGCTAAATACGAAGCCATGGGGCAAGATATGGTGTCCTATTTAGACGGTTTATTGCATGCTAATTTTTTAACCTATTGGGACTATATTCACTTGGATACACTCTTGAGTTTACAAACACCCAAGACTTCTTTTCCTGATGAAGAAATTTTCATACTATACCATCAAATAACCGAATTATATTTTAAGCTAACCCTACACGAATGCAAGCAATTAACCGAAAAAAGCGATTTGACAAGCGACTTTTTTACCACTCGACTTAAACGCATCAATTCCTACTTTACGGCACTAACCCAATCGTTCGATATTATGGTTGAAGGCATGGAAAAAGAGCAATTCCTAAACTTCCGCATGTCGCTCTTGCCTGCAAGCGGTTTTCAATCGGGGCAATACCGCATGATTGAAATTTATGCCACCGATTTTGTTCAATTAGTTGATAAAGATCATCGCGAAGCTCTAGCAAAAGCCGATCTGAAAACCCAATACCAGCATATTTATTGGAAATACGGCGCTACCGAACTCTCTACAGGCAAAAAAACACTAACCTTAAAACAGTTTGAGAAAAAATACGAAAAAACCTTTTTAGAATTAGCCGAAACTTGCCAAAGTAAAAATTTAAGAGCGCTTTACACCCAATTAAAAGCCCAAGGCCACAGTACTGCCGCTTTAGAAACCGAACTACGCCAACTCGATGTAAACGTGAATGTAAATTGGCCACTTTCTCATTATAAATCAGCCGTGCGCTATTTAAACCGCCAGCCCGAAGAAATAAAAGCTACCGGTGGCACTAATTGGCAAAAATACCTTCCTCCACGCTTTCAAAAACGTATATTTTATCCAGAATTATGGAGTACCGAAGAACTAGAAGAGTGGGGAAAAACGTGGGTTTATAGTGTACTTCCTACACTCGAAAAATAAAATATCTTCCATAAAAAAGGGATTTTTTTAGCTAATTTTGTGGCAACTAACCACCCAATACGTGACCGATCTATTAGCTATAAACGTAATCCCTACCAAGCAATCACGCCTGGCAAGTACCAACTTCAGTAACCTTTCTTTTGGGCATGTATTTTCCGATCACATGTTTACTGCCGATTTTGAAGATGGTGCTTGGAAAAATTTGCAAATTATACCCTATGGAAACATCGAAATAAGCCCTGCGGCTTCTTCGCTCCATTACGGACAAGCGATTTTTGAGGGCATAAAAGCATATAAACATCCCGATGGCAAAGTAGCCATTTTTAGACCCCAGAAAAACTTCGAACGCTTTAATATTTCTGCTCAACGCATGGCTATGCCAGTGGTACCCGAAGCTATTTTTATGCAAGGTATGGAGCAGCTTATAAAACTAGATAGCGCTTGGGTGCCGAGTGGAGAAGGACATTCTTTATACATAAGACCCCTGCTGTTTGCTACCGACCCCATTTTGGGCGTGCATGCATCTGCTAATTATAAATTTGTGATTTTAACTGGCCCGGCTGGAGCATACTACCCTAAACCGCTAAAAGTTAAGATTGAAATGCACTATGCTCGAGCCATAGAGGGTGGCGTAGGCTATGCAAAAACAGCCGGAAATTACGCCAGCTCTTTATTACCTACAAAATTGGCACAAAACGAAGGCTATGATCAGTTGATTTGGACCGATGCGAAAGAGCATGCCTATATAGAAGAATCTGGTACTACAAACGTGATGTTTGTGGTTAACGATACACTCATCACCCCATCTACCCGCGATACTATTTTAGATGGCGTAACCCGTCATTCTATTTTAGATTTAGTTAGAGCATGGGGCATGAAAGTAGAAGAACGCCGTGTAAGCGTTGCCGAAATAATAGAAGCCGCAAAAAATGGCACCTTACAAGATGCCTTTGGCGCCGGAACCGCCGCTACCATTGCACATATTGCCGAAATAACCTACCAAGGCGAAACCTATACCCTTCCAGCGCCCGAAAGCAGGGTGTTTTCGAATAAAGCATTGCAAACACTTAAAGAAATTCGGTATGGCTTAAGCCCCGACGAATTTGGGTGGAATCGAATCTTATAAGTCATCTTCATATAAAAACCCGCTCTAGAAGCGGGTTTTTTGTTAAAAGATTGCTGACATTCTGTCATTAATTCTGTATTTTTGTATTGAATATGGATATGTTGCATACAACAAAAGAACACGACGAAAGCCGCCAAGGAGAAGCCCTGCTACTAGATGGCAAGCAAAATACATCCAACGGCCGTAAAGTATATATCGAAAGTTATGGCTGTGCCATGAACTTTTCCGACAGCGAAATTGTGGCCTCGGTAATGGTAGACATGGGCTTCGAAACCGTAGGAACCTACAAAGAAGCCGATGTAATTTTTATCAATACCTGCTCCATTCGCGATAATGCCGAACAACGTGTGCGCAACCGCTTGCGTGAGTTCGGATCCATTAAAAAACACAAACCCGGAGCCCTCATTGGCGTATTAGGCTGCATGGCCGAACGCCTCAAAGCCAAGTTTTTAGAAGAAGAAAAATTGGTAGACTTAGTAGTTGGACCAGATGCCTACCGCGATTTACCAGGTTTAATCAATCAGGTAGATGAAGGTGAACGAGCGGTAAATGTGCTCCTTTCAAGAGAAGAAACCTATGCCGATATTAGTCCGTTACGCCTAAACAGCAATGGCATTACCGCCTTCGTATCTATTATGCGGGGCTGCGACAATATGTGTTCCTTTTGTGTAGTTCCTTTTACCCGTGGCCGCGAACGTAGCCGTGATGCCCAGTCTATTGTACAAGAAGTACGCGATTTGGCAACAGCCGGATATAAAGAAGTAACGCTTTTAGGCCAAAATGTAGATTCCTATAAATGGGCAAATGAAGAAGGCACAGAAAAAGTGAATTTCGCCCAATTATTGGCTCTCACTGCAGAAGTGAATCCAAATGTGCGGGTACGTTTTTCTACCTCACACCCCAAAGATATTACGGACGAGGTATTGCACACCATGGCCCAATATGAAAATATTTGCAAGTACATTCACCTTCCTATCCAATCGGGTAACTCCAGGGTGTTAGATATTATGAACCGAACCTATACCCGAGAGTGGTACTTAGAACGGGTAGATGCCATTCGTCGTATTTTACCGCAGGCGGCCATTTCTACCGATATTATTGTGGGCTTTTGCACCGAAACCGAAGTTGAGCATCAAGATACCATAAGCATAATGGCCGAAGTGGATTTCAGCTTTGCGTATATGTATATGTACTCGGAGCGCCCAGGCACCTTAGCCGCTAAACGCTTTAGCGACGATATTCCAGAAGACGTAAAAAATCGTCGTCTAAACGAAATTATTGAACAACAACACCGAAGCAGCCACAAGCGGGTATTGGAGCAATTAGGTAAAGTACAAAAAGTACTTATTGAGAGTTTTTCGAAAAAATCTACTAAAGATTACGCAGGGCGTAGCGATCAGAATACTACTGTTATTTTCCCAGTAGACGAGCGCTTTAAACCTGGCGATTATGTGGATGTATTGGCCGAGAGTTGCACTACCGCAACCCTAATTGGTAAAATTATTGACTAATATGGATCTTCAAACCATCAAAAATCGTTTCGGTATTATTGGCAATTCGCCATTATTAAACCGTGCCATTACCATTGCCCAGCAAGTAGCCCCCACCGATATTTCGGTATTAATTACCGGCGAAAGCGGTAGCGGTAAGGAAGTTTTTTCGCATATTATCCATCAATTAAGCGCCCGCAAACACGGTCCTTTTATTGCGGTAAACTGCGGAGCCATTCCCGAAGGAACCATTGATTCGGAATTATTTGGACACGAAAAAGGCTCATTTACCGGTGCCCACGAGGCCCGAAAAGGTTATTTTGAAGTAGTGGATGGCGGTACCATTTTTTTAGATGAAGTAGCAGAATTGCCCCTAGGCACCCAAGCCCGTTTATTACGGGTATTAGAAACCGGCGAATACCTGCGTGTAGGTTCATCTAAAGTGCAAAAAACCAATGTGCGGGTAATTGCCGCTACCAATGTAGATGTATTTGATGCCGTACGTGCCGGTAAATTTAGAGAAGATTTATACTACCGATTAAATACCGTTCCGCTTAAAACACCAGCTTTAAGAGAGCGTAAAGAAGATATTTTCTTATTGTTTCGGAAATTTATTGCCGATTTTACCGATAAATACCGTAGCCCTTCGGTGCAATTAGATACCGATGCGCAAAACGTATTGAGCAATTACAGCTGGCCAGGAAATGTGCGCCAACTAAAAAACATTGCCGAACAAATTGCGGTTTTAGAGAAAGACCGAAACATTACGGGACAAAGCATACTCACCTATATTCCTAACGAGCAAAACAATCAGTTGCCTATGCGAATAGACAAGCAAGGCAAAGAAGATTTTTCGGAACGAGATATTTTGTACAAAGTGTTATTTGATATGAAAAAAGATATGCTCGACTTAAAAAAGTTGGTAGCAGAAATTATTCAGAACAATGGCAATGGATCTCAATTATCGGTAAATCCGCAGGCATTAAACCAACTTTACACCGATATAGAGTTACAGCCAACAGCGGCAGAATTGCACGGTTCGTCAACGCTAACCATTCATCAGCCTGGTACCGAACCTCAACATTTCGATATTTTACAGCATGAAGAGGAAGAGGAATCTTTATCTTTAATAGACCAAGAATCGGATTTAATTAAAAAAGCACTGAAAAAACACCGCGGTAAACGTAAATTAGCGGCACAAGAATTGGGTATTTCGGAGCGTACCTTGTACCGAAAAATTAAAGAATTGAATTTAAACTAATGAGAATTTATACCACGCATTGGATGAAAAAAGTGGGCTTTTTAGCTATAATAATGCTATTTTTTAGTAGTGGCTGTGGTATTTATTCCTTCACCGGAGCCTCTATTCCGGTGGAAATGAAAAGCATTAGTGTACAATTTTTTGAAAACAATGCCCCATTGGTAGTTCCGTATTTAAGTCAGCAATTTACCGAAGATTTAAAAGAACGCATCCGTAACCAATCGAGCTTGCGCTTGGTTCGTACCGATGCCGATGCCAACGTTGAAGGCCGAATTACCGATTATAGTATCCGCCCATCGGCCATACAAGGCAACGAGCGGGCCGGCCTAGAGCGCTTAACTATAAGTATCAGCGTAAAATATACCAACGTGCTAAAACCCGAATTAAATTTCGAGAAATCGTTTAGCCGATTTAAAGATTTTTCTACCCAAAGCAAGCCCTTGCAAGCGCAAGAGCAGCAGCTAATAAAAGATATTAATGTACAATTAACAGAAGATGTTTTTAATGCCGCCTTTGCCAATTGGTAAACAAAAACAACTCGTAATTTTTCGATGAGTACCCTACCACAAACAAAAACATTTACCAACATAGTTACCATGCCGGCCAGCTTACAGGCTGGCGATGCGGCCAGTTATGAAACGTTGGTAGAAAAATATCCGTATTGCCAGATTTTACAATTTGTAGATGCCAAACTGAATAATGCGCCCGAAAAAGCAGCAATTTATGCTCCAGAAGGCGCCGTATTAGAAAAATTTATCAATCGCCCCGAAACGCTAATTAGCTTACCAGCCTACCAAGCCGAAAGGCTTGATCCGCTAGAGCAGGCAGTGGTTCAGGATATGAACGAAATGCCTGAAGAATCGGTAGAAGCAGAATTGCATTACCGCTTAGAGGAAGACCCCATAGAAGAATTGGCCGACGATACCCATCAATTAATTATGGAAAATATTGCTTCCTCGGACTTTTTTGCCTTGGAAGATAAAGTAACCGAGCCAAAAGCTGAAGCAAGCACAAGCAAAGAAGTTTCCCGCTACGACGATGAACAGCTGCCCTACACCTTTTTATGGTGGCTCAATAAAACCCGAAAAGCGCATGCAAAAAGCTATCGCCCCTATGTAAGTTTTACCCTCGATACCTCCGAAAAAATTGAGGAAAAACCAAAGCAGGCACCCGATATAGATTTAAACGCTTGGACCGAGCCTACATCCAAAAGAGAACAAACTACACCTCCTACAGCAGAAAAACGCAAAGGCGACGACATTATTGAGCGTTTCATTCAGCAAGAGCCACAACTGTCGCCACCATCGGCAGATAAAATGAGCCCCGAGAATAAGGCCCGTAAAAGTGCCGAAGATTCGCTAGAGGTAGTATCGGAAACATTGGCTAAAATTTACACCGAGCAACTGCTGCTAGATAAAGCCATTGCTACTTACCAGAAATTAAGTTTGAAATTTCCCGAAAAAAGCACGTACTTTGCCGACCAAATCATTGCTTTAGAGCAACGTAAAAATTAAAATAAACGATTATGTATTTCGCACTTGTAATTATTGCCATTGTAGTTTGTGTTTTATTAGCACTATTTGTACTCATTCAAAATCCTAAAGGAGGTGGTTTATCTTCTGGATTTTCGGGTTCGAATACCATTATGGGCGTACAACGTACTGGCGACTTTTTAGAAAAAGGAACCTGGGTATTGGCTATCACTTTAATGGTTCTAGCCATTTTGGTAAACATGGTTATCCCGAAATCGGGCGTTGTAAACGAAAAAGCAAACGATTTACAAAATAAAGTAGAAAAAACAGCTCCTATAAAAGCTCCTGTTAACTTACCAAGCGCTCCATTAAACGGCGGTAAATAAGCAAACATTATGTGTATTTCAGAAAGGCTCCTTTTTGGGAGCCTTTCTTGTTCCCACAAACTGACAGCATGACACGGCTGCGGTAAAAATTTTGAGTAAGCAAGGAAAAATT
>Ga0209107_10000004_pt1 | contig 139149 bp, 168 predicted proteins | sample LakErihyJuly2011_2_FD_187460 | JGI IMG/M metagenome (GOLD analysis project Ga0209107, IMG submission 187460) | Freshwater microbial communities from dead zone in Lake Erie, Canada - CCB hypolimnion July 2011 (SPAdes) (version 2) | ecosystem: Environmental > Aquatic > Freshwater > Lentic >...
CATCATCTCCAACCCCGCCTCCAACCCCGCCTCCAACCTCGCCGTCTGTTTCAGTATTGCCATCAGACCATATTAATCTAATTTTTACATAGTCAATCATAGGCGTTGAATTATGTGGCCAAAACGGATGACTTTGAAATCTTAATGCTATACCAAAATTAGGAGTTACTATTGCCTGTCGTAATACTGTATCTAACAAACTTCCAGTATATCCTATACGATCCCATCCCCACAAATCTACAGTACTACCATAGAACTTTTTTTGCCCTAAATCTGCATTTGCTTTATTGTCTCCAACTGCACCGGTATAACCAGTCCATGTACTAACTGTTCTAAGTTGTACAGTATCATCTGTAATCCTTCCACCTCGATCCGTTTTTAATTCTACTAGTATTCCGGTAATTTTTTCTGGAACATTGCGAAAGTTAAATCCAGATGCTAGCAAATACCATGTTTTCATAGTTCTATCACCGGAAAAACTATTAGGTATATGTTGTAAAGTTTTTACTGTTCGTAGGTATGAAGCATCTTCATATCTTAAATAGGAAAATCCCGAACTATCCCAAGCAACGTGTGCATCTGATTCAGTTATTTGAGAAATGTTAGTAGGGTATGCCCACGGTGTTTGTGCAAGTATCATGCAAATATTTACCTAAAAAAATAGGCTCCGGAGAGCCTATTTTGAACACAGTTAATATTAACTTCTTGTAAGATTAACGTTTGTAGTAACTAACAATCTGTTTGTACCAGTTGCTACCGCACCATTTGCCCATCTTGCAACATCACCGTTTTCGTAAACCCATGCGTTTGAACCGTTTTGAGTTTTACGCCATACAGTTAATTTACGTTGCTGTAATCTTGCAACACTGTATATGTTACCATTCCAGTCAGTTGCAGTCATTTCTAGTTTACCACGGGTAACCGTTCCGGTAGTTAGTGAGCAAACACCGTAACCTTGAGTTGTTTTAACATAGTATCTCTTTGAACCGGCTTGCTTTACAATGTCGCCACCAGTGATAGCACTACCGCCAGAATTAACTGTACCGTTACTTGCTGTAGGAACCCACGATGTAAACAAAATAGCATTTTGTTGATTAGTTGAAGTTGTTATTGCGCCTGCAACAAAACCTGTACCTACGTCTTGAAATGATATGTAGGCAGCAACAGTTACCGCACCAGCGTTTGCTGCCGACAAGTTAACCGTATTACCAACAACAGATGTAACATAAGTAGCACCTGCATTAATACCAGTACCACTTGCCTTCATACCTGCATAAATTCCAGTTGCAGTTGTGACATAAATTACTGATTGACTAATAGTACCTGTGGCGGCTGTAGAAACAGCGGTTGCTGTAGTAACTGATAGTGTAGGAACAGTTGTATAACCAGAACCTTGATCTGTAATAGTAATAGCAAGACTACCTCCACTATTACGTGAGAATGTAGATGTTGGTCGAACACCACCTACAAGTTGTGGTGCTGTAAACAACGGTACTGAACCTGCTGAATACAATGTACCACTATTTGTAATAGCAACTGTAGCAACACCCTCACCACCGATACCGTTATCGCTTGTTGTATTTGCAGAACCTACGTTTGTATTTCCGAAAAATCTCTTTTTAATTGGACGTCCCATTTGTTTCTCCTTTGATTTATGAGCGTTCTAGGCCCTACGCGGTGGGTGCCGCATAATAATCTAGACACTATATTTAACAAAAAACCCGCCGAAGCGGGTTTTTGATTGCTTTAATTAATCTTTTAAGATTAACGGAAGCTAACTGTTGCGCTAGTGATAGCAACTTTACCTAAGTAGTCAGCGGCATTACCTAGAGAAGAAGCAGTGTTGCTTAACTCTACATAACCGTAACGTGTTAGGAAGCCAACTACTGGCTCGAATGTGTTAGGATCTAACACAACACCAGAACTCATTAGAGGAATGTAAGGGCAATAGAACGCGGCTGCATCAGCCTCGCTAGTACCTTTATAACCGACTAATACTTGGTTGTTATCATCAGTGTCTGTCTTATATGCGTCAACATAAATTCTCATTGCGCCATTCAATGTACCAACAAACTTGGTGTTTGTAGGAGCTTCGAAAGTACCTTCTGTAGTGCGAGCAAAAGCAGAAGTTGTAGCACTTTGTAGAATTGTAAGAGCTTGGTTACTTACAACTGCCCAGTTAGCGGCACCACGACGTGTACGCTGAGCGATCAAGTTAGCAACACGATTGATTTGAATTGCCAATGCGGCATGCTCATCACCAACGAATGTAGCTGTACCAGACACTAGTGACTGGTCATATGTTTGCTCAACGGAAGCTAGGTTACGTAGAGAAGCTAGGATCTCTTGGTCGATTTCAGCAGTAATTTCTTGTGCTAAAGCGGCCATGATTTCTGCCTCAATGTCAATACCTTGCATAGCTTGTGCATCTTGAGCAGCCTCAAAAGTCCAACGTGCGCTTAGTTTACGAGACTTAGCTTCGACTGGTGCTTTCAAGATTTGAATGCTCATACGCTTACCTGGCATACCTTCTAAAACTGCTGTATTAGTAGCTTTAGGAGTTGCATCAACACCGTTACCACTATAAGCGGCAGCGATCTTGAATGGGCTCAATGCCTCATCACCAGCAACTACGCTATCGCCAGCTGATGTATCAGCATAACGTACACGTAGAGTGTGGATTTGTCCAACAGGGCCAGTCATTGGTTGTACACCGATGATTTCGTTGGCAATAACTGTTGGCATTACACGACGGATAACTGGAAGAATAACACGGTTAAGTGTTGCAATGTTACCGGCGGATGTTGCACCAGCGGTAGCACTTTCTGCTAGGTATCTACGTGTGTTTTCTAAACAAACGTTCATGCTTGACTTGCGGGTACCGGATAGGCCTTCAAGCAGAGCGTCTTTGGTCTCTGACCATCTTTCATTTAATAATTGTGACATTTATAGTCTCCTTGAATTATAATTATTTTAGACCCGCAAGTTTGCGGATATCTAAAATGTTATCTAAGCCTACCTGTGGCTTGCTCTCTTTATCGCCAGTAACTTCTGTGCTTTCTGTTAAAGCAACTTTTGTTACTTTTCTCTTCTCGCCTTCAACAACTGCTGGTAGGTATTTGTCATATGCATCACGTAGTCTAGAAGTTTTTACACTTTCTAACAACGATTGCATGACTTCTCTCTTGTCAGCACTTAAAGGTGCTAACATTTCGCTCATCACCGTCTTACGCTCCATCAAATCTTTGGCTACACGAATTTCGCGGTCCTTAGATTCAACAATAGTGTCTTTTTGTGACATAGCATTTTTTGCTTCAGCTAACTCTTGTTCTTTCTTCTCGATAACCTTTAACAATTTACTTGTTTCAGATTTTTCGTTTAGATACGAACCAGAATATTCTTGTGCAAATGCTTCAAATACGCGGCGTCCAAAACTGTTCTCGCGGGCACTATCAATATCTTCTTTCAATTGCTTGATTTCAGAATTTAATTTGCTAGTAACTGCTTCTTGAACAACTGCGGCGCTACGTTGTATGAATTTACTCTTGATTTCTTCAAACTTGCTTTTTGCTTCACGTACTAACTTAACTTTCGTTTCAGCTAGATCACGCTTGTCAACTGCAAATTCGTTGATTTCCTTGGCCAGTGCGTGTACTACGAACTGTTCAAGTTTGTGGAAGTTTTCCGTAACTTTCTGACGATCATTTTGGAACTCTACCAATTCTTTTCCTAACTGTCCTAGAATAAACGACTCTAATACTTTCGCATCAGATTTCATTTTGTGTTGATAAGCAACCTTAGCTTCTGCTAATGCTTTCTTATCTTCTACTAGTTCAGCCATTTCTGCGGCCAATCGCTCGCTTAACATCTTGTCGATTGCTTCAACCATAACACCTTTATCGTGTGTATACTTTTGAGCAAATTCTTCGCGAAGTTGAGCGGTGACTTGGTCGCGATTCTCTTCGATTTTTTTAGAGAAAGCGGCTTCGATGACAGATTGTGTTTCTTCTGTCATTACACCACTTTCAACTAATTGTTTGAATGCGTCCAACATCACTATCTCCTATCCGGTTATTTTAAACCGTTTATAATGTTAAGCATCGCCTCGCGGAGATGCTTCTGTGCTTTGGGATCTTGTTGTACTTCTTGCGCCACCCTAAACGCTCTACTACCACCTCTTGCATTTAAGAGATGTTCGTAAACCGGTGTTGGATAAGCTCCAGGCGCCGAAGGTTGGGCAACTACGTCTACAGTAATAATCTCAAATTCTGCCACTTCGCCAGTTGCATCGTTAACGTTGCCGCTACCTCTGCTACTTACACCAAGTTTTACGCCGCTTTCAAGCATAGTACGAACTAGATTGCCCATTGGCGTTGGAAGGATCTTCATCTTTCCATAACCATTAGGACCTTCCATCCACATGTTTGTTATCATGTGGCTGACACGGTCTAAATTCACTTTTAGATCATCCGGATGATCTACCTCACCTAATACAGAATAACCATTTTGTATTTGATCGTTGAGAGTCTTAACAGCATTCTCGATTTCTCGTACTGGATAAACCCGCTGGTTTTGATTTCGAATGCCGCCTTGAATAGCAATGCCTTTTAAGTAAAGGTTTTTGCCATCCTTATCGTCAGACTCTAATACAACTCCTGCCTGATCAAAACTTAAATGTTCTCTTAGATAAGATAGTTTCATCTAGTTTCTCTGATTACTTTTTACCAAACTGTGGTAGGAATTGTTTCTTACCACCGGTATCACCAGTTTGACCGGCTTTGTCGCCGCTACCAGAACCTACTGGACCTGGAGCCTTGTTATTGCCTGGATATCCAGCACCTTGTTTAGATACTGTTTTAATACCAGACTTAACACCGTCAACATTGTGTGTACCACTACCTGTAAACTTGCCTTTAGTAGCACCAACTAGACCACGTGAGCCTTTGTCAGCATTAGGGCTTGTACCAGTATTGCTACTAGTGTCAGTACCTTTACCACTTAGTATGTTACCTGCGTTTGCACCGGTACTTGGCTTACCACTTCCTGAACTAATTGGACTGCGGCCTTCAACAGGTGCGCCATCTTTATCACCAGAACCTGCACCAACGTACTGTCCTTGCGACTTCATAGAACTACCTTTGTCCCAGTCGTTACCAACACGCTCAACGTACTCACGCATAGGGGTTCCCATGTTTTCGTCGTCTTCTGGCTCTTCTTCTGGCTCTTCTTCGCCTTCTTCATCACCAAAACTTGGTTCTGCTGGCTCTTCTTCTGGCTCGTCACCACCGTCACCACCGTTAACGATAGCGTCAAATTCTGCTTTTAGTTGCTGTAGAACGTCAAGAATTTGTTCTTCGCCGGCGGAAACTCCACCTTCGGAACCTTCTTCACTTCCTGGACCATTTGGATCTGTGATAGCATCAACTGCACTGTCAGCTGGGTCGTTATCGCCACCAATTGACATAGAAGTTTCGTCACTTCCATCATCCATTCCGAATCCTTCTTCTACAGATTCTTCAGCTTCATCATCATCGGACTCATCAACTGATTCCTCAGCTTCATCATCATCAGACTCATCAACTGACTCTTCTTCTGCCTCTTCGGCAATCATATTTTCATAGATTTCTCTAGACTTTTCTACAACGATTTCATGGAATAATTCATTTGCCTTATCCATCTCTTCGTTGACAAGATAATCTAGAAGTTGTTCAAACTTTTTAGACATTGCGGGTTTCTCCTTAATTAGATGCGGCAAGGCTGTCAATGTATATTTACAGCCAAGTTGATATAGTTATGTGAAATAGGCCAAAAACGGTCGTTTCTGACTAAAAGTGCTGAAGATTTTATATCTTCTTATAAAGTTTCTGTCTAAAATATTTAGTTTTGAGACAAAAGAATTAAAGCTACTGTTTATACAGGAGCAGTTTCTTCTTGGGGCGGAGGAGCATACATAACTCGAACTAGCTCTAAGTCGGCTTTTTGTTCTTGTTCTCTAGCATCACCTGCTTTTCTAAGATTGTTTAACATGCCCAATGTTAAACGCATTTTTCTATTATCTTTGTTAAAAATTACGCTAGTGTCGTGCGCGGAATCATAGCGATCGTCGTTAGACATGCCCGCTTTATCTCTGTCAAAGTAAATGAATTCTTGTAATAGCATGTGAATATTTATCAGATTATCATGCTGACGGAGGGGGTGCTGTTCCTGCGGCAGGACTACCACCCGCAGGTAATCCTGTTATATCGTCCATCCCGTCACTATCCATACCTTCTGGAGGTTCAGTGGCTCCAGACAATCCGTCAATATCCGATTGTATACCGCTAGCAGTAATACCCGCTCCACGCAATTCGGCTTGAGCACTTAAATTAGTACCTTGATCGATATTTTCTTCGCGCCACATGCGTTCGTTTTCTGCAATTTCTTCTTGGCTTAAACCTAAGAAGCGTTTCATAGCAAAGCGTTTGCTCATAAACGGCACTTCGACCATTGTACCCCATGTACTTACACGGGCAGTATCCATTTCTGCTTGACGATAACTTGCAAAGTTTTGTGGTGGATTGAATTTAAGATCAAATAAATTATAATCTACATTAATGCCCTTGTTGGTTAGATACAGTTTAAATTCTGTATCAAAGGGTTCATGCATTAAACTTTGTAATCGCTCACAGTATTTGTTAAATCTTAATTCTTGTATGTAAGCAGTACCGACTCGACCATCATTGAAACTGCTTCCTCCGTCATCTGCTCCAGTAGGTAAGTAGCTACTAGGAATACGTAGAGCACGGAACAACTTGTTAGTAAAATAACGTAGATCATCAATTTCTCCTAAGTTAGTGCCGCCTGGAAGAATTTCAACTTTACTACCACGACCTTCTGCGGTTTGTGGAAAGAAATAATCTTCATTAATGCTTAACGGATTATAGGCCGCGTCAATAACGTTTTGACCGCCGCCCATACTACTGGGAATACGGCGTTGATTTACTTCATTTTTAACACGCTCAACAAAGCCCATGGCCAAATGGCTGGGCATGTTACCTACATCGATATAAAATACTCTGCGTTCAGGAGCACGTTGTACACGATAGATAATGATAGCATCTTCTAGCAATTCTTTTTGCTTGTATACTTTAAAAATAGTTTCCATTAGGCTGTTGCCAAATGGGAAGTTGTTATCTAGGCCTTCACTTAGGCTAATATGGATAACATGTTTTGCTTCAATAGTCCATTGATTAAGGTTCTGCTGGAATCTGCTTGATTGATTTCCACCACCGATTGCACCAACCATGCCTTTTTGCTGTGCGCCGCCGGTCATGTAAGAAGTGCCGCCCGGTGTTACGTTTTGATTTGACGGGTTAATTTGTGTAACTGTTAAGTTTTGAAAGTTAATGTTTAAGTCACGGATAACATACTGCTCAGGTTTTTTACCTTCGCTTTCGTTAACAATAATCTTGTCTACTTTGCTAGGATCTACGTACATCCAAGTTTGTGTTTCTGGATCACGAACAAAGAATACATCACCGTATTTGAATATGTTGCGTACTACTTTAAAAATCTTAGTTTGGAATTTGTTAAGTTTTGTCCACTGCTGTAGATACTTTTTAATCAGTTTAATTTCTGTACTAGTTGCTTGGTCTTTAAAAAACACTTGAAAAGGTGTAGCGTTTTCATCATTCATCTGTGTGCAGAATTCTGCAAGAATATCAAAAGCCGCATTAACTTCACTATCACTGTCCATTGAATCATACTGACCGTAGCGTTCTAATCTGTTAGGATGTCCAGAATATACATCAGGTAAGTAACTGCTATAGTTTGTTCTAGACATACTGGCTCTAGAAGAGTCACCACTAGAAATTGGGCTCAATTGCCCGGTAGTATTAACTGGTGTAAAGTATCTTTTCCAACTCATAAATTATTCCGTTTTAAGCAAATGCATTACCGTTTAAATCTCTAGTAGCCTGTAGATTGCGTTCAGTATTATCTGCTACTGCCTTCATATGCTCTAGTATCTGCTCGTTAATACTATTTAACCTATCTATACTGGCTTTAAGTTTTATTGATGCACTGCCGTCCATCATTGTTGATAACTGTTGTGGAGTAAACACTCCTTCTTCACCGTGTAGAGTAACATTTTTTCCGTTGCCAAAGTCTTCAAATAATTTTCCTGTTGATCCTAAACTGCCCGAAGCTCTACCTTCGCTATCTCCAAATAATGATCTTATCGATTGGTCAATAACTCCTCCAATAAATCCTATACCAAAACCAACAGCGGCACCAGGACCTGCACCAATACCACCTGTAGGGACGCCACCGGCAATGGCGCCAGGAATGGCCATTCCTGTACCATATGCGGTGCCCCGCATCAGTGCTTTTGTTCCAAAACTGGTATTGTCACCTACTTGTTTAGCAACTGCTCCTAAAATATAAACCATACCTTCGACTACCTTTTTTATAATTTCTTTGCGGCCTTCGTCATTAAATAATTTAGGTATCCATTCTTTAAGAACCTCTGAAAAGTCTTTAATACCTTTTATAATTTCTGGCATATTTTTTTCTAATACCCCAGTTAACGGATTTAATAATTGGTCTATTAGTACATTTCCTAATCGTACAAATGCCGCATTTAATCTTAGCATACTGGCTTCAAGATCTAATGCCGCTTTTAACGCACCTGATCTAGTATTTGCTTCTTTTTCTGCTAACTCTTTTTCTTTCGCCGCAATAGTTTGTGCTTGTTCTAAAGAAGTAATTTCATTAAGATTTCTTCTTGCAAATGCTTCAGCTCCAAAGCCAAGTTGTTCTGCAAGTTTATCATTTCCTTGAGCTAGCGCATTTGCTGTTGGCATTATAGCACTATATGCTTCGGCTGCTTGATATTGTCCAGTAGCTAATCTTTTTGCAGATCCTTCTTGAAAATCTGTAAGTTTTACAGTTTTATCCATGGCCAGTCTTGCTGTTTTTTCCAAAGTTCCGCCTAGTTCTCCACCTAATGAATATATTGCACCAGCGGCCTCGCTTTGCGCGGTTAATCCTTGAGCAGTGGCTTTAATAATATCTGCTCCGCCCTTTTTACCGTTAGCTAATGCTTCATTTACTGCTAATTCTAATTTTTTTCGCGTAGCATCATCTTGAGTTGACATAAATGCTCGCCAATTAGCTTCTTTCATTTGTTCTTCAAGCTCTTTTTCTTGTTGTTCGCGGCTTCTGCCAGTTATCCTTGCAATAAGATCTAATTCTTTTCCATATTCAGCTACAGCAATGGCAACACCTTTATAATCTTGTTGTTGTTGTTTGCTTAGTCCGCCAGTTACTCTAACATAACTAGCAGTTAATAAATTCATGTCTTCAAACCCATATCCTAGATTTCTTAACTGTTCTCCAACGCCACCGGTTCTTGTTAATTCTAAGTTTATATTTTTAAAGTTTTTAGCACCTTCATTTGCAGTCTTTCCCATGTACGCAAATGTGTCCGAACTAGATGCAATTATTTTAGTAAATTGATCTAAACTTACCCCTAATGTAACCGCAGTTTCACGTAACTCGCCTAATGCTTGTCCAAAGTTAACACCATACTTAGATAATGATCTGTAAGATGCTAAATTATCTTCTTGGATTTTAGCTAAGTTAGCAAATAATCCGGCAACTACTCCTATAATCGGAAGATCTTTAAACGCCATAAACATGTCGCTTATGCTAGCCGTACCAGATAATGCCTTAGCTGAGAATGCCGCAAGATTACCAATAGTAGCACTAAATCCCGATGCTAAATCGCCGAGAACAGATCCTACTATCTTTCCAGCTGTAGCCATATGATTAACTTTTACAGAACTGTCTTCTGCCGCATCACCTAATTTTTTAAGTTTTGTCTGAGTAGCTTCAACTGCTTTAGGATCTAATCCTGATGCTTTTGCTAGCTTTGCAAAACTTGCGGCCTGCATAGCACTCTGAGTTTGAGCCTGTTTAAGTATCTGCTCTAATAAATCTTCCATTGCCGCTGTTTCGATGGTCATATAATTTTCCTAGTTCTATGCGTATATAAATAATTACCAGAAGTAATCAAACTTATTTATCGGAGTGTAAACCATGGTTCCTAACCCAAAAACAAATAATATAAATCCCTTGGCCAGTTTAATGCGACAGCCTAAGATTTATGTGAAATTACCTAGCAACGGAAAATATTGGCCAGAGGGATCGCTGAATATTACTCAAAATAGTGAATATCCAATATATTCTATGACTGCTAAAGACGAACTAATATTAAAAACTCCTGACGCCTTAATGAATGGTCAAGCAGTTGTTGATGTAATACAGAGTTGTATGCCAAACGTAATTAATGCGTGGGAGATGCCTAATATAGATACAGATGCTATCCTTATTGCCATTAGATTAGCAACCTATGGTGACAGCATGGACACAACATTTAAGGTTGGTGAAGAAGAAATGACCTATAGTATAGATTTAAGAATGGTACTAGATTCATTATATGAAAATATTTCATGGGATGAAAAAATTGATGTAGACCTAGATATGGCCATTTATGTTAAACCTGTAAATTATCGGGTAGCCAGCAAAACAAGCATTCAAAACTTTGAAACACAAAAATTAATAAGTTTAGTAAATGATTCTACATTATCTGAAGATGAAAAAATAGAAAGATTTAAAGAAAGTTTTAAAAGATTGACAGACATTACAGTCGGTATTGTTGTTAATAGTGTATACAAAATTGAAAGCGCCGCAGGATCAACTGATAATCCAGAATTTATAAAAGAATTTATGGATAATTGCGATAAGAGAATTTTTGATCTTATCAAGGCAAAACTTGATACACTACAAAAACAAAATTCATTAAAACCAACTAGAATTAAATCAACTCCAGAAATGATTGCAGCCGGTGCGGCAGAAGAAATTGAAGTTCCTATTGTATTTGATCCTGCAAGTTTTTTCGGATGAGGCTTTTATCTCTAAATCTGGAAGAGGTAACTAGTCTTCTTAATGATATGGAAAAAGAGATAAAAGCCATAAAAACAGAATTGTTTAAATTATCCTGGTTTATGAGAGGTGGACTTCCTATGGATCTAGCTTACCAAACTGATCCACAAGATCGAGAGCTCATGGGAAAGATAATTGAAGAAAATCTCGAAATAACAACTAAAAGTAGATTACCGTTCTTTTAAAGTTTCATTCCTAAGAATCTACTGTAACCAATACTTTCGTTCGCGCCACTGGCCATACGCTCATGGTCAGCATCCAGATCGGCTTGTGTTGGTTTTGTTTCAGCGGGTGGTATTGCTGCCGGTTTGGGTTCTACTGGTACAGGTTTATTAGCACCCATTATATCTTTAGCTAATCTTCTCAATTTAGAGTTTACTGCCCCACCTCCTGCAATATATGCAGACCACTCGTCTGCAAGTTTTGCTGGATCACTAAAAGGATTAGCGGCAGTAACATTGGGCGTTGCCGCAGGGTCTGCTGTTGCAGAAGTTTGTGTAGGCTCTTGTGTAGCAGTTTGTTGACCGTCTTCATCAGGAGGAAGACCTCTTTGTGCGGCTACAATTCTAGAATAATTCTGTTTAACTGCATCTCTAATAAGTTTATCAATCTGAGCATTGTTTAATGCACCTGGATCATTGGCAAATTCACGGACAACATTAAACTTAGGCGAGCCATCTGGATTCTTTCCAACTAATTTTTGTACAGGTACGCCTACTCTAGATTGTGAAAAACCCTTGCCAGTTCTAGATGAAAGTGTATCACCTTTTTGTAATCTTGCTTTTAACTCAGCTTGCTTGTTATTAGGTGTTGATGTTCCTGGTGCTTCAGGATCTAATGTAGGTTCTATTCTTTCACCAGGTGGTGCAGTTACAGGAGTAGTTCCTGCAGGAGGTAATCCAGTTTGTGTATCAGTTCCAGTAGGATTGGATGGATTTACTAATGCATCTAATTCTTGTAGTCCGTGAGTTCCGAGGAATTTAATTAGATTATCATATGTAGCAGGTTGTCCTCCACCTACTAATTTCATGAAATCGCCTTTTAAATTGGCTACAATTCGATCAGAGTGTTCTGCACCCTTACGCTGTGATTGACTTGCTTTGTAACCACTAACTGCACCTTTTATCCCCGAGATAAGCCCGAGCTCATTAATTTGAGTTTCACTTAAAATGTTATCTAAACGCATTTGATATTCCTAAAGAATTGTTTTGTATATTTATGGTGAGCTTGCGCTCACCTGCTTCTACGCTGTCGCTTGAAGCAGATTGTCTTTCGAAGAAAGATTTAATATTATCCAGATCGTTCAGTCACACTTTGCCCTGGGCGGGCAAAGTAAAAACAACATTATCCGAGTCGAACATGTGTCACCTAGCGTTATAGCATTACAGTGGCGGTTGGCCTGTACCACGAGCTATGTCTTATTCCAGCGGCGGTTTGCACATATACGCTAACATACATACAAACGTGGGGTGTCTCTATCCCCTCATTTTGCCTAATCATCTATCTTCAAACAACCAAATCGCAGGTCTTATTAGCGATCTTCATCCATCCGGGTAGCGGTTGAGTACTCTTAACGGCGAGAGATTTCCATCCCTGTGATCCGAGATCCAGGTTTAGGGCACCAGAAATTAGCAGGTGCGAGCGTTTTACCGTGTTATTGAGCCTGAGATTTTTTAATTATATGGGAGCCATGGACACGAACAGATATTTGTCCGTTATAATATTCATTTGATTCTAATACTTTGCGGTCGAATTGTTCTCGGGCCTCAACGTAAGATGTTTCTGCTTTGCTTTTGCAATAGTGTAGTATTTCTCTGGTAAAGTTTTCTTTACCGTATAACTCAACGTCTTTGTTAAGTTCTATATTTGAGCCATAATAATCTTGCCAGTCCGAATCAATTTTGCTTCGGATTTTCTTTTTCTTTTTTGTGCCGTTCTTTAACTTTACAGTCTTGTAGGTCGTCTTTGCAAACTTGGCTAATTTTTTGCCCACGTACAGCCTGCCTGAAGTGTTACAGGAGATAAGATAAACAAACCCCACACAGTCTTCAGGCAGCGATTCTACGATGGCACCTTGATGGTACCAGGTCATAAATTATTTTACAGCTTTTTTAGCAACTGCAACTTTTTTAGTTTCTGCCGCAGGAGTCTTTGATTCTTTGCGAGCATTCTTTTCTTCAGTGATTTCGTTGCGGCGAGCTTTGATCAACTTGCCTAGCTCTGCTAGAGCTTTACGTGAACGTGTACCCGCGGCTGAATTGCCCCCAGTAAACTTTGCATCCTCTTTTAAGAATTCTTCGAATGTTGATTGTATTTGTTCGTTTGTAGTTGACATTTTATTTTTCCTTTTTTGGTCTACCCTTACCTCGAGCCTTCAATACTGCTTTTGTAGTCACTATTGATTGGTCCCAAAGTTTCTTATCTGCAATTCTTAATTGCCTTAAAACTCTTCGTAGATCTGTACCATTCTTCAAACCTGGACTTGCACAATACGCAACATTTGTGTTGTGTAGTTCTGCAATTAAAGTTATGTAACGATTATAAACCTCTTTATAGTCTTCTATATCTGACATTTATCCCTAGGCCTCAATGAAGTCCACATCATTTGAGTAACTGGTAAAACCGTTTTCTTTGACTACTCGTAGTACATTGTTTACCCTACCAATTAATTCATCTTTGTGAGATATTAAGTATATATTCTTGTTGCGTTCTCTGCCCATTTTTTTCAATACAGCAAGTCCTGCTTCAACACCTGCGGCATCCATGCCTGCATCAATTAATTCATCAATGAATAACAAATTAACATGTTGGTATAAGTTTTCCCATACATCCCGGAACGCAAAACTTAAGGATAAAATTAATCTGTTACGTTCGCCTCGACTTAAATTGTCAAAGTCTAAATCTTGTCCTAACTGTGTAATTTCTACATTAAGATCATTTAAGAAACTTACCTGATGTGGCAATCCTAATTTATCAATGTAATACCCTAGTCGCTTGTTCAAATAGCTTAGATTTTGATCAATAATTTTTTTACGAATAAAACTATCTTTGTTAGTCAATAACTTTAATAAAAATTCTTGATGATCTTTTAACCTAACTAATTCATTAACTGCATTCCAGTCAATTGCCTGCAATGCACTATGCTTTAATTCTGTAATCTGTTCATCATAGGGATTTGCTTCTGCATCTTTATTAACAATACTTTGTTCTAGATTGGTTAGATTATTTTGATGGCCTAATGCTTCTGCCTCTGTTTCATAATACGGTTCAGCCGGCCTTGGTTCTTGATCCCCTGTGCCTAATTCTTCTACAATTTGTTTAAGTTGTGCGCTCATCTTTTGAAAGTAATCGTGTGCTTCTTCAAAATGTTTTGTAGCAGTAGCAGTTAGTTCTTCGTGTTTATGATCATGCAGATCTTGTTCACATGCATGACATTTTTTATTTGCTAATGTTTCTAACTCTGTCTTATACTTGTTTAAGGTTTTCTCTGCCTGCCCTACAGCACTGTCTAACGTGGCTTTTTGCTTGTTTAACTCTCTAATCTTAGCATTGTTTTCATTCCATGTTTTAAACTGTGCGTGTAAGTTAAGTTCGTACTCAATATCTACCTTGCTTAGTTGCAACACTGAATTAAGCAGACTTGTAATATCAGATTCTTTTTTACTATCCCATGCTGAACTTTTTAATTCAAGACTACTGATACTTTTTTGAATGTTTTCGTTTGCACTTTTTATACTGTCAATTTTAAATGTTTCTATTTGAATTTTGTCTTTAGTTTCTTTAACAGACGCTTTTAACAATTCTGCTTTTTCACTTAATATTGTAATACCTAATAACTGTTCAATTACTTCTCGTTGATCCGCAGCCTTCATAGCAAGGAACGGTTCTGTATAGGTATTCAGCGCCACAAGATGTTTAAACATTGTATGACTCATTTCTAACAAATTGTCAATGTACTTTTGTGTCTCTCGGCTATCACCTTGACTTTCGTCATCGTCATTTGAAGATTTTTGTTGTGCATCGTTAACAAACAATCGCATAACATTGGGCTTACGTCCTCGTTCAATTCGATATAGATTGCCTGTTTTTTCAAATTCAACAGTTACTAACATGCCCTTGCCGTTAGTTTTATTAATTAAGTTTTCTTTGCGGATATTTGTAAGTGCGTTACCATACAATGCATAACTTAATGCATTGACAATAGTAGTTTTACCAGTGCCGTTTCTTGATCCGCTATCGTCGCCCCCTAGATCTAAGTTTTCACCTAACACGAGGGTTACTTGTTCTTTGTCAAAATCTACAGCTTGAGTTTGATTACCGACTGATAAAAAGTTTTTGACGGTTATATTTTTAATTTTAAACATTATAGACTATTGTATATTTCTAGTAAGGCTTTAGCATCGATAGTATCTGATTCAATACTAAGCAGTTGTTCTGTTACTATTTGATCTACGCTTTCAAAAGTATTATCTGGATTGTCATCGGAATTTGTTTCAATGTTATTCTTTTCTTGTATTAAACTGATATCTCTTATATCGTGTTCCTGTATATAAGTTTCTTTGATAAAGTTAGCTTCTTCATAGGTGATATCGATATCTAAATTAACTTTGAGATACATCTTACTTTTCATGATGCTATCTTTTTCATCTATCAGCTTGCTTAATTTTACAGTTCTATATTTCGGAGCATCGGCCCAGTTAATATATTGGGGCTTTCCGCCCCACTCTAATATCATCATGCCTCGATCATCGTCCCACGAATCTGAATAGTTGTGGGGGAACGCATTGCCTATATAGACAACTTTGTTGTTTTGTTGTCTCTTATGAAAATGTCCACTGAATATATAATCAGGCCCGTTAAAGTCTTCAGCCCTGAGCTCACCGTGATCGGGCATCTGCACCATTGCGTTCATAAAGAACTTGGGCAATTCGAAGTGTCCAAATACATAACGGCTTTTGAGGTCCTTCATGGTTTTCCATTCATCTCCAATAAGCCAAGGAACTAGGGTAACATCATCAAGAGTTGTAACACCGTCTACAACGGTAACTCCTGGAATGTGCCGACCAAAGGCACTGGAATGAATGTCGCGTTTGTCCTTGTAAAACAGATCGTGATTGCCGGGAAACCAAAAGAACTGCTCAAAAGCTGAACCTAGTTTTTCCAAACAGCGTAGACTAGTATCTAATGTAATTAGATTAATTGAGTTACGGTTATGGTGCCAATCCCCTAAAAATATACAGGTTTCACACCCTTCTTTTTTGGCCTCTTCAATAAACCAGTCAACAAAGTCTTCACAATCTTTATTATGAACGGTTGAATTTGATTTTAAACCAAAATGTATATCAGTGAAGCATGCCACTTTCTTAAACAATGCCATTAATAGATTCTCCTGAAACTAGTATAGCATAGTTTAATAATAAAGATCAAGCCTCGTCCTCTTCATCTTCGATGCTAGTTTCTTCAGATTTAGGCATACGCACATTCTTGTACAGTTCAGCCTGTCGTGCGGTTTCTCCGGCAAATTCGGCCTGTGATTGCCGTGTCATACTTGGTGTTAATCCTGCAATTACAGGCAATCACTCACGAATATTTTGGTTCTTTTTCTCCAAGTTCAATACGCGAGTGAAGCTATTTGTGACTGCCGCGGTATAGTAAGCAAAGGGGTTTTCCGACTTGGATTCGTCAAATTGTAAGCCAATTTGACTTAGTTGCAGTACTGCCTGCCCCCGCATTTCTTCAACATAAGTATATCCCCGCCAGTTACTACGCTGTGCGTACCTCTCGCTTAATTTGATATACATTTTACCTAGATTTTCTGTAACTCTACCGTGATCTTTGCTAAAATTACCTTTATCAACGGTACCCTTCCAGTGACTTTTACCCACACATTCTAGTGCATCTTCATCGTTAAACTTCCAATGTTGGAACGGAGGAAAGTTTACTTTATCGTGTGCATCAGCTGTTGTTTTGGTTGTCTTCTTACGACCCGGAGCCAATGGAATATGATCAAATGTCATTACCCTAATGACAATATCTGTTTTAGCAATTGTTTTATAGTCAGGAGTAACTTCTAATAGCTTAATTTTCTTGTCACCCCCTGCCCGGGCTTTGACAAATGCCTCAAGTCCCATTCTTTTTGCCCGATTTCTTTTAGCCTCGGCGACAGTTCTAATATTAATCTTATCAATATTTGTTAGAATAAGGTCGTGTTGGCTGTATTCGGGTTTGGTAAAACTGCTATATGTGCATTTACTTTTATGTATTTCCGATAGTAAATCTCTGTTGTTTAGATACTTTACTTTGCGCCCTGTAGTGAGCGAGGTTGTTGTTGCTGTGGTCATCTTATTGCGACCTCCTTTATTCTTTGATTATAGACGGTCTGAAAAAAAAAGTCAACCGATTAGTTAACTACAGCTTTTATTTATTGGTTAAATACAGTATAGGGGAAATAATATGAGTCTCGGAGATAGCTTTTCAGATTTAGCAAGCAAGACCGGCGCGAGCCTGATGCAAAAAACTGGCCTTGGCAAGTTAAGTGGTGCAATTGATCGACTGCGCGGGAAAGCCGCAAAGTACGCTCCTGGCGTGGCCCCACCGTACGAAGGAGCTCAATTTGCCGGAGTAAAAGATTTTAGGGCAAAGATAAAAGTTCCGGAAGACTATGCATATAGTTGGTCAACTTTCTACGGCATAGGCTTTGACCAGCAAGGAGTATTGTTTCCATATACTCCGACGATTAGTCAAGAGATGAGTGCTAGCTATAACACATTAAATCCAACTCATTCAAACTATGCCCTACATTTTTATAAAAATAGTTCAGCCGGTCCTATAACAGTAACCGGAAAGTTTACCGTACAAAATGAAAAAGATGCATTTTTTTGGATAGCAACAACACATTTGTTACGATCATTAACTAAGATGAGATTTGGGGACGATCCGGGGGCAGGAGCCCCTCCCCCAATTTGTAGATTTTCAGCATATGGGCCTTATCAGTATCAAAATGTTCCAGTAGTAATACAATCATTTAAAGTAGATCTACCTGACAATGTTGATTATTATGTGACCTCCGCGGTGCAGAATTCGAGCGTTTACCCTGCACAAACCGCAGTACCTATTTCGTCAAGTATTACAGTTGTGCTATTACCAATGTACAGTCGACGTGAGCTGTTGGGACAAAAACAAGTTGATGATTATCTGTCTGTTGGGAAAGAGGGCCAACCATTGATGAGTTCAAGAAATCGAGGATTCCTATAATGTCAGCTTCGTATAAATCAACCAGCCCTTATCATTCTACGCAGACTAATGGTTTTTATCTAGATATTATTGGATTTAGAAATATACCAAATGTAGCTGATGATATTACATACACAATATTGCCACAATATGAAAATAGACCAGATTTATTAGCATATGATCTATACGGAGATGTAAACCTATGGTGGGTTTTTGCAGTTAGAAATAAAGATGTTATAAAAGATCCGGTATATGATATGGTAGCGGGTGTAACAATACGATTACCTCAGATGACTACACTTAAACGGTCATTAGGAATATAATATGGCCAATGATTCTAACGTAGATAGGAAATCTACTGTATATCCTAAGGATTCTCCTGCCTTTAAAGTGGATGTCACGGGATTTGAAAATTCAGATAGTAAAACAAATACAATACCTAAAGCATTAGACTTTGGTGAAAAAAATATATTACATAATTATAGATCATTTAACTACCTGTTTACACTCGCCGGAGTTGGCGACGATGCGTTAAGGAATCCCGATAAGTTAAGAACAAGTGAAAATTATCTTCCTGTAGCAAAGTCTTCGGGCAAATCTAGTAAGGTATTTTCAAGCGGACAAATAGCACCTGCACCATTTAAAGGTGGCCAAGCAGGTTACGACGAAGCAGGTAATAGAATTCAGCCTAACGGAATGCCAAGCGGCCAACCAGCATCTGCTTCGTCGCTTATTGATGGATTTAATGATCTTAGTTCTGGTAGATTTGATCTATTTCTAAACAACGTAGAAATTACCACACTGATGGCTTTTAGTAAAAATACTAATCTAACCATGGCCACTAATATTTCTTTTGAAGTATTTGAACCTCATAGCATTAGTGGATTTATAGAAGCACTACAGGTAAGTGCTGTAGCCGCCGGAAATAAATCATACATGTCAGCACCATTTTTATTAAAAATGGAATTTATGGGATATCCCGATACTGATTCATCTCCTTCAGCTAATTATCAATCAGTTGGAGATCAAGCTACTAGATATTTTATTATAACAATCACTAAAGTTGAAGTAGATATGAGTGAAACTGGCACACGGTATAGATGTCAAGCAGTTGCCCATAATGAAATGGCCTACGGCACGATGAATCAGATAAAACATGCAATTAAGATGGAAGGCTCTACGGTAAAAAAAGTGTTAGAATCTTTAATGAAAAGTTTAGATATATCATCTAGACACGCCGCCGAAGCCGCCGCCGGCAAAAAAAACAAAAGTCCCATTGTGTGGGATACATATGGTATTATATATCCCTCTCGGATAGACGGCGGAAAGTTTGATTATAATAAAGTTAATACTGATATAGCAGACGCAACTATTGTACAAGGAATATCTTCGCCTAATAACTTTGCCATGCCAGAAACCGGCGCAGTTGCAGAAGTCAATGATAAAAATGCTCAAAGAGGCCAGCCACCAGTTGAGCAAGATTGTTTTAAGGGAAACACTGCAACAGACACTGCTAAAGCAAAAGCTGGTCCTGACACCCCATCAAACCTACAGTTTTCCTCTGGCTCAAATATTCATGATATTATTGCAAGTGTAATTAGAGATAGTTCCTACGGTAAAAAAATTCTAGAAAAAGGGCCAGATAAAGATGGCATGGTTGATTATGTTCATATTGCTGTTGAATCTCAACCAACAGGAGAGTGGAACGCGGTAACTCTTCGTCCTACATACAAATATGTCTATGTAGTTTTACCTTATAGAATGCATGCCTCAAGGGTGCCACAGTATCAGAAACAACTATCTCAAGACGATATTAATAAATTAAAAACACTTTATGTAAAAAGAAAATATAGTTATCTATATACGGGAAAAAATGTTGATGTGAGAAAGTTTAATTTAAGATTTAATACATTATTTTATCAGGCATTTCCACAGGGTATGGGAACCAATATATTTGCAGATCCTCAAGCTAACTACGAAAAATCTACAGTTAAGAAACGGATAGATCCAACCAACCCCGCCCGTTCTGAACAAAATATAATGCCGGCATCCCCAATGGGTGAAGATCCAGCAGCCGCCCGAGTTCAGAAAATTGGCGGAACAGGCGGCCGACGAGATTATAAAGAATATGATGTTTTAGTGGAAAATATGCACCGTGCTGTGATTAATAATATTGATATGGTTAGTTGTGAACTTGAAATCTTAGGAGATCCTTATTTTTTATGCACTGGTGGGAATGGAAATTACCGACCAGAACTAGTTGATGCAGGGATAACAAAAAATGGGGAAGCACCTTATCAAACAGGCGATGTCATAGTAATTGTAGAATTTCAAACACCACAAGATGCAGGAGTCACTGATCAGGCAATTAAATTCTACAATACACCGTTTAGTGGATGTTTTAGGGTTACTAAAGTTAGAAGTAAGTTTAATGATGGCCTGTTTACACAAGTATTGTCGATGATTAGAATCCCCGGACAACCAGAAGATGCAAGTCCTGCAAAACAGGTAGTAGTTGCTAATGCTCCAGATACCTATCTAAGTGATGATGTAGCATAAAATTAAGAGTAATTTAAATGTCAGAAAATAAAAGAACAGGTTTTAAGTTGCCACATCCCGGACCGTATGTGGCTAAAATAACAAATTATGCAGATCCCACGTACATGGGATGTTACGAAGCTATTCTTGAACAGGGCCTAGGACCCGGTGATCCGCAAAAGCTCTTGAAAGGGCGCACAGTTCTAATTCATTATGCTCCTCCTTTTTATGGAGTAACATCTTCACAATTTGAAGGTAATAATCCTGCCAGCTTTAATGATGTGCAAAAGAGTTATGGTATGTGGATGGCTCCTCCGGATCTTTACACGCATGTATTATGTATGTTTGTAGAAAGTGATTCAAATCAGGGATATTGGCTTGGTTGCGTTCCGGATAGATGGCAAAATCATATGGTACCGGGTATTGCCAGTAGTGAGAATGTTGCATGGGCACCGGGACAAAAAGAAAAATATGGTAACATGCCGGTACCTGTTGCAGAATTTTTAAAAAAAGCAAAAGAAGGTACGACATTCAAACCAAATCTTGAACCTAAACCAGTCCATCCTTTTGCAGATAGATTATTAAAACAAGGATTATTAGCTGACAAATATAGAGGTTCGACAACTAGCAGTGCTCGAAGAGAGTTACCTAGTCAAGTGTTTGGTATTAGCACACCCGGCCCTCTTGATCCAAATGGACCAAAAAAAGAAGTAGGATACGAATCAAAGAAAACAACTGCACGAGTTAGCAGGACAGGCGGACATACGTTTGTTATGGATGACGGCGACATATACGGTGAAAATCGGTTGGTAAGAATTCGGTCATCCATGGGGCATCAAATATTATTAAATGATACAGCCAATGTTCTTTACATTTCAAATGCTGAAGGTACTGCCTGGTTAGAAATGTCTGCTCAAGGTAAAATTGATATCTATGCCCAAGATTCTATAAGCATTCATTCAGAGCAAGATTTTAATTTTAGGGCCGATAGGGATATTAATATTGAGGCCATGCGTAACGTTAATATTAAATCTGTAAAAGACACAGTATTCAATGTTGGGCACGATCATCATTTAGTTGTTGCTAACGACGGCAAGGTTCAAATAAATGGAAAACATGAACATTTTACCAGAGGTGATTCTAATATAAGTTCTGGTAACGAATTAAATCTATATGCGTCTACAGGCGCGGCAAATATTACAGCTGGTGGCGGCATCAATCTAGCCAGCACCATAATTAAAACACGTCCCGGAATGAAACAAAATGATGGTAGTACCAAACAAGCTACGTTTGCTACGGGTGCGTTGACGGGTGTAATTAGATTGGCTGCATTTAGTCTTCCGTCAACCTCAGTTGATCGAGGATGGGCCGCCCGATACCAAGGCGGAAACATTACTAGTATTATGCAACGTGTTCCAATGCATGAGCCGTGGACACAGCACGAAAGTTATGATCCTAAGAAATATACCGCAAATTCAACAGATGTTGATTGCGCTAATACTAGTGGTAGTAGCGGTAGTAGCGGATCCTCTGCGGCTAATGCACCAGAAAAACCGATAAATCCGGCTACTCCAGCTGACTGGACTAAAGACGACGACTGGTTAACCGCAGTGCAGGCGCTAAGTGGAAAATTAAATTGTGACTTCTATGATATTTTAGCTGTTATGTATTTAGAAACATCAAGATCAATGGCTCCTAACAAAAAGAATCCCAAATCAAGTGCCACTGGATTAATACAATTCTTAGAAGCTACTGCAAAATCCTTAGGCACAACAACAGCTCAGCTAGCAGGTATGACACGAGTGCAACAGCAAGTTTTTGTTGACAAATATTTTTTACAATCTGGCATTAAATCTGTGGCCAGTCCTACATTGGGTGATGTATATATGGCTGTATTTGCTCCTAAAGGTATAGGAAAAGCAGACAGCTATCCTTTATATACATTAGCAAAAAACCCAAAAGAGTATGCAGACAACAGTATATTTGACAAACTTCCAAACGGAAACAATGACGGCATTATAACCAAGGGAGAAGCTACAGCACCTCTTGCCAAGTTTAAAGCAGATGTTAGGAAAAAATTAGGTGTATAAATATTGTCATGGCTTATAAAAATCTAGTAATAACTCCTCCAAAGTACGCAAATCAAGATACGACTAAAGCAAGTCAATTTTATCGCGGCTTCAGTACCCAAGACAATACAACACGTTCTGTAACCTTGTATGATACAGAATTAATTAAACAAGATCTCATAAATCAGCTGTCCACTATTAAGGGCGAACGTCTAATGAATCCAGAGTTTGGAACAATTATATGGAATTTAATATATGATCCGTTGACTGATGATCTTAAAGAACAAATACAAGAAGATATAGATCGAATATTAGCTAGTGATCCTAGGATCAACCCAATTAAAGTATTTTTACTGGAAAAAGATTACGGTCTACTTATCGAAGCCTCACTAACCTATGCAGATTCCAATCAAGTTGATAATATAAAGTTTTCTTTTGATAAAGAAATTGGGCTTTCTGTTAGTCAATAATATACCAACATTTTAAAACAAATAAATACGGTATCGGAATATATAACTTATGATACCATCAACTACAAATCAATTACTTGTTACAGAAGACTGGAAAAAGATATACCAGTCTTACAAGAACTCAGATTTCAAAAGCTATGACTTTGAAACTCTTAGAAGGACTATGATCACGTACCTTCGTGAGAATTATCCAGAAGATTTCAACGATTTTGTCGATTCAAGCGAATATATCGCTCTCATTGATTTAATCGCTTACATGGGACAGAATTTAAGTTTCCGTATTGATTTAAATGCCCGCGAAAACTTTTTAGAAACAGCTGAACGTAGAGAAAGCATACTACGACTTGCTCGTTTAATAAACTATAATGCTAAACGTAATACACCAGCCTCTGGTCTTTTAAAAATTGTATCAGTTCAAACAACTGACTCTGTATTTGATAGTAACGGTGTTAATCTAGCAAGTTCTCCGATCACATGGAATGATGCAACAAATGCCGGCTGGTATGAACAATTTGTTACAGTTATTAATTCTGCAATGCCTATTGGAGTTTCTTTCGGTAAGCCTGCGGCCAAAGGAACTGTTGATGGCGTTACAACTGAAAAATATGTAGTAAATTCTAGCAATGATGCGGTGCCAATATATACTGTTAGCAGAGGTATTAACGGAATTGGAATGACATTTGAAATTGTCGGAGCCGACTTTGATACCTCTATTTTTGAGGCAGTTCCTCGCCCAACCAACCCTTTCACATTTTTATATAGAAACGACAATAGAGGTAACGGATCTAATAGTACTGGATTTTTTGTACTCTTTAAACAAGGTACTTTATCTGTATCAAACTTCTCAATCGATAATCCTGTGCCAAACGAAGTCATTGGAATCAACACAACCGATATTAATGATACTGATGTTTGGTTATGGCAATTAAATCCTGACGGATCGTATCCACTTGAACCGTGGACAAAAGTTTCTGCCACAAGCGGAAATAATGTTATCTATAATAGTTTGTCAGAAAATGTAAGAAACCTATATTCAGTTATTACTAGAGAAAATGATCAAATTGATTTAAACTTTGCCGATGGATCATTTGGCAATTTACCTAAAGGACAATTTAAATTATTTTATAGACAAAGTAACGGACTAAGTTATACTGTTAAACCAGAGAATATGAGTGGAATAAGTGTTAGCATTGATTACACTAATGATTTAGGCCAAGAGCACACATTGACATTGTTGTTAAACTTACAATATGCCGTTAGTAATTCTACTTTTTCAGAAACCAGTGCATCTATTAAAACCAAAGCACCTCAAGCATTCTATAGTCAAAATAGAATGGTTACTGCTGAAGACTATAATATAATGCCGCTTACTGCGGGCAATGATATTTTAAAAATAAAAACTATTAATAGAACGTCTTCTGGTGTTTCTAGATATTACGAAATGTCTGATATCACAGGAAAATATAGTGATGTTACTATCTACGGAACAGACGGAATCTTATATAAACAACCTACAGAATATTATTTTGAATATCTAATTACTACCACTAATGATATAAAATATAATATAAAAAATAATCTTGCAAGAATTTTTAACCTAAAAGAATTTAGATCTTTTTATCTAGATAATTATACCAGGCCTAATTTTATTGGTTATAGTATCAGTTGGCAACAATCAACTAAGACTACGAATCAAACTACTGGGTATTTTAAAATTAATGGATTGCCGACACCAACAGGAACATTTTCTTCTAACAATTTAAAATATGCAACAGTTGGATCGTTAATTAAGTTTGTTGCTCCTAAAAAAGTTAATCCTGCAAAAATTAATGACGCTACTTTATATCAACAATATTTTTTGCCTAACGGTAAATTAACATTTATAGAGGATAGCACTACTACATCAATTAGATGGGCCAAGGTTATATCTATTGTAACCGATGGATTTAACGGCGGATTAGGTGCCTTGTCAACTGGTGTTGGGCCTGTTATTCTTACCGGTAATATACCATCCGAAGCTATGCCTGTAGAAATTATTACAAAGTTTGTGTCAGTTCCGTCTGATGATATTGAAAATACTATTGTTAACTTGTCATTAACTAAAAAGAATTTTGGTATTAGTTTAGCACAAGACACCGGCGATTGGTATATAGTTTCTGATACCAATATAGATCTACTAACACCATTTAGTCTAATAAATCAGAAAGATGTGTCGGATAAAAATAGAGATGCTTCCTGGATGATTGCGTTTGAATGGACCGGGATTAATTATAAAGCTAGGTATAGGGTAACTGAATATATATTTGAAAGCGAAAATGAAACAGCGTTTTATGTTGATGAATCTGCTTCAAATTATGATTATGTAAACGATACAGTTATTAAAGATAAAATAACCGTATTAGGAATAAATTCACATCCAACCGATATTTTAGGTAAATCATTAAAAGTTGAAAACAACTGGCAGGTTGACAGTTCAGTTATAGAGCCCGACGGTTATCAAGAACCTAAAAAAGTTAAAGTTAGTTTCTTTGATAAAGATGATGATGGTCAAATTGATAACCCTGATTCTTTTATTGACACAGTAAGTCCAGAAACTACCAGTACAAATACATATTTTAAAAACAATTTTGTTTTCTTTAAAAGATTATCCGATGGATTGCGATATACATTAGTTGACTCTTCAGATTTTTTGTCTTACCCTACAGAATCTAATGTTGCAGCCTTGGCCAAAGAAAACGGCCGTTTATTTTATTTTTATGATCCTACGGTAAATGTAGTTAAAAGTTGGTCATCGTCTACACAGACATTTGTATTAGAACCGACTTATTTTGCTAAACCGGGAAGGTCTAATATTAAGTTTCAATATACACATAAAACATCAGATAATCGTCGTCTAGATCCTAGTAAAACTAACCTAATGGACATTTATCTGTTAACAAGTACATATAATACTGAATTTAGAAATTGGCTAACTTCAGGAGCAGGCTCCGAACCACTTGCTCCCACAAGTCAATACTTGGATCTTGCATATTCTAAATCGTTAAACTCCATTAAAAGTATTAGCGATGAATTAATATTTCATCCTACAAGCTATAAAGTATTGTTTGGAAATAAAGCTTCTCCTATGTTACAGGCAACGTTTAAAGCATCTCGAAACACCTACAGATCAAACAGTGATAATGCATTAAAAACTAGAATTTTAACTGCTATTAATGATTTCTTTTCTATTGAAAATTGGGAATTTGGTCAAACTTTTTATTTTAGTGAATTGGCTACTTATGTTATGAATATAATGACTCCGGATATTACTAATTTTGTAATTGTACCTAAACAACAAAATGCTTTTGGTAGTTTGTATGAAATTCAATGTCAGTCAAATGAAATATTTGTTTCTGGTGCAACGATATTTGATATTAATATAATTGATTCTGTTACATCTTCTGAATTAAAATCTGCAGGCACAGTTATTAATACAGTAGGAGGACAACGATAATGGCAACTAGTCGCAAGTCAGCAAACTTACTTCCTGCATTTTTTAGAACAGAAAAAAATTCAAAGTTTTTATCTAGTACTTTAGATCAATTAATATCAGTACCAAAGTTAAATCGTATAGATGCATTTGTTGGGAGTACTGATACTCCTACATATCAAACTGGAGATTTGTATCTTTCAGAAACTAATGCCTTAAGACAGACATATCAGCTTGAGCCTGCATTAATTGTAAAAACACTTGATCAAGAAATTAAAAAAGCATTTGCTTTAGATGATCTATTAAATCAAATAACATCCTATGGTGGAAATTCATCTAACCTAGATAGACTTTTTAATCCTGCGTTTTATTCTTATGATCCAAAAATTGACTGGGATAAGTTTGTTAATTTTAGAAATTACTATTGGATGCCTAATGGCCCTAGTTCAATTACAGTTACCGGCGGTCAAAAAAATCCTATCGTAGAATATACAATAACTGATGCAGCCGATGGCATTCAATTTTTATTTGGAGGGTTAGTTACTACTGAACAGTTAGTACTATATCGAGGCTATACCTATGTGTTTAATATAACATCAGAACACAATTTTAATATAAAATACTCTAATAGGGTAGGATCTGACGATTCAGTAATTAATAATATCACAGGTAACGGAACAAAAGACGGACAAATTATTTTTACAGTTGATTGGGCAGTTCCTGACAATCTATATTATACGTCAAACGATAATCAGTTATCTACTGGTAACATAATTGTTAAAGAGCCTAATTTAAATTCAACGATCAACGTTAGTGATGAAATAGCAGGAAAAAGATATTACACCACTAGTGATGGCATAAAGTTTATTAACGGACTTAAAGTTAGATTTGACGGTATTGTATTTCCAGAAGAATATAGAGATGCAGAATTTATAGTTGATGGTGTAGGAAGCAGTATTCAATTAATAAAGTTTAGCAATTTAGATACACCAGATAATATAGCAGACCTAGTTAACTCGAAGTTTGATGGAACAAACTTTGATGATTTTCCTTTTGATGATTTTAAAAATATTCCACTAGTTCCTGAATATGTTACAATTAATCGGGCAAGTACTGACCGAAATCCTTGGTCTAGGTATAATCGGTGGTTTCATAAAGATGTAATAACACTTACTGCAAACTACAGTAATGCTCAGGTAGTTTATCCTGAAAACTATAAGGCAAGAAGACCAATTGTGGAGTTTGTTGCAAATATACAACTTTTTAATTTTGGATATTCTGCATTACAAAATATAGATTTAATTGATAATACAGTAACAAATACATTTGATCAAGTAGAAGGTCAGATTGGATATTATATTGACGGAATTTTATTAGAAGAAGGATTCCGAGTAATTTTTAATACTGATGCCGATTCATTGGTAAGAAATATAATTTATAAAGTAACATTTTCAAATAATGCAGACAACATATCAGTAATTAATTTAGTTGCAGAAAGCGATATTGTAGAAAACGGATCATCTATTCTAGTACGTCAGGGCAATTTACATGCCGGCTCTTCATGGAACCATGACGGAACTGAATGGATATATAGCCAACAACGAACTTCTAGAAATCAAGCACCATTATTTGATTTATTTGATGACACCGGAATTAGCTATGCTAATTTAACTGCGTATTCTACAAACTTTTTAGGAAATAAAATCTTTGGATACGGTATAGGAACTAGTGTCATTGATCCTGTTTTAGGATTTCCTTTACTTTATAGAAACACAGGAGTTGAAGGAACCTTTTTGTTTAAGAATTATTTTTCAACAGAATCGTTTATTTTAACTGAGCAACCATTAATTAAGACTGTTCAGACTTCTAAAACTTATATTAAAGTTAATTCTCAATTAAGTTCAATATGGGTAAAAGGTGAACCTTACACTATTCCTAACGTTGACGGAGTTTATGAAGTTCCGTTGAACTTGACTAATAATCCAATGAACGGGTCAATATCAGAGTTCACTCTTACTGAGTTAGCAGATCACCTATCATCGATGACTGACAGAGATCCAGAATTTACAGGAAACAATGTAAAAGATCTTCCTAATATTGGAAAATACGGAACTCGATTGATATCAAACTTAAATCCGTTGAGCTTTGCAAATCATTTTATTTCGGATCAAGAAAACAGCATAATTAGTGCCGCAAGGATCGTAGGAGAACACTACTATCAGTTTAAGTTTAATTTACTTGATGCTATGAACGACATTAGGCAGGATTTAGATCCGGCCGATGCATTAGATAGTATTCTGTTAACGTTAAACAAAAATAAAACAACAACATTTCCTTATTATAAAAGTGATATGCTCCCATACGGAAATGGAGCAATTATAAGAACTTATAAAGTTACTGATTCTAGGAATAAAAAATATTTCTTACCAGCCCAATATAGTCCATCAGTATTAAGTTCGGCAGGTGTATTAGTTTATGTTAATGGAACGCAATTATTACATAAAAAAGAATATACATTTGATGCATATGATTCAAATGTTGAAATATTAATTCCTCTAACAAGAGGAGATACAATTGTTGTTAAACAATTTAATAACACTGACGGAAGTTTTATACCGCCAACTCCGACCAAATTAGGATTGTATCCTAAGTTTGAACCAATGTTATTTACAGACAATACTTTTGCTGACGGTTCTCGTAATGTTATACAAGGACACGATGGTAGTATTATTCTTGCATTTGGAGATTATAAAGATAACATTTTATTAGAATTTGAAAAACGTGTTTATAACAACATAAAAGTTTCATATAATCAGGATCTCTTTGATATTAATTCTGTATTGCCTGGAATTTTTAGAAATAAGGAATATACATATAGTGAAATATTTAATCCAGTATACAGAGATTTTCTAAAATGGAAAACTACTTACGGAGTAGAAACTGAAAAGAATTTATCTTTTAATATTGATAATACAAAAACATTTAACTACAGTTCTATAGTTTTGCCTAATGGAGAAACTGCTCCAGGCAACTGGCGTGCAATTTTTAAATTATATTTTGATACCGATCGCCCGCACACCCATCCTTGGGAAATGTTAGGATTTAGTGAAAAACCAAACTGGTGGGAAACTCAGTACGGTCCCGCGCCGTACACCTCAGGAAACGATTTACTTTGGAAAGATCTTGAAGAAGGTAGAATTGCACAAGGAACTAGAGCAGGTATAGATACCACTTATGTCCGCCCTGGGCTTTCTAATATGTTACCAGTTGACGAAAACGGTAATCCATTAGATGTTCGCAACTGGGGAATTATTGGATTAGAGGGGTCCTTATCTTTTGCAAATACTGGTTGGAAGTTTGGCGATAGTGGCCCTGCCGAAACATCTTGGAAAAGAAGTAGTTACTGGCCGTTTGCTGTACAGATAATTTTAGCAGTGTGCAAACCTGCATCGTATGCAGGCACCTTATTTGATACAAGCCGCATGATTAAAAACGCTGTTAGTAATTATGTGTATTCGGAAGATAATTTATTTGTAAGTCCTACAAGAATATTATTGCCGTATGATATTTCTAATGAATCTTTAATACTTACAGCAGGGTATAGTGTACTTGTAGTTGAAGCAGGAACTATAAAAAATTCTAATTATCATTCACAATTAAAAATTGAATTAAGAAATTCTAACTTTAATCTAATGAATAAAACAGGCGGGTTTGTTAGTAAAGATAAGTTAGAAGTTGTTATTGAATCAGTTGATCCTAAAAGTATTAACCCTGGAATTTTACTGCCTACGGAAGACTATACCATACATTTTAATGTAAGTAACCCTGTAAAAACAATTGCAATATCCGGGGTGTTAATTCAAAAGTATCAGGGAAAGTTTGTTATTAGAGGATACGATAAAGTAGATCCATTTTTTAATGTGTTAAACCCAATTCATCAAAGGACTGATGCAAATATCGTAGTCGGAGCCAAGTCCGAAGACTACGCACTATGGTCAACTAACGTATTTTATGCACAAGGTCAAATTGTGCTTTATCAAGATTCTTTTTATAGGGTTGTCGGAAATCATAACTCTGGTCAATCTCTTGATGCAACGCAATACAGAAGGTTGCCTATTCTACCCAATATAGGCGGAACTACTGTACAACATGCATCGATGTTTGAATCAACTCCTACTCGTATAGTTTACGGAACAACGTTTGAAACTATCCAGGAAGTTGCAGATGTAATGACCGGCTATGGAAAGTGGCTTGAAACTGAAGGATTTTCATTCACCACTTACAGTAAAGATATTGGGCAATTATTAGATTGGCAATTTACAGTCAAAGAATTTTTATTCTGGACAACCCAAAATTGGGCAGACAACGGCGTAATTGTATTAAGTCCGTTTGCAGATAGGATAGAATATAAATTCACTGATTCAACAGTTGATGATATTTTCAGTAGTTTTTATGATTATAGTTTATTAAAAGCTGACGGATATGCGTTTCCTAAAGATAGTTTTAGTATCTCACGAACTGACGGTGTGTGTACTATAACATCTAATGATACACAAAACGGTTTATTCTTTGCTAGATTAAGATTAATACAAAAAGAACATGCAATAATTCTTAGTAATACTAGTAGATTTAATGATATTATATACGATATTGAAACAGGATACAGACAACGAAGAATTAAACTAATAGGATTTAAAACAACTGAATGGAACGGCGATTATTTAAGTCCGGGCTTTATATATGATCCTGCAAAAATACAAGAGTGGTTGCCTTACGCTGATTATACAGCAGGTGATATTGTTGAATACGCAGGAAATTATTATTCATTGACTAGAAATCGTTCGGGCACAGAACAGTTTGATTTTACCTTCTGGTCTAAATTAGATTCAAAACCTCAGGCGCAATTAATTCCAAACTTTGAATATAAGATTTCTCAATTTGAGGATTTTTATAGTTTAGATATAGATAATTTTGACGTTAGTCAACAACAACTAGCTCAACACTTAATCGGGTACAGTTCTAGATTATATCTTGATAATATATTTTTAAATCCTATTGCTCAATATAAATTCTATCAAGGATTTATTAGAGAAAAAGGTACAAGGAATGCGCTAGACAAACTGGCTAGAGCAAGTGTTCATAACCTTGATGGAAAAATTAATTTTAATGAAGAATGGGCATTTAGGGTAGGAACCTTGGGAGCTTACTCGTCGGAATATGAATTAGAATTTCCGTTGTCTGAATCTAAATTCGTTGACAATACTCAATTAATAAAGTTTGTAAATGAAAAGCCGTCATTGGCATATGATGCTACGGTATATATTTCACCTAGTGAATTAACAATGATGCCGTTAGATTATTCACCCGACTTAACTTTTTATAGTTCAGCTAATAGTGATAGTGATCTAATAGTCATGCCGGTCGCAGGATATGTACGTCTCGAAGATGTTGATTTTGCATTAAAAACCAAACAAGATTTATACAGTTTTGTTCCAGGCAAGACTATTAAAATTGGAGATACTATTTGGATAGGATTTGATGATAACGGCGACTGGGGAGTTTACAGATATGCTCGCGTAGCACAAGCAATCGAATCAGCAGAAGCATTAGTCTACGGAGAATCGGTAGTTTTTACAACAGATAGATATCATGGATTAAAAGTCGGGGACATTGTTGCTATTTCTAGATTTAGTGATACATTAAATGGTATATATAAAATTGAAGCAGTTCCTCGTTTAAACGAATTTGTAGTATTATCATCTAATGAAATTGGTACCACAAACGCACCTGGAATTTTATTTAAATTCGTATCTTCAAGGTATACATCGTTTGATGATTTAGTAACAGCTGAATATACTGCCGATATTCGTATAGGAAAAAGCATTTGGGTAGATAGTGGTGATGAAGGTAAGTGGCAAGTCTACACAAAAATTAAAAATTATAACGCCAGACAAGTTAAGGGAATAGTTGGAGATTCTTCATACTTCGGAAAAAGGATAATATCAAAAGAATCTTCAGATATAGTAATTGTATCAGCGCCATCATATGATGACGGCGGCGGCGCGGGAAAAATATTTGTGTATTCAAATATAAGTTCACCACAGTTAATCATATCTTATTCTATAAATTCGTTCAACGATCAGTATTACAGAAATACTATTTCTCCGCGCCCTGCATGGTTTGGCAATTCTATGGATTTTGATTCTGCCGATGGAATAATCGTAGCAGGAGCACCGTATGCATCTTACCTAAAAGCCGACGTCGATGTTGACACCCGATTTGTGAGGGTAACTAATAATACATCTACTTTTGTCAATGAGGGACTTGTAGTTATTTCTTTAATTAACGAAGAAACTGCAACAGAAACAAATAGATTAATACTTGCATGTCAGAATCCAAATGACTATATAGAATTTGGTTACAGCGTATTTGTTGGTAGTGTACCAAATCTTAAAACTTTATTAGTAGGTGCTCCTGGATTTAATAATAATACCGGTAAAGTATTTGCATATAACCTGGCCTATAGTCGATCATTTGACGGCAGTATTGTTCAAATTAATGCAACAAATACTTCGTACAATGCAGTAACTCCGCCAGTAGAAATTACAAACGATTCAAGATTTGGCGAAAGCATTACAGGCAGTTTAACTGCAAGTATACTTGCTATTTCTGCACCAGGACAAGATGGCAATGGAGTTGTATGTGTTTTTGAATTTAATAATATAACAGTTAATTATGACTATGTACAAACTATATCTCCTACAGATATTCCTAGTATATCAGATAACTCTAATTTTGGATCTTCAATAAGTATGAGCGATACCGGCGAGTGGTTGTTTGTATCGGCTCCGGATGCTACTGATAAATTATTGCAATCTGGAAAAGTATTAGTTTATAGAAATACTACCGGTACATTTATATTAACTCAAATAATTAATAATCCGTCGTCATCGTCGGGATTAAAATTCGGCCATAGTTTAGAAACTGACGAAACTGGAGAATTATTGGGCGTTACTTCGATTGGCCCTACTAATTATTCTGGAATGATTTTTGATTCAGGAACCACTACATTTGATTCTGAATCAACTAACTTTAGTGAATATATTTCAGACGCAGGAACCGCGTATACCTTTAATAGATATAAAGATAAGTTTGTATTTGCTTCAGAATTGTTTGATGCATACATTACAGATGGTAGTGCATACGGTACTAGTATTTCTGTTAATAGGAGTGCAATTTATGTCGGAGCTCCTTTATATATTACAACATCTACTATTAAAGCAGGTCAATTCTATGCATGGAATGCAATTGATACTAATTCAAATAGCTGGTCTTTGATTAGAGAAGAATCCGGATTAGTTGATACTAATAGAATTAAACAAATTAAAACAATCGATACATTTGCAGAAACAGTAGAAGATTATTTAGAAATATTTGATCCAATCAAAGGAAAGATTTCTCAGGCAGCAGACCAAGAACTTCGATATAGAACAGTATTTGATCCTGCGATATATAGCACCGGAACATCAACATCGATTGTTATTGATTCTCAAACTTACTGGGGAAATGAACATGTTGGTGAACTTTGGTGGGACCTATCTAGTGTAAAATATCAGTGGTACGAACAGGGCGAGTCCGAATTTAGAAAAAATAACTGGGGAGCAGTGTTTCCTGGATGCACGATAGATATATGTGAATGGATATCAAGTGACTCTTTACCAGACGATTGGGCGGTGTTGGCAGATACCAGTACCGGACTTGCGGCATCAATAAGCGGACAACCGAAATATTTGTCCGATTTAGCATACTGTGTAGAACAGGTATACAGTTCTATAACTGATACATTTACTAATAGATATTATTATTGGGTCAAGAATACTGTTATTGTGCCCAACAGACAGGGTAGAAATATTTCTGCATATGAAGTATCAAATCTAATATCTAATCCAAAATCTGCAGGGTTAAAATATGTAGCCGTCTTATCAAGCAGTTCGTTGGCAGTGAACAATGTTAAGGGATCTTTAATTAACGATAGAATATCGTTAAACATGCAATTAGATAATATTAATAACAAGAACAATAAACATACTGAATGGTTATTAATAGAAGAAGGTTCTGCACACAGTTTGCCTAATGCATTATTAGAGAAAAAATTAATAGATAGCTTACTGGGTCGTGATTCTTTAGGAAATACAGTTCCTGATCCTGCATTAAGTGCAAGACAAAAGTACGGTATAGGTATTAGACCAAGACAATCTATGTTTAAAAATAGAGCAAATGCTTTAAGAAATATGGTTGCTTATGTCAATACCGTATTTGCAGATAATTTAATTACTGATTTTTATAATTTAGATAATTTTAACGATAAAGATGAAATTAGTCAAGTTCCAATTAATCAATATGATAAAATTGTACAAGATCTCGAAGCGAGAAATGCATTGTACACTGGGGATTTTATACAGGCAGAACTTACCTGTTTGTTAGTAAATGGAAAAATTGACTCTGTTAATATTGTAACTCCTGGATACGGTTATGGGAAAATCGACGCATACTCGTATGATGCCCAAGGAAATATTATTTCTTGGAAAGGTCCAAAAGTATCAATACTTGACGATGTCAACGGTGCAGAAATTGAAACAGTTATAAATCAATACGGATCTATAATTTCTGTTTTAATAAAAAACTATGGAAATAATTATTCTTCTATACCTAAATTGTATGTAAGACCTTATACCGTAATAGTACAAAGTGATTCGGAGTCTAGGAATCGTTGGACAATTTATTCTTTAATGGATAAATCTTGGACTAAAATTCAAACGCAAGGGCATGATACTACCTTATATTGGGATTATGCCAACTGGGTTGCTTCAGAGTTCAACCAATATCAAACTCTAGCCTCTATAGTTGACCAATCATATCAGTTGGCCGAGTTGGATCTTGACATTGGTGATTATGTAAAAATTAATAATAACGGTGCCGGTCGATATCTTATATTGAAAAAAATACAAACAGGGTCAAGCGGCACATACAATCTTGACTACGATATTATCGTTAGTGAAAAAGGCACACTAAAAATTAAAGACAGTATATGGGACATTTTAAATTCTCAATTTGGATGGGATCAAGTGTCACCGTATGATGAAACATTCTTTGATCAAATACCGGATGTAGAATTAGAAAAAATTATATATGCTTTAAAGAACGATATTTTTATTGGTAATTTAAAAGTGTATTGGAATACGTTTTTCTTTACAGCAATAAAATATGTATTAACAGAACAGAAAGTTGTTGACTGGATGTTTAAATCAAGTTTTATAAATGTTACTAATAATGCGGGAGAATTAACACAACGTCCTGTTTATAAATTCCAAGACACAACTTGGTATGAAGATTACTTAAATGAAATTAAACCATATCATACACAAGTTAGGGAATATAAACTAGGATATACAGTTACAGAACCAAGTCTAACCTTTACTACAGATTTTGATTTACCTGTAGTTTATAATAAAGAAACCGGAGTCTATTCCTCACTAACTGCCGGAGATCCGCTGTTAAACACATATCCATATAAGGGCTGGTTTGATAACTATACATTATTTTTAGATTCTATTGCAATTTCAAATGCTGGTAGTGGATATACAGAAATACCAGAAATTAGAATTATATCTGCTCCAATAGATAGCGGAGTTACTACCACCGCTACCGCAGTTGCATTGATTGCCAGTGGAAAAGTAGTGGGAGCGCAGATTACTAATCCGGGTTCAGGGTATACCGTAAATCCTTCAATAGTATTAGTAGGCGGCGGAGCAGTAACTATTCCTGCTAAACTATCTCCTATTATGTCTAATAAAAAGACTAGAGTAAACAAAGTAGGACTAAAGTTTGATCGAATCTCAAGAAGCAGGGAAATATTAACAAACACATTTACCGATACGTTTACTGCTGACGGCATCCAGTCTGAATTTAATCTATCCTGGTTAGCATCTCAAGATAGAGTAAATGTAACTCTTACAGTTGATGGAATTTTTGTTACTCCTTCTAATTATTCTTTGACAGAATATACAACTTTTGCCAACGGTTATAATAAATTATTCACAAAGTTAACAACTAGTGTACAGTATGACCAAGGAGCAATTGTAAGAATAACCTATGCCAAGAGTTTAAAAATATACAATGCATATGATAGAATTCACGATTACTATTTTCCAACAGCCGGAATGCCTGGTAAAACTCAAAATGACAACTATGCCCAGTTAATGAAAGGCATGGAGTATCCGGGAACAACAATTCAAACAACTCCATTTGAAAGTGATTTTTCTTGGGATTCAGTACCGTTTGGCTCACTACTGTGGGACCCTGCATCAAGCCAAACTGTTGATTTAGATACAATCTATACTGGCGGTACTATTACCACATCAACTCCTTGGGTATACGGACAATGGACACCAATTGGTGATACTACCTATATTACCACATCGACACCGTGGATTTTTTCTGAAGGGACAGGCACATGGTCTTTGGTAGAAGTTCAAAGTACATCAACTCCGTGGGTATCTGGACACTGGAGTTCTGCACGATCTGGAGCAACAGGCATTAGGCCAGAAGACATAAATCTTGATGGCGATCAATTTATATCACCAACAAGAACTTATGCGCCTGAAGAATTGGTCCCCGGTCATGTAACTGAAACGTTAGGAATTAATATATTCACAAGAGCATCGTCTGGTAGTGCCCTAATTCTTACACTTCAACAACCCGCGGTAGCCAATCAATTCACAATAGTTCAATTAACATTGGCTCTTCCAAGCAGTGGTGCTATTTTTGTAAGCTATAATAACGAAACATTAATACCAAGTCGAGACTATGTTATTAATTACATTAATAATACCGTAACAGTATACCCTAAGGCAGATGACGGTTCTATTGAAATAATTTATATGCCTGGAATTGGCGGAACTGGATTCTTAAGTTCTAATTCTACTACTGTTGAAGGAGTTTCGATAGGAGCAGTAATTGGCGATTGTGCTTATTCAGAAGTTAACAGTATATATGTAACCTTAAACGGTCTACCTATTGATCCAGATAGTGGAGGAGTTGGACAAGGATTATATTATATATCGTCTGAAGAACATCCGGGCGTTAACAATCGAATAAAGATAACTGTCCACGGATTAGGTACAATAGGTAAGAATGTTATATTTGCTGCCTTTTTTACTTCTGAGCCTAAAGGGTTTAGTGAAATTAGAGAACAGATAGAATATACCGTAAATGCAAACAATAGAATAATTGAGTTACGGCAACCCCCCGGAGTACTAGGGCCTGCGTCCGCAAACTCAATAGTAGAAGTTAATGGAGTTAGAATTGTTCCTCCAAATACCACCTATTATGAAATTACCAATACAGGTCAAACGAGATTTGATATTAGTACTAGAAGAACGTTTCCTTATAATAGCTTTGATATGACCATGTTAGAAGTTTATAAAAACGGAGTTCGTGTTCCTTTAAACATATATTATTTAGATCAATTTAATAATGTAATAATATTCCCTGTCAATTATTTTGCATTAAATGATGTACTTGCTATAACCGCTGTTATTGATTACGATTATATTATAAGGGGTACAAAGTTAGAAATTACTAACAGAATTCCGTTAGAAGCAGATAGTAATACTGTAAGGATTATCACTTTTACTAATCAAGATGAACAATATGTTAGGACAGAAGTGTATTTGTCCAATAGTGCAAGATTATACAAATTATCTAGAGCAGTTTTTAACGATAATTATGTTTGGATGTCCATTGGAGATAAAACTTTAGTGTCTGGCTACGATTTTGTAATTTTAGACGACGGTAAATCTATTCAGGTAGATATAGATATTCCGTTTATAGAAGGAGAACAGGTAATAATTACTAGCCTGGCAGAAACATCGGCAGGTAGGACTTTATCTTTCAAAGTGTTTAAGGATCCTATCGGACGTACTTCATATAGAAGACTTAGCTCAGAAGAAACCACATATTTGATTGAGCCGTTGCAGTTAACTGATACTCAGATTGTTGTAGAAAATGGAGATAAATTACCACCATTAAGTCCCAATGCTACATCTCCGGGCGTTGTGTTTATTGCAGGCGAGCGCATTGAATATCTACAAAAGGTTGGAAATGTATTGTCCAGAATAACTAGAGCTACACTAGGGACCGGCGCAAAACCATATTATACAATTGGGTCGTGGGTAATTGATCAAAGTCAAACTCAAAACATGCCAGCTACTGACACCGTTATAGTTGCAACAACCAGTACAACCGGAAGTACATCATATATATTATCAAATCAGCTAAACTTTGTATTGGGTGCAAATTATCATGATCAGGTAGAAGTTTATTTTGGCGGCCGACAGCTAGAAAAACCAACTGCTCCGGGTGTTGTTAGATATGCTCATGATTATTCTTTGTCGTATGATTCGGGGCCTGGGGATGTTCCATTAGCTCCTGGGTTTACTATTACGTCTAGTACAGTAAATACATCAGTTGTATATAGATTAAATCTTCCGTTTACTCCGCCCGCAGGTGTAGAACTTAAGGTAGTACAAAGAACAGGTAAGTCATGGTACGCTACACAAACTCGTTCGTTACTAAACATAGACGAAAATTCAGTTACAGCATTATTCCTTAACGACAGAAACGGAATCACTGTTGATCAATTATACTATGGTGGCGATCCGGTATTAAGATTAGATGACAGTACAGCATTAACATTTGACGACGGCCGTCCAATCGACGGATATTAATTTTAAGGATTTATTAAAATGGCAACAATTTCATCATTACCTCGAGTAACTAGTTTATCAGACCCGACGCTGTTTTTAGTTACAGAGAACGGAGTAAGTAAAGTAGTAACCTGGCAATTTATTAAAAATAACGCTCGAGGTTACAGTGGCTCGGCGAGTAATATTAGCGGCCCCACGGGCGCAAGAGGATACAACGGCAGTCAAGGTACTGGCTTTGCCGGTAGTCGAGGTACAGCAGGTCCTGCTGGCGGATATACGGGTAGTGCAGGATTAGGGTTTGTTGGTAGTAAAGGACCTGGGTATACTGGTAGTAAAGGAGAGAAAGGTGATCCTCAAGGTTATACAGGTAGCGGAGGATCTGGTTTCGCTGGCAGTATAGGTTATAATGGTAGTCGGGGATTTTCTGGTAGTATTGGATTTATTGGATCAATGGGTTACACAGGTAGTAGTGGTGCATTTGCAGCCATTGGGTATGTTGGTAGTCCGGGTGCTTCGGGATCCCCCGGCGGATTTGTAGGTAGTCAAGGTCCGGCAGGACCGTCGGGCGGATTTACAGGTAGTCGAGGTTCGGGATTTACAGGTAGTGCAACAGCAGGATATGTTGGCAGTCCGGGTAGCTTAAGAGGTTTCACAGGCAGTGGCGGAGGCGGCGGCGCCGGCGTTGGACTAACCAGTAGATTCGCTATTACCGGTACCACAAACTCGTTGGCTAATGGATCTAGTGGAAATGTAACACTAACTGGATATAAATCTTACGCTTTATTGAAAGTGCAAACAAACGGTGCGGCGTGGGTAAGAATATATTCAAACGCGGCATCACAAACAGCAGATGCTTCTAGGGTTATTGGTAATGATCCTGTTCCAGGCGCGGGTGTTATTGCTGAAGTTATTAATACAGGTAATACAACCCAGCCAATTACCCCGGCAACTATAGGGTTTAATGATGATAGTCCAGTTAGTGGTAATGTTTATGTTACCGTAACAAATCAAACTGGTGGTACAACTGCTATTACTGTTACATTAACAGTCTTACAACTTGAGGCTTAATTATGTCTAATCTAAGAGAATATATTATTACTCTAAATAACTTTGAGGATTTAGACGAGTTTTATACTGACATGGAAACACTTCGTCCTACTATGTACGGAGTTATGCCCGAGCGAACGGTTGATTGTTCTTTTAGAAGACCTGCTAGCAGAAATACTCATTATAACTTAACAGACGACGAAGCTGAAAAATTAAAAACAGATCCGAGAATATTGGCTATTGAATTAAGCCCAGAAGAGTTAGGATTAGAAATTACCCCATCTTGGGTACAGACATCTGCTGATTGGAATAAAAGCTCTATTGACTCGGTTAATGCCCATAGAAACTGGGGGTTATATAGATGTGCAACATTAACAGCTCAACTAACTGGCTGGGGTTCCAATGTAACTGCATCAAAATCTGGAACTGTAACTACTACTTCGGGCGGAAAAAATGTTGATGTTGTTATATGTGACGGACATTTAGACCCCACACACCCGGAATTTGCTGTGAATGCAGACGGCACAGGCGGCAGCAGAGTTAATCAATTTAACTGGCTTATATATAATCCTCAAGTTACAGGAAATCCGGCAGGTACTTATACCTACCCTCCTTACTCTGATCCTAATTACACGGATATCTTTGGGAACCCGTCAACTGCACGTTCAACTGATAATGATCACGGAGCTCACGTTGGTGGTACAGCTTGCGGAAATACACAAGGTTGGGCAAGAGATGCTAACATATATAATTTAAGTCCGTATGGTACAAATCAAAATTATTTTAGTGTATTTGGCGGTTCATACGGATCCAATGCGGCCCTTACAGTATTTGATTTTATAAAACAATTTCATCTAAACAAATCTATCAATCGATCTACAGGAAGAACAAATCCCACAATAGTTAATAATAGTTGGGGGTATTCTAGAACAGTATTAATAGAAAATATATCAACAATTAATTTTAATGGAACTGTTGCTAATGGCCCATTCACAAATAATGATGTTTACTTTAAGAATTTGGTTCCTTTCGGCCCAAACTCTGCCGGAAAATATTATGTATACTTCCCATACAGAGTGGCTTCAGTGCAAGCAGATATTGCTGATTGTATAAATGCAGGTATAATTTTAGTAGGAGCCGCTGGCAATAATTATATACGGGGTGCAAAAACCAGTAGTGATGCTAATTGGAATGATTATATTATTCAAACAATTAACGGCGTTAACACTACTTATTATTATGGTCGCGGGTCGTCTCCAGGAGTTGACATGATATGTGTGGGAGCACAAGGATCGTTAGCAACTGAAATGAAGGCAGATTTTAGTAATTCAGGGTCTGCGGTAGATATACTTGCACCTGGCGAAAATATTATAAGTTCAGTTAACGATAATCTTGAAGGCGGTACTTATGATTCTAGGAATGCTAACTATCTTATTACTAAACTAAACGGGACAAGTATGGCTAGCCCGCAAGTAGCCGGAGTTCTTGCCTGTGCATTAGAAACATATCCAAATATGGATCAAACTCGGGCACTTGCTTATTTGCAAAATTATGCATTTTCAAATCAATTAACTGATACTGCTGATTGGCCGTATAGTTTTAATGATCTTCAAGGAGCTACTAATAAACTGTTACGATATAGAGTTGAAAGACCAATTTCTGGAGCAGTTTATCCAAAAGTAAATACTAACGCAAGACCAACATCCGGCCACGTTTTCCCCCGTAACAGAATATATAGATACGGTCCCGAGGAGGGACTAGTATAAATCAAACGGATAAATATCACTATGGACAATATTGAGAATCAAAAAATGCAAGAACCCCAACAAAATACCCCTACCAACGAGCAAGCAGGAATTCGATTACAAGGTCATATTAAGATATTTGACCCTAAAACCAAAGAAGTTTACGTAGATAAACGTAATGCAATTCATTATGAAAACTTCAGTATTGCATTAGCTAGCGGTGTTAGTAATCAAGAATCGGGCGTTATTGCAGAAATGGCATTTGGCAATGGCGGTAGTAGAATTGACCCTACAGGGATTATTACCTACTTAACACCAAATAGTTCAGGTAGTGGAGCCAGTCTTTACAATCAAACTTATTATAAAACTGTTGATGGTCGAAATCCAAATGCAACAGATCCAAGTCGAAACTTCATGGAAGTTAGGCATATTGTTGGTACTACCTACAGCGATATATTAGTCAGTTGTTTGTTAGACTACGGTGAGCCAAGCGGGCAAGCGGCATTTGATACAGGTGCTAATCAAGATAACAGTTTTGTATTTGACGAGCTAGGATTAAAAAGTTATAACTCTGCAGGTCCTAATACAGGACTTTTGTTAACACACGTAATTTTCCACCCAGTACAAAAATCATTAAACAGATTAATACAGGTAGATTATACAATTAGAGTACAGAGTCTTAGCGGAGTTTAACAATGACATATTCAGTCCATTTTTCTAATTCAGTTAAGAACCCAATTGTTGTTGCAGATAGCACGGTTAATAATGACACCAGTTTAAATCTAGTAGGAAAAAATTCTTCTAATTATGGACAACTGTTTGCGGAAAACTTTCTTCATCTTTTAGAAAATGCGGCTAATTTAACAGCACCAGATACTCCTGTAGAAGGACAGTTATGGTATGATACCAGTGCTCCTACTTCTAAAATATTAAAAGTTTACGATGGTGCAAACTGGGTTCCGGCTAACGGAGTACATCAAGCTAGTTCAAACCCTACTAGTAAAAAAGTAGGTGATATATGGGTTGATACATTAACCAGTCAGTTAAACATTTGGAACGGATATGAATGGCTATTAATTGGTCCCACTTCGTCGAGCGGATTAAAGAATGGAATTTATCCAACTACACTTCTTGACAATTTAGGCGACCAGGCAATATATCATAATGTAATTTTAAGTTACATTAATGATGATGTTATAACCATCGTTGCAAAAGAATCATTCACTCCTAACCCAGTAATTTCTGGATTCTCCTCACTTGTTCCTGGATTAAATGTTAGTACAAAACAATTTAATGGTGCTACTGCTAGACTAGGCGGCCTTGCTAATACTGCACTAAGTTTGCAAGTGTCAAATTCCACAGACCCTGTACTAGCCGATTATTTTTTAAGAAATGACGTACCTGGAAGAATTAACGGGTATTTGCGTATCGACGGTGACACAGGACTATGGATAGGAAATGTTACACAAACCGTTCAACTATATAGGAGTGGTGGTCGTGACGCAGTTCTTGCCAACAGATATAGCGGTGCTAATATAGGACTTTCTATTTTAAAAGGTAACACTTTAAATGAAATTGTTACTGTAGATGGCAACTATTTGCGTGTTGGAATTAATAACGATGCCCCTACAGTTGAGTTAGATGTTATTGGGTCAGCAAAGATTTCCGGCACACTAGCAATAGATGATGCAGTATCTTTTGCCGACGATCTTGATGTACTAGGAACTGTATCAATTGGACAAGAATTGACTATTGGCATGGACACTACAGTTAACGGTCAGTTGTATATAAGTCGGCAAGATTCCAGTAATAATCCTATTCCCGGCTCAGCAGTAATGCCTGGAGAACCAAATATATATGACCTAGGAGCAATAGATGCTCCTTTTAGAAATGTGTATGCTAATTCTTTTATTACAACATCGACCGCATTTTCTATGGTGCCAACTGGAGCAATAACTTTATTTGCGGGTGCGGTTGCACCGGATGGATTTATAGTATGTGATGGTAGTTCAAAACTTAGGACAGCTTATCCTAAACTGTTTAGTGTAATTTCTACAACTTACGGATCAACTAACGAGAATGAGTTTAACGTGCCTCAGCTAGATGCATTACCGGCTATTAATCCTAACGTTACTGTTAGTTTAAATTATATAATAAAGTATTAACGATATGGCATACACAATTAAAAACGCAGATGGCACAGTTTTACTAAATCTAGTTGACGGAACCGTAGATAAAACAACTACAAGTCTTACTTTAATAGGTAGGAATACAGACGCCTACGGTACAGCACTAAACACTAATCTAGTAAACATTTTACAGAATTTTGCAAGCATATCACAACCAAGAAGCCCCCTAACTGGTCAACTATGGTATGATGTATCTGCTGGCAGATTAAAAGTTTTTAACTTAGATGGAGTATTTGGAGAAATATCTGCATCTATATTAAGCGACATTAAGCCTACAATTTTAAAACAAGGTGACCTTTGGATAGACACTACAAATGATCAATTATATTTTACAGTTGATGGAGTGAATACAACTTTAGCAGGCCCAATATATTCTTCTCAGGATGGGAAATCTGGATGGGTAACGGCAGAAGTGCTTGATACAGGAAATAGAACACGAAAAATTACTAGTTTGTATGCAAATGATCAAATGCTTGGAGTATTAAGTACATCAAGTTTTGAGCTTAAAGAGTCATTCCGTGGCACAGGCTTTCAATATATAACAGCTGGACTAACTTTAAATCCATCAATTCCCGGAATAAGATTTGCTGGCACATCGACTAATGCTGATGCGATTCTTGGAATAAATGCTCAAGATTATCTATTAAAACAAAATAATGGTGATGACCAGCAAATTCAGGGAGCTGGCGGACTTGTACTTTTATCTGATGCAGGTCTTACTGTAGGTCTTTACAGTGATTTAGAAATATTTGCAGGCGGCGCAATTGGATCGAGGTCGACGGCAATTAGAAATACAATAGTTGACGGATCAACAAAGTTTATTACAGTTAAATCTAATTCGCCTGGTCCAAATGCAGAAGTAACTCCGTTAACTTTAAAAAGAGATAGAGTAGGAGTTAACACATTAAACCCTATTACTAATTTTCATGTTGAAGGAAGTGCATTCTTTAATGGAAACGTAGAAGTATACAGTAACTTATATGTATATGGTACATATACTTCTATTTCGTCTACACTAATAGAAATTGCTGATAAAAATATTGAACTGGCAGTTATGCCACAAGGCACCCCAGCAAGTGACACATTTGCCGACGGTGGTGGTCTAACACTACACGGCAGTACTGATAAAACATTAACCTACATAAATTCTTATACTGCTTGGTCGTCAAATATTGATTTTAATATTGCCACTGGTAGATCATACAAAGCTGGGGGAGTAACGGTATTAACAACTTCAACGTTGGGTCCTACAGTTGTTAATTCTAATATTAGAACTCTTGGAGTGCTAACACAACTTACTGTCACTAATGTGCTAATTAAAGGAAGTGGTATTTCTTCTTTAGATTCAAGTTATGTTATTGCAAGTGCTAGTTCAACTGATACAAATATTGGGTCTGTTATTACAATAAATCTAGGAGCAACAGTTCCTATTCTTAGTTCGGGAACTACCGTAACCGTATTGGGTATTGCCGATCTTGGGTATAACGGCACCTACAATATTAAATCAATTGTTAGCACAGGAACTTCATTTACAGTAATTGCCGCAAATACATTATCATCAGTGACTGCAATTATGGGAGCAAACCCTGTTGCTGAATTTAAAGATTTAATGTTAACAACACAGTCTTCGCCTATTGATGCAGGTATTGATGCTACAGCAAGACGCATTAAAAATGTACAGTATTCTAATGTACCAACTGATGCGGCTACTGTGCAATTTGCAATTGATGCAGGGTCTGTACAAAGTTTAAAAGGATTTATTGTTACACTTGATGTATCAAAGATGATAAATCAAAATGCTGAAATTATTACAATTTTAAATGCACTTTCTCCACCACTTAATACGGTGCCAAATGACGGACTATATCAAAATGATTATCAATATGACTTACCTATAGGATATCGTGCAAGAGTATTGTGTCAATCTAATAGTATCAGTGTACCACCGCAACCAGTTAATGTGTCAGCGGCCACTTCGCCAGTTATGGCATACCCAGATGGGACCGAATTATTAGCGATTACAAACGTTGCAGTTAGTACCGTGGGCGTGATAACAACTGCAACTGTTTCATATAGCATTAAAGAATTTAGAGTTATCGATGGCCCTCCACGCTGGGCATGGTACAGAAATATACCTTAAGGAATTGTAGATGTCATACTCGATTAGAAAAACGGATGGTAGTTTAATAATAGATCTAGCTGTAGGAACTACTGATTTTACAAGAACAAGTCTAGCATTGATAGGAAAAAATGCTTCGGATTTTGGGCTGAATCAAAATCAAAACTTCGTAAGATTACTAGAGAATTTTGCGGCTACGGATATACCTAATAATGCATTAGTAGGTCAACTTTGGTTTAACATCGATGCACAACAATTAAATGTAAAAACAGCTTCTGGCTTTACACCTATTGGACCATTTTCGGAACCAGCAACACCGGCAATAGGCGATAAATCAACTTCATTGGCTACTACCGCGTTTGTACATGGTATATTGCCCACAGGATCTATTATATTATGGTACGGCTCAGTTGCTAGCATCCCAACTGGTTGGGCTCTTTGCAACGGACAAACATCTAACGGCGTACAAACTCCCGATTTATGCGGAGTATTTGTCATGGGGGCAGGAACATCGCCTGCTAAATTAAGTATACCTGGTTATGTTCCTAAGGTTCCCGGCGATGCAGGAGGTAACAGTTCAATAACAGCAACACCTACGCATAGTCATCAGTTTTCAACAAATGAAGTAACACTTCCTCACTCTCATCAGGTGTTTGGAAGTGTTAGCATTGGTCCTCACAAACACGTATTTCCAGGTGATGATCAATTAAGTTTTGCAAGTGGTAGAGGCAATTGGTCTGCTAATTCTCGGGCAGGTTTTAATTACGATGCTACCTCTAGGGGTAGTGGAGGCGGCCAACTATGGGAAACTACCACAAACTTAGATGGTAATGGCACATCGGGGACACTTAATGTAACCTCTGCTGAATCTAGCCCAGTGCATACGCATACTGGTACAACTAACCCAACGGGTGATAGTTCAGTAGATATTACAAATCCGTATTATGCACTTGCTTACATCATGAAGGTAATTTAATTGGAGTTTATGGATGCCCTATACGATATATAAAACAAACGGTATAAAACTAACCACTGTTGAAGACGGTACGTTAAATCTAACAACGGACCTACAACTTGTTGGAAAAAACTATGCCGGATATGGGCAGGTTGTAAACGGCAACCTAATAAAATTATTAGAGAATTTTGCTAATGCATCGGCTCCGGCTCGTCCATTAGCAGGACAGTTTTGGTACGATACAACCAATCAAAAAATTAAATTCTATACGGGCACTCGATGGACTCCGTTGGCAACTACTAATGTGTCATCTAATATACCCACAGATTTAACTAACGGTGAATTTTGGTATGATTCTTCGTCCAAGAAATTATACATTAAGTACAACGGCAACTTTGAATTAATTGGACCAGGTACTGGCGGGGTAGGGTCTGTTAACGGATCGTTAAGTACAACTAGGGTACAAGCAACTAGCGGTCGTTTTGATGTTATCGAGTTACCAATAGGTGACAGCATACCAGCAATAGTATCGTCACATGAATTTACAGTCGATGCTACGGATCCTTTGATTACGTTATATTCTAATGTAAAAAATGGAATTACATTATATGGCGCCGATCCTGTGACAGGAATATCGTCATCGACTGGTGTTTATTTTTGGGGATCTGCTGCCGATTCGGTTCGATTAGGTGGTAAAGTATCTACTGATTTTTTAATGAAAACAGAAGTTGGAACGCTTACTGGGAATATTACTGAGCTAACTAATATTACTCGTATCAGTTCTGGATCACCGGCAACACCGGGAACAATTGAAGGTACCTGGGCACTTACTGCTGGTTCTACATTGCAAGCAACTTATGCTGACTTAGCTGAACGATACGAAGCGGATGCAGAATACAACCCCGGAACTGTTTTGGTACTAGGTGGAGATAAAGAAGTCACAGTTACAACAACTTTTGCTGATACAAGGGTAGCGGGTATTGTATCTACAAATCCTGCATTTAAGTTAAATTCCGACGCAGGAACTGACAAAACTCACCCCTATATTGCCTTAAAAGGTCGAGTTCCGTGTAAAGTTCAGGGGTATATTAAGAAGGGTGATCTAATAGTAACAAGTAGTACACCCGGATATGGAATAGCCGCCAGCAGTGTTTTTGGCGGCGCCATAATAGGAAAAGCCCTAGGAACTCAATCCGAGGGCTTTGGAATTATTGAAGTTTTAGTAGTTTAAACAGCCATAGGTGCTGTTATAGCTTCGTGACTTTGATAGTTAACTAACTCAATAGCTTCCATAGTAAATTCTGTAATGCTTACTATTTCTGGATTCAATTGTAATTTTGGTGGTGCAAATGGTTTACGTGCAATTTGCTCTTTAACCTGATCTATATGATTTTCATAGATATGTGCATCACCTAAAACAATAGTAAGCTCTCCTACATTTAATTTACATGCCTGTGCAATCATATGCGTGAACAATGCATAACTTGCAATGTTAAAAGGCACTCCAAGAAACATGTCCGCCGAACGTTGATACATCTGACAACTTAGTTTTTTGTCTGTACTAACATAGAATTGTGCCATCATATGGCACGGAGGAAGGGCCATGAGATTTAATTCTCCCGGATTCCATGCAGTTAGAATATGTCTGCGTCCATAAGGATCTTTATTAATGCTGTTGATTAATTCAGCTAATTGATCAATATGCCTTACGCCCATTTTGTTTACACCAAATACCGGTGCTCTCCACGCTCGCCATTGCACTCCATATACACGCCCTAGATCGCCTACATGCTTTTTGTTAGGCAACCAATAATCGGCATTCGCATTATCTGTCCAGATAGTTCGTTTAGTCGAGTCTCGATCTCCGTGTAAAATCTCTCTCAATCGACGCTCATCTCCTGAACCTTCGATAAACCACAGTAGCTCGGATACTATACTTTTCCATGCTAACTTCTTAGTAGTAATTGCAGGAAATCCTTTCTGCAAATCAAACTTTAATTGGATACCGAATTTAGAAAAGGTGCCAACTCCTGTTCGATCAGGGCGTTGTTCACCAGTTTCTAAAATACTTTTTAATGCATCTATGTATATTTTTTCTGACATTATTCAGCAATAACTTTTTCTACTTTGGCTCTAGCGGTAGTAGTTTTTTTCTTTGGAGGATCCAAATCGTCAGCTTGCTTACGCAATACCTGTGCCTGTTTAAATAATGCATCTGCACGACTACGAAGTTCTGCAGGAGTCATTTCAAATGTACTAGATGATGCTGGCGCTTCTTCTTCTGTTACAATCTTTTTGGCTTCTTTCTTCTTCTTATCTTTAGATTGTTGACTACCATCATTGATTGCTAAGTCCTCAATACTAACACCCTTACTTTCGGCAATGAGTCTATTCATTTCGTCAAGACTAAGGGTAGTCTTTGAATCCGGGGTCATACTAACTAGGCCAGTTTTAACCTTAATTAAATGTCCGTTAGCATGTAGGTATCCTAACATGTTTGAACCGTCTGGGAATCTACGGACCGATAAAATATCAGCAAGCTCATTAGATTGTTGACCGCTGTCGCTTTCAACAACTGACATTAATGTATCGTGATAACTATCACCTAATCCTGATGTTCCAACAACCAAACAACTGTGGGGGTCGCCTGGCAAAGTTCTATATGCAACAACAATCCTTGCGGCATTGTTTTTCATTTTTCCAACGTGTTTCATTTTAATCTCCTTTTAAGCAACTGGTGGTTGATCAGCAGGTGGCTGTTGTGGAGCAACTGCATTTAGAAATGCATCTAATTTATTAAATACTCCGCCTACTCCTGCCATTTCGCCTGCACCAAATGCTCCACGACGACTTGCCGCATCGATAATAGTTTTGATGTTTTGCAAATCTGTAACTGTTAGTTCTGGAGCCGCTGGCGCAGATTGTGCTTCTTGTGTTTGTTCAACTGCTTGTTGTTCTTGATTTTCCATATTTTTCTCCTGTTAGGTATTATGTAAGTAAGGGCACCCTAAACTTAGCATAGTAAGTTCTTTATGATCTTCCATACCAATTTCACACATTTCTGTTATTTTATTATTACCATCTAACATGTGAGTTTTTTTAATACAATATCGACTGTTAAGATTTGTATAAATCCAATCATCGATGTTATGTATATCCTTTAAGTTTTGGGTATGCGTTCTGCCAAAATGAGAAGGTATGTATGGAAGTTTTCTTACTTCCAAAACATTTAACGGATTAACCGTGCCTCTTATTAAAGACATTATCTACCTACTTTATTTATAGTGTGCGGTCTGACCGAAGGGCGCAATTATGGTTTCATTTCCGTGGACAATAAACAGGGTTTCTGCATAGTCCTCGTCACCCCAACTTCCGCAAGGGTATCCATCTGTAAACATAATAAAGCGTTTTGGCTCAATGCCTTGTTCCTTCATAAAAGTCCAATTGACTTCAAAGTCAGTACCCCCACCGCCTTGGCACTCGTATTCCATAATTTCGTCGGCAGTATCGCCGGTAAATTGTTTGTAACCGTAAACTTCTGTATCAAATGTCCACAGGTCCAATTTAAAGTCAGTATACTCGTCCATGATACCTTTAACTTCTGATAAGAAGTCCTTAGCCATTTCGTCACTGATAGAACCAGACATGTCAATACAAACACTTACGTCAATAGTTTCTTCGTTCATCATACCGGGTAGTATTGCACCGCAATGTTGTGACTTACGATTAGGACGTTGGAAACTAAAATTGCTTTTAATGAGACTTTGGATGTTCATACGCAACATCTGACGCCAGTCCATCTTAGGTTCTGTAAAATCAGAAATCATACGTGCAACACCTGCTGGTACCCTGCCAGCACCTGCGGCTTGTGCGGCCGCAACCATTGCTTCTTTAATTTCGTCTCGAATCTTTTTCTTCTCGTCAGCAGTTAAACGTGGTCGGCCCTTGCCATTACCCTTGCCATCTTGATCTCCATCTTCATCGCCGTCATCACTATCGTCGAGGTGCTCGTCTAACAGTTCACCTAACTTGCTAATATCAATTTTTTCTGCTTTCTCGTATAGCTCTTCGTAGATCTGCTCATAGCTCATGCCACGATATTTGTTGTCTTGAAAGATTTTAATCCAACTAGGCACTTCACCAATACGTTCATCTTTTAAGATTTGATTGGTAGCGTAGTCTGCGGCAATGTTTGACAGTTGGGGATCTCGGCTATCTCGACGACCCATGTGGTCAAATACATTGTGTAATACTTCGTGAGCAAAGCCAAACTCTGCTTCTTTAGGTTTGAGCTTGTCTACAAATTCGTTATTGTAATAAAAATTCCGACCATCTGTTGCCAGGGTAGCACACCACTCGTCGGCATTCACTAATTTCAAACGGGTTGCAAGATTGCCAAAGAAAGGATGACGTAACAACAGACCCACACGGGCTGTAATTAGTTTGTCAAGAATAAGATTCTTTTCTCGGTCAGTAAACGTTTTAGTATTTTTTGGTTTACGAATTTTTTCAGTTTTCATTACAGATGTCATAATGTTCCTTTCGATGATATACTATTATATACTCAAAAATGTAAAATAGCAAGTAAAAAGGGCTCCGAAGAGCCCTTTTTTAGCCTTCCATTGCTGTGATAATGTACTTGCCATACTTATCGTGGAACTTGTCAAAGTGGACTAATTTGCTTGCATCAAACGGCAAGTTATAGTTAGTCAACGCTACTTTGGCACCCATAACTGTAAGTTCAGTTGGGAAGTTCTCCATCATAAACTTGAAGAAATTGTCAGCCATTGCATCCCAATTCTTAACTTTCTTCTCGTCAGCAGTTTGGAGTTCGTAACACAAACTAATTGTAAGTGAATACATTGCAGAGATTTCTTTAATTGAAACCTTTTCTACTTTACCAGATAGGATATCTTCTGGCTTAGGCATCTGTTTAGCAACCTTGCGGTGTGCCATAAACTTAACAGCAAGCCCTTCACCAACTGCACCTGCAACCAAGTCAGTCAATGTGCCTTCATCCAAGTCGTCATCTGTAAGTAATTCGCTAACAAAGGACCAGCTACGTGGTGTAGCAAAAGCACGTGAACTAGACTTTGGATCAAAGTCGTACAAGTCTTGTTTGGCAAAGCCAACATAACCAACAACTTGTTCATGCACCTTGTTCAACGTAGCCCAGTTCAACCAATCTTCGTAGTCTGTCTTAAGTTCAATATGCACAAAACGATTAGCCAACGGACTAGGCATACGATAAGTTACGCCCTTGTCAGTTTCACGGTTACCAGCGGCAACAATGCTAACACCTTTTGGCAAATGGTACGTACCAACACGGCGATTAAGCACCAATTGGAATGCCGCCGCCTGTGTAGCAGGAGCCGCAGAGTTCAACTCATCCAAGAACAGGATAGCAGTTGAGTTAGGGTCAGTGGGCAGTTCTGCAGGAGGAGCCCAGCTCATAGTGTTTTCTGTAGCGTTGTAATATGGAATACCTTTAATGTCGGTAGGTTCCCACAAACTCAAACGAACGTCGATCACTTCACGATCTTGTTCTTCGCCGATTTGTTTAACAATATCGGACTTACCAATGCCCGGAGGGCCCCACATGAAAACCGGACGTTGAATTTTAACACACTTGCGTAGTGACTTTTTAGCTTCGCTAGGGGTTACTGTCCGATTTGCGCTCATTTTTTCTGCCATAATAAACTTTCTCAAATTAGGTTTAAAAAAATGTTAAGCACTTATTGCTTCAACATGTATATATTATATAGTCATTCAGCCGGGTTGTCAATGGGCAATTGATGATTTTTTGCTGATAATGCCTTAGCAAGTCCGTATTTTTGGACATCACCGCTAAACAGTACTAATTGTACAGCCATTTTTTCAGTAAAAACTTTTATATACTTTCTAGTTACATAATACGGACTGTCTATAAATCTGTCCAAATGTAAAATAAGTTGATTAGTAACCACTTCAATTGGTTCTGGAAAATCTATTTTATAAGATTTAAGGCCAACTTTGGTTTCAAAGTCTTCGAGTCCTCGTTCGGTTAATCGAAGACTATGGGCGCCGTTGTTCCTGGGATTTTTCCACCATAGTAGGTGCCATTCTTTTATATTTTTAGGAGTTGTAGCGATACCTAACTGCGTTAGCAGTTGTTCAGTCAGCTGAAGCTTTTGATCCGATTTCGCCAACTTTATCTCCGGTGGTTAATCTAAATACAGAAAAATCATTACAGTTAAACATCTTATTAAGTTTCTCGGCCAAATTAATAGCATGGCCTCTATTTGAAAAACTTACCTTTTTATATTTTGGACCTAAGTGTTGTGCCACCATGCTTGTGGTCTTTAAATTAACTGGTTTTTCTTTATAAAAGACAGCCCAAATGGCATCGGCTTCTAAAACCTGTTCAGTTTTATAAGTTTTTTTATTAGTAATTTCTAACAGAATAGACGGCTTTGGTCTTGACATTGATATATGCGCTCCGGGTTCAGTACGCATATATTTATTATAAATCTTAAAACTTTCCACCGTCCATGCTTACTTGCACTGAGTCAATTGGTGCAGAAGTAACTGTTTGACCCGCTAATCGTGTCATGACTACTGCTAGACTATCCGCTAGTGCCTGTACTTCTTTAATGTCTAAAATTAGGTTCTTTTGATTGCTTTTGGTAGCGATTCTAGCCTTATCTAAGAACATTTCGATGGGTAAAGTGTTTAAGTTACTCATTTTTCTTTACTCAGCTGACTTAGTACAGTCTTCATTTCTTCTTCGGTCTTAAAAGGACCTTTAAACGGATATCGTTCTAATGTAATTAATTTTGGACAAAAGCTCTTAACCCAACCTTTACGGAATTGAATAACGTAGTGCCCTGCACAATACAGGCTTTTACTTTTATTACTTTTGGCATAGATCGGCAGTTTTTTCTTTATGTTGTAAACAGGATTATGTGGTCTACTACCGCATGGATATTCATATACATTAAGTGGTTCAGTTGTTACTGTTTTAGAAATCTTTACAATCTTCTCAATCTCTTCAGTAATACTTTCTCCAAATTGTTGTTTGATACCTTTTTTATCAAAGTCCATTTTCTGACCTTTATGATAAAAACTGAATCCCTTTTTCTCTTTGTTTAGTGTTCCAACTTTTTGACCGCCATCTTCAACGATCCATATTTTATTTGGAACAAGTACCTTAGCAACTGCGTTCATTTTGTATACCTTGCATTTAACGGGTCAGCGTAACCTTGTACATTATCGCTAATTCTTTGTAAGTCATATTCTGCACAAAACTTTAACAGACGAACACCTACTTGTGGAATATTTTTTTCCTTGCTAGTTTCTGCATTAATAGTTTCTTGGATTATAGTTTTAATCTCAGCAGGTTGTGCAGTTAAATCGCATAGTTTAACATTACGATTATAATCTTCTAGTACCTTGTGTTCAACACCTTCGTGGTCGGTCCAACGCTGAAGCATCATATTGTTCCAAGAATATCCGCGCTTGTCACGGTCGGCAAATGCGTCACGGAGACCAACTTTATTCTTTGTGCCTTTCTCACGTACTCCCGGATAAGCACTAAAGATGTTGTCGGAGGTGTCTCCACGCATACACTTCTCAAATAACAACCAGGATGGATCCGGCGCCGGCTTAACTTGTTTAGTTTTCTTATCAACGACAGGTTTACCTTTAGCATCAAAATATCCTTCATGCGTGGTTGTAATTTCCATTACACCATTATATTGTTTTACGTTCGGCGCAATGAGCTGTGCAAAGTCGCCGTCAGTTGATATGATAACATGATTCGAATTGGGATGCGCCTGGATAAATCCTGCAATAAGATCATCTGCTTCTAGTTGAGGATTTTGTAATACTGAACAGTTTGTTTTGCTAGTAACAAAATCTTTAAACTGATCAAACGTTTCCCAAAATAGTTTTTCTTCCTCAGCTTCGCGAGGGCTGTGCGCGGCCCGAGCATCGGTGCGGTTTCGCTTGTAAGGTGCATAATGATCCTTACGCCACGATCTACCTTCTAAACAGAATACTACATGACTGCCATCAAAGTCTTGCCATGCTTTCTTAACTGAATTAAGAATAATATGCATAGCCATGCCTACTTTCTCACTAGTATCTCCACGAACTACGTGTCTAGCACGAAAAAAAGTATTTGCTGTATCAACTAAAATATATGTCATTAACTGACCTCTGTTTTTCCATCACCTAGATTATTAACATTAATATATCCAGAACCTCGTCTGTCCATATCAACACCTGATTCTTGTCCTACATTCCTACAAAGGTCCTGGAACCACAAATCAACTACTGCCTCTTCGTCGTCACCTTTATAGCCTGCTAATCTTAATTGTACTACAAAATGTTCATTCCAGTCAAGTTCAAAAAACCCATTGCGAGGATTTTCCGGATTTACTTTTGTATCTAGTACTCCTACCCACGGCTCACCTTTTTCTGTAGCAAGATCTTTGGGTGTTAGTTTAGCTTTTCGTGCATCTTCTTTGGCTTGTTTGGCTTCGGCTTCGGCTTCAATTTTTTGTTTAGTTGCTTCGGCTACTTCAGCTTCAATTTTATCGATGCCAAATATCTTTTTAATAAACTTATTCATCAAGTTCCCCACTCATTTTTAAATAGTGGCACCTGCAACCTATCACTGTAACGTAAACCGTTTTTCATAGCTAATATTGCTACATTACGATTATTCATTGCGTAGACACTTTCTACACCGCCCACTGGCATTAGATAAACATGCCCTTTAAATCCTGCTGTACGATAAGCGGCAATAGCACATTCAGCATCAGCAAAGTCTTGCTCTGTAGCAATAACAAACTTCAAATAAGCTGTACCGTATTGCTCATACTCAACTACTCGCTCTGGTTTAATAGCATCGTCCCACGGCTCGCCACTGCAAGGAAGTTTGGCACTTACACTAAATGTAATTTCTCTCTCGTCGCCGCCAAATGCCCAGTCTGCTAAGAATTCTTTAAATGCAGTAGTAAGACGCATTGTTCCGTTAGTTTCAAACGTAAGTTCTTTCAAACCTTTCATCTTAGGATGTCTTAACAAATCTGGATATTGTTTTTGCCAACCTAGCAATGGTTCGCCGCCAGTAATGACAAGATGTTCATCATGCCATTCTTTGTGTGGCAACATTTCCATAATGCGTTCTACGATGCCATCAGTTTCGACTAGCGGGCTAAGATCTTTAAAACGAGCATCCCAACTTGCATAACTGTCGCAACCTGTACTTACTAATGGAAGTTCATTATAATCTTTAAATTCTAGAATACGCTCTGCAATAGCTTCACGTTCATTAGATAGTTCGCCACGTGGCATACCAAAACCTTGACAGGTAAAGTTACATCCAAATGTACGCAAGAACACAGACGGTACACCCATGTAACGTCCTTCACCTTGTATACTATAAAATAATTCTGCTATCTTAATTTTACTCATACAATCTTTCCTAATCCTAACCAAATTAATTGGTTTAATTCTATTTGATAATCTTTACCCAGTCTGCGTTTTTCATAAATCGCTTCTAGAATCTCTTTGCCATCACCAAACTCGACAATGCCAGCCCCGCGGCTTTCTAGTTCCTCAATGAGATCATCAGTGTCGAACTCCGATAGCTCGACATCAACTTCAACTTCGGTATATATTGTTTTATACATTTTCGTAAATGGTAGACCATTGTTTTAGTTTTTCAATTTTAGCTTTTTTTGCTACGTCTAATGATACTTGATTAACCACACCTATGTCAAGTAGAATATCTACCATAGCTAGCAAATCGCCAATTTCTTCTTCTAAGTGTTCACAGTTAGTTTTTGGTTTACCCGGCTTGTAATTGTGTAACCCAAATCTATGACACTTACTAACTGCCTGAATTACCTCAGCACATTCTTCGCTAAGGATATTCATTACTTCTCTTTCTTGATTATTCATTTTTTTGCTCTTTCGGTAAGATATATGTCATTGTGAATCCACTTGTTCTTAACAAGAAATCCCCATTCACGTTTCTGCGGCCCTGGCATAAACAAAGTCCATGCGGTAATATTTGGATCTAGTTCAATTCTATGATAACTGTTAGCACCGCAAATCCTAAAATGACCAGGACCTCTCCACTTTGCAATCTCACCAACTTTTTCATCAATTGAATTAAAAACTGGAACCCATTCCCAATAACCACCTTTGAGGATCAGTGTAGCATAAGGCCAAGGATGATCATGAACATCATCTGGATCTGACTTAAGAAACTTGTGTATAAAAGCATTAAAGGGAAAACGCTGTCTGTCTTTTAGGAAGATATAATAACGTTCAAGATATGGTTCATCGTTTATTCTGTCAAAAATAACACGCTTTCTACCATTCTTCTCTAACCAAGATAACATCCATTTCATATAGACTCCACTATGCGATACTTTGAAGCAGGATATTGTTCCTGAAGCCATTCTAACAAACCGGGTTCCCAGGGAAGCTTAATCTCGCCTGTTATGTTGGTAATGTATTTCATTTACATGTTTCTAAGAATGAATGTAATGTGCTAACGGCTTCGTCAAAATTGATAGCCCAAACTTTTGCTTCAAGTACACTACCTGTTATTTGCATGTCAAATGGTACAAGTCCGTTGAATCTAAAATCATCCGGCACCTCAGTAGTAACTGTAAACTCTTCTATGTGTTTAGCTCTAAAAATTAAATTATTAGCCATGTCAACGGAGTTCATAATTATTTCCTATCGCCAAACAACTGTAACAAGTTCAAGAACAAGTTTATAAAGTCCATATATAAACTTAATGCGCCTGTTACTTCTACAGCTGGGCTAGTGTCAACACTGACTGCTTCACGGATACGTTGTGTGTCATAAGCCGTTAATCCCAAGAAGATGATAATAGCCAAAGCACTAATAACCATAGCCATAACACTTGAGCCAATAAAGATGTTTACAATGCTGGCAATCACAATAGCAATCAAACCAACAAACATCATCTGGCCCATTGAGCTTAGATCCTTTTTAGTAAAGTAACCATAACCACTCATCACACCAAACAGTATTGCCGCACCCATAAATGCTGACACAATACTACCCATAGTAAACACAGCAAAGATTGTGGCAAAGCTCAATCCCATAAGCGCCGCAAATCCGTGCAAGCATAACTGTGCTACACTTTTACTGGGATTGTTAGCTAATACCGCAGAAATACCAAATATTGCTAATAGCGGTGAAAAGATTACAATCCATTTTGTTACGCCTGTAAAAAAGAACTGCAATAATTCTGGAGTAGTTCCGACCCAGTAACTAACTAGCATCGATACAATAACAGCTAGGCTCATATGTCCGTAGACACGACCCATTGCTGAATTAATTTCGCTAGCACTGCGGTAACTTAACACGTCGTCGCCTGTAAAGTTTGTTTCAAACATAATATTTCTCCTTAAGTATCTAATTCCATTGAGTTCCACTCTTTGACCACTGCAAGTACTTCTTCTTCAGAATTGCACATAGTCTTGGTGTTCTTCCAATCTTGCTTTTTGTCTCGCCCACCAATTTCTACCATCCAACCATTATCGTAACGATTGATAGTAATTGATTCATTTACTTTTGCTAGTTTGTTTAATTTTGCCATTTTAGATCTCCTTATCTTGGTGCAAATTCTTGCTGTAATTTAATGTTATCAAAGAACTCTTTCTTTGTATTGCCATCGGTGTTAAACGCACCTTTAAGTACTGTAGTCTGCGTAAGACTAGAGTGTGCCATAATGCCACGATTTTCACAACATCCATGAGTTGCTTGAATATAAACAGCAACATTTTCGCTATCAGTTGCCTTCATAATTTCTCGGGCAATGTCGTTGCAGAGTTCTTCTTGTAGTGTTCCTCGACGAGCACACCATTGTGCGATACGAGTATATTTAGAAAGACCAATGAGTTTATTAGCGGCAATGATACCGATGTAGGCAACCCCAGATACAGGCTGGTGATGATGAGAGCACATGGACCGTAGCTCACTGCGAACAACCAACATACCTTCGTACCTATCTTCACTATCATTTGGGAATGCCGTTGCGTCTGGTGCTGGATCATATCGACCTCCCATAATTTCGTTGTAGTACATTTTAGCCAGTCGCCTTGCTGTGCCTTTTGAGTTGGGATCGTTCTCACGATCAATAAGTAATCGATCAAGCACTGTTTCAAATGCTTCTGCGGCTTCGTCAATTAGCTGTTCTTTAACATGCTCATTGTCAATATACTCGCTAATATTATCACCTGCCCAGAAACGTTTGCCTTCGCGTTTCATTTTAAAGCGAAGGTAATTGCCTAGATATTTTTCTTCTTTGTAGCCGCCATCACCTGCCATAGCGTCTAATCCTGTTTCTTTATTTGTCAATTAAATTCTCCGAGTTTGTGTCGTGGATGACATTTGTTTAGTTTACATTACTATTTAGGTTCTGTCAACCTAAGTAGTGTATTTTTCTTAACGGCTGCATCAATAACATTTAGAACAACGTTTTGAGTTTCGGCAAACTTTAGTAATGCGGCTGTATCTTTTGGAAAACACATCCCGCCAAATCCCAAAGCGCCATCTGGACCTGGAACTTGCGTATGGCTTTTGCCAAATCTTTTATCTAATCTAATCAGATTAGTAATATGATTGTAATCCATTCCTGATGCTGTAGCTAACGCATACAACTCGTTCATGAATACTACTTTTGTAGCCAAGAAACAATTGATAGCATATTTGGCCAGGCTTGCTTCAGCGGTGGTTGCATATCGGATGTCTTTAAGACCACTTTGTCCCCATTTTATAATGCGTTCAGCTTCTCTTATATAAGCAGAAGTACTTCCGCCAATAATGGCAAACGTTCCACTGGCATAATCCTTACTAGCATTTGCTGCCGTTAAAAACTCTGGTGCATGTACTAGATTGATATATTTTTGAGATAAGTTTTCATACACGCTAGGAGGCGCAGTAGTTTTACTAATGATCACTCCTTTAAAGTCTTTAAGTTTATCTAAGGTGTCTTCTAAAATAGTCGTATCGCAACTACCGTCATCACTACTTGGGCTAGGTACACATACAAATATAGCCTCGCATGATGTAAGATCTTTATATGTGTGGGGTAACCCTTTTGGCGGATCTACTAAAATTAAATTACCAAATCCACTCATTGAGTCGCGAATTGCACTTCCAACAAATCCTAATCCTACAATTCCTATTTTAGGAAACTCATTTTCAAAAATCATTTAATATTCTCCAATAGACGATCTGCGCTAAAGAAATATTTAGACAAATCGTCGGCCTGTTTGCGTATTTGTGGAATTCTAGTCTTGTAATTGGCCATGTGTTCTATAATTAGACGACACAAATCTTGTCGATAAACTTTGTATGTTTCAAAACTTTCAGTCCATTCACTTGGATATTTGAACGTATCATAATACATTTCTGTATAACTTAACCGATCTGGAACTAAGGGAATTGCATCAACGAGGGCACCTTCGTAGCAACTGATGCCAAGTGTTTCTTGTAGATTGGCACTGAATACCATCTTAGCTTCACCTAGCAAATTGTGATATTCATTCTTTGTTAATTGTTGATCCTGACAAACAATAAATTCATATTGTGGCAAATGTTCTTTTAAGTCGCGGAAGATTTCAACCTGTTTCTCTGGAGCGATACGATGCGGGAACAAGATAAGATCACGCTTGGGCATGCCTTTGTATGGAGTAAGGGTTGCATCCATATACTCCATGGGCCAGCCTGTGCGTACAATCTTACCGCTGTCGTAACGCTCTGACCAATCTTCTGCATACCAAGGATTTTCTACTGGATAATCATGTAAAAGATTATCAAACATCATTTTAACATGAAACTCTGTGGCAAAATAGTTGTGGTCAAATGCTGAAAAGAATGATTTCTCTGCATTACGTACCCAAGGCTTATTGCCAACTAGTCGACCTAGGAAGTCTTGAGGATCATAACTACCAGCATGCCACAAGCCGTGAATTGTGATAGGAATGCCTAATAGCTCACTCATGTACTTTAGATTAATGATACCTGGATGCCAAGCATCAGTAAACACAAAATGATCGCCGGAATTAACGGATCCGCTACAAAATAAACGGCCCATCTGCTCCACTTGACTAGCTTTGTATATATTAGTTCCACCAAAGTTGAGAAATGCACCAGGAGTGGTAGCACTAGGAATGTCCGTAGGACCTGATATAATGTTGACATTGTGTCCTGCCTTTTTAAGTAAGGAAGGTACATGGGACTTCCATTGCCCCGTGTACCGTGTCTCTACTGATTCTAAATCAACGAGAAAAATTCTGCTCATTGCGTCTACCGGTGTTGTCCCAACGTGGCTTATTGCCCAAGTACGGTTTACGCTCACGGTGCTCGCCGGTACCTCTAGCAGAGTCTCGCCACTCTCGTGAACGATACATATCGGCAGGATTAAAGTTAATTAAATTGAAACGACAATAGTCGAGCCATTTATCGAGGTCATCGAATACTTTTTCAACCTCTGGTTTCATTTTAAGAGTTTTTTGGATGTAGGCAGGGATATTTGCCATTTTAAGATTCCATTGTAGAAATGTGATTAATAAAAGTAAGTGCGGCGCCATTCTCACCGTCTTCACTTACATCGATGATAGTCTTACGACCAGGGTATCTTGCTTTGATGATGTCGTTAAGATCACGAGCAATCATCTCACAGGAACAATGGTTGAGCTCTAATGTACCATCACTGTAGCACTTTTCAAGCCAACGCTTAAACTGGATAAACTCAATGTCACGGTCATCTTGATAGACCTGGATATAAACTTTAAAATGGAAAATATGACGATGTGGAGTTCCGAGGAAACTAACATCATATTCATCACCTGTAGCCAACTTAGGATCAGTTGCCGCGGCAGGGTACATGTGAATACCTTCTTTACGGAAGGTTACCCAAATCATTGATAGATCAGATGACATTTTTAATTCCTTCTGCAAGGATATCTAGTTCGGCGTCTGTCATAAAAAATTGATATGTTGAAGATAGTGTAACGTCACCATTTAAATCTTTTGCTTGTTGAGTAAATTCAAGAGCATTTAAATCTCGAGGTGCGGAACATTTCCATGCTTTAAGAACAAGCCGAAACCCGGCATCGTCTTTGATAATAACTTCTTTCATTTTAAGATTGTATCGTTAGAGTAAGCATCCCATGGAGTAAACTTACTACGGTCTTTTAAATCGTGTAGGCTATGACACCACACGCCCGGGTTCGTTGCTTTAAAATCTTTATCATCGATCTTAAGCATCGTGTTATAGTTCCATAATTTAATATATGGAACTGGAACTCTTATTTGCGGAATGAAGTTATCGTAATCATTCAATCCACCGTCATTAAACTCTTCTACAGCACTCAACGGAATATCTAGGGAACACAGATAATCTTTATCTAAGAAATATGAAATCATATCTTCCCACTGTTTCCATTCTTCCGAAGTCCGTGGATTAAAGCTATGATTTGCACCAAAGAAAATATGCTCTGCTCCATTTAAGTTTAGAGCAATTTCTTCTACTGGATGTATGCCTGTTACAAACAATGTCATCTTTCCAAATGCCGGTGTATGTTCAACCTCTACGCCTGTAAAGAACTGAACATCGCTTGCTTCGCCTGTTGTGTAATCACGTTTCATCTGTTAATGGCTGTATGTTAGTTTCGATAACATTAGTATACGTGGTTCCTGTCACTATGTCAATAGTTACGGGGCCCAAAATACGTATTTTTGTACTAGCAGTACTCCATCTACCGGATCTAAACGCATCGGACGTAAACAAATCCATTTTGGTTAAGCCTTCGTACCCCTCTTTGGATGTGCCGTTAGTCCACATGTCTTGAAATACATCAGCAATATGAGTATTACCGTCACTGCTAATAATAAATTCATTAAATTCAAATTCTTCTTCTGGTCGAGGATCTGTTAGTTCGGGTGCCCCAAGTTCGGCATTACATTCAATATAAGAATCAATCTCTGATGCGTATACCGGTTTGTCCATGCTTCGGAACGCACATCCAGTATTGTATACTGTAATAATTGACATGCCTCTATCTTCCCCAGCCATCATGTTGCTTGTGCTTTGTTCGATGATACTTAGTACCATTTTAATTGATCCTGTATTAACAGGTGTAATTCTATATAATTGTGTCATGTTTTTTTAGACTCCTAAGTCGCTCATTAATTTAATCATTTTTTCGTCTTCAACATCTTCGAGATCAACTTCGTCTGATTTAGTTACTTCTACTTCAAACAAATTGTTAAACGTGTTTTGTTTAGGACCACCTTGTAGTCGAGAACCTTCTAAACTCTTTAAGAATGGAACTGCTTGTTCAATCATCTCAAATGCTTCGGCTTTTGTTTTAGTGTTAAACAACTCTTCTACAAATCTATCAAAATAAAGAATCTTTCGTGGAACCCAATCGCTTAATTCGATTTCTTTCTTGCCTTCTAAACTCCACATGCGCCAATCTGGCTTATGTTTAGCACATTCAATGTCCATTAACTGTTGAGCACGTTGTACGGCAACAATATGACAATATACATTATGTCCCATCATTAGAGCATAGGCAAAACTATCCCAACTAGTTTTTCCTTCTTTCTTAATCTTATTTAACATTCCGGGTGCGTAATGACAAATGTCGCCTACAGTTAATCTGCGACCGATCTCTGATTCGAAGGGGAACGGAATATCGCTTCCTGCAAGAGCTTTGTTGTCAAAGGCTTTGTCCATAATAACGCTCCACCTTTTTGGTGTGTGGACTGCATTGGTGTAGACAAGTCCGTGGGCTGTTGCAATGAACGGTGAGGCGCAATCAAAAGAGATGGTAATTTCTTCATTTATGTGTTTCCTTATTTGACGTTGAATTGATGTTAAAAAGCATGACCAATCTAACTGTGCTGTACCCAAAAAGTGGATCCAGTTTTTGCCTTCGAGCAAACCATCTTCTCTAAGTGTCATTAAACGCTTGAGAGTAATATCCATCTTACACATATTAGCACCACCAAAGGCCCACCCTTCGGCTTCACGACCGGCATACGGACCTGTGGGATCGCTAAATTCTTTTACACCTTGATACCATGCTTCTGCGGTATCCCAGTCGCCGCCTTGTAGCACGTTAAGCCATTTAGTTTGACCTAATCGATTATCTAAGAAATACTTATTATTGAATTTTGTTTTATCTAAACAATCATCAAATGTTTTTAATCCAGTCTTTGGACTATGAATGTGATCACATGCCCAAGTAGGAACGTCCAGCATCATGGACCAGTCAGCAGTAAGTTCTAACCATTCTAAAATACTTTGACGAGTCTTGTTTGCGGCCTTGCCCTCAAAATCTAGCCAGTCAAACTTAAGAACACCTTTACCAATTTGATATCCACCAGAGTCACCTAAGATCATTGTGTTGCCACGATCTCGTTGTTGAATCATTGACTCTTGCGTCAATGATTTGTTTAGGTCTAACTGTGCATGACCTGCGGAATACAATCCATATTTGTAAGTAAAGTAACCTTGTTCGGGATTAAGAAAATTCATTCCTTCAATACCACGATCAAATCCCGTCGGAACACGATCGTCTGGAATAAACTTCTCTAATCTCTGTTTAGCAACATAGGTGCTATAGAAACTACTAATAGCTGGCAAATAGACAGCGTAGTCTTTCTGAAATGGGGTTAGGTTAACTGGTGGATTCATATTCTTCTTTGCTTAATATTTGTGTTATTTCTAATTGTTTAGCGGCACGTTTCATATTTTCATATGCAATCTTAACAGCAGGGTTTTCATTACTTAATTTTTGAAGTTCTTTTTCTTCGTTCATTTTACCTAATGCCCAATTTATTGCAGATTCGGCGTTTGATGTTAATCCTACACTTGCATATGAACCTTGTATCTTATGCCAAATTGAGCCGTCGTAAACTTCAAATTCGTTATTGCAATATCTTACCTGACCGGACATAGGTTGTCCAGTTTGATAATATGTCGGAGCAGGAGAGCCGTTGCTAACCTGTGTAAACATTCCCTGTTGTGTAAGGCTTTTTATCATGCGTTAGCTGGAATAATATATTTGTAATTGGCAATACCGCTGTCTAACATAACTTGCATAGCACCTTCATTTGAAAATGCAACGGTTGCATTGTTAGCATCAGCAATCTTAAGAATACTTAATACGCTAGCAACTGGCCATGTCCATGCTTTATTTAGGCTACCGGCTACGTTAGTTGCAAAAATAAATTCACCACCGTGTGTTGATTGGTCACCAAAGATAAACTTTAAATTACCGCCTTCAGTTTTGGCAAGGAATGTAGTGTGTTCACTATTTGCACTTGCCTGAAAATTAAACCGCTGTATTGATTGAACACTTGGGCTAACAGTTACATCCCACTTAACGCCTTTAAACTTCATAGTCTTAAGTTTTTCGTTAATAATGTCAGTACTCATAAAACGATAATCGTTTTTAAAATCCTTTGTTGCATTTTCAAAATGCAAACCTACTGGCAATGTTTCACCGTTTCGATCCGCGGTGATAGTTGCAATAGATGCGTTTTCTTTATATTCTGGGCAATCTAACAAGAACTTTAGTTTATTCAATTGCGGCATGCCAAACACACCAATCATATCTGGATGCGGGTCTGCTGTTTCGGCAGTCATAATAACCGAACGGTCATCTGCCATAGAATCAATAAGTGTTTTCTTATCGTCACCTGTAATTTTTACAACGTTGAGGAACCCCAGGTTATGTGTATGTCCTACGATGTCTTGAAGAATGTCTTTCATGTTAATTTCCTTTTGTATAGTTTATTTAGAATTTTGAACAATGTCAAATATATTTTATTCAAATGTGAATAGCGAACCAAACGTGTTAGTTTGTGTAGTGGACCCCAAGTCCCACTCTAGAACCCCAATAAGATTTTCGAGTTTGTTATTAATAATAGTGGCTTCCATTTCTGCATGATCAAATGGTAAATCCTGAAACCACTTAGGTAACCGTAATTCATCAACTGGATAAGCAATTGATGTATAGCCTAAAGGATTATCCTTAACCTTACATACAATAACTTTCATGCCATCAACAATACCCATTGAGTATTTGTCTCCGTTCATGCGTTTTAGAGTATTCCAATTAATGCTAGCACGAACGTGTCCGGGCATATTTGCTCTACCTGCCTTGGCTTCCTTAGCTTGATAGTCCGTAATATTGTTAGCACGTTTTGGACTACCTTTCTCCCAACCGGGTCTAGCTTTGAACTCAGTGCGAAACTCGCTAATGCGTTCTAGAATATCTGTCTCCTGGGCACCGTTAAGTACATCAGTTAGAATTTCTTCTAAGAACTTCTGCATAAATTCCGGCGTATCGCTACGCTTAAGATCCAAGCCCATGGCCTTGATCTTTCCAGGCTTTCCGTCTATGTCTTGTCGTTTACCTTCTTTGTCGTAATACAATACAGCATAACGCTTCTTGGTAATAAACAAGCCTTTAACTGCTACAATCTCACGTCCTGCCTTAATAACTTCACCGCGCGATTTAGGGCAGTGATGTGCATCTAACATAAACTGTGGGAATGTACTGTTTACTTCTTCAGCAACGGTATCATACAATTGAATAATACTGTCTCTTGTCCAAGGAATTTCTTTTTTATCAATTTCTTTCCTAAGGGTTGCGTATGCCGAGAAATATGCAGAATCAGTATCACCGTAGATGATAGCCTTGCCAGTATGGTTATACTCGCCTGTGACTACTTCATTTATTTTTGCGGCCATATGGCGGGCAATGCCTCGGCCGGTAAGCGTGGTTGACTGACCAATACGATTATCGAAAAACCTACAGCCAGCGTTAAGTATAGCACCGTATAAGCTATTAAGGTTAATCTTTTTAACCAATTGTCTCTTGTCCCAATATTCTTCTTCAATTTTATTCTCCGCTTTAATTGCATCTTTTAGTTTGGCCTGCATTTCTTTACGTTCAGCATACCAGCGTTTTAGTAGTCCAGGAATAATACCTTCTTTTTCATAGGTAAAGATAGTACCGTTAGCACTTAGTACCCATGGCTGATTACTTTCAAAAATCATTTCATAGATTTGTGCTCCAGTAAGTACATCAGTATCACCGTTTTCCCAGTCAACGTGAATTTCGTGAGCTTTGTCTTTATTCATAACAAACTCATATTCATTAGCACCAAACTTACCTTCCCATGCCGCGGCAAAACTATTACCTTTAGCAATCTTAGCATCAATTTCTGCTTGAGTGTATGTTTGGCGTAGCTGACCGACAATAGTTTCCGGCCCCATGTTCAATGCACGAATTACAGATGGATACAGACTGTTGATGTCCATTGATCCGATCCAATCGTGAAGTCCTTTCTTTGGATAGGCAACATACGCACCTGCGGCCTGATTACTAGCATCCTCATCACGCTTTGGTCGACTTGGAACAATCAAACCTCTATGATGTGCTTCATTTACAATAGCCTGTTCAGTTACTGCTACAGCACCCATTGTGGTTTGTAGCAATACAGTACATTCATGTGCCAGTGTATTAGCAAGATCAATAAACCTTAATTTCTTATCTAGTTTGTTTAATAATGCAGTATCTTGTCTGTTATATTCGATAAACTTCTTAAAGTCATTATTGTACAGTTGATCCAGTGTACCTTCGTATTGTGTCTTAGTTTCGCCTACTTCTAATTCTCCAATCGCATCAAGTCGGTAAGTATGGCGTTCTTCGTATGTATACTTGCGGTACAGCTCGAGACTGTCCAGATGAACACGACCAACCAGATCATAAGTAACAGCCGCTTTTCCATACTTCTCATACTCTCTCTTTTTAGGCATTGCATCCCATAGACATAATCTACGAGTATCATCCTTGCTTAACACTTTAATAATACGATTTACAGTATAGGGCATATCAAAGCCTTCGCTGTTCCACCCACTTAACACATCAGCATCTTCAATCAATGTTAAAAATGTATCTAACATTTCTCCTTCTGTTTCAAACAGAATTGTATTTGGAAAATCTTTAACCTGTTCCTTCGCCTGTTCCATGGTAAGTGTTTTGGGAGGAATAGCAAGGCATATTAATGTGTCTAACCATTGTAGGTGAACAGCGATAGCAGTGATTGGCATGAACGCATCATCTGGACTTGCATAGCCTCGTTCTGGATCAAAGTCCACCTCGATGTCCCAAAACGCTACGTTGAGTTTTGGGGCATCTTTACCTAGATAGTTTTCTTCTAGTGATCTAAAAACTTGATTAATATCGCTTTCGAACAATCGTTGATTGTTGTGGATACGTTGTTCTTTTTGAAATTCTTTGTGGCTTTTGCATACCACTTTGGACAGGCTTTCGCCGTAAATTGATCTGTACTTACCCTTTTGATCAGGATAATAAAATACATAACGGGCTGGAAATTCTTGAAATATCCTTCCCTTCTTTGGATCACGCTCTACAACTTTGATAATGTCATTGTCGCGATCCCATATGGCATCTACATAACTCATTAATTTTTCTCCTACCGCTTATGGCCGGCAACCTTCTATATAACGACTTATGGCTCGCTGAACCTTTGCAATATATTTAACCTAACATCCTAATCAGGCCAATGGTATCGATGCTTACAAGCAGGATATAATTAGCCAACATACCAAAGCTCTTTCGAGTCCAACTAGCCCAAGCATACATAGCACAGCCTGCTATCCAGATAGGATATAGTATGATCAGCGGCGGATTAGGTACAGTTGCTGCCATAGTGATTGAGCAACCAATACTAATAGCCCAAGCAAGTAACTCAACAGTAAACCTAAACTTGTTACTGCGCCAGTCATCATCAATCCATTGTAAGGTTGGCCTAAATAATGTATCAATCATTAATCTTCACGGCGGTTGGCATGTCCGCTGATATCTACAATAGTTTCCAAGTCATCAAACTCGCGGAATACTTGATCCCATGTATCTTTTTGTGCAATTTTAATTGCTTTACGGATAACACTGGGTTTAACTTCTAGTTCTTCTGCCACCGCTTTGATAGTTTCATTAAGACCTTCTGTTAGGTCTTGAATCTCTTGCATGACGGTACAACCCTCTGCAATAATTTGTTTAATCTTGGCCTGTTCTGGTGCACCAAATGCTTTACTCATAAGTATTCTCCTATGTGTTATTATACTTGGTAGAAACTAAAAGGTCAACTTATTTTATGCCAATTTTCATAAAACGGAGATAATCAGTATCTGGATCTTCTAGTGTCTTTTTACCTAAGAATAAGGTAGTCGACATAGGGAAGGTTTTATCAAATTCGTTTAGATCTTTAAACGGGTCTTTAACAGCATCTCTACCTTGTAGTGCAATCAATATACCGCGTGGAATGTTTTTATACCATGCAGTACCTTCTATATCTTTTGTGCTGGTGTTTATTATTAAACTATCTGCGGTTGCCTGTTGATAATTTAAAGTGTTGGCATCTTTGTCCATGCTTACTAAATTATCAATACCCGCCGCCCGAAGCATTTTATCAGACTTGTCTAGTACATCTTTGTTAGTATCTACATTTATAATTTTATTAAATGGTATGCTGGCATGTTTGAGTGCATAGGCCATATTACCATACCATGAACCTAGTATATAGATTGTTGAAAATTCTGAAATATCTAAATCTAATCCGACTAGTATTTCACACAACCATTCTTTGCTTTTTATTAAATCAGGAGTGTTGCTGCCTTCGAATGTCCCAGGGCTAGATTCATTTAGATCATACAACCGCATATGATTATTTTTTTTGAGAGAACCAAAGTTTAAACCAGGCATCTGTTCCCGGTTTGATATTTTGCTCGCGCATAATACGAGCTTTTTCTGAGCCGCTATTGTCTGGGTTTACCACAATAGTCGGTTCATGTGTTTTAATTTTTTCTACACTAGTATGTTGCCACATTGGATCATCTGCCGGTAAGAAGCAATCGTCTTCTTCTTTTGGTAAGAAGTCTGCCGATGTTAATCTACGTTGTGGCCAGCTACTCATTTTTTCATAGCCCGTACATTAGCTTCTAGCAAAGTTTGTAACCGTAATTCGTACCAGCTTTCAGATACTGTTGCGGCCTTTTTATGCTTTGATTTACGTGGAACAGTTTCGGCTTTCTTTTTATCTTTATGTGCGCCCGCCGCCCCGCCGCCCAATGAGGCCATAGCATGTTTTGCTACAGGATTGATAGGTTTTGGTTTTTTAGTATGCTTCATAGCCTTAACGCCTTTTTTATTTTCGTTAATCTCTGGATCGTTTCCTTGAGCTTTTTCGCTTTGTATGTAATCCCAAACAGTAACCAGATAATCTTCAGCTAAAGAAATCTTTTCTTGACACCATTCTGGCAAGTTATCGTTTTCATCGATAGTATTCATTAGCCCATCTACGGCTCTTTTTAGTGTATGAAGACTACCTGCAGCCATTCCTGCTTCGTCATCATATTCACCGTTAAATTCTTTTAATGTTTTTTTGTTCATAATATTTCTCACACTACTATACTATCTGGACGACCTTTGCCGGGTCCTTGTGGAACAGCTGATGAGCTAGTTGAACCACCGCTTGCACTTTCTTGAGCACCACCTGCGGCATTTATTCTTGCTTGTAGTGCATATAACTGACTCTGTAAATCTTTTTGCTTAGACCAAAAACTATGATCATCACTATATTCAAAATTAGGATCAAACTGTGCTCGTAGTTGTTCAAGTTGTTTTACTAATTGTGGAAGATTTTTTCTATCTTGTTCAACCTGTGCCGCCCTAGCCTGTTGTGCTTTATCCTCACGATCGGTTCGGTCTGCTTGACGTTTTAGTTCATCTTGCTTACGTAACTCGTCATGTTCTGGATCTCCGTGAATTCGCAGATTTTTAAACTTTGGATCTGTTTTTTGAAGATTCTTAAAAAATGAGGTCATGTCATTTTCTTGTACTAGGTCGTGTATTTTCATTTTTTCATCCAGTTACTTATAGGGCTTACTGTGTGCGTGTCGTCTAACTCTTTGCTTTTCATATCGCCGTTGTTAACGTCTACAGCACTGGCTCCCACAGCCTTGGCTGCTTGCAAAAACATTTTTTGTTCTATTTCGGAATAAGGTTGAGTTGTTTTCTTTTTTCCATGCCAGCTTTTTGCATCAATGTCTAATGGTTTATTTGAACCGTCGGCCATTGCCATTGCCTGTCCTAATTTAAATGAAACATAATCACCGCTTACACGTTCCTCGTCTCCGTAGGTATTAATCCCTCGACTTGGCTGTTGCACTCTTTTAGTAATATGACCTTTTTTCTTTTCAACAATGAATTCTTTAAAACGCATATTATTGTCCTTGTAGGCTAGCACTTAACATCCAGCCGTGTTTACGATGTGCATCCATACGTTCTGCTAAGAAATTACTAAATCCGTGTTCACCGTATTTTTCTGCTAGATCATAAACTAATTTTAAAACTTCTATCATGCGTTCGTTATCTTGCAATAATTCTGCAACCATTGCTTCTTTAGGTGGAAGACTATTTTCATCTGGAACTGTACTAAGCATACTAAATGCGCTTAGACTTCCGGGAACAAAGGTGCCTAAGCTACGAATTTTTTCAGCAAAGATATCGATGCTTGCATACACTTCTTCGTATACAGCACCAAACAGTTGATGATATTCTAAAAAGTCACTGCCCACAACATTCCAATGGTAGTTATGCGCCTTTAGATAAAAACTAAATTCGCTTGCGAAACCTATCTTAGCAGCCTTACGTAAATCTTCCATTTTTAAATCCATTTAATATGTTATTTATTTTCTAGAAGTCTGATTAAGTCTGACATCTTGTTCTCAATATCTTCGCTAACTTTGACGCAATTATTAACACGAGTACCACCCTTCATCTTAGTACCTTGCTTGCGATAGCCCTTCCAACACTTAGGATCTAGACGTTGATCTTCGGATTGTATACTTTCTGCAGAACCAACTAGATCACCTGCTCGAGCATGTTTAGCAGTTGCTTTTAATTGCCCAGCTGTACCTAGTTTATTCTTTTTACTTCCTGCAAAGTTACTTGCAGGCATCATTGCTTCTACTTTAGGTTTAATTTCTTTAGTATTGGGTACTTCGTGGTCGCCTACTTTTGCTTTCTTGTAGACTTTCTCACCGGTGCTTGGGCTAATGTAGTACTCACCTTTCTTGTCTTGTCCGATGCTTCTTACTTTGTATTTGGCACCGCTAGAACCTTCCGCCACACCTTGCTTACCCAATAAAGATTGCACCCATGGAATGAATGTGTTGATGATCCAGTCATTGTGCTGTTTGCTTTTGTCCAGTGTGCTAGAGTCTGCCGCACGACCATTTATTGTCACAGGCTTGATGTTGTTCACAGCATCTGTGATTTTCTTCTGCACAGCTGGATCAGCATCCTTGATCACTGTTTGTAAGCGGCCGGAGGCTTCTTGCTGCCTGCCTTGCATGGCCAATAAAGCTACTCGTTGTAGGTTAGCATACACAGGATCACCTAGGTTGTTGAACATTTTGTTGATACCTGCCGCAGGGTTGTTTTCCGCCACACCCTTTTTAGCAAAGCGAGAATTTTGGAAACTACCTTCAATATACCATTCCATGTCGTCATCATTTACTTTACAGTTTAATACTTGAACATTATAGCCTTGATCATCTAACCAGGCCTGTGCTTGTTGGATCATTTGTTGTTTGGGAATATCACCGCTTACATCTAAATCGTTGTACCATCCATCACCGACAATATCAGTTAGTTGATCGTCTGTGTACCAGCGTCCTGATTCTCCGCCTCCAGGACCTGGTGCAAATTCTTTTAGATTGCCTTCCGCCACACCTTTCTTGGGGCGATTTTTTTCTACCCACTGCGCCACTTGTGTTTTTAGTTCTGACGGAACTGTCTCTTCTTTGCTGTTTACAAAATCTACTACGTCTACACTTCTATTACCCCAAGGGCCGGCTTGCCCTACATACTGAGGAGATACAATACTTTGTGCATTTCGACTTCTTGTGTCATTAGGATCAGATCCTTTTGCTAATGTTTTATCAAGTCCTAATGATCTAGCGGTATTGGTAGAAACCCATGACATTGATGTAAAGTTCACCTGGTCATTTGCTTTGTGTCCGCCGCCAAAAATAGTTTCACTTCCTCGATAATCTGCTTTAATATAATTACCGTCACCCATCTTAAAATAAACAGTACGAGGAGCAAACATATCTAATTCATTTAAGTTGTCTTCCGCTACACCCTGACCCGGTTGAATTTGTCTAGTCTTAACACCAGGCATACCGCCTAATGTTGCTAATTTTTTAATCCAGCCTTCGGCACTAGTATCCTGGAGAGATATAACCACAGTACCATTAGGATCAATGGAATCTATCCCGGAAAGTTTATCACTGGCATATCCTCTAGGATCAAAATAATGCCCAGGTACTGTACCAACTTTATTGGATCGATCTAACCGAGTTTTATATTCGGCATCACCTTTTTGTTTGTGTACTTCTAAACCTTTAGTAATTGCGGCACGGACCTGTTGTTGTTGAGGAGTTTCTTGGTCTTCATCAGATCTTGTATATACTCGTTGTATCTTTTCTCCACCGTCGCCCCTCTCCGTTTTTTCAGGCTTGCTAGGTTTGTCTTTTTCAAAATACTTACGCATGTCTGCCGAACTTGTAGTAGATTTCTTTTCAATAGAGTGTTTAGGTGTTGCTAAAAATCCCATGATACTTTCATCTTTTGTCTCGTCTGGTTTTTTATTTTTATTAGCAACATCTTGCTTGATCTGATTCATATACTCTTCGCCACGCTTGCGACTTGCAGTGCTCTTAGCTTGCTCACGTTCCCAAGCACGTTGTAGTTTAACTGCCGCACTCATTCGAGCAGATTCAATTAAACTTTCTGCCATTGGTGCTTTAACTCCGCGCTTTTGTAATTCTGCTTGCAATGCTTGTAATTTATTGGGACTACGTGCAATAGCATTACGAATATCTCCTGCTACTTTGCTAGGGAGATTTTTTAGAATATCGTTTACAATTTGATCTGCTTGAACATTTTGTTTACCAAAAGTATTGTCTTTTGGTGCTTTAGGTTCTTCATATCCATCATCGTCATCTGTATCAACTTCTGCTTCAATTTGTGCTAGATAGTTTTCGTAATCTTGCTGACGTTTATTCCAGTTGGCACCAAATGATGATAGTTCTTTATTTCCCATCCTTGTACCAATTTGTTGTAGTATAGACGGTAGGCTTGAACTAATTTCTCTAAAGTTAATATGTCTTTCTCTATCTTCACTAGCATCTTTTAAGAAGGCCAATAACGGAGGCGCATATTTTGAAGCCTGTTTGGTTAGATCATATAGATCTCCCTGCATTTTATTCCAATAGAAATTGTTAAACCACTGTGCGCTTTGACCCGCGGCGTTGCGATGATACCCTTTTAGACTACCATTGTTATCAACCCAACGCTTGGCCATTGCTTTTAATTTTTCATATAATTGTGCAATTGATTCACCATTAGTGACAATATTTTTAATTGTTGATTCTAAGCTAGTTGATTCATTAACTTTAGGTGCCATCAATGCATTGAACAATCTTTCAGCTACAGGAGCAGGTTGTTGTTGAGTTTGTTGTTGTATTCCCATACCTTTCCTTGTTATATCCATTAAATGGTTGATCCAATCCTCGCCTAATTTTTTAACATCGAACGCATTTGACCATACAGCCAATGCTTTCTCTGGCGGATCACTTTTTAAACTGTTGCGTAACATTGTTCCGCTAATTCCAGTTCCTCGAGGTGTAACACCGAGGCTTACCTTAACATGCTCGTACCCTTGAAACTTATTAACAGCCTTCATTAATGCTTGGGGCATATTAAGATCTTTCCGATCTTCGCCTACCATGATAACAATATTATCATAACGTGGAGGCTTATTTGGCAATGGATTAATTAATTCATGTTTGATCTTTTGTATTAATTGTCCACCTTGTTGTACTGTGCTAATATTTTTAGCATACTCGGGATATAATTTGTGCCATGTTTGTACCTTGACTGCTGGCGGAATAGGATCATCTTTGCCTTCAGCATTGCCAATAAACAAATAAGGATCACCGCCTAGTTCGCTGGCCTTATTAATTGTATAGTTAAACAGTTCTTCGTGTCCTTTATGCCCAATAAAGGATCCTATTGCTACTACAGCAGTCTTAGATTCGCCTCTCGGACGTTCTGTTCTTGCTGATGTTTTGGCGGCCTGCTTACCGGCAATGACTGCACGTTGTTCTGTACTGGTAATTTTTACAGGACCTAATCTTGTGTTTAGTACAATACCTTCGTAGTCTTTGCCTAACATATCTTTACCGACAATGTTAGGATCTTCTGCAATGGCTTTTTCTAATGCAAGTTTAACTGGTTGTAATTGTGCTTCAACATTTTTTCTAAGTTCTAAGCTAGTACGATCTCTTTTACCTGCGGTATCTGATACTATGCTTTTTAGTTCTTCAATATTTTCTAACGGTGGAACAATTGCGGTAACATCTAATGCTTTGTTTTGTGTTAGACTGTTGTCGATAAACATAACACTACTTTGTTGTCCGAGGCCTGTTAATTCTTTTATAACTTCCTGAGAATTTTCAACAGGCTCACCTGTACTAGCAGTTACTACGTTTAATGGAACTAGTGCAAGTTGTACACCTTGTGGAAGTTTGTCATAATGAATACCAACAAACTTTAATTTACCTTCTTCAGTTTCTGTAGCAAATGGTAAAAATAATACTTCACAACTTACTTGTTTGTCTATTAAAAAGTCTGGCCCTAACTTGCTGTCAACTAATTTAACAGCGTTCATCATTTCTACAAACAAGTCATCAAACAGTTTAGCACGACCTAGTATCTCTGGATCTTGTGTACCTTTTTCTTGATGGTATTTTACAAATCCCGGTGCATATCTTGGCTCAGTCCGGCTGGTACCCATAAAAGGTTTACCATCTGCGTTCTTACCAAATCGCCCACCAAAGCCGTCTACCTTAACATTTAACGGCATATTTTCTAATTTGAAATTACCGTTACCGTCGTGTATCTCATCTAGTAAATCTAAAAAGTCAGCGGCCTTAAGATCTTTAAGATGCGGCATGCCTTTACGCAGTTGTGCTTTTACTTCGGCTTCGTTTAAACTTTCGTGTTTAGCCTTACCAGCTTTCATATTAGCCATCCAATGTGCTAACTGTCCTTTACGTCCGCCTTGTTTGGCAACATTGCGTAATGTACTTATGCTTGCTTTGGTTGGAACTCCGTGACGTTTGCTGTCGCCCTTGTCTTGCGGATTCTTTCCATCGGCAAAGTTCTCCGCCACACCTTGCTTACTTTCATTCATACCTTCTGCACCATATTGAGCAATTTTACCTGCTTTGTGCATGTTCTTTACTTGTTTGAATACTTTATCTAAATCATCAGTAACACGAACTATCCACCCTTGATCGGCGATGTATTTGAATGGGTCACCAATGGGCACCTGCTTGATAGGCTTACTAGGATTTTCACTAAACCATTCACCTGTAGGTAATTGTCTGAAATCGCTAGCATCAAACACAGTTAAGTAAGTTTTACGACTACGCATTGCTGGCAAATCTTTGCGGTCAAAATAAACAATGGGTTGGCCGTTTTGTGTAAACTCTACATAGCGTGTTTCGTGTGCGTTGCCAGTTGCGTATAATGCTGTTCTCCTTGGATCACCAGCAAACAATCCTTTAGTAGTATTAGTTTTAAGATTTTTATTCTTCCAATAACTATCGTCACCTGTGTCTACACCACTTTGGCTCCAATCATCCGTATGCTTGTATGCTTTAAGACTAGACCCAAAATCCGTGATAGGGTTACTATCAATTCGTGTAACCGTTGCTCCTTCCGCCACACCTTGCCCCACATTATCTCTATAAGGCCTTACCCAAGTAAATCTTGTGTCAGCAGGTATCCATTTGATACCCAGCCCATTGTTGCCTTTGGCAGGATCCATATCTACCAGCAACCAGTTTTTTTCATCGCTAAATGGTACCGTATGTGCTTTCTTCAAGATGCGAATAATTTTGCCCGAGTCTGCTATCTTGCCCATCATGGCATCTTCATTCTTAATGCTTTCACCCCCGCCATCACCACCCCCGCCATCACCTGAACTGTCTCCGCTGTAGTCAGCGTAATATCCATATCCACCGTACAGGCCAGGACCATAGGCAGCATGACGAGCTTTACGTTTTTTATTACGGCGTTCTTCTAAAGTTTGTGTATCAGCAAAGTTTTCATTTGCGGGTTGACTTGCGGCTTTTGCTCTCTTCAATGCGGCACGTGGTTGTTTTTCTTCCGGATGTTCTTTCTTGTAGGCTTGCACTTCATTGAACTCATCCATGTAGGCCTTGCCCATTTCTATGGCAGTATTTCTCAACTTACCTAGCTTGCCCACCTTAACAAAGTTATCAATTGCGGCAAACTTAATTTCTTGATCACGCTCTGGATCATTCTTAGTGATCATTTGAGCATTACCTGGCTCAAAACAAAGATCTAAGAAAGCCATAAACACACTTTCTTTAGAAGCAGGATCTGGAATATATTTGTTAATTAACTCGAGTGTTCCTAAGAAACTCTTTTGTAATTCTTTATCATTGCCTTCGGGATTTGCGCCAAAGAAATAGTAGAATTGTTTATCTAAATTCTGTATGTAGGTTCTCTGAGCAGATGGTATTAATCTCTTGTAAGGAACTTCGTCCTTGTGAGTTTGCTTTTCACCAGTCTCTGGATCGGTATTAATATAAGGTTCGTACTTTTGACTTAGCCCGCCCCCCTGACCACTAGCAACTGCAAACGATAAATCGTTGTCACGTACATTTGGTTTAATATTTGTTTTTGTTTTCTTTACATCTACTTGATGTTTAACACTACTATGTGCAGAAGTTAATGCACGATATATGTATTTGTGAAAAACACCTTTGATGCCTGCTTGAATGTCGTTCCATTCTGAACTATGACTAAAGCGATACCACTCATCGGGCATGTCTGTTTCTGTATCATATCGACCAAATTCAAAATCTATTTGAATTTTAATAGGAGGATCTTGGAATTGAAATAGTGCATTAAGTTGTTCACTACCTTGACTAAATCCTAATAGTGTTGTATCGCCTATTTGTTTATGATCGTATGCAGTTAAAAAATCTCTAATCTCTGGTTCAAGTTCTTTATTACATTGTGTATCAATGTCGCCAACTTTAGGTTTATGTTTAGTAAACTCTTTGTCACTAATACCATCTGTATTAAAGAAATGTAAACTACTGCCACCTAAGAATTGTTTTGATTGTAGTAAATTAGGATTCCACAATGGCTTTTTGTATTTGCTATAAAAAGCACCATTGATGTCGTTTAATAATTTATCTAGTAACCCCACCATAAAACTACGGTTTTGTACTTTGAGATCGATCTCGTCAGCTTGATAAGGTGCAGTGGGATCGTTAGGATTGGGTAATTCTAAGTTGCCACCTTCAAAAAGAGGAACAGTCTTTTTAGGTTTGAATAACTCGTTTAAGATCATTTTTTATGATCTCCGACCTGATAGTAATCTTCTTGCACATCATCTATAAACTTATCACAAAGTCTTTTGCATAGTTCGTCTTTAAAATCTTCGTCAAATAGCTTTGCTGGATTATCTGTTAGTTTATGATGTTTGTAAAATAACCTACAGCCTTTATTAACCATAGGCATCCATGATTTAGTGAATCTGTTTCTGTTAAAATCTGGTGAAGTTATCTGTGTTTTTAATTCTTTTACAAATGGTAGAACATGTGCTTTGTGTAGTGCATCATTATCAATAATATACCAAAATAGCTCATCGGCCATCTTGGCTTTTTCTTCTTCTGTTTTACTTTTGCCGTAATCGGGGAATTTCCTATCTTTTTTGTCGACAGGGACGTTAAAAAATTCGTATAGTTTCATAATGTTTATTGAGCCCTATAAGACACTAAATCATGGATATTCATCAAATACTCCGTATGGAATATTTATGCAGTTTTAACCAATCAGAGATTTAGTGATTATAGTTGACAAACAGCAAACTACCTGGTGGCGAAGACGCTTCTCGGTGTATTTTTGCTCGGACCCATATGAAATTGCCGTTAAAATTAACGTAATTTGTAGTGGTAGTTACAACAGCATTGGCCCCTCGAGCATACATTATAGGTGTACTATCTACATCAAACCAATCTCCGGTCCCCGGAACTACAGTTAAGCTGGCCTGTATAGTACAGGTGCCTGCAAAATTAGGAGCAACAGTATAAGAAACAGTATGTAGTCCATCGGATGATCCGTAGTATCCATCACCTTTTAGTTTATCACTATAGAATAGTGTAGCACCTGTAGGTGAAACTGCGGTACTAGGAATAGAGACGCTATTGCTAATAACGCCTGTTCCTGAGTTGATTTGAAATACAAACTGTTGACTTAAATTGGACATTGAGTATTTATCTTGTTAAACAGTTTCTGCTTCGGTGGTGTTTTTAACTGATAGCACTTCTACGTAATTAATACACAGAGTATCTTTATCAACAGTTAATTCAACAACTCCGCCATCAACTAGTTTTCCAAATAGGATTTCTTTACTCAATGGTTTCTTGATAAACTCATCAATAGTACGTTGTAGTGGACGAGCACCCATTTTACTGTCAAATCCTTTCTTGATTAACAGCTCAACAGCGTCTGCGTTAAGTTTAACATGAACGTTTCTATCTTTGAGTAGCACATTGAGCTCATCAATAAACTTCTTAACAATTTTAATCATTGTTGTTTGGTCTAACTTACCAAAGCGGATAATACCGTCCAATCGATTGCGGAATTCAGGAGCAAAGAATTTGTTAATAGCATCCTTAGGATCGCTGTCTCGTTCTAAACTACCAAAACCTACGCTATTCTTTTCAGAATCTGCCGCACCTAAATTACTGGTCATAATAAGAATAGCATTGCGTCCGTCTGCTTTCTTACCATTACTACCGGTAATAAATCCGTTGTCCATTAATTGAAGCATAATGGTTAACACATCGGGGTGCGCCTTTTCAACTTCGTCTAACAACAGAACACAATTAGGATGTTCTTGTAGTTTAGTAATCAATTGACCTGCATTGTCATCAAATCCAATATAGCCCGGAGGAGCACCAATAAACTTAGCAATAGAGTGTTTCTCTTGGAATTCGCTCATATCAAAGCGTACTAGTTCTACACTCATGCCTAAAGCAAGTTGTTTAGCAACTTCTGTTTTACCAACACCGGTTGGTCCTGCAAACAAGAAACTACCTACTGGTTTATTAAGAGCTTTTAACCCTGCCTGTGCAATATAGATTTTATCAAGCAATGTTTCGATCGCTTTTTCCTGTCCATATACTTTACTACGCAGATTTTTATCTAGGTCTTTAAGATTACGACTTTCTTTTGATGCAATTTGATCTAACGGCAACCCTGTAATCTTACTTACTTCAAATACAATTTCATCATGGTCTACTACACCATTATCTTCGTCTTTAACCTTGAAGCGGGCACAGGCACAATCAATTAGGTCGATTGCTTTATCTGGTAATTTCTTGTCGCTCATGTACTTAACGCTATACTTAACCGCATCCACTATTGCCTGCTTGTTAATCTTAACGCCATGGTATTTTTCGTAATATTTTTTAAGCCCCATAAGGATCTTAATAGCAGTTGCTTCGTCGGGCTCGCCCACCGTGACACGTTGGAACCGACGCATTAGGGCACGATCCTTTTCAAAGTGCTTACGGAATTCTTCCCACGTGGTACTAGCAATAACTTTAATACTTCCTTTACCCAATACAGGTTTAAGCATATTACTCATATCGTTACTGCCACCACCGACTGCCCCAGCACCGCTCATCATATGAGCTTCGTCAATAAACAAGATACACTTCTTTTTCTTTTCTAGCGCACTAATAACCATCTTTAGGCGTTCTTCAAAGTCTCCACGATACTTGCTTCCGGCAAGCATGGCACTAATATCCAAACTATAAACTGTATGATCTTTAATAAACTTAGGAACGTTGCCTTCTTCAATCCTACGTGCTAGACCTTCTGCAATAGCAGTCTTACCTACACCAGGATCTCCGATCATCATAACATTAGCCTTGGTTCTACGTGCAAGAACAAGAGTAATTTCTTCAATTTCTTTTTCACGGCCAATTACCGGATCTATTTGTTTAGCCTTAACTTTAGCAGTTAGACTTGTGCAATATTGCACAATGATTTTTTCTAAATGTCTGTTACTAACTTCTTCGGAATCTATATCATCTGTATTAGATCCTTCCTTGTTTAGAAAATCAATAAACTTGTCTTTATCAATTTTAGCTTTACGCATAAAATACAATGCATGGCTTTTCTTTTCACTGAATATGCTAAGGAAACAATCAATAGGTTCAATCTTAGATCGTCCGCTAAACAATACTTGTGTAAATGCTCTATTCAACATTCTTTCCATAGAATGTGTTTTCTTTGGTTTATCATCAAATTCTGCATTAATAATTTCTTTTAGTTCTTTATTTAGAAAGATTTCGATATCTTTCTGTAGTAAACTAACTTCGGATCCGTAACTTGTTAAAAGTTCTTTAAACTTTTCATCTTCTAATAGACTATGCAAAAAATGTTCTAGTGTAAGAAACTCGTGTTTATACTTTGTAGCTAATTCTACAGCTCGTTCAAAGATTACAGTTAAACTTTTATCTGGTTCTAACATCAATATTTCCTTTTAGTTTTAGTTGATTTTTTTACTGCCATTGCCCATTTTAGGGGACTAATACGATCTTGATATACAATACCTTCAAGGTGATCAAATTCGTGTAGGAAACATCTAGCGGTGTACCCTTCTATTTCGGTTGTTAATGTTTCACCCGAACTATTTTGCCATTGCGCCTTAATAACTTTGGGGCGTTTTATATTAGCAAATATTCCTGGGAAACTCAAACAACCTTCACTATCATCAACCATTGAATCACCGCCGGATTCGATGATTACCGGATTAAAAATTCCTACAGCATTATCTGGATGTTCTTTAGAACCCATAACAAACACTCTAGTTTTAATACCGACTTGATTCGCGGCAAGACCAATAGCATCATTAGCTATCATAGTCTCGATCATTTCTTTTTCTAACTCTTTTGGATCTACAATAGGATTACTGAAATCAAAATCAGGCATCCTTTCTCGCAGAATTTCATTGGGGAATTTAACTACTTTATACATATTATTGTTTATGATTGATGAAACTTACTTAGTAACTCTACTTGACCGGGAGTTAATTGTGTGGGTATTTCAATATTAATAGGCATCAACATTCTGCCTCTGAATCTGTTGTCGTTAATATTAGGCATACCATATCCGGCCGCACTTAGTATCTGTCCGTGCTGTGTTCCCGGATTAATTGTTACTTCCAATGTTCGACCGTCGATTGTATCAATTGATAATTTGCATCCCAGTATTGCCTCGACACACATAACATTTATTTGTTTAACAAGATCGTCGCCTTGTCTTACAAATCCTCTATGTGCGGCAACTGACACAGTTAAATGAATGTCTCCTCTTGGAACATGAGGGTGTGAATCGTCACCTAGTCCTTGTACCTTTAACATGGTACCGTCTTGAATACCTGCTGGTATTTTAATATTGATAGTTTGGTTTCTTCCACTAGGTAGTGTTACTTCCGCTAACCAATCTCTACCATAGAACGCTTCTTCTAATGTAATATTTGTCTGTACATTAATTGATAAGTTTCTAGGCTGTTGCGGTCGTTGTCTAAAAAATGAAAATGGATCAACGTCTGGAGGCCGGTTAAAAAAATGTGCAAACATTTCTTCTGGATTTACATGCATACCGTTATATGCCTGGTGCGCTCTTTGATTTTCAAACCAGGGATCTGATCCTCGCGGATTTCGATCATATTCTGAACGTCTAGTAGGGTCGCTTAAGATACTGTATGCAATTTGCACATTTTTAAATATTTCGCCATCACCACCTTTATCGGGATGATGTTGCCCAGCCAACTTTCGATAGGCTTTTTTTATATCTTCGTATGAAGCGTCTTTTTGGACGCCTAGTGTTGAGTAATGGTCTGTTAGCATAATAATTGAAAAAAGGTATAGTACAATTAATTATACTATACCTTCCCCTGGGAGTCAAGTTTTTATTTCTTTTCTGGTACTTTTGTACCTTCTAATTTTTTATGAACTTTAATCTTCTTGCAGTCCTGTTTTACGGAACCGTCTTTATTTTTGACAGGCTTGCCGGCCTTATCTAATTTGTCATGACATACTTCTTTGGTTTCACCACCTGCATACACATTGGTTGTCAAAAATCCAACAAGTAATAATGCTAATAATTTTTTCATTTGTTTTCCTTATAGTACTGGATCTACTTGTGGAGCTGGAGCAGGTTTGCCTCCAAATCCGCTTGTTACTGAGGGGGTCGATGTTGTAGGCGCTGGTGCTCCAAATCCTGAACCACTATTAAAGCCTGTTGGCGCTGTAGATGAGCTTCCAAAGCTGCCTCCGCTAACGCTACTTGCCGGAGGTGTTGTGCCGCCGCCAAATCCGGCGCCTGCAATTGGTGCTGGCGGAGTATATGTTGTGCCGCCTGTTGGTAAGGTAAGTCCGCCATTGTTTGCTCCACTTAATTTTTCTTGAGTTCGACCGTATGCACTGATACCAATAACGGCACCCATAGCAATATGGAATAATCCTGCTCCCTGTAATGTTATTGGTTGCCATTGTACATTTACTGCGCCATGACTTATGGATTGTAACAGGCTCCATAATATAGGAAATACTACAAAATCCGTAGTACAAACCAACATATACATCCAGCCCATCATTGGACGCCATTTTGAATTCATCCAATCTTCTTTTTTCTGTTCGCTCTCGCTTTTAACTTCTTCTGCCATATTTCGCTCCTAGTGTGCAATTATTTATTATCGTCCAACATATATCTTGGGTTCAGCTTCAGCTCGGCGTTTTTCTTCGCTTTTAGGGAATAATCCGTCACCGTATTGTGGGTATTTTTGTTGTCTATCGTATGCTACCCACATGAACACTCCGCCCATAACAAATATTATTATTATAATCGCTACACCGATGATCAACTCTTCTCTCAGCTGTTTCATACGGGCCGCACGTCTACGATCCTGTACCTCTTGAATTTTCATTTGTTTGATGATGAGAACTTTTTGTTCTTTACCCATTTCACGCATCATTTCTTCTACTTCTGTATAAAGCGCACCCAATTCTTTAGGGCTTTGATACACCATTATCTCACGTAATTCAGTACCCATTTGTTCTAATTGCTTACGCATTAGAACACGTTGTAGCGCACGTTTACCTAGACTATCATCTCCTGTATATAATTGTGTTTTACTACGGCGTTCTTCTTCAGCAAAAATTGCCATGCATTTGTTTAAGTTATCGTAATATGCGCCAAGATGATTACCAATCTCTGTGTAAACACCGGTATGCTCGCCCGAGTTAGCCTTTTTGTTTAACTCGACAACTTCGTTTTTTGTACGAATGTATTGATTACGTTGCTCTACTGTGGCTGGTTTTTCAGGAGGGTGAAGTTTTTGGAACTGTGCATCGATGTCTTTTAATACATCTTTGACATCACCGGCTGCACCCTTGATATCTTTATAGAGTTTACACCCAGCCTTAACTGCGGAGACTGCTCCGTTAGCTAACGCAAAGAGTGTTAAGGGATCCATCTGTTTGTCCTCTTACGCCATTCTAAACATATCACTGTGCGATTATAAACGTCCCCGGTCCATGTCCATCGCACACACTCCCACTCGGGCCATTTTTTAACATCTGGTTCTTTGGCTAGTGCAAATATTAAGATCCATTCAAACATAGTGTGTTAATATCTGTCCTTGTCATTGTACCAATCTTTAAACATGACTCCAAACACCATTAATAAAGGTATCATAGATAAAAAGAATATTAGGTCATTTGTGGTGATGATTATGTTGAAGTACATGACTTATCCTTTAATTTTTAGCGTAGTCTTCTCGTTCTTTCTTTTCACGAGCTTCGCGTTCTTTTTGTTGCTGCCGGATAAGTGCGTTGCGAGTTGCTACCTTTTGTTCATATATTCTTTTTTCTTCCATGGCTCCGTATACGCCAACACCACCCATAGCAACTGCAAATAAAATAACTGCACCTGCAATAAAATACATACCAAAAATAAACATGTCTGCCATTTTCTTCTTATGCGCTAGTTGGCGTTCCGCTTCTTCACGCTCCGCTTCTGCACGTTCTTTAAATAGTCTGGTACGCTCGGCAATCATCTGTTCCCAAATCTGTGGCTTGCCTAACTGCCAGAGAATCATATCTTTAAGATCACGCTCTGCTTGTCTTAGAGCATCACTGTGCATGGCAATCTGCAGAGCTTCATGCCCTAGCTCGGCATCAGTTTTACCAAGACGTTGCGCCTTGGCTTTTACCTTTGATCGCTCACGATGAATAGCATCTGAACTTTCAAAAAACTTACTAAATTGTCCTGCAAGACTATTGATGTCTTTGCCCAGTGCAACGGCTTGTTTAATATAACTTACAGCAGATTGTGCGGCCGTAAATGCAAGTCCTATTGTAATTGGGTCCACACCGCTAGCTCCTTTAGAACCAGAGGTACAGACCGTTAAGACTCAATAACAATCCAAATCCTGCTACTACAAAACTTCCCCAGAACATGGCCATGCTAACTGCTAAAATACTTGCTGATAGAACAACGATTGCTAGTTGATAAGCAGTCGATGCATAACCAATCCATGGGCTAGACTTCTTGGCTTCTTCACGAACTGCTTCTAGTTCTTTTGCTTTAACAGCAAGTTCTTTCTTGTCTACATCCATGCGTTCTTTCTCAGCTTGGAATTCTGCTCTTAGTTTTGGATCAGTTGAGGTCTTTGCCGCAATTTCGTAGGTAACACCTCGACCTGCTTTGGCTTGATACTGTGCCCATGTGTTGTTAGCACCTAGTGTATTGTTTAATACTGTGCTACCTAACTTGCCGCCGTACCAGGCATTCACTGCCAACAACAAAGCAAAGATGGAGATAACCATACCTGCTTTGTCTTTGATTTTGGCTTCACGCTCTGAACGTGAACCTACTGGATGCTTGACTGCATCTGCATCTTTAGGTTGTTTTGTAACTAAGTTTAATATTGAATCAATCATTGACATTGTTTACTCCTTACTTCCAGAAAAATAAAATAACTTTTAACTTGTCAATGTACTTTTGTAAGTACTTGGTTTGTATGTTCCTTGCAAAGTCGGGTTGAGGAAAATTCCATCCAACAAATGCTCCAACAAAAATCCAAAATAATGTTTCTAACATGTTTATACTCCTAATACATGTAATACATGATTATAATGTTTAATACGATCTTCAAGGCCAATGGTACCGCCGTTGATACGCTTGGTCAATGTTACGATATCACCTTTGTCTGCCCATTGGTTAAGATTGTTTGCTTCCCAGAACCAGCAGGCGCTTTGTACAGCACCTTCGAATGTTGCTAAGAATTCTGAAACTTCTTCTGGAGTAATTTCAATGCTATCTGCAAATGCTTGATAGTTGTTTTTTCCAGTTAGTTGTATTAATCCTCTTCCGCAGTAACGATAACCGTCACCGGACTCCTCTGGACCATTTCCCATTCTGTTGGCATAGACTCTGTTAGCAATCTTTTCTGGCTTTTGTGCGTATGCGGCAGCTAGCTCGTCTGTTGGGAAATATTTAGGAAAAACTTTACGTAGGCTTGCGGCCCTGTAATTTAAGTTTTCTTTAATTGCTCTGTATTCGCCACTCTCGTGAGCAGTTTGCGCCATAAAAGCCGCAACTCTCTCTGGCGTGTTAATATCGTAATCGGGTAATGCTTGTGCTAAAGCCCCATGCCAGTGATCGATGTAAGGATTTCCCTTGATGATTTCTGCTAATTGAGCTTTAGATAGAATAAAGTCAGACATTAAAAACCTCCTGTTTCTGTTAGTATTTAATGGATGACTTTTTAAGATTAAGTTGGTAGTTTACTTCTTAGGGTGTTTGCCGCCGCATAGCGGACATTCTTCAATATGCATAATTTTTCTTAGACAGCACCGGCAATAGATATTAATCCATTTATAGCGGTATTTAATTTTGATAAGTTTTCTAATTCAGACATACTTTGTTTAATATTAATCTTTCGTTGGATGTCTCTTAGTAACTCTGCATATTCTTGAGGACTTACATTTCCTTCTTTACACATTTCGGTTAATTCATTTATAGATTGTGCAGCCTGCATAAACTCAGGATCGTGGCTTTGTATACCTGATAACAGACTTTGATGATACTCTATACTCATTTGGGTTTAGCTCCTATTGTTCTTTGCATTGTTTCTGCAGATGTTTCTATAGATTCAAACTTAATTTTACAAAATACAGCACTTACTTTATCATTTTTTTGATATTGATCTTTTAGCCCTTGTGCAATACCGTCAAGATTAACTGACGCTGTAATAACTTTACTATTATTAGGTAAATGTTCTACAAAGTTTTTAAATGCTAATGTCTTTTTAGAAATAATTCCCGCCTGCTGTTTTGATTCGTCATGGTTGCTACAATTCTGTTTGGCATAGTAAGCACTAGTTCTAATGTCTGATATTTGATAATATTCGTTACTATCGTATTTCATTAGGTATGCTTCTTTTAAATCTGCAAAAGATGCACATCCAGTTAGTGTTACTATCAATGACAATAATATTAATTTTTTCATTTTACACTTTCAAATATTTCTTTTTGTGATTTGTACCATTCAATCCATCCTTCGGATTTAATTGCACATTGATGATACTGTCCATAATTATCAACCACTACACTAATTACTTCGCTTAATTTAACTGTTTCGGGTACTTCTTTTAATTCTGGGCAGGATACCAATAGTTCTTCAGGTACGCTAGGAAAGTTTCTTTTTACAGGCGCTGTTGAAGAACATCCTGTAATTAAAAATGCAAGTATGATAAAAATTACAAGGACAAATAATTTAATTAATTTCATTTGTTGACCTCTACTGAGGTTACTGGACTTACTATAACTGTGCCTTTTCTTAATCTTGCCGCATCATTAAGTATTATAATTGCTTCGGGGGCAACCTTGCATTCTGCATCAATTATTTTCTCAACTTCTTTTATTCTATCTTGATATACTATTTGATATTCTTTAACTGTTTTAATTTTGTTAACTATTTTAGTTTTAATTACTGTATTAGTTTGTTGACTCTTTGCTTCAGCTTCTGCGATCTTTTGTTCCATTTCTGCAACTCGAGCTCTCCATTCTGCTTCGGTGCTGTATCCACCTTTAAAATATACCCCGCCGACAAGTAATACTATGCTTAATATTTGTAGTAATAAATGTATTGGTGCAAGTTGTGGGAACCAACGCAATAAGCGATTCAAAAGAAAAAAGGATAGTAGAAATCCCACTACCCCAGCAATCAGCATACCATGTATTACCCAGAGTAGCAAGCTATCTGGAATAAAATGCAACATCCACATTTTACCAACCTTCCTTTTGCACTATGATTGCATTATCTCCGTTCTTAATTAGAAACTTATTATCTAGTTTATGGATTTCGTAATTTCCTAAATATTTTTCAAGATAGACAGTTTGATTTCTACTGTTATCATCTAATTGTATACCGCCCTGTATACTTTCTTTAATTGTATTATATTCACCTAGTGCTAGTAGTTTAAGATTTAAAGTTTCTGCATACGGTTTGTGAATTGCTAAGTTATTTGCTTCATCTATATCTGCGCTATCAATAGCACCTTGATTAAAAAACTCGGTAACTTTTTCCTGTTTTAAAGTTAACATTTTATTAGAGTAGTCAACTTCAGTTAATGGTAGTTGTTCTGAAAGAGCATGTTCGGTGGCATCGTATAAATTCATATCTTTGAAATATCTAAAATTCCACTCTTTACAATCACACAATAATCCTACTCCGTTAAGTATTTCCATAATCTGTCTAGGTACATCTTGAGTTCTTTCAAGTTCAACAAACACGCTATACTGTCCGTCGCGTTCTTCGCCTGTACTCATATCAGCATCTAATGCAAACTGATAACCTTTTTCAATAAATTCCATTAGGTCGGTTGCAGGTAATTTTTCTTTAACTTTAAAAGACATGACAACTACATCTTTGTCTTTGCCCATTTTACTTTTAAATTGATCAAGACTAAACGTAGGAGAAACCATATCAACGAGATCTCCAGACCTTAGACCTTCAAACAATTTAGGCTTGCTGTGCTGGTTCTTGTGTTGCGGTATCATCTGCTGGGATCTCCTGTTGAGGTTCTGCATCGGTCATTTGATCGTCTATGCCTTTGTATCTCATTAAGTCTGAATTGGCTGCGTTCTCTTTGTCAAGATAACCTTGGAAGATATCTTGCATTAATTTTGTTGGCATAGTAACTGTAACGATCCAAACTGGATGTGCATCTATCTTGCCTTTCTTTGTGCCAGGACGGAAGTCGCTGGGGTCGTGTATCTTACGCGGAATTAGCACATGATCTTTTGCATAGCCTACTTTACAACCATAATCAGTTAACCTGGCGCCGCCCATAGGATCTGGCATATTTTCATAGGGCCACATGAATTTACAAGCAACTGTATATCTGCTCATTTCTGGGCCGGTCACTAATTCGCCTTCTTCCCAATTAGGAAAAACATAGATATCCAATTCATCGAGAACTCTTTCAAAGTCTTTTAATACTTTAAAGGCGCTGTCGTTAACAGTTAGTGTTTCTAGATTTTTAATAACGTCGATTATATCGTGCATGAATAGTCTCTTAATGCATTATTTATGTTTTGATTCGCTGATACAAAAACTCCCTATTTGAAAGCCTTTTTTCAAATTGGATGTAAATATTGTTGCAGGTCGTTCTTAAAAAAGGGGCATAATTTGTCTAGAGTACGTAGAAAAGAACGTGATCAACGTATTGATCAACGTGGCGAAAACTTAATTGAAATTAAACAATTTCAAAGAAAGAAGCCGCAAGTCCAAATAGTTCCAAGGAATCTTGCACAAGAAACCTATCTCGAACTGTTGAAAAATCCCAGAAAATACATAGTTTTTGCAATCGGGCCAGCTGGCACGGGTAAAACTATGCTGGGTGTACAGATGGCCATTAAACTTTACCAGGAGGGAGTGATTAGCAAAATTATTATCACAAGGCCGGCTGTAAGTGTAGATGAAGAGCACGGGTTTTTACCCGGTACATTAAATCAAAAAATGGAGCCGTGGACAAGACCTATTATGGATGTATTTGAAGAATACTATCATCCAAAAGAAATTGCCGCAATGCTAGAAGATAATGTGATAGAAATATCGCCTCTTGCTTATATGCGTGGCCGCACTTTTAAAAATGCATTTGTTGTTGCAGACGAAATGCAAAACGCCACACCCTCACAGATGAAGATGTTATTAACCAGACTAGGCAACAATAGTCGTATGGTAGTTACTGGAGACTTGAATCAAGCAGACCGACCTAGGGAAAACGGATTGCTAGAATTTTGCAATTTATACGGACAAGGAGGTGAGTATCGTATGATTGCCATGGCAAGGTTTGAAACAAGAGACGTTGAGCGTCACCCAGTTGTTAAGGAAGTTTTATCGATCTACAAGGAGTCCGAATAACAACATAATACCTAACTAAACTCGAGAGAAACCGCGTAACAATCCGACCTGCATCAGAAATTGTTACGCGGTTTTGTTATTGTCCTCGAACTAATCTTCCCAGTTTTACCAGTGTAGCAGATAAGTTAATTTCTGGATCTGCAATTAATCCGTGATCAACTAATCCTTGTTTGATGATTAATAGAGCACTATCTTTTGTTTCTTCATCTGCGCCAAACAAATCTATATTATCGTACATCCAGCGGAACACGCCGCCGAGCTCTTCAGGTCTTGCACTCGAACATATCAATTTACGAGCTTCTTGTAGCTTTTGTTTCTTAAACAATTCAACCATAGCAATTTTATAGTCTGCTTGTCCTGCATCACTGCTATTGGCCCCAATCAAAGATCCGTCTTGTACATTTTGTTGTACAAAATTAATACATTTACGTAGATCGGGATATGTTGTTTTAACATAAGTGTCGAGCGTGTCTAAATCAAACTCTACATTTTCTTCTACTAAAATTGTAGCAACACGAGCAGTAAACTCTGTTTGGTCAATGCTGGTAAAATGCATACTTTGGCATCGACTATGAATTGCTGGAATAATCTTATTAGGATGATTGCAGGTTAGTATGAATCTACTAGTACCTGAAAACTCTTCCATAACGCCACGCAGGGCCGCCTGTGCTTCTGGTGTTAGATAATCTGCCTCATCTAACAGTACAACCTTAAATGGACCAAACGGAATCATACTGACAAAGTTAGTAATACGTTCTTGTACTTCTTTAATACCACGTTCTCGACTTGCGTTCATTTCAAGAACATCATATTCTTCAATGCCAATTTCACCAATCAACATTTTAGCAAGGGTAGTTTTACCAATACCCGGACTGCCGCTTAACAACAGATGCGGAATACTTTTGTCTTTAATCCACGTGGTAATTTGTTTTCTTTGATTTTCATCTCGAAATACATATTCGTTTGTTGTTTTCGGCCGATATTTTTCTACCCATAATTCTATCATTAAAATACCTCAATGCTTGTTACGTTAAAATGTTCTTTAATATGATCGGTAATTTTTTCTTTTGCACAATTAACTATGCCTAAATCAAAAGTAGTATACGCACAATGTTGTGAATTTGCTATTTCTATTTGTTTTAGACATTCTACTATAACATCTTTTGCAAATGTTTCAAGTTTTTCGGCACTAATCCATTTTCCACTGATGTCTGTTCCTACCGTATCTACTAGTGCTTTTACATTTTCATTCATGCTTTCAACGCTTCCATTGTAATAATTTTATCAATTTCTCTGCCAAAGTCTTGGTCGGGTGTAATAATATACAGTCCTTCCATGTGACGATCTTTGCGTTGGTCGTATCGACGAGTTTGTACAACTCGTCCACCTGCGGCTTGATGTATTTCAAAGCGAACACTAGTTTCCCTAGACAGTTGAACGCTGTCTTCGTCTATACGAATTTCGTTAGGGGAAGAATCAGATCCATCATCAAATAACCATTCTTTAAATCTTTGTTTTAATGTTCTTTTCCTCATAAGTTTTTTTTCCAATCGTGCTACGTTCCTTGAACTTGACATTTTAGCGGTTGCGTGTACTTGTCCGTATTGACTCATTTCTTTTTTCCTTCTGCTTCTGCTACACGTTTACGCAAACTTGAACTACTAAAAGAATGATCTCGTCCATTATAAACAATTTCAATTCCTCGACTAATACAGATTTGTTTACCTGTAAACTCTTTGTCTGCGTATTCTACACCTAATATTCTAACATCTACAGGTAGAATAAGCAATAGGTCTTCTAGGTCTTTTTCAGTTTGATAAACAACAACTTCGTCCACATTACGATTTGTGCTTAGTTGAATTTGTCTTTCTACAATACTTTGGATTGGAGGATTTTTATTACCTGGGCGGTCAATAGTTGGGTCAGTTTGCAATGCGGCAATTAAGTAATCGCAGTGGTTCTTTGCTTCACTAAGCATAGCAACATGCCCAGCATGGAATAAATCAAATGTTGAAAATGTAATGCCTACTTTTTTACCTGACTCTTTTAATTCTTTTATTTTATTAAAAATCATACGTAATCCTTGTACATTTGTTTGGAACCAGCTTTGCCTAGTTCATGTACAAATATTTCATGTGTGCGTTGCATCATGGCACATGCCATCATTAGTAACTCTTCTCTGGTGTCACACATCATAATTTGTTGTTCTACAGGAGCCATTAGTTCTTCCATACGCCTTGCCACTGCGTTTTTATCAATCATACCAATTCCTCGAGAATGCCCAATGCTTCGGCAAAAATTAATAAAAAGCCTGCAAAGAATATGTTGCCAATCATTAAACAACCCCCTGCGCTAATCCGGATAACGCTTTTTATTAGGCTAATGTATAGGTGTTTTGTTGGGTCTGGTAATTTTGTTAAGTCTTTCATGTTAGTCCTTTTTGGATAGATATTTTATAACTTTCTTTTTATCGTGTTCTCGGAGCCATTCTTCTTCTGGAGCATACTTTGAACAACGATTTAATGCATCTTCTAAAATCCATTTTAGTCTATATAGGTCTTGTTTATATCCCCAACCTACAAAACCGTCGTTATAAGGACTGCACGATTCGTATGCGGCTGAATTGATCTGGCCGGCGATCGAGTTTATGTCAATTTTATATTTGTGTCCCATATACTACACATAAATGATTTCGTCAAATCCTTCTTCTTTAGTAGGTTCTTCGAAATTGTTAATCATAGACTGCACAACATCATCTGGTATAACTTTTCCAGGTCTGCTGTTCAATCGGCGCTGTAATTCTTCTTGTTCTGGAGTACGAAATACTACAGCAATCATTTTATAGTCGGGCAACATATTGAATTTGCGTTTACGACTTTGAATGGTAGTACTAGTTTGATCCCAAATAATATCTTTGCCGGCGCTTCTAGCATCAATAACATCATTAATCATTTTAGTTAACGCGGCCTGCATTGAGTCGTTAAACACTTCTGAATAGGTTTTATTTTGGTTAGATGCTTCTTGGTCAACAAACTTATCAGTACTTACAAAGACTGTTGTATCCCAATCAGTTTTTCTATGTCCAACCCACGTAGTTTTTCCGCTACCAGGGATGCCAACTAATATATAAGCAGTTGGCATTATAGATCTCCGTCTTTGCGATTTTCTGAATAAAAGGCATCAAACTCTCCACCCGGATATCGAGCTTTAAGTTTGTTAACATTTTCTGCAATAACATCATTGGGATCTAGATTTAAAGCACGGCATGCATTGATCCAATACCACATTACATCACCTAACTCTCTTTTCATATGAAAGAGATTTTCTTCAGTAAATGGTTTTCCTTGAAACAGTATCTTTTTAGGAATTTCAATAAATTCCCCTGCTTCGGCCGCAAGCCCGAGACATGCAGTAATTAACAACGGAACATTAGTATCGGGACCGTGTTCTCCTTCGCCAATATAATTCCCATCCACTTCATCCATACGGTTCATGAATGTGGTAAGGTCGTTGCTTTCTTTGCTGGTAACGGCTTCTACAAAATCTTTGTATTTGTTTAAATCAATTTGGTTGTGCATCGGATACATTCAAGTTAAGGGCGCCAATTTTAACACGCATTGCATCGTCAGGCGCTTCATCGCTTACACACAGTATAGCATTATTATCGGCTAATCGTATATCTATAATTTCGCCGTTTTCGGCCTCGTACTTGTGTCCTCTACTCCAACGACCGTGTTCCATAAGAATCCATTGGCCCACTTCAACATCTGTTTGATCTGGTCCAATAGCAAACACTTTCCCCCAGCGAGGATGAATACCTGAACTTTTACCATCATCGCTCTGTAACAAAATACCGCTTTTTGTTTTATCCATGCCGAAATTCATATCAGAAATAAGTACCTTATTTCCTAACGGCCTGATAGTTCCTTTTACAGTCATTTTGTTTCCTTAATTTTACTTTTAGGTTGTGCAGGTTCTATAGTTGGACGTTTAGGGGTATTAATTTTTACTTGACTTAATGACAGTTCTTCGTCGGATACTGTCCTAGGATCATTGTCATAATATTCTGCCAAAACAGATTCTCTAGTTTTAATAATTTTACCATCTGGGCCTAGTTCATCGCCTCGAGCATTAACACGTACATTACCTACTGCGGGCATGGTCTCGTGTTTGGCCATTAATGCTTCCATGTCAATTTCTTTACCCTGCATTGTTTTATAAATTCGTTTCATAATTTCTCCTTATTTTAGGAATTCTTTAATATCTAGCTCGTATTTGATACTGTTTATTTTATGAACACCTATTAGGTATAGCACGTAACTGGCTACACTACTGCCTCGCCCTACGCCCCATACTATTTTGTTTTCACGCATTGTGTCAACTAAGTATTTAAGGTACTTTAACAACGTGATCATATTATGTTGGGCAAATAGGTCTAGTTCTTCTTTTACCCTAATCTGTGCAACAATATCCGGAGCCTGCTCTAAAACCCAATTTTTAATATCAAATATTTTATAGTTTTCGGGCATATACCAGATATCCTGTCTAAGACTATCAGCAAACTCCATGGTATAATTAGGCTCAGTATATTGATGGATTTTTGGAATATGATCTGCATTAGTACTCACAGACGAATTGAACTGCACTACATCGGATGTATTTTGTAAAAAGATATTTTCAAAATCTTGTAGTCGTCCGGAATACAAAGACTCAAATGCTTCTTTGCTGTCTAAAATTACATTACCGTATTTGTCAATATCCATACTGACAGTATAACAGGTTATTTGAGCAAGGTCAATTAACTTTGATTAGATCGCCGAGATCTTTATTTTGATTGTTTCTGGTTTTTGTAAGAAGAGCATGACTTCTTTTTAGTTGTTCTTGTCTAAGTGAATCTAAGATAACAACAATTTGATCACACATAATACCTTGACCAAATCGAGCCGCCGTATGATACTTTTGAGAAAGATCGATTATTTTATTTTCTAATTCGGAATCTTTTAAAGTTGACGGATCAGCTAATAACGGATGATACATATTACCATGCGCCTAATGAAATTCGACTCCACATGTTTGTGCCTGTGCATATATAGAAATATCTAGAGTCGGCGGTAATAGTACCAATACTGCCAGTAGCGGTTGCACTGGCCGGAATGTCACCGGCAACCCTAAGATTGCCTGAGAAAATCCAATTGCCAGTTGTTTTTACTGAAGAAGTAGCATCATCTAATATAATGGTTGCTATCGTTGCAGTTACTCCTGAGGGACTTTTGTTGAATTTGATATAAGAAAAATCAGGGCTACCGAGGCCGGCGCCTGTATCACTTGCTGTATCTAATATTAATGCAGTTCCGTTATTAACACCGTTTGCTCTTATATAGATTCCTGTTTGATTAGTTACAGTTGTTCCTATGTATACTAACGATGTTCCTGTTTGTCGATTTGTTACGCCAACCGAAAGAGAATTCCTAAAAGTTTTATGACCTGGGATAAGAGCCGTAAGGGTGAAGTTAGGCTGTCCGTATGTTCCACTAAATGTTATGTCCGATGTAGTTGTTATCGCTGTAGGAGCAATAGTTCCAGTAGTCAAAACAGCAGTCCCACTAGAAACCATTCTTCCGGAAACATATACATTGCCACCAACAAACAAGTCTTGTCCGATACCAACACCACCCCAAGTTACCAACGCACCGGTTAGTGTTGAATATGCTTGAGTCTGATTTTCAAAAATGCTAGGTTCACGCAGGTCTGCCTTTTGTGCTTGCAGTATACTAATTTCACTTGCTGCCTGAGTTAGTCCCTGCTTAATTGAGCTAAAATTAGTTCTAAATCCTTGACTATCGTTGTCTCTTCCTGGGATTGGATAAGTGGTGTCAATTTTACTAGGGTCGATTTGGCTGGTCATTGTTATTATACCTCTCTATTGGGGAATAGCAAATATTTAGCAACAGAATTGTCCAGGGTGTTTAATACAATTAACCTATCAATATCGAAGTTAATTGTTTTAAAATCGATGCCATATGCTTCAATTCTTCTAATTATTGTCTGGCTATTTCCGGGCAAACAATAACACAACGGCATGCATAATATTCTTCCTAACGGGATGCCCGAAGAATCTTGTACAGTTCTCATGAATTTTGGCAATAGATATTCGTCTACATCTGCAATTGATTCTAAAGCACCCCGCATGTTATCTATACTATTTGGATATAAAGTAGTATTGTCATATTCTACCGATTCGCTAACAGTTTGTCCAGAATCGCTAATCATGTTATCGGTTAATTTAACGTACACAACTTCGTATATTTTATTTCCGGTATTATCTAGAGCAAACGCCGATGTTAATTTACCAAAATAAAGTTTTCTTCTAGAAAAATAATTTTGCATAGCCGCTACATAATCACCTAGATTAAGTTGCTCTATTCCGTATTCAAACACAAACTCTATTTTAGATTGTGCGCCAAATTCTGGATCGTACGGTCTATATAATAAATTAGGATCGAATATATATTGGTCAGTGATAAATGTATTAAATTGGTCTCGAACTGCACTAGACAACAATGGTTGAAATAATATTTGTGTATATCGAGATCCAGTGTATGCCAAAACATTAATCTTAAATGTTTTAACCAGTTGGCTCGATGAATTACTGTCAGTTGCTCTAACTGTAATCGTATATGTTCCTGCCGAAGTTCCGTAAACTACTTTACCCTGAATAGCACCATCTGTAGTAAATGTTAATCCCGGAGGTAATGTTCCTGATTGTAATGCGTATGTGATTTTTAAGTAGGTATCTTCATGGACTGATTTTATGCTTAATTCTGATTGTTCGCCTGGATATACTGCACCGACAATGTCATTAGTGACCCATGTCATTTTGCTCAGTACAGCTCCTAAAATTGTTAGACTAAATGTTCTATCTCTAAATTGTGTTTGGTTCTTAAGAATATTATATTTAGAAACTCTAACTTTAAATGTGTATGTTGTACTATACGTAGGAGAATATTGTATGCGACCGCTTATGCCGCCGGTTGTTGGATTTAATTCTAATCCGGGCGGTAATATACTGGAGTTATTTTGATTAACAATATTCCAATCATAGGTAATTGTTCCTGCACCAGGATCGCAGTCGTATGTTTCTAATTGTATAACTTGATATGTTCCTGATCGTACTGATCCCAAATTAGCCGGAGTCATCCATTGCGGCGGCACGGGATAAGTTCCGTTAGGTATTAGTGTTGTTGGATCATTAACATCTATGGCATATTGTGCTTTAACCTTAGCAGATCCGTTGGCCGCAGTTAAGGAGAATTGATATACTTTATTAACATAACGTCCACTTACACCAAATGCCTGTTGACTTTCGTGTTCGTAAGGATTAATATCATACCCTTCGGCATCATAGGTTCCGTTGGAACCGGCCCTATAAAATAAAGTAAGAGAATCTTGAACTTGTCCGTATAAGTGTCCTGTTTGACTAAGAGTTAGTCCAGGCGGTAATTGTCCTTCACCGTCTTCAATATAAAACACAATTGGTTTATTTGGAGCCAATACATCGTATGTTGCTGTAAATTGGAAATTAACAAACTGTCCATTGATTAGAAAGCGTTCCCCACTCGGCCCAATTGTAGGTTTTGGTCCCGGTGTTGTTATAACTGGCGCTGTTGGGCCATTAACGTCGATATAGAATTTTCGGTCAGCTACACCATGGGTATTTTGTGCTCGAATAACAAATGTTGAATTTGTAGTTTGATATACAGATGTTGGAATTCCGGCAATGTTTCCCGACGACGTAGTCAATGACATACCACTAGGTAATGATCCAGAAATTAGTCGGTAAGCTATATTATCTCCTGATGCATTAATAGTTCTGCTAGAATAAACTAATTCAGTGGCAGTATAGATAAACCCAGGAGGTGTGGTCCATACAGGAGTTGGAAGTGGTTGTTGTGGAGCAACAATCGGTGCAGTAAATTGTTCACTACCTTTAATAAAGTTAATTTGATAAATTGTTCTTGAAATTAGGTCACCTGCAAGCACAACTACTTTTACAATATTGCTTCCTGTTTGAACAGTGATAGGAAATGACCAATTTTCCGGAACTATACCTAATGTATCGATGCTAACTTGAGCCTGAATATTATCAACAAACGATTTAATAGCAACAGTACTTACTGAGCTCGGAATGTTTACAACATATTGTGTTATATCTTTGTTAAATGACGGTTCTAAAAATCCTGAATTTACATGGATGTTTTTTAGATACGAATTTGCGCTACCTGTCTTTGAAAGATTTATATAATAACTTTGTTTAGTAATTAAATCTTCTGCGGTTATTGTAATAGTAGCAGTTGAATTGCCCACTACTACAGGAATATCTTGTGAAAATTCGCCCGATGTAACGCTCACACCATTAACTTTGATAGTTGCCCGTGTAGACGATTTGAACGGTTTAATCTTTATAGAAGAAACATCGTATGTAAAATTAGAATTGTAAACAGTTACCGTTGAATTAAATGCAGGGTAATAAGATCCGGTGCTTAGTTCTATACTAGTTAGATTGGTAGAAGTGCTGAACCCTTCGGCCGCCCGCCCAATAAACACATTATAGGTAGTAACACTATCTCCCGAGTTTGCTCTAACAACAATTGGTATACGAGTAAGACCTACAGGTATTGTAATAGGATCAGAGAAAGTACCGGACGCTACTCCAACATTGTTAACTGACACGGTTGAAGTTGGATCTGTTACAAAAGGTTTAAATTGGAATGGAGTTGTGAAATTATATGGAAGGCCAATAAAATAATCATTAATATTAAAACTAAATGCAGGGTCTAATGTACCTACATTTAATATTAAATTAGTAAGAGTTGAAATATTGCTACCAACCCTGGTAATATATAATGTTGTTGTATTAACATAGGACGGGTCAGCCGCAGTACAGACAATACTGATAGTGTTATTACCAACCCATTCAATTTTATTTGTGAGAGAGTTAACGTAGTTATAACCTATAAGTGGCACAGTAGTAGTTGCACCTGAAAGTACTGTTGATCCGTTAATTTTTAATGTAGCTCCTACGTCATTTGCCACAACAAATATATCTGTTGATGTGGTAAAGTGCGAGGCATAGCTGGTATACGTGTTTATATCTTGAACAAATCCTTCTTGGAGAGTAGGACTCTGATACAATATACCCGAGGTTATATCAACAACAGATAATGAATTATCGTAGTTAGCAGAACGATTAACAGTTAATCTATATGTAGAAGTAGTTATACTATCTTGAGCAAGTACTACAGTTCGTATAGTGTTAGTTCCTATAGATAAAGGAATTGAACCAGTTGATTGGCCGGACAGTACAGATATATTATTAACAGTGACAGTGGCGTTACTTTCTTCTACTGTGGGAGTAATTTTTAACGATGATATTGTATAACCAACATTTGCAGAATAACTTGTGACCAATGACTGGAACTGCGGAGTTAATATTGCATTTGTTACAAAATTAGAAAGACGAGAGTTAGAACTGCCCAACCTTCTAACAACCACATTGTAAATATTTTGTGTAACATTATCTGGTGCGGTAACCGCAATAACTATATTGTTATTACCAACTAGTAGATTAATAGGTTCTGACGTGCGCCCCGGAGGTACATTTCGATCATTAACTACCACATACGAATATTCCTGAGAAGCTGTAGGAGTTACGTTTATAGTTGATATGAAGTTAGTTACAGTAGCAATATAGTTTGTTATAGTTGAACTAAACGCCGGAGCAAGTGTACCTGATGAAAGTAACAGAAAACTTAATGTTGCTGTACTGCTAAATCCTCTATTAATAGTTATTCTATAAAAGTGCGTGGTTGATTGGTCTGAAGAAATAATTCTAACATCAATTGCATTAACACCTAATTTTAAATTAATAGGTTGTGATAATATTCCTGACTGTGCCAATATTCCGTTGATGTATATAGTTCCAGCGGTATCAATCGAAGTTGCATTAGCTCTAACAGTGGTTATGGTATTGGCAAGATATGCTGTATAGAAAAATGTGTTACTATTGAAACTTGCAGTAAACGATCCTACACTAATCGAAAGAGCTGATAATAATGAAATATTACTTAATCTAGAAACGTTAATAGTATAAGTTCGAGTAGTTAAATCCTGTGCAGTAACAACAATAGTTTCAACATTTCTTCCATAAACTAGATCTTCAAGATAGACAAGACCAGAAGTTGCAGTATTTCCGTTAATGGCAATTGAAGCAAATTGGTTTGATATTATTGGAGTTATTCCTAATTTGCTAACTGCTGTATCAACAGTTAATGAATAGGTAGTTACTGTGCTTCTAAATGCAGGAAATAATGTGCCTGCATTAAATGATAAACTTTGTAAAGCATTGTCGGGACTTTTTACTCGGTTGATACTTATAGTATATGTACTAGTTGTTCTGTATTGAGAAGTTACCCTAATGGTACTAGTAGTGTATCCAACGGGTAATTGTACAACTGGTGTTGCAGATCCGGATGTTACTGTTGTTGATGTATTAAACAGGATAGTAGAATATATACTTGCCGAAACAGGAGTAAATGTTAAACTAGTAGTAAGATTACCTACCGTTAATAGATAATTTGTTATAGTTGAATTAAAAGTAGGGGAAAAAGTCCCAGCACTTGCAGTTAGCGATGATAGAGATGAGTTATTGCTATCCGCAGTTAACGCCCCATAAAAATAAGGACCAACCAAATATGGAAAGGTTGGAGTACCGTTAGAATCTTGTGTGGCAAAATATGCATAGGTGCCTAAAGGATAGTCCGGAGTTACACAATATCTTCCATTGTATAGATCTAGGGTAACGGTGTTGCTTGTTAAATAATCCCAATCTTCGACTAATGTTCCTAAATCAAACGATGCATTAATAACTTCACCTGTACCAATTGACACGGGAGTGTTAGTATATATATTGGCACCAATAATTTTTGTAACCTTAGTGGCAGTTGTGATAGAATTGCCGGTTATGGACATTCCCGGCACTATACCTGATACACTATAAACTAAGAATGATGTAGCCGAAGTTACTGTTCCGTTAACAACTAGTGTTCTTGCGGCAGGCCGATTAACTTTAGATGTAGTCCTGTAACCCGAAACCATTAGTGTTGCTGTACTAGAAGCACTTACTGGATTAGAATATCCGTATGGACCGTAGATAGGGTATCCGTCTAACGCCCAACCTAATATTTTGCTATGACCATCTGATTCGACATATCCGGAAGTTCTATTAGAAATAGCACCCCAAGAATCGTCATTGATAAATCTTGTATCGACATAATGGTATATGCCTGAGATATTTGGGCTTCCACTGCTAGAGTCTTCGCCAAATATTTCTGCGTCAACAAAGTTTACGGTCCAGGTTGTGCCATTGCTTCCCCCAGTGCTAATTCCTGCGTTTGGGCTAAAAAATACAACACCTATAGTACTAACACCTAATATACCATATGGTACCTTAGAGTTTGTTCCGGACGTTGGCAGATTTTTACCACCTCTATACGGCCAAGCATAGTTAAATCCTTGGGTTTGTATAGTATTGGCGTTTAGTGTATTAGGAAAGGTGCCGTAAGTAGCAAGCCCTGGTAAACTTTGTGTAACAATATTCCAGGATGTTGACCCTGTTGTATATGTAACAGTTAATTGACCAGGTACGCCGTTACCTGAAAATGAATGAGAGGGATTAAACGACATATTTCACCCACCAAAAATATCTACATTTTGAAATCATAAAGGTATTTACCTAAAATAGTAAACCTTTAAATAGGATCAAATAGCAAACAATTCTTTTACTTCTTCTCGAACATCATCGTACGGTACAATGTTAATTGCTTGATTTTGGAAGCTATCTAAAATAGTTTTAGTAGCAGTTAATATATCAAGTCCTTTACTTTGCAGATAGTAAAGTTTATCGAGATTTAAGTGATCTGTTGTGGAACCTAAGGAAGATACAACCTCGTTGCAATCGGTGTAAATGTCAGGCCTACTGCGGCATCTACCGTTTTCTCCTATTATAAAGTTTCCGCTTTCAATGTGTGCTTCACTACCCTCTGACCCTTTATCGAGAACAGTCATCCCTTGAAATACTGTTTGACTGTCCTTTCCGGCAACTCCAAGAATAATCTGATTACTACTAGAATCAATATGTTGATGAATAATCTTTGTAATAATTTCAGTGTCGCCGCCCACGGTATTCATCATAAGACCATACGAATTAAATTCAGCACCTTCTTCTAAATATACTTGGATAATGTGTTTGTTGAATTTTCCGTTTTTAACAAACATTCCAAAATTGATTCCAGCGCCTTCCGCTACATGAATATCGTACAAAAATACCTGTTGTAGTTTATGATCTGCTTCGTTAATTACAATTAAATCCAACTTACCCTCGGGCTTAACTTGAATCTTAATATGTTTTGCTAACAATTCCTTTTCTGTAGGATTTTGCCGCAGTACCATAGTATTGCTGTGACCTTCTGCAAGCTCAACGGTGCTAGCCTCAACAACTTTAAACTCTTTACCAAAATATTTTTCTGGGGAATATTGCCAATCTGGGTCGCCTTTTTCAGCTTTGAGAAAACTGTGAATAGCCATCTTCTATTATCCTTTTATATAATTCTGGACCACCATGTTCTTTAATTTCCCCGTCTACAATAACATGCACATGGGTAGGAACAATCATGTCTAAAAATTGTTGATTATTTGTAATTACGGCCATTGATTTTTTACCATCTACATAGCTGTTTAAAACGGCGCCTAATATCTGTAGGTCTTCTTCCTCTAAATTAGAATCTATTTCATCTATAATGACAAAATCTGGATCTAACATCAACATCTGAAGAATTTCGTTTTTCTTAAATTCTGATAGATTCATAAAATCGTAATCCATCATCGCATCCCCATGCCCTGATGGTAATTCGAGCATAGTACACAATACCTTATAATCTTTTTCTAATTCGTTTTCGGAACGAGTATCTTTCTTGGCTTTCATCATAGCTTTAATTAGGTCTATGTTTCTAAGCCCGTAGATTTCTGGAGGATTTTGAAAAGTTGTGTGTATACCTAACTTTGCCCTATCCTCACAATCTAATCTAGTTATGTTTTTATGTTTAAAAGTAATCGATCCCTCAGTTTGAATTATTGAAGGATGCCCGGCAATTAAATGAGCAAGACTGCTTTTGCCAGAATGTTTAGGGCCCAAGATTGCATGAATCTCGCCCTGTTTGATGTTTATTGATATATTTTTTAGTAGGTCTTTAGTATCAACTACCGCAGACACGTTTTTTATTGTTAGCATTGTTTTTATTATAAAGGTTTCAAACTCTCTTGTCAAAAATTATGATCATACTATGATCGATCGCCGGTCCTCCTTTATGTGCTAATCAATTTCTTGATGAAGTATTTATTCGCGGGTAAATAAACACATACATTTTTATAAGGAAATCTTAAAATGGAATATATCATTGGTGTTATTTTTATTGCCTTAGTAGCGTTCTTTTTTCTTAACAGAAAACAGATCGAGGTAATCGAGGAAGTTAAAGCTGTAGAAAAAGCTGTAGTTGAAGAAGTTAAGGCGGTTGAAGCAGTAGTTGAAGAAGTAGTAAAGAAAGTACGTAAACCACGTGCTACTCCTGCTACCTCGGCTGCTAAGAAGCCGGCCACTAAGAAGCCAGCCGCTAAAAAAGCTGTAGTTAAGAAACCTACTACTTTAAAGAAGGCGTAATTCTTTAGCCTTATCGTGCAAGGCAAACGAGGCAATATTTTTGCCTTTTGATTCGCACATAATATCGTGCGTATTGAGAAAGCTCAAAGCCCATTCGTTAACTGCTGTATTCCAGTAGAAATCAGAATGTGCTCTGAGCTTTTGTTTTTTGTATCCGGCAGTTAGTAACGTGTGATGATGGGGCATTATGTTAGTGTCATGATCCACGAGATAATCTTCCCGAGATACTGAATAATGACAAGTAGGGCGCATACTACGCCAACTGTCCAGGACACGAATAACACGACTATCTTGGTTACTGATATATTCCCCCTCACGTATCCAGTGATGGTGAATGTCAAGCACAATAGGAACGATATCGCTAATAGTAAGGCAGTCATCTAAGCCCCAGGAGTTTTCTTCGTTTTCAATTGTGATACAATTTCTTGCTTCGGGGGTAAGTCTTTTGTAGGCAGATCGAATACCTTCGGGACCTTGTTTACCCGAGATGTGGACGTTGATTTTAAAGTCCTGAAATGATTTACCGTAACCCATGTACCTGGCCATATCTGCATGATATTCAAACTCCTCTATTGATCTTTCAACAATACCTGGGTTATCGCTTGCCAGCACAGTAAACTGGCCAGGATGCATAGACAACCGAACACCGTTCTTGCGAGCCGCATCTCCCACGGTTCTAAATTCTCTTTCGAGATATGTTCTAACGTTGCTAGTCCGCCAAAACCCAGCCCAATCACGCTGAGTATATACAGGCAGTATATCGCTTGAGAGTCGTACCATTCTAAGATTTTCATCTAGTGCTCCTACACGTTCGACGAGCAACCGAGTAGACTCAATGTTACCTACCATTAAGTCCCAAAGTCTTTGCTCTGCGACTTCTTTGCTCTGTCTATTTAACCATGCAACAGTAGTGGAGCCAGTATTATATTTCTTAGCATCGTCCTTAGCGTCGATACCATTAACTTGTCCTGCGTGATCAATCCACTTGCAGGCAAAACCAATTCGTTTAGTCACTAGATTTGTCTTTCTTTGAAAGCATAAAAGAACCGTCGCCGTTGTCATCCCAGCTCAGGGTGTCACCTTCTTTCCATCCCATTTGGGCTAGCATCTCGGGAGTAAACGGAAGGATTAATTCTCCAGTCTCTGGATCTTCTTCTACAGTAAGTAGATATTTTATTGGAGGCAGTTTAACAGAAATAACATTCATAGTACGCATAGCCCGCCATGCCTGCACATCGGTTGCCCATACTGTGATCAGACCATCATTGGGTGGAACGTCTATAATATCTTCACTTATCACACGGCTTGCCGCAGGCAGTAAATCTTCTCGTAATGTGCATGGTAATGTTCGAACTTCACCATTTACTTTTTTAAAGTCTACAATACATTCGTGTTCTGCAAGCATAGATTTAATCATTTGATAACGAGCATCAACGGGCAAGTCGCTATCGGCAAAATCTAACAAAGGAGGTGTATAATTATGTTCCATAGTATTATTTTACACTATTTTTCGGAAATAGTCAATCGTTTTTTGTAATCCAGTTTCTAAATCAATTTTTGGTTCCCATTGTAAAACTTTTTTTGTTTTGTTTATATTTGGCTGTCGTTGTTTTGGATCATCTTGCGGCAACGGCATTTGCAGTATTTGGCTCTCTGTTCCTGTAAGTTTAATAACCATCTCGGCCAAATCAAACATTGTAAACTCTCCAGGATTTCCTAAATTCAACGGACCAATCATTTCGTCATCCGTATTCATCATAGCCATCATTCCGTCAATAAGATCGTCTACATAACAGAAACTACGGGTTTGTTGACCACTTCCGTATACTGTTATGTTTTTTCCTCGCAATGCTTGTACAATAAAGTTACTTACTACACGACCATCATCAGTAGCCATACGGGGCCCGTATGTATTAAAGATACGAACAATCTTTGCATTTACGTTATGTACTCTATAATAGTCGTAAAATAATGTTTCGGCGGCACGTTTGCCTTCATCGTAGCAACTACGTATACCAATTGGATTTACATTCCCCCAGTACTCTTCGGGCTGTGGATGTACTTTGGGATCACCGTAAACTTCGCTGGTGCTAGCCTGTAAGATTCTAGCACCTGTTCTTTTAGCAAGGCCTAATAAATTATAGGCGCCTAAAACATTTGTTTTCATCGTATGAATAGGGTCCCACTGATATGCCTGAGGACTAGCAGGACATGCTAGGTTATAGATCTCGTCTACTTCTACATATAACGGAAAACAAATATCTTGACGAATTACTTCAAAGTTTTTATATTCGAGTAAATGTTCGATGTTTTTCTTTGCACCTGTAAAATAATTATCTACGCAAAGAACATGATGTCCTTCGGTTACCAATCTATCACATAAGTGACTACCGAGAAACCCGGCACCGCCGGTTACTAAAACTTTTTTCATTCTTTTCCTTTTGGTGGGACAATGCCGTACTGAGAATATAACCAATTTAAAAAATGTTCAATTTCTACGTTTGGATACGGGTACGCTTTGTATGCTGTGATTACTCTTTCTAACCAATCTTTATCTATCATTTTAATTCCAATGCCTGATTACACTTGCTATAATAAAGCAGTTTGTTATTATATAGCATAACACAATAGCAGTACGAATAAAAGCGATTCTGTCCGCTTCTACATCCGTACTGCCTGATTTTTCACCCAATGCTTTAGCCCAAAGCCGCCAAAGTTGTTTCATTAGCGTTCCATAGCTCAAGAGCCTTTGCAGGATAGATCTGCACAGATCCCTTTTCGGTAGAGCTCTCAACAGCATAACCTTCTGGAGTTAATTCCGTTGAGTATGTACCGACAACAGTTCCGTGCCATTGCGACCCGGATATTTTTTTAACTAAATCGCCTAATTTGAATTTCATGTACATATCTCTATTCATTAAGCTTCGTAAGTTGCCGAATTGGCGCCGTGTTCAGCACACTCAACTCGTACACAATGACAACGACCACCACTCTTTTCACGTATCAATTGGTCAGCAAAGTTAAAAGCATGTTCAGCAAACTTCTCTACACCAACTCCGTCAAAGATACGGATCTCTGCTAGGTCTAATGCTTCTAGTTCTCGAAACTTGGCCAGATGGGGATCTGTCTTGTCTAAGGCCATCTTGTGATCAAAGTTATCTTCTAGCCATGCTTTCAGCGGTTTGAGTCCGCCAAAATCCACCGCCCAGTTTTTATTGTCTAATGAGTCACACCCAAATGTGAATGTGAACGCTAGACTGTAACCGTGTAGCAGGTGACAATGACTGTGATCTGCATTAGGTTGACGAAATACCGCCGACAGACCAATGTTGTGTCCGTAATGTTTTGTTGAGAAATATTTTGCCATCTCTAGTCTCCTTTATTAAGGTAGCAAGTTTGACGACATGCAGAGTTTATAAAGCGGGATGAATGACGTGAAAAGTCCGCTGATGACTTATTATATAGACTACTATTTAACTTGTCAATCCCTATTGGGTAAAGTTCTTAGTATTTCTTTTCTTATATGCTTTATATCTTCAATGATATCTTGTAAGATTTCTCTATCGTTAATTTTGATAGTAATCAGTTCTTTAGTGATTCGCATAGTCCAATACCACCATACTATAGTTAACAGCAAGCCACCTGCTCCTACTAACCATTCTAGTTTATATTGATATATTGTTGCCCAATCAAAAATGATGCCTAATACTGATACCAGTACTATTGCGCTAAGAGCCATCCATAATTTACGTTGCTTTTCGAATTGCCTTAAAGTTTGAATTTGAGTTTGAATTTGAGTTTGATTTTCCATAATGTTTCCCCCTGAGTAAATATATTTACTCTGAACACTTACGAATTTTTGTTAGTAGTTTATCCTACGATCTGACCAAAGGGTGCCCAAGTACCTGGCGAGCCGCCCATGGTGCAAACCCAACCAATGTAGTTACTAATCATAGGACCGCTGTTCCAAACAATATCACCTACTTGATATGATCCAACAGTTGGTGCTCGATCTCCTACAGCAAATAGTTTATTTTGGAATTTAATATTTCCTGATACTTCAAATTCTTCACTTGGGTTTTTAACATTAACACCTACTTTGCCATAAAGATTAATCAATGTATTTGAATTTGATTCACGACCAAGAACAATATTTCCGTTAGTACCTACAGTTAATCGAGTTTGATTGCCAACAACAATATCAACACCTTTGTTATTGAATGTTCCAATTTTAGCTCGTCCGTCTTCATTGCCTTCTAAAATAATTTGAACATTATTAGGTTCGTCGAATACTGAAAACACAGCATCGCCGTCTTCTCTTCCGATACTAAATCTTTGTCTTGTGGAAAATACAAAATCTCCGAAGTTAACATTACCTGCTACATTTAGTTTATCGAGTGTTCCTATATTTCTTAGATTACTCTTGGTAATAGATGCACCTAATTCGGTAGCAGTTATAACAGGTTGCCCACCAATTAGATATGCTTTTTCATTGGGTAAGTCGACATGCTCTGAAAGGAAGAAACAATCAGGGTTTGTTCTATAAACAAGTTGCTTGTTTTGTATTTTATCTTGCCATAACAACCCTGTACCGGCAAGTTGTGTACCTTCAGGTGCCGCAAAAACAAGAAACTTCTTTTCATATCTAGAATCTGATATGATTTCAGTTGTGCGTACAAGTCCTACGTCAAGCACTCCGTGTATTTTAACGTTTCCACGAAGAATAACGTGATCATCATTTAAAACGAGTACTTGTTGAGTGGTGTTATCTAAAATTCCTGTTATTTCTGACATTGTCGTATTCCGTAAGTAATGCACCGTCTCGTATCCGAGTATGGGTGTTCCTACTATTTAGCAGGATTACGGCAAGCCTACGTCCTCGGTCCTTTATAATCATAACCAAGCAACCACCAGATTTTTGTATCCAGCCTGTCTTACTAAGGCCTATACTAGTGTCTTTAACAACCAGGGAATTTGTTGTACGGAAATCAACAAAATACGATTTCTTTCGGCCGGGAACTTGTATTCTTTTGCTGGTTTTTGTTGAAAAATTCCTAATAATGTCAAATGCGTAAGCATAGTCTATTAACTTAGCCAGATCAATAACTGTGCTAACATTCTCTTCAAACAGTCCTGTAGGATCGACAAATCTTGTATTGTGCATACCCAATGAGTCAGCAGTAGCATTCATCGCGGCCAAGGCCGATTCTTCTCCCCCAGGATAATTTTGAGCCAGGACTTTTGCGGCAACATTGTCACTGCTCATCAAGGACAACAATAATAAATCAGATCTAGTTATTTTTGTGCCATTGGGAAGTCTAGAATGAATTCCCTTAGTTTTGTTGATGGTTAAAACTTCATCTAGCTTTTGATGGGCATTTAAAACCACTACCACAGTCATTAGTTTAGTAATAGAAGCAATGCTTCTTATTTCTTGACTGTTTTTTTCTTTAAAAACTTCCCCAGTATCGAGATCTTTAACAATATAATTTGTTGCTAAGATTCCGTTCTGGGGACGTATTGTTGATTTTTTGTTTTGTTTTGCAAACGCAGATGTGGATAACACCGCTACAATAAGTAGAGCATTAATTGCGTTTTTTAACAATTTGATCAATAAGTCCATATTCAAGGGCCTCCGAGGCGCTCATGAATTTATCCCTTTCCATGTCCATAATTAACTGATCATATGTCTTGCCCTTGCTGTTATGATCCACATAGATCTGAGTGAGGGTCTTTTTCATCTTTACAATTTCAGCAACTTGAATTTCCATGTCAGTAGCCTGTCCACCGGCACCGCCACTAGGTTGGTGAATCATATGACGAGCGTTTGGTAGCATATAGCGTTTACCAGGAGCACCAGAAGTGGCAAGTAAACTTCCCATGCTACAGGCTTGTCCCATAACATAGGTACATACATTGGGTTTAACAAACTGCATTACATCGTAGATTGCCATGCCAGATGTTACTACACCACCCGGGCTATTGATATAAAAGTGAATATCTTTGTCGCAATCGGCACTCTCTAAATGCAAAAATTGTGCAACAATAGTAGCCGCACTCTCATCGCCTACTGGGCCATTTAAGAAGATAATACGCTCATTAAGTAACCGACTGTAAATATCAAAGGCACGTTCGCCTGTACTGGTCTTTTCAATGACCATTGGGATTAAATTCATACTATTTCCTTTTTTAAATATCTTATTAATTCTTTATCTGTTGGAGTTACTGAATAGTTCTGCTTAAAGAAAATCTCATAACTATCACTACCATACTTACCAATTCCGTATAGATCGGTAGCATTATTTCCATCCCATGTTAGGTAGTCGCAACTCATACCTACCAATCGCTTATATCTAATATTGTTCATACCCAGGGGTTTGATAATGCTTTTAACAAATTCTTCATCTGCCGCAATCAATGCGTGTGGTGTGGGAAACCAGTAGAGGAATTCCGGTAAGGTCAGTTTCACAGGTTTGCGACCAGTTTGGTTCAACATGATAACACCCACCATATGTTCCCAACTATTGGCTATCTGTTGCTGTACCATTAGGTCATCACGTAATGGCTCAAAGAATTTCATTTATTAATTTTCCATGTAGCCGTGCTTCCTCACATGGCTCGCAGATAGTTTTGATCCACCCACCACCTGTACTCTTACCGGGGTTACCACATGATTCACAAGTAACACCACTCATAGCTTCGGCCATTGCAACTAGTCCGCTGATATAGTCATCTCCACCTGTATAGTAGAAACGTAGTGTACCGAATTTTTCTTTAACTTGGTCTAGCGTTACCTGCGGAATAGCATCCGGAACTGGCCGCATGTCTTCTAGCGAAGCTGTACTATTAAAAGTAATTGCCCAGCCACGCTGTTTTTCCTTCCAGTCAATGTGATGTTGGATATTTCCCATAAGCTGATCTAAGATATTGAACCAGCCATCGCCACATTCAAAACCCCAACACATACAAGTTTCCATCATGTCCTTGTTGCGGTTAACCATCATCTTTGGATACTTCTCGCACAACAAAGAATCTAGTTCTTGTTTCATTTATATTCCTTATCAAGTCTTGTATTTGTAAGACCTGCAACTATTTGGAAAGTGTCCCACGCTTTCTTAGCGGCTGGATTTGTAATCAGCTCACTACTTGGCAGAACTGTTTCTAGCCAAATCTCAGGACGGCGTTGCGGACGAGCTCCAAACTGGCGAGGCTGATGCATCTTTCCAGAATCATATAGTTTAATACTGACTTCGCGGAACTTACTCTCATCTTCAACAGGATGATCAATCCATTCCGGATTACTAAACGGGCTTCCAAATGTCTGCCCACCACCGTAACCTTCCCAAATACCAGTCCACTGGTCATCGTTGTGCGGATCAAAATCTGTACGAGTAATTAGTATTAGGACATCATCGATATCAACCTTGCCGTCAACAATGTCTTTAATACACCGACTGTAACTAAGACCGATTTTCATTTTGTTCTTTCTTTTCCATATCGTATTGTTTAACCATTCTATACAACGGCTCCATCCGTTCTTGGAATACATGCGGTGCTAGTTCACTAGCCGCTTTCATATCCCAAGCACTGGGATAATGTCTCAACAAACTAAGAGCATCTTTCCTAACTTGTTTAGGCACCCTAGGATATACCGTCGAGGACTGCAAGTCTGTTAGGAATCGTATAGTTTGCACTACTGCACGATATCGTTCATCAGGCAATGTCATTTTATTTTTCCTTTGGACTCGTTATCTAATGCCAGAACAAATCTAAGAGTTTTTTGATCTCCTTCGATATGTAATTCAAAATCACCTATCTCGCTAAAGTGTTCTGCCATTTCTGCCATCTGTTTAATATGAGCTCGAGTAAGATTAACCACCATGGGTTCTACTGGTTTATTACCATACTCATCTTGAATAAATTCATTTTTCATTTTTCTTTTCTTCCTTACGTTCAATAGGTGGAGGAAAGTAGGGTTCAATCACATAATGATTGGCACCCCACCACCCAAAGGCAGTAAAGAAACCGTAGACTACGACTTCTAGTAAGCCCATCTTATTTTCCGTTGGTTTGTACTGTTGGAGTTACAACACCATTGATGACCAAGGTCTGACCTTTGAAGTTGGCAATTGCAACTGGCAGTTGACGCATGGCTTCGGCTTCGGCTTCGGCTTTGAGCAAAGGAATTGCCATTGGGTTGGCTTGCATACTTTCGTTACGCTTTTTAGCGGTGGCTACTTTGACTTCTTCAGTCTTATATTCGTTCTTGGCTTTGACTAATTCGTTAGCACTGGCTACAACAGAGTCTGCTGGAATAATGTTACGAATCAATACTTGACCAATAACGATAGTACCGTCCAACTTTTCTTCAGCCAAGGTGCGTACAATCTGTTCTTTGATTTCAGTTTCCATCGCCTGACGAGCATCGCCCATTTCCAATGCTTCATACTTACGTGCGGCCTTATAGATAGCGTTACGTGCGGCATTGAAGATGTAATTGTACATCAAATAGACATCGCCATCGTGAACAGCGTGAAAGCTACGGTTCTTGGCATTGTAAATCTCAGCCACCTGTGCTTGATTGATGTTGTAGGTAACCAATGTGTCAAAGTCTTTCATTGTGCTGTTGTCTTTGGCCAATGGAGTCATGTCTTCAACTTTGACACTAATCTCTTTGATTGGGAATGTAATAACGTTCCCAATGATAGTCTGATTAAACGAGCCAGGTAGCAGTTCACCGGTGCTAACCTGTTTGTCAAAGCCCACACGGAGACCAACTTCTCCAGTTTCAATACGAGTACACCCTGTTGCCAGCACAGCCGCGGCAAGAACGGATAAAGTCAAAATACGTTTCATGGTTTTCCTTAAAATAAAATTACGATCACGGTCATTACTAGAATAGCTAATAATGAAACAATTATACTATATGCGATAGATTTTGTCAACGTCCAACGTTCCCTACCGTTGAGATTTCTCCAGGCAGTAATGCCAAAGTGAATAAGAATTGCAAGTATAGCAAAAGCTAACCAAAGTCTAATCATAGGAGTTCTCCTTTGTAAGTTCACACAACAATAAAAAATGATCATACGCTTTGCGTACAGATTCGTGAGCCAAGAGCTTGTCTGCTTCCACTTGCATGGCTTTGGCACCTGCTTCCGCGGCTTCTCTATAGCTACACCATTCAAGGGCATACTGATCCTTGCCAAATGCTTTGGCCAAAGCCTTCCATGCTTTCAACTGAGCAGGAGTCAATGGCTCATCACGTTTGGGAACACGCAAAGCACTGGCATCCATAATGCTTTTGCTGATAGCATCTTCGGCAATTCGAGCCGCGGCAATCATAGGAGCATACGCCGGAGTAATCTTGAACCTACGACTGCTACCTCCCGGATACACGCTTACTAAATGATCACCTTTTGGAAAACTGTCCAAGTACTTGCTGTCATATTCAGACACGGGTTTATAACTACGTCCAACCTTTTCGTAATAAATCTTTTTTGTCATTTGTACACTTTCAACAATACAATATCTTCACTCATACGTCCGTTAAGTAATGTTTCTGTAGTCTTAACATTTTTAACAAACCAAGCCTCAACACGCTTCTGTGTATTTTGTTCTTTAAACTCTTTAAGTTGTTCTACTGGCTTACGCAAAGTCTTTTGAAAGCTCTTGTCAGTAAACTCCGTAATGCTAGTACCTTTGACACCCAGGCCTGCACTTGTTTTAGGAACATAGACACCAATTTTACGAGTCTTAGTATTGTAAACAATTGCTAGTTGAGCGCCAATTAGACCTGCCAGTGGCACTGAAGTAATACCAAGTTTAGGATCACTTAGCATAAACTTCATTTTCTTAACCAATTCTTCTGCCGGCTTAACTTTTGTAGCACGTGGCTTCTTAAGAACTTTTTGCTCTGCGGCAATCTGCTCACACGCGGCACCAATACTTTCGTAGAAGTCTATTAGTTTTTTAACATTCTTGCGACTAACATGTTTGTATGCTTCTCTCAACTGTTCATCTGCATTACCGCTGGCAAGTTCATGAAGCTCATCCAATCCACGTTGGAAGTATTGTTTGATTATTCGAGCATGAGCGGCCTTGGCACCCTTACCTTTAAGTAAGTTTACAACTTTGAATGCTTTTGGATCAAATGCTTCTGGATCAGTGATCCAACTGTCAATAGCGTAGTCAAGTTCTTCGCCCATGTCTCCTGCGGTTTCACGCAACCGGTCTTGAATACTCGGCGGTGCAATTACAGGCTTTGTATCTACAACAGCTTCGCTGTCGTCTTTATCGTTCTTGCCTTCAACAATGATATTGGTAATTTCATTTCGTAACCATTCTGCAACATTACGATCTTGATTAAACCCAGAACGTTTTTCAGGCATGCCTTTAATCAAGCAGGCGGCAATAGCACCTACAGTAGGACTACAACGATTGTCTTTTGTTTTCTTGAAACTTTGGATTGTGACCTTGTCGTATCCGTTACGACCCATCCAGTCAATAACCTTTGGCTTTAGTTCTTTGCCGGAACTTTCCAAACGGTACCAATCCATTGCCTGGCGGAACCTCCGTGTAAATTGCTCTGCTGTGAGCCCTTCAATATCGTCCCACTTTGGACTGTGGTCGCGTTTTGCGTTTTGACGAAGTGCAATTGATGCTGTTTTGAGTTTAGTAACCATTTTGGTGCCTTTAGTGTGGAGCGGGATAGCGGAATCGAACCGCTGACTTGAACTTGGAAGGATCTCGTTTTACCATTAAACTAATCCCGCTTTTTGTTTAAACTATACTTATAGTATAGCACCATTTTGGCTCTGTGTCAAGACTTGGTTTTACCAATTTCTTCTACTTTTGGTTCTTCTCTAGTCATTTGGGGATCGTGTTCTTGTATAAATCGTCCGGTCGGATTCATATTCCAGCTGTCCAATGTAAAAATACGTACAGGTTTCCAATATTTGTTAATGATATTGTTAGCAACAACAAGCCCAATAACTATAACTATAAACCCCATCATTGTTAAAATACTTCCTGCTAAAAATACTGCCGCTCGATCCATATCCATATTAATCCTCATCATCCCATTCGACTGCAACCCAGCCTAGTTTTTTTAAATCTTCTCGAATTTCTTCGGTAACTACACTTTCTGGCACATAGTCACGTCCGTCCGGATCGGGTGTGGGGGTAAAACCATCTAGTCCAAATCCAGCTTCTTTATTGCCAATACCACTACAGTACCAATCAATATAGTCACCCTGTTCACGCATGTCGGCAACTATTCCTCCACTATGACGCCAACTGGCACTCCAGCGTTGGTCCTTTAGTATAGGTATAATATCCAATTTGATAAACTGCATATTGCACATGGCCGCGTACAAGTTTTGAGCATAATTGTCATTTGCCTTGACCTTGTCACAAATCCATTTGGTACTACGGAGATCATACTCCATATTATCTTTTTGCCATTTTGGATCTACAAGATTTTCTTCATCTTGCTGTTTGGCCGACTTCCAAAAGTTTTCATAATACTCCGGAACTTCCTTGCCATCTTCTTTAGCCCGTTCTCTTGCACATTCCAATTGAAAGGTATTGCGTTCAGGACTGCTGTTTATTTTGGAATCGGTACTCACGTTTTAACCACCATTTATACGTTTGAAAATATTTATCGGGACCATATTGCGGCCTAGGCATGTTCCAAGCATCTAATTCTTCTAGATGCTCAAACCATTTTGCTCTAAGCCACTGTTGAAACGGACTTTCTTTGTGTACGGAAGATTTCAACATCATTAGATGCTTTCTTTAAGGTTTCTGCATAATTAAAAGCCTGCTGTTTAGACATTATGAGCGAAGCTTCATATTCAACATAGCCTTTGGTAAGTAATGTCCAAATAACTTGCCATCGGTTAAGTTCCCACCATTTTGTTTTTTGTGTGGTATATGTGGTAACAGTGACTCCGCACTCGTCTGATTCAATCCAGACGTTATGGGTATGATTGGTGTCACCACAGTCACAAGGTACTGTATAAGACTTAGCATCGCCGAAATCTTTATGTAATAGAATACCTTCAGCAGGAGTTTGTGCTTTCATTGTAATGTTCTTTGATTATCGTCAGACAAACTTTTAAGTACTTTTTCTGCGTACTCAGGATCTTCCTCAAGCAATTCATCAATGTCAACCGGGCGAGATTTTCCTTCAAATTCGCCAGATTCAACTAACCGCGTGATTTCTGCTTGAAGTTCGTTAAGTTCTTCTTGTGTACCCTCGAAGCTATCAAAGCATCCGGGCGCAAATGTAATTGTACGTTTTTGTTCAGTCATTTTTATTTGGAGTGTTAGGTCTATTGATGCAATATTCACAAGTTGGATCATCGCACTTGTCTTCTACCCAGATGTTACAAGGCTGACAATAGTAACAGTCATGCTCTTCCGAATAGTTTTTTGGTGCTTGACAGCAAAGTGTACTAGTTAAGTCCATAGGCTTTCACGAATTTTAATAAGGCGAATCATCATAGCTTCATCTTCTGCTTCATAAGCCTTTTCAATCTTGGTAAGAAGTTTATGAGCTTTATCGCTAGATTTCTTATCTTCTGCGTCTTTGCTATTTAGGCTTGAGAAAAAGCTACCTGGGTACTTGACACGCATAGCATCGCAGTGAGCTGACCAACCACTTGCTTCATACGGATCTGGACGATTGCGATAGGTAACGGTCCACCAAGTGTAAAGCTCGATAATTTCCTTAGCAGATTTGGCCTGATATGTAGGTTCACCGAATCCTTTGCTTCCTGGTTCAGCACCCATGTTTTCGTCAACAGTAAGTCCACTTGCCCAAGTTAAGTAAGCCATACCGGCTTCTGGACTGCGCCATGTACGTAGTCGTAACCAACCCTTACGGTACCAAGGCACTTCAAATTCAGTCTTAGCCTCATCACTCCATATGCAGTGATGCCATGCTTGTTCTATTTCCACAAAGTCCACAAGCTCATTGAACATACAAGGAAGAAAACGATTGCCAACATCGCACCAAGAACCCGGTTGTATGTCGCGAGCATGGGCTGTAAGAGCATGGCTGTGAGAAACCCAGCGATTGTTAATATAATAGCGTATGTCATTTAGCCGGTCCGGTATGTAGTAAACAAACTTTTGAATATAGTCCAGGCCGTCTTCCGCCAACCAATAACGAAAGTTATGTTTCATTTTTGCAGTATTAGTCCAGTCGTCCCATTCTTCAGAAGTACCTGCCTTAAGTTTGGCGGTGCCTCGAAGCCAATCGGCGAATTTTGAACAAGTCCAGTAGTGTGCTCGCATGATGTTTCTTTCTTAATATAGTAATTATACAGTCAAATCTTAACTTTGTCAAATCTTAAATAAAATTCTGACAACTTTTTCTTTTCCAATTCTGCAACAATTACATATTGATGTCCATAATTGTATGGATCGGCCCGCCTGTGCCAAATTGGAGTTTCAATAGCATGTTCCATAACAAACTTGCCTGCTTCGCTTTCTTGCCATTCCCAGAGTGGTTGTGCGGCATATAAGTCCGGATCTTCAACATCACCCATACTGAATTTATGTACAACTACTTTGTGTATTTCTTCTACACAACGATAGCCGTCTTTGTCATATTCACGACATCTCACTTTGTCCATATCAAGTGATACAACGTTAAAAACTTCTCACCATCTTTTTTGTCGTCGAATGCCCAGGTATCCCATGCTGTTCGTCGAACTCCGTTCCATTTGGACAACTCATTTACTACCCAATCAACCCTAGTGTCTAATGCGTGACTACTAGAACTTTTATTAATTATTTCGGGAGGCCACACTTCTTCTAGATACAATGTCCATGCTTTATGTTTTTTATTTAAAACAGGTCTAATAGTTGGATCTTCAATCATATTTACCCAACCCTTTATTACATGATCTAACTTATCAAGAGCCTGTTCAAGTGTTACCGACATCTGCTTTCTTTCGTTTGGTAAACGTTCTTTTCTTTGCAGGTCGTTTACCGGCAGGTCGTACATTGAAAGGTTGATTTTTTGCATGTTCTGCTCGCTCTATTGCGGCATGAATTTGTTCCGAAGTAGGTTCGTCTTCTGTTGGAAAATCAATTGGATTATCTGTGCTACTTACATGAGCATTTACAGGAATTTTAATTCCAACTTTCTTTAGATAACGGCCTGCTAGTTTCATATCCATATTACGATAGCACATGATTGGTCCTTTAGCATCTGGGCTAATTTGATCAAACTCACGTACTTCATATATATCGTCGATGCCTGTTTTAATTTCAAGCACATACAACTCGTGACCTTCTTTATGATTTTCGTTTAAGTGGTCAAGTGTAATAATTTCTACAACTCTACCTTGTACTAGGCTTTGTTCGCCCATATGGATCCAAACTTGATCCTTAATATTATATTCTGTTTTCATGTTATTGTTAGGTATGCAATACCTATGTAAGTTATTTGGTGGGCCATTTGATCCAGTCCTAGATGATTCCAGAATACAGGATTTTGAATATCGCGGTTTCCGTAGTTCATTTTGGCCCAATCAATATGGTAATGAATTAAAGAATCTAATAATCCTAGTATTGCCGCAAAGGCAATGTAGGGGAATCCAGTTACACATACAATGGCAAACATTGTGCCAATACCTTGTTTTGCGCTATGGTTAATACCGTGATAATTACCATATATTGCTTTACTATGCACTTCCTTTATTGATTGATTAACAAAGTCAATATACCAATGTTTTATTTGTAGGAGGATTAAAAGTAAAAATACTGATTCCATTTTATTTAGTTCCGTTAACTAACTGTGCTTAACAATAATCTATTGTAATTTTTAACAAAAAAGATAATGGCAAACTGTTTCATTGCCATCATCTTATTCGGCAGGTACTTTTTCTTTCGATTTAGAATCCAGCAAATCTTTTACAAACTTAACGGCCTTACGGTCAGTATCATATACATATTCCTGATCGTCATTATCATCACTTCGTAAAGTGACGATAACACCATTTTGTACCTTACGGATTTCTATCGATTCAAACATACTAGTCCCTTATTGTTGTGGAACGCTCAAATTGTAATTAAAGTGGAAAATACCAATGTGAGCAGTTTCACGGCTTAAATCCTGGTCACACCAAATCTGGTAGCCAGCCTTTTGAACCTGTTGACAGAAGAATATATCTTCTCCAATCTCTAGATTCAATTCAGGAATATATTCTTGTAAGTAGAATGGTCCCTGAATTTTTTCATACACTGAACGATGTACAAGTACACATCCATGTGGTAACACATCAATCAATTCCATCGAAGGGCTTTGATCTGTTGTGTGGAATTCGGTATATTGTCCTGCCGCACCCATCATACCTGTAAAGTTAGGATTGGGGAATCGTCGTCGGCGATAGTTGACACCTACAATTGGCACCTTACGATTTAACAATCGAATAGGAGCATCGATCGGGAATTTCATATCACTGTCTACCCACCAGATGTAATCAAAATCACTCTTCATAAAGATATCTGCAAGATTTCTTCGAGCAATAGTGATTACTGATCCAATGTTAAATGCACAGTTGATTTTAATACCATTGGCAACCATATTAGCTGCCGCCATGGCTAGGTGTTGTGCAAATTCTGCATTAACCATTTCCATTGCTGGAACAGCAATCATAATACTGGGTTGTTTACCTGGATTAGGAACAAACGGATTATTTTGATTGTTAGGGGTTGGTGCAGGAGGTTGACCCTTAGGGAACGGGTTAAAGTTTGACAGGGGTGTCTGTGGGGCTCCCATTGGGGCGCCTTGCGGTACGGGCCTGCGGTCCGGAATAGTTTGCTTAGTTGGGATGTTAAGTTTACCTTTGTTCATTATGATCCTTGTTGGTTTTTTATAGTTATCTTTATTAAGTACCAGGATAATTAAATATTGATATCGCGTTCAGCTGATTCTTTAACAATGTAAGTATCAACCCAACAGACATCAAAATTGTCGTGGTCGCCCCATCCCTTGGGCATAGTTTCTTGGAAGTGAGTTGCTTTTTCAATTGCCTCATCCATTGAAGATGCTTTAACTTCAAGGAGGTGACGGACATCGAGGTTTACCATGTAAGTGTTCATATCGTTTTCTTTAAATGTAATTGTGGCACCGCCTAGTGTGCCGGGCATAGGCATAGTGAATGATTCACTTTTACTTTTGATAATCGGTAGATTGTCGTAGTAAGTTTCTCCAATATCTTTAAGATATTCTAACATTAGTTCTTCTGTGTCTACATGTGTATAACCTACATCATCCCATGCCGCATTTGGATCAACTCCCATGGTGGCAGCTTCTGTGTAGTATGCTTGTTTAAAATCTGGATTCAGCCAACGAAATGCCTGCTCCTGTCCGGGAACTTCTACATGAACTTCATATACAGTATAGTTTTCTGTATCGTATATAGCATGAGCATACGACTGCCCATCAGTATCTCGAAATTCAATAAAGTTAGCATTGTCGCCATAGCATTTCCACATATATGGATCGCCGCCGCTCACTCTTGCACCTGCGGCTGTAATAACATCATTTAGTTTCATTTTTTGTACTCTCTGCTAATTGTTTGTATCCAGCCCAACTAGGATGGATCTTGTCTGGTTGTAATCGTGTTATTGGCAATACAGTATCGCCAAAGTTTTTAGCAATGATCTGAACTACATCTTGTACGTTTGGTTTAATTGCTGGCATGATCCAAAAAACATGTTTAGCATCAACTCGTTGACGCATTGTTAGCAGTTCTTTGAATGTATTCACACCACTGTGGTCATTTGAGCCCAAACTAATAATAACAGTCTTTGCTGGCTTCAACCTTAAATCTTTTGAATAATTGTTATTCCATTGCTGAGAATTAATCCCACCTTTGGCTACTATAGTACATTCCGGTTTAAACTGGTGTGTACCTACAGCAATACTATCTCCTAAAATTAAGCAATCAAGCACGATTAGTCCATTTGTTATTCATAGCACTAGTATATGAGAAATACCGGTCAATGTCAACAGATATAATAGCCAAATAAAAAAGGCCCGTAGGCCTTTTTTTTCTGTGTGTATGATTAACGGTTAGCAATATACATTGTGATTTCAAAACCGAAACGCATGTCGCTTGCTTGTGGTGTTGTCCATTTCATAATAATTCTCCTTTTAAGTTAGCATACTACAGTAGTATGTATCCTTATGATACAGTAAAAATAGTCTAAATCATATAGTGAAAATCATTGTTTTGACTTAGTGTTACTACTTACAGTCAAAAAAAAAAGATCCGAAGATCTTTTTTCTGCCGGTTACGAGTTCCGGCACCGCTCAATCTTTGCGGACGATTTAATTAGAACTTAAAGCCAACGCTGACGTTAGTAGCATTGTACTGGCTGTCACCGCGAACTTGATCGTAGCCTAGACCAACAAAGTAGTTCTTGGTCAGTGCATACTCAGCACCTAAACGATATGCGCGAGTAGTGTCAGCATTAACGCTGTCAGTTGCGGCACGATAACGGTACCCTGCCTTAACACTCAAGTCTTGAGTCACGGCATACTTGACGCCCGGCTCTACTGAGTAGTAGGTATAGTTAGTTGCAGTTTTGAACTTCTCACCAACAGCACCGCGGCCATAAACGCTTAGGCCTTTTACCGCAGTTGGAACTGTGCCGGTTAAGCCACCTTCAAATCGGGTGTCGCTAAGGTTGCTACTAGTATCAGTCTTTTGACGCAGGCTAAAATCAGCTTTGAATGTCTGATTTAGGTCTGTGCCCATTGTTACTTTAGTAGCACGAGCGTCTGCGGTACTGTCTACACCATCACGGCTACTGTATTCAACAGCGCCAAACCCACCTGCAAAGGCAGTACCTGCGGCCAACAATGCGGCCATTACGATAAACTTCTTCATTAATATTTCCTTTTAAAAGATGATTTATAAAATCATTCTCTATTATATATCCGCGTTAACTACAATGTCAACAGATATTGGTTTATTATTGCTTAATTTGCAGCCAATTTTTCTTTTTCTACTAAATTATCTCGGAATATCTCCCAAGCTCTCTGCCATGACCATTTCTGGCTACCTGCTAATACTGTGTCTCTATTAAGTCCCATACAACGATATACAGCAGTGGCTAAATCTTCTTCCATAAATCCAGTTACTCCCTGTTCGATAACATCCAAGGGTCCTTGTACGGGATATGCGGCAACAGGAGTTCCGCAAGCCATTGCTTCAATCATAACAATACCAAATGTTTCCCAACGGCTGGGAAATACAAATACATCTGCCATGGCAAAGTATTTGGCTAGTTCTTGACCACGCTTGGCACCCACAAACTTTACATCGGGATACTGCGTTCTGTACTCTTCCAACATAGGACCATCACCTACCATGAACTTAACACCCGCATAGGGCATTTCAAAGAACGCTTCTAGATTCTTTTCTTTGCTCACACGGCTAACACATACTAGTATAGGGCCATTTACTACTGTGCCTGTACGCTGACTTGGATTGAATATATCACGATCGACTCCGCGAGTCCATGAAATTAATTCTCCGTCAAACCCGTGTTCTTTAAGTTCTGCTACCATAGAATCTGTAGTGGTTAATACTTTACCACTGTGTTTGTGGAACCAACGTACTAAAGGCCAAGTAAGGGCCTCAGGTACGCCAAACAGCTTTCTAATTCCTTCTGGAAACTTAGTATGATAAGCAGTGTTGTAGCGATAACCGTGTTTGTCAAGATATTGTCTAGCACACAAACCCATAGGACCCTCTGTGGCGATGTGGATATGATCCGGATTGATCTCCTCAAATATCTGGCCCATTTTCCAGGGAAAGGCAATCTTGACTTCGTTGTAGCCAGGGCAATCAACATAGCGGAACCTCCTGGGATCAAGATATACAACACGATAGTTGTCCCGAACCGCACACGCCTCAATATTTTTGTAGGTTGTAACCACACCATTGATCTGCTCCGGTAAATTATCTGTAACAATTAGGATTGTTTTTTGCATTCGCCTACTACCTTAAAACTTTCAAACTTTAGTTGATATGACATTGTCTTCAGAGTCAATTCGCACGATTTCTGGTCCGGAAACAACAGACTTATCCTTCCGGGAATGTCGTTTGGATTGTTTGAATGTATCGCTAACAATAACATTATCCACATCGTCCTTCTCCTTGGTCCATATAATTATCTCCCAACGGCCATCGTGATGCTCCACAAGTGCTGTACAACTTTCGACCCAGTCGCCGTCATTCATGTACATCACACCGTTGATTTCTTTTATCTCAGCGTGATGTATGTGTCCACATATGACTCCATCAAAGCCGCGCTTCTTACAGTAGTTGGCCAAGTTCTCTTCAAACTTGAACACGAAGTCTACTGCTTTTTTAACCTTGTACTTAAGATACTTGCTAAGGCTAAAGTACCCAAAACCCATGCGGCGACGAATCCAATTAAACTTATTGTTGACTGTAAGAACAATGTCATATGCTTTATCTCCTAAGAAAGCTATCCAGGGTGCCAGACGAGTTATGCCGTCAAATAAGTCACCGTGTGTGACCAGATAGTGCTTACCATCTGCGCCTATGTGTTCTGTTTGATTTTTTATCTCAATCAGACCAAAACTAAAACCATATGGTATCATAGGTCTTAAAAATTCATCATGATTGCCTGCTATGAATACAACTCTAGTGCCACGCTTGGCGTGTCCCAGTACTCTGCGTACTACATTGGTATGGCTTTGTTTCCATCGCCATTTGTTTTGTTGTATCTTCCACGCATCGATGATATCACCAACGAGGTAGAGAGTATCGCATGAATTATGCTTGAGAAAATTATTGAGTTGTTCCGCCTTGCAGTCTTTTGTACCCAAGTGGACATCACTCACAAAAATACTACGGTAAGTTTTTTGCATTAACTATTTAACGCAAAATCGATTACACTAGTGTTACAGTCTGTATTATATTTGAACTAAAGTCTATTTGACTAAAATTAGTTCAATAGTGTGTCTAGATAGACATCAGCGTTGGTTCTAGCGCCGTCTGCTCCACTGTTTCTGCGCCACCGCACACTGGTACCTGACGCAAACAACCATCCGCTACTTGTGGGATCTCGTACTATGGTCACTCTATGTGCTGTGATCTTTGATACCACATATCTAGCTGACGCATTGTCTGTTGCATAAAAGATCATGAAGCCTGCGGGCAAGTTGCTATGGTAGTATATGCCTGCGGGATGCAGTCGAGCCGCTGCCACACCATTGGCGTTTTTAACTAGGAATTTACGGCTGCTCATCTGTCTCACAATGTCAGCTGTGTTATTAGTCAGCCCCAGTATGTTGGCTGTGATTCTAATGTGTTCCACACCACCAGTTACCACTGCGTTAAAACGGTAGCCCAACCCACCCTCGTCATCGCCAACGTCTTGTCCGCTGGTGCTGGTAACTGTGGGCAATACGACGGATCTGTAGCCCGATCCTGGATTGGTTATTACAAAGGTAACATTGCCACTTGTGACTGTGGCTGTAGCAGTTGCAGTCACACCACCTGGTTCTGTGGGTGCAGGTATGGTCACAGTGAGTGTGCCAGTCACGTTGGGGCTGCCTTTGACCTGAGTTGTTATACTGGCAATTCTGCCGCCCCCTAGTCCGTCGTCAGTGGTGGTACTCGCTAGCCCAAAGTTGGTGTTGCCAAATAGTCGTTTTTTTAGTGGTCTTCCCATGATATTTTATCCTTGTTATCTGCTATTTAGTCAAAAAAAAGCCCACCGAAGTGGGCTTGGTGGTTTCTGTTACGAGGTATTTCCTACCCTAGGCGGCTGTTAGGCGGCCAATGCGAACTGTTCGTCGTTTGCGTTTACGTGTTGTGCTTCTACGACCGAGTTACCCCAATCCTACGGGTTCTGCTTTCCCGAGCTGTCCACTCATTTACTTGTTGCCCTGTCGAAACTATGCATCCCCATCAAAAGCATACTATTTTAGTCTGAGCGCATCACATGCGACTTTTTAACTCAACGACCTAGTATGCTTATGGTGGAGATGGGGGGATTCGCACCCCCGTCCAGAACACTTTTCTCTTTGCTTCATACAGCAATAACCTACAGTATATATTTATTCAGAGGAGTTGTCAATAACCTGTTACGCCAAAACTCTCGGGCCGCATCGCTTTGTTCATCGCTTGGAACTAGTACTCCGTCAATCTCACTTTGCACAATGTCGTACATCACCGTGGCAACACCCGTTCGTTTGTAACCGGAATATACTTCAATGTGATGCGGATACCATTTGTTATCTCTATCATACTTGAAAACTGCTGTGGAGATTTTTTTAGACCGAACTTTGTTTTTAATTACGGATACAGTGAATATAAGACTGCATTTATTTTTGGTGTAATCGTAAACAACTTGTTCTTGAGTTTTAATCAAAGAACAGACCAACTGATAGTCTGACATCAGTGGTCAAAAGATCGAAGTTTTTTCTTCGTCTTTGGATTTATCTCTAGTTAGATAACCTATACCAAATACTACCCAAAATGCTAAAAATAAACATAAACCTAACATAACTTTCCTTCTGCTTCATACAGCAATAACTTATACTATACAACAATTAAGGAATGTTGTCAACCTTGTCGGACTCCGCAGGGCGTGTGGTTCCTCCGACTAGATTGATAGGCCTCTCACCTACTGCTATCTGCTATGCAGAAATGCCCCTGTCAGATTAATGATTAATCCACTCGCTATTTTTATATGGTTTCCCAACTTCTGCTTGCGGTAGATAACTGACTATTTTTTTCTTAAAATGTTTTATTATAGGATGACCGTGATCGTGTCCAAATGCTTTTAGATACATGATATAACAATTTTTTGTATATCTACCTTTGTGATTTTGATTTATGTAGTTTATAATCTTTGTTTTTTTGCCGTTAAACATTTCATGTAATTCACAGGCAGTATTAAATGCATACGCATCAATCTCGTCTCTACATCCTAGGTAACCCTGCTCTTCTCTTTGCTTAGTTCTACTGGCCGTACTAGGAAACTCTGGTGTTGTTTTCCAGTTCCTACGGCGGTGTTGTCTCATGTGTATAATTTCATGTAGCACAGTATCGGCAAATGTTGAACATATTCTAGAGAACATTCTAGGACTTAATTTTACAGGTTTTGTTTTATTATGATAATTGAAATTAATTTCAATGCATTTTTTATATTCTGCATCAAAGTCACTATAGTATGCACCACCGATCCAAACTTTTCCCGGATCTACTTTAGTTGAATAAAGTTTTCTAAACCTAATAGGAATATATTGGTTAATTTGATTTTTAAACTTACGCTGGATTTGCTCGGGCGTAAGTTGTTGATTGACTATTTTGTCATGAGTTTGATATAAAATATCAAAAAGAGTTTTTCTATCCAATTGGAACCAGTCAAAAGCGGCGTCTTTTTTCATGATCTTACCCTATATATCAGTAATTATCCTAAAAAAACTTTCCATTATATTTGTATATAATATGGCGGGCCCTGCAGGAATCGAACCCACATCGCCAAGTTCGAAGCATGGCATTCTATCCGTTGAACTAAGGACCCTTAAAAATGGTGTGGCTGGTAGGACTTGAACCTACAAGGTGAAGCTAGGCTTCAAACCTATCCCTGAAACCTTTGGCGGGTTTTTCGGAGCTATGCCAATTTCGCTTACAGCCACAGTTAACTTTAACATGTTATTGTATTTAAGTCAAGTAATTGTGAGTAAATTAACTACCGTTATAAATAGCGTTATGAGAGAGTAATAACATGGTCATGTGCAATCTTCAACCTGAGTTTGATTCAAACTGGATTGATTTAATCAAATTAGATCCGGTACATCCAACGGACGAAAAAAAGAATTTAATGAGAAGATTGGGAAATGATAGACTCATTTATACTCTTATCATGGACGGCAAACCTTGTGCCATGCTTCAGGTGGCGCTCAAAAATAAATGCCCCACTACTGCAAATGAACTTTGGAATAAACGGGAAGATGTAGATTTTAACTATGCTGTGTTTTATTCCGTATTCCGGTTACCCGGTGCAGACAATGCCAAGGGGTCTGTAAAAGAATTAATATTTGAGGCCGCCGCAGACCTACAAAAAAGATATGTAGGAATTTCAAAGTTTATTACATTAAGCCCAATACCTAGTCTTCGTAAAAACTTTAAAAAGAATCCCGGTATTGAAGAAGTACAAGAATACATATTCAATAAAAAAGACCCAGTAGCACGATTCCATATGATGAATGGAGCCTTACCCTGGGCTGTTAGACCAAAAGCTGATTCTAGCAAATTACGTAAAGATGAAAGTTGGGGTTGGATGGTCAGTTATGATTATACACCACTACTAGACCATCCAACCATTAAACTACATCCTATAGTAGAAATAGCCTAATTACATTGTAGGACCGTTTCCGTTCCTAAAGTCAATACTACCGCCTTCTTCCTTAATACGCCCTTTAACATCTTCAAACAAGATAGGCGCAAAGTCCGGAGTTTGTTCTACGCAAACGCAATGATACCGTACATCGTTCTCATCGCTGTATAAAACCTCTCCAGTTCTAGCATCAACACCACGAGCCTTCTTCACACGATTTGCATGAGTATGTCCGTGAATGTTAGTGCCAAATCGCCCCATTGAATCTGAGTGTAACGGAATATGGCTTAAGATCATTCCGTCCATAACATGATATGCACGTAATTCTCTAAAGTATATCCTGTACTCGTCATCGCGGAAGATGTCGTGGTTGCCGCGAATCAAAACCTTGTCGCCGTTTAAACGGGCTAAGGTACTTAAAGCCTTACGGTTAATAACTACGTCACCTAAATGGTAGACCTTGTCAGTGGGTTTTACCCTTTCGTTCCACGCCTTGACCATTGCTTCGTCCATTTCCTCAGCAGAGTCCCATGGACGTAATTTTGTAACACCATCGTTACGAGTGAAGCGGCAGACGCCGGTATGTCCGAAATGCGTGTCGCTAACTAAAAATACACTAGGCATCTTGCCCTCCTTTCTTTAATATGTCTCTTTTACAATTTTAAATTCTGTTGTCGGATACTTTGCTTTAAACTCTTCAGTCTTGACGTAATCGTTATAGTGCTTTGCATCAAAAAACATACGATGGAAAACTGTTTTGTGATCCAAGGTAGTTACTGTGAGATAAACTGATTTTGCTTTGCCAGCCATTATATGCCTTTCACTGTTTAATGTAATATTATAACATCAGACACAGAGTCTGTCAAGGTATTAATTTTCTACGTTCTCGTCTCTCAGCCGCTAATGTAAAAACTTTCTCATTGTCATTGGTCCAGTCTATTGCTTTCTTAGGAATGATCAAACCTGACTCGAGTGTCACCCCATTAATAGAGTGCGGCTCATTTTCATCATAGGTCCATCCTAGGTGTTTCATCATGCGATGCTTGACTAACAGGTTGGGACTACGAAAAACTTCAGTATCATCAAACCCCATCATGACACCAAGCTCGCAAACTGCACCGCTACGACATACACCTGCTACACAATGCACAATGACGTTCATCCTATTCTCTAATGCATGTTGCAATAATCGAACAAGCTCGGCGGCCTGCTCGTGACTGCAACGCATAGATTCTTCAAGTGCAAAATCCTTTTCTTCAATGTCTAAAAATTCAAACTGATGAACTTCTTTGAACGTATATTTTGGTACAGGAAAATCACCAGGCGGATCCACAATCTGAATCAGCATGGCATTAACTCCGGGGTCAAAATGAAACCCTTTTTTGATGTCGCTTAGTGCAACGTTTTGAATCCATGGCATAATTGCCTCCTTAACATTCAATGTCAATGTGTCGACCTTTGTCTAAATCTAAACGAATATTTCTTGCTACTCGTTCTGCTATGATTTGATCAAGCCTACGCTCTTCAATCTTTTTGCTGTAATCATCGGTTCTTTGTTTCCCCAAACGAGCCTGATCCAACCGATATTGTTCTAGATTATACTTAGTAACACTTTGTTCTGCTCTTGATATTGCCATTACACTCGTTCCTTTTTAACACGACCAATACGTGATGCCTTATTCCAATCGTAGGCAACACCGTCTGGGCATAGTCCGTTCTTCACAGCGTCCACACCAAACATCCCAACGATTTCAAAATCTGTTCCAACGATTCTTACAAATTCGTTCATGCACTTAGCAACGTTCATTGCTTCGGCAAGTGTAAGAACTTTGAGTGTTTCTTCTTTTCCTATTATTTTATACATACCACTATTATAACGCTGGTTTTACCATAAGTCAACCTAAAAGAAAACCAAACTGTATGGTCTACGCCACAGTGAGTTTGGCCATATATGGTCCCACCACCAGGAATCGAACCTGGATTTGAGTCTTAGGAGGACCCCGTTCTATCCATTGAACTACAGCGGGCTATGATATCTGTAGAAGAATATTCTTCAATCCTGTCAAAATATACTACTTTGTTACAATATTCGTGTGCTGTAGATTTTTTATCCTGTTTCCAGTCGCTGCCTTTGACATATACGTCTGGCTGGTAACGTTTCATCAAACCAATCAAATCTTCAGTGCTATCAAATAATTCAACAATGTCTACTGCTTTAAGAGCAGATAGCATGATCCTGCGATCGTTTTGATTATTGATAGGTCGACTATTGCCCTTAAGTTCTCGAACACGACGATCTGTGTCAATGGCAACAATAAGATAGTCACCATAACTATGTGCGGTGTTTAACAACGCAATATGCCCCGGGTGAAGTACATCAAATGTACCATTCACCATCACCGTGGTCATTTTTGACTATCGCCTTTACCCACACGATAGTTGTCTTCAACCGAATCCGGAGTACTAACTTCAATTATTGTACCTTCTTCTTGGCAAATTAATTGATGAGGCTTGCATGGTTCATTATGCCATGTATCTCCCGGTTTGAGATATGTTGTGTATTCTTCAGCGGTAGTAGTATCGATCCACTTGACAAAAAATAAGCCATCTAATACATACCACGTTTCTTCTTTATCTTTGTGAAAGTGCAGACTAAACTTTGCACCAGTATTAAATCGCATCAATTTTCCGCAGTACTTGTCATTGGTGGCCCAAATTAATTCAGAACCCCAACCCTTTTTAACAAAACCTTCTAATCTCATTCTGGTAACTCTCTAAAACGTTGGAGGAAGCTTTCTACATAGCAACTGTATTCTCTTGGCTCAGTATTGCTTTTTTCTCTGTAATGGACCCATGTGTGTCCATCGGGAAGATCGATAGTTCGAATTACAAAAAAGATCTTACTATCGTTTCCAGACCATCTGCTTCCGTCTTTGGGTAATGTTACTTGAACCATCCTATTTTTTCTCCAGCTTGTTTACGGCGCTCATATTCTTCCGGACTGCTAGGATACCGTAACGCCCATACAGCACATAATAACATACCTAGGCCAACTCCTGCAACCAGTTTCCAGTTCCCTGTAGTAAACCAAAGAATAATTAAACTGATGTCCATAGTGATTACCATGGCCCATTTGCCATACGTAGGGAACACACGTTTTTCAGACCAATTACGAAGAAATGGTCCAAACAATTTGTGATTCATAATCCAGTTATGCCAGCGGTCACTGCTTTTAGCAAAACAAAACGCGGCACCCACAGTAGGTGTACTCCAGGGTATACCAGGTGTTACTACTCCAATGTAGGCAATACCTAGGCAAATCATGCCCAGTGTAAACCAAAAAGCCTTTTTAATTTTTTCCATATAACCTTTAAAGTTGGAGCGGGATACGAGAATCGAACTCGTCACTAAACCTTGGCAAGGTTTCGAGATACCACTTCACCAATCCCGCATTACACTTTATTTACTTCTATACCACTCTTGGTTAAAAATTCTACACCGTCTGTATTTCTGTATGCTTCCCCGTACCATACACGTTTTATTCCGCTTTGATAAATTAATTTGGCACAATCCAAACAAGGACTATGAGTAATAAACATATCACTGCCAAGGCCAGATTCGTTTGACTTAGCCAATTTAGCAATCGCATTAGTTTCTGCATGTAATACCTCTGGTCTAGTTTTAAGTTCTTTTATTTCTCGCTGGGGCACTCCATCGACTAAACCAACAACAACTTCATCTTCACAATTGTTATCCCAACCAGCCGGCATACCGTTATAGCCAATACTAATAATTCTATCATCCTTGACCACAATAGCCCCAACATGTAATCTACGAGCATGACTAAGTTCTGCAAACGTTTTTGCAGTCTGCATATAAGCATTGACTAATTTCTGCTTCATTTTAGTCCTAATTCTTTTCGAATCTTAGTAGCACTAATATCAGTTATTGTTTCGTCAAATGACTCTTCGCCGGCAGTATACCCTACACCACGGCCCCAACCAATGTGTACAATGTTAGGAACAACTTGTATTTCATACTGTCCTTGGTATAAGGGATCTAGGTCACGTTTGATAAAACTTTTAACTCTAGCTACTTCAAAAGGATTACTGCCTTGCCATCCTTGCACATCACGTACTTGAATAATAACTTGACCAGTCTTAGCAAGCAATCGTTCAAACAAGGCACGATGTCCATCATGCCACGGTTGCCAACGACCTAGCATCTGTACTGTTTCTTTCTTCCAATCGAATACGGGTCGCTTACGATTATCTATAATATGTGCGGCAATAAACTCACCCCACTTTTCTGCTTTTTGTTCTGTAATACGGAAGTCATAAACTTCAGGTTCTACAAACATGGCATTTGTATCTGCATAGCGACCTTCACGGATAGTGTCAACCCATACAGTCCAATCTGCTTTAAAATTATTACGCATCTCAACTAAGGGTGCAACAAAGTCACAGATAACATAGTCAATGTCTGTTATAGCATCTGCTAGATCACGCATACGTTTACTTTGACGAATACGTCCAGCTTCACTAAAATCCCAGTCATCGTACTTTTTGCGTACATCGTCAGCGTTAAGCCAACCTACACGTTTCTTTTCTGCTTGTAGATGTTCTACAATATGTTGTGCTAGATAAGTTTTGCCTGCGCCCGGCAGGCCCATAATTAAAATTCGTTTAGTCATTTGTTGGATTTCCGTTTTCGTCTATTTCTAACCAAGTATGGTCGCCCATGTATTTTACATGCGCCATATACTTATAATCGACAGGAGGACTAGATGACCAATCTAGAGGTCCGTTCTGTGTAAGCAAAGTATGTTGCTTTCTTTCATCCCAAACTATCCAATATGCGTTACCCATTACCGGTTGAAAAGCATATACCGCTCCGTGTACAGCATCGGTAATTTCTAATCTACGTTTGATTTGGAGTGCCTGTTTTTCTAGAACAGCAACTAATTCCATAATGCGATCGTATTCTTGCTGGGCATACATCCTAGCATGATTAATCATTAGGTCTTTTTGTTTTTCAACAGGGACCATTTCAAACTTTGGTCCGCCCGCTTCGGTGGCATAGGGAGTAACATTCCTATTGAAAAAAGGAATTATAGATCCCGTGCTGGTCGAATCATAGCTGTTTCGACCCTTGGCCAAGTTAGGTTTTTGTATTTCCATAATTCACTTTATAGGTGCTCTCTGCGGCGCTTGAATCCACGGTAGCCCTGCTCTTCATGGCCGGTCCTTGTACATGGTCGACATTGACAAGTATTTCGGTGTTCCATTGTAGCTACTACAGAAAGCATTTATAAAATAACTTTATTAAAATATACTTCCAACAAGTGTCTTATGCTTGTTGTACCGTGTGCTATGCACATTTCCTTTGCGAGGCTCCCCCGGGTTTGGGCAACGTAGACGAAAGTATATTTTAATAAAGTGTCTAGCTACTCACACCACATGAGCCCTAGACTGAGCGGTTACTCTGTCCATAACATTTCTTCTTTTGGAAAGGTGTTATGCCTCACCCAATGCGTTCCCGGTGACTCTATCATGAGCTCGGATGGTCAATGCACTGAACACCTAGCACTCTCTATGGTAACTGCCCTACCCCCGTTTATTACGTGTACGGGATCACGGGTTATTTCTTTCCCCGCCAAACAACTCTGTAAACCCTCTTTTCTTAAGAATAGAAGTGTATACTTTATCTGCATCATTGTTATATGGAAAACAAAAGGCATGTGGATAGTATCCAAGATTTAACTTAAACCAATACATCATTGCCTCTGTATCACTAATTATAACATCAATTTTCTTTTGTAATCCCTGTATGATGCCCAGATCAATATGATTATGACCGTGGCCACCAACAGTTACATTAGGATCGAGTGTTAGTTCTTTTAACTGCTCAACGGTCATATAGTCTTCAAAGTTCCCTGCCCTTGCTTTAGCATGTGCTTCTTCACAAGTGGGAAAATTCAAATTCTGCCTGCTATCTCTGCAATATATATTTGAACTAACAAAAAAATACTTGTCTGTATTAATGTTTTTAATCTGCGGCCAATAATAATATTGGCTATACAATCCGTCGTCAAAGGTTAATATATAATCTTCTAAGGGAAGATCAAATAAAGCCTCTCCGACTTCATGTATCATTAATACAGGTTTCATTTAACCAGTACGGTGAATGATGTGATATCCAAATTGTGTTTGTACAGGTCCGCTAATATGCCCGATTGGCAGGCTAAAGGTTGCATCTTCAAAAGGCTTAACCATCATACCTGTACTAAACTGTCCTAGATCGCCACCGTTCTGTCCGCTTGGGCACTTACTAAAACTACGGGCCACTGCCGCAAAATCTTCCCCAGCAGAGATTTTCTCTTTTAAATCTACTGCCTCTGCCAATGTGGGCACTAAAATATGACTTGCTCTAACTTGACTCATTTTATTTCCTTTATTAATATGGTCGGTGTGACACGATTCGAACATGCGACCACTGCGTCCCAAACGCAGAGCTCTACCAAGCTGAGCTACACACCGTTATTCTTCTTTCTAATTTTCATTCCAACATAAGTTCCGCAAAACGCACCTGCCATTGCCGGAATCATCAACCAATGGTTAGTTGTATAATTTATAACTGCTATGCTTCCTAATATATAACATGCTACTGACCAAAAACTTGCTCCCAGCACATTGTCATTTGCTACACATCGCAGATAGTAAGTATACACAACGTCAAGTAAAAAAATTGCAAAAAATGTTGTAATGTAATCTATCATACTACTGGTACCTGGTCACGGTTTCGAACCGCGGACCTTCGCCGTGTAAAGGCGTTGCTCTACCCCTGAGCTAACCAGGCAATATCTTATTCGTCAGTTTTTTCTGCAATATATTCTGCTAGTCTAGCTTGATATTGTTCTTCTGTCAAGCCGTGCCAACCGCAACAATTACCAGTTGGACTGCGGCCGCAACCGCATGTACCTTTTTTCATTTCTTCTACACTTGGTGACATATTTCTCTTTCCAAAAATTGCATCATAGTTATTGCCAAACTTTTCTTGGCTAACACTATATGGACGAGGTCTACTTCCTTTAGACATCAATCACTTCCTACATCCGACTCAGTACGAGTCTTTTTCTCCCTGACGGGTTTAATCAACGATGCAAGTTCTGCTTGAACTGTACTACGTAAAAACTCTCCACGCTTATGTGGATCAAGGATTTGTGCCGCAAATCGCTTTGCTTGTGAACTCATTTTGTAACTAGGACCTGGTTTAATATACATTATTACCTCTTAAAAAAATTGGCGGTGTGACTGAGACTCGAACTCAGAAGCCGGATTACGCCGACCGACAGATTAGCAATCTGCTCTAATACCATTATAGGACCACACCAATAATTGATAGCACTCGCCGTCTATGACAACGTGTCTATTTAGGAGTCCTGCGCTAACAGTTCCAAAGCATCTAACAGCAGTTATATTAGACTTCGCACCATGCCAGTGGATGTCGTGTAGTATATGCGTCCATATACGATACCTGCCGAGAGCTATCAATTATTGGTGCCCCAGGTCGGACTCGAACCGACACGCCTTTCGACACTGGCTTCTAAGACCAGCGTGGCTACCATTACACCACCGGGGCAAAATTCAACAGGTTAATACTAGTTTAATGACCTAGCAGTCGCCATTTTTAAATCGCTGTAATTAACCTAAACTGGTTGCGGGTCCCGGAATCGAACCAGGATCTCGAGCTTATGAGACTCGTGAGTTACCGTTTCTCTAACCCGCGATAATTTTTACTTGCGTCTTTTTTGAGTTTTAACAAATAATCTTTTCCGATTTTTCCTTCTTCAATTTCTCGTAGGGCTGTAACAATTGGCCCACCTTTCTTACTTACCAAAGGCATGTGTCCCCGTGTTAATTCCCGGGCACGAATAGATGCAACTAATACTAGATCGTATCTATTACCAATTTGTTCAACTGCTAACTGACTTGTAATACGTGCCATTGTTTAATTCCTTTATGTATTGATTATACAGTAAATCTAATTTATTGTCAATACCTTTTGGTGCTCTAACGTAGAATCGAACTACGATTCCTGTCATACCAAGACAGTGTTCTTCCATTAAACTATAAGAGCAATGATTGGTACCCCTAGGTACGAAAGCGGTAAATATTTGTATGAAGACATACGAAAGCGTTACCCCCGGAGGATTACACTTTCATCTATCATTACATGAGGGTGTCTGCATCGTTATGGTTCGAGATATCTACGATATAGAACTAACTGTGCGATATTTTACCAACGTCAACAAAGCACTTCGCTTTATCAATAATTTGTGATTAGATTATTCCAACAGAGGATAATGTTGTAATTTTTCTAAGAGGCTTGCTTTGTACTTTTGGTTTGATATCTTCAACAAATGCGTCAAATTGATCAAACGGTATTTTATGTTCTTGACGTCCTTCACCGAAAAATTCCTGAACAATCATTCCTTCGGGACTTTCTAGAAAAAATATTTGTCCAAATTCATATTCATACGGAATCTTAAAATCCTTTCCGGCTAACTTTAGCACAATATTTTCTTTTATGTCTTTAATCATTTCTGTTAATGATTGTCTGGTATTGTCCCACATGCAATTTTTATAAGCAAAATTACTGTCAATTTCTTCAACAAAGTCAATAAAATCTTGATTTAACACACGTAATAGTTTAAATTCATCTTCATACATGTGATCTGCAATCAAAATATTAACATTCTTAAGAGAAGTTCTTTGTTTAATTTCTCTCATAGTTTGTCTAATCACTTGCAAGTATTCACCTTGAAACTCTTCATCAACTACTAGGTTGATTTTTAAGTTGGGAATATTCTTAGCAAAAAGTTCAATATTTTTAAAGTATTTGTCCGGTAACTTGTTATCTCTTAGCACTTCCATAAAGTGTAAACTGATTGTCATGTAAAACTTGTCTTTGTGCTCAAGACTATCAATAAATCTCTTATAGTGCCATGTGCTTAGAGTACCGTTAGTATAGGTATATGTTTTTGCCTTCTCAGTCGCTTGATTTACTAGATGTTGAAATCCTTTAAGCAACAAGGGCTCACCACCATTTAAAACAAAACAAGTTTCATCATGGTATAATTCTAAGAGTTTACCAACTTTAGATGTATAATAATTGAAAGGACGTACATCTTGATCAAAATAATTATAACAATACTTGCAACCTATATTGCACTTTGTAAACAGTTGATATACTAAGCAGAGTTTCTTTTTCATGTTAAGCCTTATTGGTAACATTCTATTTATTTCTATTATCTTGGCCAGGACAAGTAATGGTACCCCTGGGCAGATTCGAACCGCCAACCAACAGATTTTAAGTCTATCCGCACTACCAATTAGCGTACAGGGGCATTGAATGGGCTTCTCACCCAATTGGCCCTAGACGGACTGTCGATAGTTCTCTTTCACACTATCCTGGTTTGGTACCTTCGGGCGGATTCGAACCCCCAACCACCTGCTTCTAAGGCAAGCCGCACTACCAATTAGCGTACGAAGGCATTATAAGGCGGGAGCCCGACTATCTTGTTGTTAGCAAGCCTCATCGGATTGTCTCGAACACAAGAGTTTATACTACCTTATAGTCGTCTGCGGTGTCACATGGCCAACCAAAGCCATGCTAGACTATCTGGGACTCATTGTGTCGTCTATCCCTAAACTGGTACCCCGTGTCTGATTCGAACAGACAGCCAACTCCTTTTGAGAGAATCCGCACTACCAATTAGCGTAACGGGGCATAAAAACTTGGTCCGGCCTAGAAGAATCGAACTCCTATTCACAGGGTAGAAGCCTATTGTATTTTCCATTATACGAAAGCCGGAAATAAAACTGGTACCAGCGGAGGGGATCGAACCCTCTCAAGAACGCTAATCTGGCGCTAAAAGGCTTATAAGACCTCTCTGACTTCCAAGTCTCGCTGGCAATAATTTGGCGGGGGGATGGTAGAATCGAACTCCAACCTCGTTAAAAGTCCATCTGTTTTCAAGACAGCGCAGGGCCCAGCCCCGATAACCCCCCATGGAGCGGGTAGCCGGTATCGAACCGGTCTACTTCAGTTTGGAAGACTGATGTGTATCCATAAACACCTTACCCGCATAATTGGTACTTCGTTGGAGAATTGAACTCCCATCTACGCCATGTCACGGCATTGTTCTGCCATTAAACTACCGAAGCATTATTTCTTTTCTTGTACTTTTCTAAGACTATCTTTCTTTACTAGACAATCTCGTTGTGTGCCATCTTTAAAAACTCGTAGATATTCTATGCCGTCTATTACACGGATGTCTTTGGTGTCTTTACAATAGAATTTTTCTTTGTTAAAGACATTTTCAAAAAATAATGTTTTCATGATCTACTCCTATATATGGCGTCCCTAACGAGATTCGAACTCGTGTACCCAACGTGAAAGGCTGGTGTCCTAGGCCTCTAGACGATAGGGACATATTGAATTTGTAAGCCTACGCCGCATTTATCGTAGATTTATTCAGGACTTACCGGCCGCCTAGCCTGACCTCGAGCACGATGGATATCACTTGGGATCCATCCAGCGTA